>Ga0366748_1001_pt1 | contig 87995 bp, 86 predicted proteins | sample BONcelHN113001C6_FD_207079 | JGI IMG/M metagenome (GOLD analysis project Ga0366748, IMG submission 207079) | Enriched cells from coal bed in the Powder River Basin, Montana, United States - BONCAT cells N11 rep1 HSBNCT.N11.300.1.C6 ...
TTGGCCCGCTGACGGATTTTTCGCCCGGCATCAACTCGGCCAGCGCATCTTGTCCGGCGCACAAGATGATGTGATCGACTTCCAGCAGGCGGGATTTTCCATCGACCGTGATGTGCAGGCCAGCGTCGTCGATCTTGTCGTAACTGACGCCGGCCAGCATTTCCACTCCATTGCGCTGCAGCGTGGCGCGATGCACCCAGCCCGAGGTCTTTCCCAGACCTGCGCCCAGCTTGCTGGTCTTGCGTTGCAATAGATAAATTTGCCGTACCGGAACTGCCGGCGCCGCTACCGTCAACCCGCCGTTGCCGCTATTTGGTGCTGTGTGCAGATCCACACCCCATTCGCCAGCCCAGTGCGTGACCGGCACCGGCAACGGCGTTGCCGGGTCATGCAGTAGGTATTCGCCGACGTCGAAGCCGATGCCGCCGGCGCCGATGATCGCTACGCGCTTGCCGACGTGCGCCCGGTCGCGCAGCACATCGATGTACGACAATACTTTCGGATGATCGATGCCCTCAATCGGCGGCGTGCGGGGTTTGATACCGGTGGCGACGATAATGTCGTCGAAACCCTGCGTCATCAATTGTTCGCGGCCAACGCGCTGGTTCAGCACCAGCTTGACGCCGGTGAGTGCGATCCGGCGCCCGAAATAGCGGATGGTTTCGCTGAACTCTTCCTTGCCGGGCACCCGCATTGCCATGTTGAACTGGCCGCCGATGCGGTCGCTGCTGTCGAACAGCGTCACATCGTGACCGCATTCGGCCGCCACGGTGGCAGCCGATAATCCGGCCGGACCGGCGCCGACCACGGCTACCCGGCGCTTTTTGGCGGCCTTCGCATAGATCAGTTCGGTCTCGTGCCCGGCACGCGGATTGACCAGGCAACTGGCGCGCTTGTTGACAAAAGTATGATCGAGGCAAGCCTGATTGCAGCCGATGCAGGTGTTGATCTGGTCGCTGCAGCCGCTTGCGGCCTTGTTGACGAAATCCGGGTCGGCCAGGAACGGGCGCGCCATCGAGATCATGTCGGCGTCGCCATTTTTCAGAATGTCTTCGGCTTCGGCCGGCATGTTGATGCGGTTGGATGCCACTACCGGAATCGTCAATTCCTGCCGCAGACGCGCTGCCACGCTGCGAAAGGCAGCACGCGGCACCGAGGTCACGATGGTCGGCACTCGCGCTTCGTGCCAGCCGTAACCGGTATTCATGATCGTCACGCCCGCCTGTTCCAGCGCCTTCGCAACTGCGACCACGTCATCCCAGCTATTGCCGCCCTCGACCAGATCCAGCAGCGAATGGCGATACATGATGATGAAATCGGTGCCGACCGCTGCGCGCACCCGACGCACGATTTCGACCGGCAGGCGCATCCGGTTTTCAATCGAGCCGCCCCAGCGATCGGTGCGCAAGTTGGTGCGGGCGCACAGGAACTGGTTGATCAGATAGCCTTCGCTGCCCATGATTTCGATGCCGTCATAACCGGCGCGCTGCGCCAGCCGCGCACAGCGCACGTAGTCGCGGATCGTGCTCTCAATCCCTTTTTCCGTCAGCGCGCGTGGGCGGAACGGCGAAATTGGCGATTTCACAGCAGATGCGGACACCACCAAGGGTTGATATCCGTAGCGGCCGGCGTGCAGGATCTGCATCAGGATTTTGCCGCCTTCTTCATGCACGGCGTTGGTCACGCGTTTATGGTTCCATAGATCGAACACGCTGTTCAGGGTGCCGCCAAACGGCAGCAACCAGCCGCGCCGGTCCGGCGAAATCCCGCCGGTGACGATCAAGCCGACCCCGCCGCGCGCGCGTTCGCGGAAGTAGGCGGCGAGCTTGCCGTAATTATAGAAACGGTCTTCCAGTCCGGTATGCATCGAACCCATCATCACGCGATTGCGCAGGGTGGTGAAGCCGAGATCGAGCGGGGCCAGCAGGTGGGGGTAATGGGAATTGGTCATGGGGGGCCGCAGATACCGCTTCAAAAGGAAAGCAGGTATTGGAACCTATTTCCGTAGATGGCAGACTCTAAAGTCCGAAAACGACCAGCAAGTGCAATCGTGCAAGCCGGAATCCGTTTGCAGTGCAAGTTCGAAAAATCAGGCTCCAAGATTCCGGCAGGAATGCAAAACATTGCCAGTATTTTACAAGTCGCTTTATATATGTGCGGAAGATGCGATATTAACGGGCTATGTCGCAGTTGCCTGTTGAAAGTGTCTTTCTTTCCCCAGCGCAGCACGCAAACACATGCCGGGGAGAATGCTTTTGCCAAAGCGCTCCAGCATCCGGCGCCATCCCAGGTAGCTTTCAAGGTAATCGGTGGCCACGCCGTGAAAGCGGGCCAGCCATTGCTTGAGCCGGCTGTCATAGGCGTTGACGTTCTGGATGTGATACGCACCCCGGCGCACGCGCACGCCTTGCGCCAGATTGACCGGGTGGTGCTCGACGCCCAGTTTTTTAGCGATGACGGTATAGGCGGCAGCCCCGTCGGTGCAGAGAATGACATCGGTGGACAGCAACGGCCGCAGCACCGGTTCGATCTCCCTGGCGCTCACGCCCGTGAGGCGAAAGTCGGCGGTGGCGCCCTCCCGGTCGCGCACCACCAGCACCGCGATGTGCTCTGTCGCAGTGCCCCGCCTGGCCTTGCCGCCGCGCTTGCGCGCTTTCCGGGGCAAGTGCCGCTTCCCTTTGAATGATTCCAGGAAAAAGGTTTCGTCCGCTTCGGCAATGCCCTGCATCTGTTGGGCTTTCTGCCGGGCGGGTGATTGCAAAAAGCGATGACGCCACTTGAAGCTGGTGTTTTTGGCCACGCCGCAGCAGCTTGCCGCTTGGCGCACGCTGACGCCGTCAATCAAAGCCTGGGTGTACGTGAGCCACCGGTCCTTGTGGCGCAGGCGCGCCAGCGGGGTGTGCGTCAGCGCATTGAAGGTGTGCCGGCATTGGCGGCACCGGTAGCGTTGCAGCCCGCAGCTGACGCCCCAGCGCTGCAGTTGCGTGTTGCCGCAGTGCGGACAGAGCGGCTTTTCCTGCAAGCCTTGCTCGATGAGCCGGATGACTTCTGCTGCATTCTCCCGCCGGTCCAACGCGCTGCGAAGGCGCTCTTTTTGCCCACGGTTCAGTGCATTGAGCTGCGCCAGCCACGTTGTGAAGTGCGCTGTTTTCACGGCTTCGCCCTCCATAAACATTGAATGTCAAAGGTTGGACAGCAATTCAACAGCAAAGTGCGACATAGCCTATTAACGCTCATACTCCCGCACGATGCGTTCTGCTTATCCGGCAATGCAGAGCCGCATTGCCGGCTGCAATGATAATTACGGTTGCTGCGGCGCTTCTCCGCCCAGTGCCGCGACCAGATCGCCCAGCATGCGGTTGAGTTCGCCTGTCATCAGCACGAAATCGGAATCGAAGCGTTCTTCCTCGTTGTGCATCTTGCTGTCGGAGTTTTCCTTGATCACGTCCAGCGCGGTGACGCGCTTGATTGCCAGCGATTCGGTCAGCACGAACGAAATCCGGTCAGCCCACGTCAATGCCAGCCGCGTGCATTGCTTGCCGGCCGCGATATGGCGTCGCACATCGTCCGGATCGATGGTGTGGCTGACGTAGCGCACTGCGGCCTTGTCTTCGCCGGCCGAGCGCAATTCGGTATCCTGATCGATGCTGAAACCCGCCGGCGCTTCATCGGCTGCCAGCCAGGAAGTCATCGCCGCCACCGGCGATTGCGCGACCCGCAAGCTGTGCAGCGGCAAATCGTTAACCACTTTCAGCAATGGCTTGAGCAATTCATCGACTCTGGCCGGGCTTGCTGCGTCCACCACCAGCCAGCCGTTGACCGGATCGATCCAAGCCCAGGTGTTGCGACGGATGCTGAAGGCGCGCGGCAGCAATTCGTCGATGACTTGCTCCTTGAGGTCCTTCATCTGCTTGCGGCCGGGCTTGAATCCTTGTTGCTCTTCGAGTTCCGCAGCTTTGGCCTTGCAGACTTGGTTAATGACCGAGGCCGGCAACAGTTTTTTTTCGGTGCCGAGCATGATCAGCATCTGGCCGTTGACCGCATGTACCAGCAAATCGTTGTCGCGTGGCGAAGCCCAGCCCTGGTTTTGCATATCCATGCTGGTGGATGGCGAAAATACCAGCTTTGCCAGCGCTTGGTTGAGGCTTTCGGCAGTTAAATTTACGGGGAGGGAAAGGCGGTATAGCTGGAGATTTTTGAACCACATGATAAATATATGAAAATAAATGAGTAAGCGTAAATGAATAAGCGAACATGGGATTTCCTGCCAAGCAAGAACAGCGGGGCCGGAAATTACCAATTATGAAAAGTTTCCGGTGACAAAAACGCACCGGAAGAGGGGATCAGCGGTTGCGTTTCTTGCTAGGCGCTTTGGTGCGGCGGCTGCTTGGGCGGGCGCTGCTGCGGCCTGCCCGGCTGGCAAATGGCACCTGAAGGCTCAGGCGTTGCCCGAATGTCAGCTTGTCCCGGCTCAAGCTGTTCCAGTCCTTGAGCTGGGCAATCGAGACCTGGTAGCGATTTGCAATCGAGGCCAGGCTGTCGCGCTTGCCGACGTTGACGACGATGCGCCTGGTATCGGGATGATCGGGCTCGACTGCGATGGTGGCATTGTCTGCGGTGTCGGGACTAATGTCGTTGTAGACGGTATCGCTGACCTTCGGCACCAGAATGGTCGATCCGGCTTTGAGCACCATTTTCTGCGGGATGTTGTTAACTTCTCGAATTACTTCGGCCTTGGTGCTGAACATATGGGCGATGTTTTCGATTCGCTGGCGAGTGCTGACGGTGAACGACGTCCACGTGGAAAGCGGACGTTGCCATTTTGCAAGATTGCGCTGGAATTTTTCAGCGTTTTCATGCGGCAATAAAATTTGTGTTTTGTCGCCGCCGATAATGATCGGACGATTGAATTGCGGATTCAGCGCCTTGAATTCCTTGATCGGCAACTCCGCCAATTGGGCTGCAATCGTGACATCGATGTTGCGGGTTTTATTGATGGTGACGAAGTACGGCTGGTTTTCCACTTTCGGCAAATTGATGCCGTATTGGCCAGGGTCGGCGATGATATTCTTGATTGCCAGCAATTTCGGTACGTAATTGCGGGTTTCTGCCGGCATCAGGTGCGACAGGCTATTGAAATCGGTCGGTTTGCCGGCGGCCTCGTTCTTCTTCATTGCGCGTTGGACCGAACCCTCGCCCCAGTTGTAGGCTGCCAGCGCCAGCTGCCAGTCACCGAACATGCCGTACAATTTTTCCAGATAATTGAGGGCGGCGTCAGTCGACGCCAGCACATCGCGGCGTTCGTCCTTGAACATGGTTTGCTTGAGCTTGTACATCAAGCCGGTGGACGGAATGAATTGCCACATGCCCGACGCCTTGGCGCTGGAATAGGCTTCCGGATTGAAGGCGGATTCGACAAAAGGCAGCAGCGCCAATTCGGTCGGCATGCCGCGCTTGTCGAGTTCCTGCACTACATGGAATAAATAACGCGAGGCGCGGTTGGTCGTGCGCAGGAAATAATCGGGGTTGGCGCTGTAGCGTTCTGCCTGGCTGGCTACCAGCGGATTATCCAGATCCTGGATATTGAAACCTTTGCGAATGCGCGCCCAGACGTCGACTTCTTAGATTGCCACAACTTGCGCTGCGTATTCGGGGTTGTCGCCGGCGAAGGGGGCGGCGAACGCCGAATTCGGAGCCATGATGTCAGATGAAATCGTGATGTCGTTAGCCTGACCGAGAAGAGGAGCGCTGAGACACAACAACAGCGCGAGCTTGAGTGGGGATAGAGGCAATTGGGGCATAGGATCGATATGGTTTGACCGAAGCATTACCTTCGGTGGCCTAGATTCAATCGATGGAGTGTACGTAGCTGCGTTTTATCGCGCAAGCACTATTACATTTGGCTTGTCTGTCAAATAACGAACCTGGAATAAATACTATGTCGGGATTTTCTTTTGGGCATGTTCTGCATCAACAAAAGCAATTGTTGTAAATAGGAAATATTTTACGGATTCCGTAATGCTAAAAAGTATTTTTCCACGCGCGCAGCGCTGCAAATGCTGCCGTCGGCGTATTTTCCTGCAGTCTGCCGTCGGCAATCAAGCGCTGGACGATGACCGGTATCTGGTCGCGCAAAAAAGGATTGGTGGCTTTTTCCAATCCGATAGTCGACGGCACAGTTGCCAATCCCTGCGCGCGCTTCGCTTGTTCCTGTTTGAAACGCAACGCCAGCGCGGGATTTTCCGGTTCCACCGCTAATGCGAAGCGCAGATTGGCGAGCGTATATTCGTGTGCGCAATAGACTTGCGTTGCATCCGGCAATGCCGCAAGTTTGGCCAGGGACGCGCGCATTTGCGCTGGTGTACCCTCGAACAGCCGCCCGCAACCGCCGGCAAACAGCGTGTCGCCGCAAAATAGCCAGCCTTGTTGCGGCGCCAAGTAAGCGATATGGCCCAGCGTGTGGCCGGGCACTTCCAGCACTGAAAATTGCAGTGCCAACTCCGGTACGATGACGCTATCGCCTTCTGACAACTGATGGCTGACGCCTGTGATAATCTCGTTTTTGGGGCCATATACCGGAACGGTAAAGTGCTGTAATAATTGCGTTACGCCCCCTACATGGTCGTTATGGTGATGCGTCAATAAAATCGCGACCAGTTTCAGCTGCAGGCTGGCTAGTACGGCTAGAATGGGCGCCGCATCACCGGGATCGACGACAGCAGCAGAGTGCCCGTCGTGTATCAGCCACAGGTAATTGTCGTTAAAGGCAGGTACCGCCACTACAAGCAGAGATTTGGGAAATACGGTAGACATGGCAGATCCGTCATCAGAAAAATCCATTATAGCGCTCGGTTCTTGGCTCAATACGCCAGCCGGCGGGTATGTGCGCGCTTGGGAACAGGAGCGTTTTGATGCATTGACTGCGGATATTTTCGGCTTCAATGCAGTACAGATAGGATTGCCGCAAATCGCCGCACTGAACGCCAGCAGAATGCCGCACCGCTGGTTGACCAACAGTCATTTCGTGCCCGGAGCAGCGCTGCCGATTACCTTGCTGCACGATTTTACCGAGTTGCCGTTTGCCTCCCAGAGCCTGGATCTGGTGGTGTTGCCGCATGTGCTCGAGTTCGTTCGGGAGCCGCACCAGATTCTGCGCGAGGTGGAGCGCGTGCTGATACCGGAAGGGCAGGTCGTCATCAGCGGCTTCAATCCAGCCAGCCTGTGGGGATTGCGACAGGCGGTAGGACGCATCAGCGGCGCGCATTTTCTGCCGCAGGATGGCGAATTCATCAGCCTGCCGCGCTTGAAGGATTGGCTCAAATTGCTCAATATGGAAGTCAATCGCGGACATTTCGGCTGCTATGCGCCGCCTTGCAATACCGATCAGTGGCTGCAGCATTTCGCCTTCATGGAGAAGGCCGGCGATCGCTGGTGGCCGTATTTCGGCGCGGTCTATATCGTGCAGGCAATCAAGCGTGTCAAAGGCATGCACTTGATTGGTCCGGTGTGGAGTAAAAAAACAGCGCAGGCACGCAACCGCGTGCCGGCCGTCAATAAAATCAACAGAAATCAAAATGGATAAAGTGGAAGTATTTACAGATGGCGCTTGCAAGGGCAATCCGGGACCGGGCGGCTGGGGTGCGCTGCTGGTGGTAGGCGACAAGAAGAAGGAGTTATTTGGCGGTGAGCCCAATACCACCAATAACCGGATGGAGTTAACTGCCATTATCGAAGCATTGAGTGTGCTCAACCGGCCGTGCGAGGTGGTATTGCATACCGATAGTCAATATGTACTCAAGGGCATTACCGAATGGATCGAGGGCTGGAAGGCACGCGGTTGGAAAACCGCTGCCAAAACGCCGGTCAAGAACGTGGATTTATGGTTGACGCTGGATGCCGAGCAAGCACGGCACCATATTGAGTGGCGATGGGTTCGCGGACATTCCGGACATGCGGGCAATGAACGTGCAGACGCGCTCGCTAACCTTGGCGTAGAATCGATTATTTAATAAAAAAGACGGGGTATAGGAAAAAATACCTTTATATCCGCTTAATACCGTTGCGGTATTAAAAATACATGACCCTAGTATATTTCAAGGCAGGAAGCAGGTAAATCATGCGGCAAATTCTTCTCGATACAGAAACAACCGGTTTGAACGCGCGTTCAGGCGACCGCATTATTGAAATCGGGTGCGTAGAACTGTTGAATCGCCGCTTGACCGGCAACAATCTGCATTTTTACCTCAACCCGGAACGCGATTCGGAAGAGGGTGCATTGGCAGTGCACGGCTTGACGACGGAGTTTCTGAGCGATAAGCCCAAGTTTGCAACGATCGCTACCGAATTGCTGGACTATGTAAGCGGTGCCGAAATCATCATCCACAATGCGCCTTTCGATCTGGCTTTTCTGAATGCAGAACTCAAGCGACTGGATTTGCAGAGTTTTGACGCTTACGTGGAAAAAATTACCGATACGCTGGTACAGGCTAAGGAATTGCACCCAGGCAAGCGCAATTCGCTGGATTCGCTGTGTGATCGCTACGGCATCTCGAATGGGCATCGGACCTTGCACGGTGCGCTGCTCGATGCGGAGTTGCTGGCCGAAGTCTATCTTGCGATGACGCGCGGGCAAAAAAGCTTCACTATCGACCTTGCGACGCCGGAGCAGCAGCCAGCTGACGGCATAGTTGCTGAATTGCCTCCGTTGGCGGATATTATTTGCGTATGCGCCAGCGCGGATGAATTGGCCGAGCACGATGCTGTTTTGGCGGGCCTTAACAAGCAAACCAAAGGCGATTGCGTATGGATAGGGGAGGCGGCGGCCTAGAAGTCCGGTGCCTTCCAATCATTTTTACAAATTACCCGGGAAGTTTGACCATGCTCGCGGCAACGGGCTAGAATGCGGGGTTATTGAAAAATTGGGCTGATATGCGTCGCAAACTTGTTTGTGGTAACTGGAAAATGAATGGCAATCTGATCTCGAATGCCGCGTTGTTGGCCGGCGTCAAGGCTGGTTTGTCGCATGCGAAATGCGAAGTGGCAGTGTGCGTGCCTGCAGTCTATCTTGCGCAATGTCAGGCTGTGCTAAGCGGTAGTGCGCTGGGATGGGGCGCGCAAGACGTTTCCGCGCACGCATCGGGTGCTTATACCGGTGAAATCTCGGTTTCCATGCTGCAGGATTTCGGCTGTCAATACGTGATACTGGGGCACTCCGAACGACGTGCCTATCATGATGAAACCGATGCGCTGGTCGCCCTCAAGACGCAGCGTGTCATTCAGGCTGGTTTAACGCCTATTGTGTGCGTGGGCGAAACGCTGGCCGAGCGTGAGTCAGGGCAAACGCAGGCCGTAGTCAGTGCGCAATTGGATGCAGTGCTGACAGCGATTGATGCGGCTGATTTGGCGAAGCTGGTCGTTGCATACGAACCGGTTTGGGCAATTGGGACTGGAAAAACCGCAACGCCGGAAATAGCGCAGGACGTACATGCAATATTGCGCGCCAAGATTATGCAGAAAAATGTTGAATTGGCGCAGGCAGTGCGTATTTTGTATGGCGGCAGCATGAAGCCGGATAATGCGCGTGAGTTGCTGGCGATGCCTGATATCGATGGCGGTTTGATCGGTGGAGCCGCATTGAATGTTGCGGATTTTCTGGCAATCGTGCAATCCGCCTGACAGCCGAATTCCGGCATTGGAAAATATTGAATTTTTATAAGATTGGAAATTGTTAAATGCAATCCTTGTTTACCATCATCGTTGTAGTGCAGGTATTGTCTGCGCTGGCAATCATAGCGTTAGTTTTGTTGCAGCACGGAAAAGGCGCCGATATGGGTGCTGCTTTCGGTTCGGGAGCATCCGGCAGTTTGTTCGGCGCAACCGGATCTTCAAATTTTCTGTCGAAATCAACCGGGTTGGCCGCTGCAATTTTTTTCGGCACAACCTTGGCCTTGGCTTATTTGGGTAATAAAGGTGCGGCCACTACTGGCGGCGTCATGGATCGTATTCCTGCAACTTCCGCGCCGGCGCCTTCTACCGGTGATGTCGGCACGCAAAAACCGGGCGCAGTTCCTGCTGCTCCGGCGCCAGCATCAGGGAATGCGGGCCAGATTCCTAAATAAGTTAAAAATAATGTGCTTTTGCAACATTCTGCTGTAATTGTGCATTGAACAAAGAGGGTAAAGCGGGTTAAAATATAGCTCTTGGCCGACGTGGTGAAATTGGTAGACACGCTATCTTGAGGGGGTAGTGGCGAAAGCTGTGCGAGTTCGAGTCTCGCCGTCGGCACCAAAATTTTAAAAGGCCAGCATAGGAATTCCTGGGCTGGCTTTTTATTGAGAAGATGGTTGTTTGGACTGGTGTTTCAGTCGGTATGTGCCCAGCGCGATTGCGAGAAAAATGTGAACCTCGAAACCTACTTCCCTATTCTGTTATTTATCCTGATTGGTATTGCTGTAGGCATTGTGCCACAAGTACTGGGTCGTCTGCTGGCGCCGCATGCGCCGGATGCCGAGAAGCTCTCTCCTTACGAGTGCGGCTTTGAAGCTTTTGAGGATGCGCGTATGAAATTCGATGTGCGCTACTACCTGATTGCGATTCTATTTATTCTGTTTGATCTGGAAACTGCGTTTTTCTTTCCCTGGGGCGTTGCAATGCGCGACCTTGGCTGGGCCGGTTTTGTGACGATGTCAGTGTTTATTGCTGAATTCGTAGTCGGTTTTTGGTACATCTGGAAGAAAGGTGCCCTTGATTGGGAGTGAGTCATGTCGATTGAAGGCGTATTAAACGAGGGTTTTGTCACTACGACTGCGGATAAGCTAATTAACTGGACGCGCACGGGGTCTATGTGGCCGATGACGTTTGGTCTGGCTTGTTGTGCGGTCGAGATGATGCATGCTGGTGCTGCACGTTACGACATGGATCGATTCGGCGTGGTTTTCCGTCCGTCGCCGCGCCAATCGGATGTGATGATTGTAGCTGGCACGCTGTGCAATAAAATGGCTCCCGCGCTGCGTAAGGTGTATGACCAGATGGCTGAGCCGCGTTGGGTGATATCGATGGGTTCCTGCGCCAATGGCGGTGGTTATTACCATTATTCCTATTCGGTGGTTCGTGGCTGTGATCGTATCGTGCCGGTAGATATTTATGTCCCCGGTTGTCCGCCTACAGCGGAGGCGCTCCTCTACGGGATCATGCAATTGCAAAACAAGATCAAGCGCACCAATACCATCGCGCGCTAACAGGGTCGATTGAAAATAATGACAAAACTGGAATCGCTTGAAGCTGCGCTGCGCAGCGTGATCGCGGATCGTCTTGAGGGTCTGACGGTTGCTCTTGGTGAGGTTACCGTACTTGTTGGGGCGTCAGATTATCTGTCGGTGATGTACGCTTTGCGTGATCATGCCGAGCTGCGTTTCGATGAATTAATTGACTTGTGCGGTGTTGATTATTCCGCGTATGGCGATGGTGCTTGGGATGAATTGCGATATGCGGCAGTTTCCCATTTGCTGTCGACTGAGCATAACTGGCGTGTACGTGTGCGTGTGTTTGCTCCGGATGATGAGGTTCCTCTGCTTGCTTCGTTGATTGATGTGTGGAATTCGGCGAACTGGTACGAGCGCGAAGCTTTTGACTTTTTTGGAATCATGTTCGAAGGTCACCCTGATTTACGGCGGATTCTGACTGATTATGGTTTTATCGGTCATCCGTTCCGCAAGGATTTTCCGGTCTCTGGTTATGTTGAGATGCGTTACGATCCAGAGCAAAAGCGCGTGATTTACCAGCCAGTGACGATTGAGCCTCGTGAGATTACGCCCCGCGTAATTCGTGAAGAACATTACGGGATGAAATAATGGCTGAAATTAAAAACTACACGCTCAATTTCGGTCCGCAGCATCCTGCGGCGCACGGTGTGTTGCGTCTTGTGCTTGAGCTCGACGGTGAGGTGATTCAGCGTGCGGATCCGCACATCGGCTTGCTGCACCGGGGTACCGAAAAACTGGCAGAGCAAAAAACGTATCTGCAGTCGGTTCCTTATATGGATCGCCTCGATTATGTCTCGATGATGTGCAACGAGCATGCGTACGTGATGGCGATCGAGAAGTTGCTTGGCTTGGAAGTTCCTCTGCGTGCGCAGTACATCCGCGTGATGTTTGACGAGATTACGCGCTTGCTGAATCACTTGCTCTGGCTGGGCGCGCATGCTCTCGATGTGGGCGCGATGGGTGTGTTTCTGTATGCGTTCCGCGAACGTGAAGATTTGATGGATTGCTACGAAGCAGTCTCCGGTGCGCGTTTGCACGCGGCGTATTACCGTCCGGGCGGCGTGTATCGTGATCTGCCGGATTCGATGCCGCAATTCAAGGCATCAATTATCCGTAATGAAAAAGCTATCCGTGCTCTAAACGAAAACCGGCAGGGCTCGTTGCTGGATTTTATTGGGGATTTCACAAATCGCTTTCCTACTTACGTCGACGAATACGAAACGTTATTAACGGATAATCGTATCTGGAAGCAGCGTTTGGTAGGGGTGGGGGTAGTATCTCCGGAGCGTGCAAAGGCAATGGGATTTACCGGGCCTATGTTGCGTGGTTCCGGGGTCGAATGGGATTTGCGTAAAAAACAACCGTACGAAGTCTATGATTTGCTGGACTTTGATATTCCGGTGGGTGTCAATGGTGATTGTTATGACCGCTACCTCGTGCGAATTGAGGAAATGCGTCAATCCAACAATATCATCAAACAGTGTGTTTCTTGGTTGCGCAATAATTCGGGTCCTGTCATGACCGATAACAATAAAGTTGCGCCTCCAAGTCGCGTGCACATGAAATCCAATATGGAAGAGCTGATTCATCACTTCAAGCTGTTTTCCGAAGGATTCCATGTTCCTGCCGGAGAAGCTTACGCTTCAATTGAACATCCGAAAGGCGAGTTCGGAATTTACATGATTTCCGATGGTGCCAACAAGCCGTATCGCCTCAAGATTCGCGCCCCAGGATTCGCGCATCTGCAAGGATTGGATGAGATGGCAAAGGGTCACATGCTGGCTGATGCGGTAACAATCATCGGTACTCAGGATATTGTATTCGGTGAGATTGACCGTTAATTACGTGTCGATATTTGAGGCAAAATAATGCTGTTATCAGAACAATCGTATAAAAAAATTGATCGCGAAATTGCAAAATTTCCTGCGGATCAAAAACAATCAGCTGTCATGGCTGCATTGGCTATCGCCCAAGATGAAACCGGCTGGCTGGCGCCGGAGGTATTGCAGGATATTGCGAATTATCTGAGCATGCCTGCTATAGCAGTCCAAGAAGTGGCGACGTTTTACAACATGTACAACTTGAAGCCGGTTGGGAAAAACAAAATTACGGTATGCACCAATCTGCCGTGTGTCTTGTCCGGCGGAGAGCGCGCAGCACATTATCTGAAGCAAAAGCTCGGCATCGATTACAAAGAAACCACGAGCGACGATCAATTTACTCTGATTGAGGGTGAGTGCATGGGGGCATGCGGCGATGCGCCGGTTATGACAGTCAATAACAAGCGCATGTGCAGTCATATGTCCAACGACCGTATCGACGATTTGTTGGAGGAATTGAAGAAATGACAAGCCTTCATCATCGGCATATAAACCCGCTCATTTTGGCCGGCCTTGATGGGGCTAACTGGCATTTGGACGATTACGTCAAGCGTGGCGGCTATGAAGCCCTCAAGAAAATTCTTACCGAGAAAATCACGCCAGAGCAGGTTATTGCCGAATTAAAAGCATCATCCCTGCGTGGTCGTGGCGGCGCCGGTTTTCCGACTGGTCTGAAATGGAGTTTCATGCCGCGCCAGTTCCCAGGGCAAAAGTATTTGGTCTGCAACACGGATGAGGGAGAGCCGGGCACTTTCAAGGACCGTGACATCATTCGTTATAATCCGCACGCCTTGATTGAAGGTATGGCCATTGGCGCTTATGCAATGGGGATTACAGTCGGATATAACTATATCCATGGCGAGATTTTTGCTGACTATGAGCGTTTTGAAGAAGCGCTTGAGGAAGCCCGTGCTGCCGGTATGTTGGGCGACAATATTTGCGGTACCGATTTTAAATTCCAATTACATGCCTTTCACGGCTATGGTGCATACATTTGCGGTGAAGAGACTGCGTTGCTGGAATCGCTGGAAGGAAAAAAAGGCCAGCCTCGTTTCAAGCCGCCTTTTCCTGCCAGTTTCGGTTTATATGGCAAACCAACCACGATTAATAATACCGAAACATTTGCAGCTGTTCCCTTTGTTTTTCGCATCGGTGGCGAAGCTTATGCGGCGATAGGCAAGCCAAATAACGGTGGCACCAAAATTTTTTCCATCTCCGGTGATGTGGAAAAACCCGGTAACTATGAGATGCCTCTGGGGACACCGTTTGCCACTCTGCTGGAACTGGCGGGCGGCATGCGCGGTGGTAAAAAAATCAAGGCTGTCATTCCAGGCGGTTCATCGGCGCCGGTCATAGTAGGCGATGTGATGATGGCTACCGACCTAGATTATGATTCTATCGCGAAAGCCGGATCCATGCTGGGGTCGGGTGCGGTAATCGTCATGGATGAAACCAGGTGCATGGTCAAATCGCTGCTGCGTCTATCGTATTTTTATTTTGAGGAATCATGCGGGCAATGTACTCCATGTCGGGAAGGTACTGGCTGGATGTATCGCATGATACATAGAATCGAGCACGGCCAAGGTCGTCCAGAGGATTTGGATGTGCTCAATTCGGTTGCGGACAACATTCAGGGGCGCACTATTTGCGCACTGGGCGATGCCGCAGCAATGCCAGTTCGTGCCTTCATCAAGAATTTCCACGAAGAATTTGAATATCACATCGAGCATAAGCATTGCTTGGTGCCCGCATACTTATAAGCCAGGTCAGGTAAAAATCAAGCCATGGTCGAAATCGAAATAGACGGAAAAAAAGTCGAAGTGCAAGAAGGCAGCATGGTAATGGATGCTGCGAACAAACTTGGCACTTATATCCCGCACTTCTGTTATCACAAAAAACTGTCGATTGCAGCGAATTGCCGCATGTGTCTGGTGGAGGTTGAAAAAGCACCGAAGCCGTTACCTGCATGTGCAACGCCTGTTACGTCCGGAATGATTGTGCGCACCAACAGCGATAAGGCTGTGAAAGCACAAAAAGGCGTGATGGAATTTTTGTTGATAAACCATCCGTTAGATTGTCCAATTTGCGATCAGGGCGGTGAATGCCAACTTCAAGACTTGGCAGTCGGTTACGGTGCATCTGCTTCACGTTACCAAGAAGAAAAACGTGTGGTATTCCATAAAAATGCCGGCCCCCTGATTTCAATGGAAGAAATGACGCGTTGCATTCATTGCACACGTTGCGTCCGTTTCGGACAGGAAATCGCCGGTGTAATGGAACTCGGCATGCTCAATCGTGGTGAACATGCAGAGATTACTGCATTTGTCGGCAAGACGATTAATTCTGAATTGTCCGGCAACATGATTGATTTATGTCCGGTAGGCGCACTGACATCGAAACCCTTTCGCTACAGTGCACGTACATGGGAACTGTCACGACGCAAATCAGTTAGCCCCCATGATGGTCTGGGTGCAAACCTTATTGTGCAAGTTAAAAACAATAAGGTAATGCGTGTTTTACCTCTCGAAAACGAAAGCATTAATGAATGCTGGCTTTCGGATAAGGATCGTTTTTCGTATGAGGGTCTGAACAGTGAAGATCGTCTTACCAAGCCAATGATCAAGCAAGGGGACGAGTGGCAGGAAACGGATTGGCAGACTGCACTGGAATACGTTGCGCATGGTTTGCAAAACATCAAACATGAACATGGTGCGGATGCGATAGCTGCCCTTGCTACGCCGCATTCAACTCTTGAAGAATTATCGCTATTGCAGAAGCTTGTCAGAGGCATCGGCTCGGATAATATCGATTTTCGTCTGCGTCAATCGGATTTTTCGCTTGATGGAAAAGTTACGCCTTGGTTAGGCATGTCGATTACAGAGTTTGCACAGTTAAAACAAATTTTTGTTGTTGGCTCATTTCTGCGTAAAGATCATCCGCTGTTGACCTCTCGCATTCGTCAAGCAGTCAAGCTTGGGGCAAGACTAGATATCTTGCATGCAACCGACGATGATTTGCTAATCCCTGGTGTAAATAAGATTGTTGCGTCACCGAGCGACTGGTTATTGATTCTAGGCGAAATTATCGTTGCGGTAGCGCAAGAAAAAAATATCCCTATACCAGTAGAATTCTCCGATTTCCGGCCGTCTGAAGAAGCTCAAAGCATTGCTTCCAGATTATTGCTGAATATGCCTAAGGCGATTTTTCTTGGCAACGCTGCTGCACAACATCCACAGGCAGCACAACTGCACGCAGCTATAGAGTGGCTTTCTGTTAATACAGAGTCGAAATTTGGTTATTTGACTGAGGCTGCCAATACCGTAGGTGGTTATCTTGCCAATGCCATCCCGTCCAATCATGAAAAGAATGCTGCGCAGTTTTTTGCTGAGCCGCGTAAAGCATACTTGTTATTAAATGCGGAGCCGGCTGTAGATTGCGCCAATCCGCAAGTTGCCACTGCTGCTTTGCAACGAGCCGAAATGGTGGTTGTGATGTCGGCATTCAAACACGGATTTGACTATGCCGATGTTTTGCTACCGATAGCGCCTTTTACGGAAACTGCTGGTTCCTATGTGAATTGCGAAGGACGAGTACAAAGCTTCAACGGCACGGTTAAACCACTAGGCGACACTCGACCAGGATGGAAAGTCTTACGTGTATTAGGCAATTTGCTCGATATACCTGAATTTGATTATGAATCCTCGGAAGGAATTCGTGATGAGGTTATTGGCAATGGGATTGTTGCGGAGCGCCTAAATAACAATGCCAGCATCCAATTGAATCCGCCTGTTAAAGAAAAAATCGCCTTAGAACGAATCTCGGATGTCCCGATTTATTTTACTGATGCGATAGTGCGACGCGCTCCCTCGCTTCAAGCGACTGCCGATGCAGCGGTACCGATGGCTTATTTATCCGCAGCCCTGTTTGCAAAGCTTGAATTGCACGAAGGTGAGCGCGTTATTGTTCGTCAGGGTACTGGTAGCGCTTTATTGACTGCTGCGATTGGAAGAGGGCAGCCAGAGCATGTGGTCAGAATAGCGGCTGGGCATTCTTCGACAGCGGCACTGGGTTCAATGTTTGGTCCTGTCATTGTGGAGCGTGCGTGATGGATCAATTGCTCGTCACAATTCATGCAGCGGGACAAAATTTTTTCGGTTTCTCGTGGCCTCTGGTTTGGAATTTGGTAAAAATAGTTTGCATCGTGCTTCCTATCATGGGCTGTGTCGCTTATCTGACGTTATGGGAGCGCAAGTTAATCGGCTGGATGCATGTACGTCTTGGACCTAATCGCGTCGGCCCTGCCGGGCTGTTGCAACCAATTGCAGATGCACTGAAACTGCTGCTAAAAGAAATTATCATTCCTGCAAAAGCAAACAAAGTGTTGTTTGTGATTGCACCGGTAATGACGATCATGCCAGCGCTAGCAGCTTGGGCTGTTATTCCATTTGGCCCAGAGACTGTTTTGGCAAATGTAAATGCAGGACTGTTATTTGTTATGGCAATAACTTCGATGGAAGTCTACGGTGTCATCATTGCCGGCTGGGCGTCCAATTCGAAATACGCATTTTTAGGTGCCATGCGAGCTTCGGCGCAAATGATTTCTTACGAAATAGCAATGGGACTGGTGCTGGTCATCGTTTTGATGGTTTCCGGAAGCCTTAACTTCACCGACATCGTCATGTCGCAATCTCATGGCTATTTCTTTGATAAAGGTCTTAACTTCCTGTCTTGGAACTGGCTGCCACTGCTGCCGATGTTTGTTATATACGTCATTTCAGGAATAGCAGAAACCAGTAGGCATCCATTTGACGTGGTCGAGGGGGAATCTGAGATTGTTGCCGGACACATGGTGGAGTATTCAGGCATGTCATTCGCCATGTTCTTCTTGGCTGAATACGCAAACATGATTCTGATCTCTGCTCTGGCATCTTTAATGTTCCTCGGCGGCTGGGCATCACCGATTGATTCTGTCTTGTTTAATTGGGTTCCTGGCTGGATTTGGCTGGGTATCAAGACTTTCTTGGTAGTGTCACTCTTTATCTGGGTACGTGCTTCCTTTCCCCGTTATCGTTACGACCAAATTATGCGTCTTGGTTGGAAAGTGTTTATACCACTCACTTTGGCATACTTGGTTATTGTTGCTGTCTGGATGCAGACGTCTTTGAATATTTGGAAGTAATTGGAAGGTGGGGCTGATATCTTATGGAAGCCGTTAAGGATTTTTTCGGTAGCTTAATGCTGCGAGAGTTGCTCAAAGGTCTGGCACTGACTGGACGGTATTTGTTTGCACGGAAGATTACGATTCAATTTCCAGAAGAAAAAACGCCGCAGTCGCCTCGTTTTCGAGGGTTGCATGCATTGCGTCGTTATCCCAACGGAGAAGAGCGTTGTATAGCCTGCAAACTGTGTGAGGCAGTTTGCCCTGCAATGGCAATTACGATCGAATCCGACCAGCGTGAGGATGGGAGCAGAAGAACCACTCGCTATGATATCGATTTGACAAAGTGTATTTTTTGCGGTTTTTGTGAAGAATCCTGTCCGGTTGATTCGATTGTGGAAACGCATATTCTTGAATACCACGGTGAAAAACGTGGTGATCTGTACTACACAAAAGAAATGCTGCTGGCTGTCGGTGACCGCTATGAAAATGAAATCGCTGCTGCCCGTGCAGTCGATGCCTCGTATCGTTAATCTGGTCCTTTATTTGGCTTGTCATGGAATTTAAAACCGTTCTTTTTTACGTTTTCTCGGCGATATTGCTTATTGCTGCGACACGCGTTATTACAGCCCGTAATCCGGTACATTCGGCATTATTTCTTGTTCTGTCATTTTTCTCTGCCTCTGCTTTATGGATGTTGCTCAAGGCTGAATTTTTATCAATAGTCTTGGTGTTAGTTTATGTCGGCGCAGTGATGGTGCTTTTCTTGTTTGTGGTGATGATGCTGGACATCAACCTGGATAAGATGCGTGAAGGTTTTTGGGGATATTTTCCTTTGGCGGCAACAATCGGAGTGGTGATCGCGTTGGAAATGGCAGCGGTACTACTGCGCGGATTCTGGATGCCGGATCCTTTGGTTCCGGCTGCGGCCGATACGATTGGCAATACGAAAGAGCTGGGAAAGCTAATTTATACGCAGTATGTATATGCATTTGAAATTGCTGCAGTAATCCTTTTGGTCGCCATAATTGCTGCGGTTGCCCTGACGATGCGACGACGCAAAGATAGTAAACTTTTCCATCCGTCGGATGCGGTCAAAGTTAAGCGTAATGATCGGATTCGCATTGTGCACATGAAATCGGAATCAGATCGTGCAAATAAGCTTGATAGCCCGATATTGCCGACAGCAACCTCCGGAACAGAACAGAAATAAGGATTTCGAGAAATGACACTATCTCTTGCGCATTATTTGATTATTGGCGCGATATTATTTTCGATTTCAATCATAGGTATTTTTCTGAATCGAAAAAATATTATTGTTTTGCTGATGGCAATCGAACTGATGCTACTAGCCGTCAATATGAATTTCGTCGCTTTTTCTCATTATCTGGGAGATGCAGCAGGCCAGATTTTTGTTTTCTTCATTTTGACGGTGGCGGCGGCTGAATCAGCAATTGGCCTCGCGATTCTGATAGTTCTGTTCCGCAATATGGACACTATCAATGTCGAAGATATGGATTCGCTCAAAGGCTAACACTCAGATTCTCTGAAATAGATTCTCTGGAATTAATAAAAGGGTCATCATGGCGGGGCAACTTAACCCTAATTTACTACTTGTCGTTCCACTGGCACCTTTGGCGGGATCCGTCATTGCCGGACTGTTCGGTACCAAATTTTTTGGCAATGTAATCGGACGCACAGCATCTCACACTGTGACGATACTTGGCGTATTGATCGCTTTTGTGCTGTCTTGCATGACATTGAACGATGTCCTTAACGGCGCATTTTTTAATGGTGTTATCTATAACTGGATGACCGTAGCTGGATTGAAATTTGAAATTGGATTTCTGATCGATAGTCTTACTGCCATGATGATGTGCGTCGTCACTTTCGTTTCGTTGATGGTGCACATTTACACTATCGGTTACATGAAAGATGATGAGGGCTACAACCGTTTTTTCTCTTATATCTCGCTGTTCACTTTTGCAATGTTGATGCTTGTCATGAGCAATAACTTCTTGCAATTGTTTTTCGGTTGGGAAGCTGTTGGGCTTGTTTCATATTTATTGATTGGCTTCTGGTTCAAACGACCAACCGCGATTGCTGCCAACATGAAGGCATTTCTGGTAAATAGAGTTGGTGATTTTGGTTTTATTCTTGGAATTGGCCTACTGGTAGCGTATGCCGGCTCTCTCAATTATGCTGAGGTCTTTGCCCAAAAAGAAGCACTCGCAAAATTGATCTTTCCAGGTACTGATTGGATGCTGATAACAGTCGCCTGCATCTGCCTGTTCATTGGTGCAATGGGTAAATCGGCACAATTTCCGCTCCATGTCTGGTTGCCAGATTCGATGGAAGGTCCAACACCGATATCAGCACTGATTCATGCTGCGACAATGGTTACCGCCGGAATTTTCATGGTGGCTCGCATGTCTCCGCTGTTTGAACTGTCGGATACCGCCTTGTCGTTTGTCTTGATTATCGGCTCGATCACCGCATTATTCATGGGCTTTCTGGGGATTATTCAAAACGATATCAAGCGCGTTGTCGCGTATTCGACTTTATCTCAACTCGGGTATATGACTGTCGCCCTGGGCGCGTCCGCTTATTCGGTTGCTGTGTTCCATTTGATGACACACGCTTTCTTTAAAGCTCTGTTGTTCTTGGCCGCAGGTTCGGTGATTATCGGCATGCATCACGATCAGGATATTCGCAATATGGGTGGTCTGAGAAAGTACATGCCCATCACTTGGATTACATCACTTTTGGGTTCTTTGGCTTTGATTGGAACTCCGTTTTTCTCAGGGTTTTATTCAAAAGACAGCATTATTGAGGCGGTGCATGCCTCAACAATCTACGGTTCGGGATTTGCTAATTTTGCAGTGCTTGCCGGCGTGTTCGTTACCGCGTTTTATTCTTTCCGCATGTATTTCTTGGTTTTCCATGGAAAAGAACGTTTTGGACATGCACATCATCACGATGCGCATCACGATGATGACCACCATCACGGTTTGGCACCGGGACAAAAGCCGCACGAGTCATCGCTGGTTGTGACTTTACCGCTTATTTTGCTAGCGATTCCGTCAGTGATCATTGGGTATTTGACTATTGAGCCGATGTTGTTTGGCGGTTTTTTCAAGGACGTAATCTTTGTCGCTGAAGCACACGAAGCAATGGCAGAAATTGCGAAAGAGTTCCACGGCCCGTTGGCAATGGCAATTCATTCTTTGACGACTGCTCCGTTATGGCTTGCTGTGGCAGGTGTAGTTTGTTCTTATTATTTTTACATGATTAATCCTCGTATTCCTGCATATATCAAAGCTAAATCAGGACCGATTTATGATCTTCTGGAAAATAAATATTACCTAGATAAATTCAACGAAGTTGTTGTCGCTGGAGGCGCCCGCGTGCTTGGTAATGGTCTGTGGAATATTGGCGATAGGACCCTGATTGATGGTTTCGTAGTCAATGGTAGCGCCAAACTGGTAGGTATGTTTTCGAGGTTCTCTCGGAAACTCCAGTCCGGTTATCTCTATCACTATGCCTTTGTGATGATTGTCGGTGTCTTAGGCTTTCTCATTTATTTCATGCCTTTTCCGTTCGCCAAATAAGCTGACAAAGAAAACAGATAATAACCATGATGCAGTCAACTTCCCCACTTTTAAGCTTAGCGATTTGGTGTCCTATCGCTTTCGGTATTTTCATTTTGGCATTTGGTCGCGATGACAACCCTGGTCTGGTGAGGGTTGCATCACTGATCGGTGCAGTTACAAGTTTCCTTGTGACGCTACCCTTGATTCAGAACTTTGACAATGCCGCGCATGGCATGCAATTTGTCGAAAAATACAGTTGGATAGAGCGCTTCAATATCAATTATTTTCTTGGTATAGACGGTATTTCGGTCTGGTTTATTGTGCTGACAGCTTTCATTACAGTCATTGTGGTGATTGCTGGGTGGGAAGTGATTGAGAAAAAAGTCGCTCAATACATGGGGGCTTTTCTGATTTTGTCCGGCCTGATGGTGGGCGTATTTTGTGCCCTTGATGGTTTATTGTTTTATGTTTTTTTCGAGGCGACTCTGATTCCGATGTTCGTCATCATAGGTGTATGGGGCGGCGCTAATCGCGTATATGCAGCGTTCAAGTTTTTCCTCTACACGTTGATGGGCTCCTTGTTAACTTTGATTGCGGTTTTATACCTTTACACCAAGACCGGTACCTTTGAAATTCTGGCATGGCATGCATTTCCTTTGTCGCTGTCTGTACAAATACTGATTTTCTTTGCCTTCCTTATGGCCTTTGCTGTCAAGGTTCCAATGTGGCCGGTGCATACTTGGCTACCAGATGCTCACGTTGAAGCACCTACCGGCGGTTCGGTAGTCTTGGCTGCGATTATGTTGAAGCTAGGCGCATATGGCTTTTTGCGGTTTTCCCTGCCAATTACGCCGGATGCCAGCCATTATTTGTCGGGCTTCATGATTACCTTGTCGCTTATTGCTGTGATTTATATCGGATTAGTAGCGATGGTACAAAAAGACATGAAAAAACTCGTCGCATATTCTTCGATTGCGCACATGGGTTTTGTGACTCTCGGTTTCTTCATGTTCAATGATGTATCGGTGCAGGGCGGCATTGTTCAGATGATTTCTCACGGTTTTGTATCTGGCGCCATGTTCTTGTGTATCGGGGTTCTTTACGATCGAATGCATTCACGTCAGATTGCCGATTATGGTGGAGTAGTAAATACCATGCCGAAATTTGCCGCTTTTTTTGTTTTGTTTTCGATGGCAAATTCCGGCTTGCCAGCAACTTCCGGTTTTGTCGGTGAGTTCATGGTAATTTTGGGCGCTGTCAAATTTAATTTCTGGATAGGCATGCTCGCTGCAACAGCTCTTATCCTGGGAGCAGCTTATTCACTTTGGATGGCCAAACGTGTGATATTTGGTGATATTGCCAACGAACATGTAAAGAAATTGCAAGACATTAACAAACGTGAATTCTTTATGCTGGGTTTATTGGCCATCGCAGTAATTGGAATGGGCTTGTATCCCGCACCATTTACAGACGTAATGCAAACTTCAGTTACGGACTTATTGAAACATGTCGCTATCTCAAAAGTGAACTAGATCAGTGCATATACAAGAGGCGACTTAAATGAATACCATGAATCTGACTTTACTTTTTCCCGAAGTATTTCTTGTTATTGCGGCATCAACAATTCTGTTGATCGACATGTTTCTATCGGACGGAAAACGGTACATAACCTATATCTTGTCTTTGTTGACACTGTTTGGTTGCGCATTGCTTAACCTCGATGCGTTAAATTCGGGCGTCACGGCATATACTTTTCATAATATGTTTGTGACAGATCCCATGGCTAATCTGTTGAAAATGTTCTCGTACCTGGCAGTTGCGCTGACTTTGATTTATTCGCGCCAGTATGTGACAGGACGGGGGATGATCGGCGGTGGCAATCTTGGCGGTGAATTCTATGTATTGGCTCTGTTTGCCTTGCTGGGACAAATGATCATGATTTCAGGTAACAACTTCCTGATCATTTATCTGGGTCTCGAGTTGATGTCTTTATCTTTGTACGCATTGGTAGGTTTGCGTCGCGATCACAAGGTTTCAACTGAAGCAGCGATGAAATATTTCATTTTGGGTGCGATGGCATCCGGTTTTTTACTATATGGGATGTCAATGCTGTATGGCGCGACTGGTTCTCTCGATCTGACAGAAGTTGCCAAGGCCACTGCAGCGGGCACAGTGGATAAAACGGTTTTGGTGTTTGGTGTGGTTTTCTTGGTTTCTGGCTTGGCGTTTAAGCTTGGTGTTGTGCCATTCCACATGTGGGTTCCCGATGTTTATCAGGGTGCGCCAACTGCAGTGACTTTATTGCTAGGCGGCGCGCCGAAACTGGCTGCATTTGCAATCATCATCCGCTTGTTGGTGGAAGGCTTGATGCCATTGGCATTTGACTGGCAGCAAATGCTTGTTATTTTGTCATTGCTATCGATGGCAATCGGTAACATCGCCGCGATTGCCCAAACCAACCTGAAGCGGATGCTTGCATATTCTACTATTTCGCAGATGGGTTTCATGCTACTCGGCCTTTTGTCTGGCGTCGTTGGCGGCAGTGCGGTGCCAGCTGCCAATGCTTATAGTTCAGCGATGTTTTATTCCATCACTTATGTTCTAACGACACTGGGTACATTCGGTATCATCATGCTGCTGTCGCGCAAAGGCTTTGAAGCTGAAAACCTGGAAGACTTCAAAGGACTGAATCAGCGTAGTCCCTGGTTTGCTTTAGTGATGCTAATGCTGATGTTCTCTTTAGCTGGTATTCCACCGATGATGGGTTTCTATGCCAAATTGTCTGTAATACAGGCAGTATTGGGCGCAGGTCAGACATGGCTGGCGATTCTGGCAGTATTATTTTCCTTGATCGGCGCGTTCTACTACTTACGTGTTGTTAAAGTAATGTACTTTGATGATGCCGTTGATAAATCACCGATTATTGTTAATAAAGACATGCATATTGCGCTGAGCTTGAATGCGGTGATTGTGCTCGGAGTCGGCCTTATGCCAGGATCCTTGATGGCGCTGTGCTCGGTCGCAATGAGCAGACTTATGGGCGTTTGATGCTACAGAGAGTTTGTTTATGAACGTAACTTTTGCAGTTTGGACGGTAATCATATTGGCGATATTCGCCGCCAATATGCCCTTTCTGAATGAGCGCTTTTTGGCGATTTTTCCTATCAAGGTAATGCTAAAACCTTTCTGGGTGCGTCTGATCGAACTTACTATTTTATATTTTGCCTTGGGCGTTATCGCACGCTTGCTGGAAGCGAATCTTGGCAATGTTTTTGAGCAAAATTGGGAGTTTTTTGCCATTACCGCATTTCTATTTCTAGTTTTGGCTTATCCGGGTTTTGTTTTACGATATTTGCGGAAATAAATTCTTTAGTTCTTCTCTTTGTTTAGCGAGCAATGCCGTTAAGACAATCACAGGCTTTTTAATATGGAAGATAAACATCTTAAAGAGATCAAGATTGACAGCAAAATTGCTTTCGAAGGCAATTTTCTTAAAGTGCAAAGCGATACTGTCAGATTGCCTGATGGTACCAGAGCATCAAGAGAGTATATTCGGCATCCTGGGGCGGTAGTTATTCTTCCTTTATTTGACGATAACTCAGTATTGCTTGAACGCCAGTTTCGTTACCCATTGAATCGAGTATTTATTGAATTTCCTGCCGGAAAAATTGATTTGGGTGAAAGTTCACTGGTAACAGCCAAGCGCGAGTTAGAAGAAGAAACAGGCTACACTGCCTCCGATTGGACGTTTATTTGCACTATTCATAATGCAATTGCTTATTCGGATGAGCATCTTGATATTTATGTCGCACGCGGCCTTCGGGCCGGCATTGCCAAACTGGACGAGGGAGAGTTTCTGGAGACCTTTAAAGCTCCTATAACGGATGTTTTGACATGGGTACGTGAAGGTAAGATAACCGATGTAAAAACTATCATCGGTATTTTTTGGCTTGATAAAATTTGTACCCACGCGTGGAAATAATTTGAATTTTTGCCAATAATATAAAAGCCGCAATCAGCGGCTTTTATATTATTTTTTACATATTCGTATAATTTGGTCCCCCACCTCCTTCAGGGGTTACCCAAACAATATTTTGGGTCGGATCCTTGATATCGCAAGTTTTGCAATGAACGCAGTTCTGCGCATTTATTTGCAATTTATCTTCCCCATTATCCGCCTTGATAAACTCATAAACGCCTGCCGGACAGTAACGCGCTTCAGGGCCCGCATATATAGCCATATTAATACGTACCGGCACAGTCGGGTCTTTGAGCGTTAGATGAATGGGTTGATCTTCTGCGTGATTGGTATTGGAGATAAATACTGATGACAAACGATCAAATGTCAACTTGCCATCGGGTTTTGGATATTTTATGGGCGTAAACTCAGCTGCAGGACGTAAGCATTCATGGTCTGCGTGCTTGTGATGGAGCGTCCAGGGCGCCTTGCCGCCAAACACAACTTGATCGATTCCAACCAAAAAAGTGCCGGCGTACAAACCTTTGCTCATCAGAGGCTTGAAGTTGCGTGCTTTATGCAGTTCTTCATGCAGCCATGACTGTTCAAAATTGGTTTCGTAAGCGGAGAGCTCATCGTGCTGGCGTTTTGCGGTCAATGCTTTAAATGCGGCTTCTGCTGCCATCATTCCCGTTTTAAGGGCCGCATGACTACCTTTGATGCGACTTGCATTTAGAAATCCCGCTTCACAGCCAATTAAGGCTCCGCCCGGGAATACCAGTTTTGGTAGGGATTGCAAGCCGCCTGCGGTAATTGCGCGTGCCCCATATGCGAGACGCCGTCCGCCTTCAAAAAACTTACGAATCTCTGGATGTGTTTTATACCGCTGAAACTCTTCATAAGGCGACAAATAAGGGTTTTCATAAGAAAGACCAACCACATAACCTACTGCCACCTGATTGTTTTCCATATGGTATAGAAATGAACCACCATAAGTTTTATTATCGAGCGGCCAACCCGCAGTGTGAACCACCAAGCCCGGTTTATGCAGAGCTGGGTCAATTTCCCATATCTCTTTGATGCCGATACCGTAAGTTTGCGGGTCTTTTCCCTTATTCAAATCAAATTTTTGTATTAACTGCTTACCTAAGTGTCCGCGCGACCCTTCTGCAAACAATGTATATTTTGCGTGCAACTCCATTCCGATCTGAAAAGCATCTGTTGGCTGGCCGGCGCGGTTGACACCCATGTTGCCGGTTGCGACACCTTTCACGGAGCCATCTTCGTTATACAAAACTTCGGAGGCGGGAAATCCCGGGAATATCTCTACACCCAAAGTTTCAGCTTGCTGTCCAAGCCAACGCACAACATTTGCAAGTGAAATGATGTAATTTCCGTGATTCTGGAAACAGTTGGGTAACAGCCAGTTAGGTGTTTTGTACGCTTTGCTCTCGCTCAAAAACAGGAAACGGTCTTCGCTCACCTCGGTATTGAGAGGTGCACCGCGGTTTTTCCAATCGGGGAATAGCTCCGTCATGGCTTGGGGATCCATAACGGCACCGGACAGGATGTGCGCACCCAGTTCACCGCCTTTTTCCAGCACACAGACGGAAATCTCTGTACCCGACGCGACGGATAGCTGTTTAAGCTTGATGGCTGCGGCTAATCCGGCAGGGCCGCCTCCGACAATGACAACGTCATATTCCATTGCTTCGCGTGGGCCATATTGGGCGACTATGTCTTGATTTTGTGTATTATTTTGTTCCATGTCCTCACCACTATAAATATAAATATCGAACGAGCGTGCTAATCTGAGTGAATTTTGCAATAATTACCTAGACAGTGCAATCTAATCCCTGTTGATTCATGTAATCATGGCCATACGAAATTGTTAGTAGAAACGCGCACATAAGATAAACCATCGGGAGAGGTTCGTGGGTATTGAAGTTAATTTTGAAGGAAAAATTGCGCTAATTACCGGTGCTTCGAGTGGCTTGGGAGCCCGTTTTGCGAAAATACTGGCGCAAGCAGGGGCGCAAGTTGTGTTGGCATCGCGCAGAGTTGAACGTTTGAAGGAATTGCGAGCGGAAATTGAAGCAGAAGGCGGTGCAGCTCATGTGGTCAGTCTCGACGTGACTGATTATACGAGTATCAAATCGGCGATTGCACATGCTGAAACCGAAGCAGGGCCGATTGACATATTGGTAAATAACTCCGGAGTTTCTACTACACAGCGCTTGCTTGACGTGACGCCCGAAGATTATGCATACGTAATGGATACCAATCAGCGCGGTGCGTTCTTTGTCGCGCAGGAAACGGCAAAGCGCATGATTGCGCGTGCTAAGGGCGATCCTAAAAAACAGCATCGCATTATCAATATTGCGTCTGTTGCAGGCCTACGCGTATTGCCGCAAATCGGAATCTATTGCATGAGCAAGGCGGCCGTAGTGCATATGACCAAATCGATGGCGGTGGAGTGGGGGCGTTATGGCATCAATGTCAATGCAATTTGCCCGGGCTATATCACTACTGAAATCAATGCCGAATATTTCGCCAGCGAAGAAGGGCAAAAGCTGATCAATATGCTGCCACGCAAAAGAGTGGGATTACCAGAGGATCTGGATGGTTTGTTGCTGCTTCTTGCGGGCGAGGAATCGCGGTTTATCAACGGTACAATTATCACCGCCGATGATGGCATGAGTGTCCAATAATCCAGAAGGCTTCCCAATCCGATTTTTCAAACATTATGAATAAAAAACTCGCCCATGCTACCCGCATTGCGATCCGGTGGGGAGACATGGATGCTTTGGGGCACGTTAATAATACGGTGTATTTTCGCTACATGGAGCAGGCACGTATCGAGTGGCTCTCAAGCATTGGCTGCGACCCTGATCCCAGCACCGAAGGCCCCGTTATCGTTAATGCCCATTGCAGCTTTCTCAAACAACTGAAATATCCCGGCGAGATCGAAGTGCTGACCTACGTCGGGCCGCCGGGACGCTCAAGTTTTGAGACAATGCAGGAAATCCGGCGTGTCGATGCGGCAAACGAGATTTATGCGCAGGGGGGAGCCAAAATTGTCTGGGTATATTTTCCAGCAGAAAAATCCACGCCCCTGCCAGAACGGTTGCGCCAATTATTGACTACAACAGATTAATTTTTAGCTGTGTACATCGAGTAATTTCTGCACCAGTTCGCTTGAATTGGCAGCATTGAGTTTGCGCATCAGTTTCGACCGGTACATTTCCACTGTGCGCGGGCTCAAGTTCAACTGACGAGCAATTAATTTACTGGTTTTTCCTTCGACCAGCAATGCCGATATCTCCCGTTCCCGGGGAGTAAACTCGACACTGAGCGCTCGTTTGGTGCTCATATCGACAAAAGTCCATATGCCAGCAGCATGCGGATTGTACTGCTGCAACCCGCGTCCGGTTACGCGGCACCAGAACAATTCACTGTTCGCGCGCTTCATGATCCGCTCGTCCGAATAATGTCCCATCGCATTCATGATTGGAACGATACGTTCGCCTGTGCGTTCAAATTCCCCGGCACTGGGATACAACACCAAAAATGACTGACCGATCAAATCGTTGGCCGGGCAACCGAATATGCTGCACAGCGCTTCATTGCAGGACTGAATGATGCGGTTTTGCGAAACGCACATTCCGATCGGCGCATGTAGAAAAATCTTTTCATAATCAATAAAATCATTTGAAGGCATGAGCGTTATATATTCTGCAAATTAAAACCGGGATTGTCGTATTTTTACGGTATTGCGCCTTTGAATCGGGCGTCTTATGCTGTCGTGAGCGGCAATTGCCGCTATGGTGTCACATTACATCTTAAAGGGATTCAGTATGAACAAAGTTTATCCTGATGCCGCAACAGCATTGGCTGGCATCGTCCAGGACGGTCAGACCATTGCCGTGGGAGGTTTCGGTTTGTGTGGCATTCCTGAGGCATTGATTGCCGCTTTACGGGATTCGGGCGTTAAGGAATTGACCGCTATTTCCAATAATGCCGGCGTCGACGGGTTCGGTCTCGGTCAATTGCTGACGTCACGCCAAATCAAGAAGATGATTTCATCTTATGTGGGTGAAAACAAAGAGTTTGAACGTCAATACCTTGCCGGCGAACTGGAGTTGGAATTCACTCCGCAAGGGACTCTGGCCGAGAAACTGCGTGCCGGCGGGTCCGGCATTCCAGCCTTCTTTACCAAAACCGGCGTTGGTACCATCGTCGCAGACGGTAAGGAGATTCGCGAGTTTGACGGCCATCAATACGTGATGGAGCGTTCCTTGTCGGCGGATGTGTCGCTAGTAAAAGCGTATAAGGCCGATAAGGCCGGCAATCTGGTGTATCGCAAAACAGCGCGTAATTTCAACCCGAATGTTGCGATGGCCGGCAAGATCACGATTGTCGAAGTCGAAGTATTGGTCGAAATTGGCGAAATAGATCCGGATGACGTTCACACACCAGGCATATTCGTGCATCGCATCGTCGTCAATGACAAGCCCGAAAAACGGATTGAACAACGCACCGTTCGCGTACAACAGGCAGGAGATTGAGATGGCATGGACTCGTGATGAAATGGCTGCACGCGCGGCGCAGGAACTGCAAGATGGTTTTTACGTGAATCTCGGCATCGGCTTGCCGACCATGGTTGCTAATTATGTACCGGCGGGCATGGATGTCTGGCTGCAATCCGAAAACGGATTATTGGGGATCGGTCCTTTCCCGACTGACGATGAAGTCGATCCCGACTTGATCAATGCCGGCAAACAGACCATAACGACTTTGCCGGGATCGTCAATTTTCAGTTCCGCAGATTCCTTCGCGATGATCCGGGGCGGCAAGATCAATCTTGCAATTCTGGGAGCGATGCAGGTATCCGAACATGGCGACCTAGCCAACTGGATGATTCCCGGCAAGATGGTCAAGGGCATGGGCGGGGCCATGGATTTGGTCGCCGGAGTGGGGCGGGTCGTGGTTTTGATGGAGCATGTGGCAAAGGCCAAGGATGGCACAGAGTCCCATAAAATCCTGCCGAAGTGCAATCTGCCGCTTACCGGCGTAGGCGTCGTCAATCGCATCATTACCGATCTGGGCGTGATTGATGTGACGCCTGCGGGACTGAAATTGGTGCAACTTGCTCCGGGCGTGAGCGTGGAAGAAATCCAACATAAAACGGGCGTTGCGCTGGATGTTACCGTGCTATAAGCGAATGCAGCGATGCGAAAAAATGGGCCTCGGCCCATTTTTTTTGGCTTATAGATATTCCTGACTTTGTAAAAGCCGCATATTAATTTTAAATTAATAAAAATATAGGAGTATATTCATAAATATACGGCTTATCGCATATTTATATGGCGGTATTAAAAATACAGTAGCTAGTATGTTGTTCTAATGAGTAGTGGAAAATTCGACATTCCATTGCGTTTGTGAAGAGAGATGAGGTTTCGGGCCTGCACTGACAGTGAGGCCCGTTTCCGGTGGATTATTGCGCTACCCAGCCGCCATCCATGTTCCATGCGACGCCGCGCACTTGTTTGGCTGCATCCGAGCACATGAAAACTGCCAGTGCACCCAATTCTTCCGGTGTGACAAATTCTCCGGAAGGCTGTTTTTCCAGAAGTAATTCTTTTTTCGCTACTTCGTTTGAAATGCCTTCGCGTTCAACGCGGGCATCGATCTGTTTTTGCACCAGCGGCGTAAGTACCCAACCTGGACAGATTGCGTTACAAGTAACGCCGGTTTGGGCGGTTTCCAGCGCAACGCTTTTGGTCAGCCCGACCAAGCCATGTTTGGCTGCAACGTAAGCGGATTTTTGTGCGGATGCAACCAGTCCGTGAGCCGACGCGATATTGATAATGCGGCCCCAGTTTTTTGTCTTCATGTATGGCAGCGCCAGACGTATGGTATGAAAGGCTGAAGATAAATTGATGGCAATAATGGCATCCCATTTTTCTGCCGGAAAATCTTCGATATTGGCCACATGCTGGATGCCCGCATTGTTGACCAAGATGTCAATTCCGCCAAATTTCTCCGCACTGGTTTGTATCATCGCTTCGATTTCAGCAGGTTTTGACATGTCAGCGCCGTGATATAGCACTGATACGCCATGCGTATTTGCGATGGCATCTTGCAAAAGCGCGATTTCTTTCGCATCGCCAAAGCCATTCAGTACAATATTGGCGCCTTGCGCCGCCAGCGTTTGTGCGATTCCCAGCCCGATACCCGATGTGGAGCCAGTGATGAGCGCAGTCTTACCTTTAAGTGCAATGCCTTGCATGATGTCCCCTGAGAGTGAAAAAGCATGGTGGTGATGAACTTGCGCTAAGATTTTAAGCCCAACGACCGGTAAAATGTCGGAACCATAGAAATCAGGCGGCCATTACAATGACAGAACCACGCATCAGGACGGTACAGTGCATTTCACCCGGCGGTTTGCACCGGATGGCATACAAGGAATGGGGTGATGCCGATAATCCCAAAGTACTTGTTTGCGTCCATGGGGTTACGCGGGTGTCGGATGATTTTGATCATATGGCGCGCGCGCTGTGCGAGTCGCACCGCGTGATCTGTCCGGATGTGGTCGGACGCGGGCGCTCGGAAAAACTACGTAATGCGCTGTATTACCAGATTCCCCAATACGTTAGCGACATGGTGGCTCTGCTGGCGCGCATTACTGCGCAGCCGGCAGTCACAGCCGTCGATTGGTTCGGCACTTCGATGGGTGGATTGATCGGAATTGGCCTTGCTGCGCTGTCGGATAATCCGATTGGGAAATTGATACTCAACGATGTCGGGCCGGTCTTGAATCGTGGCGCGCTATTACGGATCGGTGACTATATCGGGCAGCTGGCGCGATTTCAGACTTTCGATGAGGCTGCACGCTATATCCGCGAAATTTCGGCTCCCTTTGGTCCCCATACCGATGATGAGTGGCGTAAATTGGCGTCAAATGTTTTGCGTCAGGATCAGGATGGATTGTGGGTCCGGCATTACGATCCTGCGTTAGCTGTCGCGTTCAAATCAGTAACACCGGATAGTTTGGAAGCTGGAGAGGCGCAGTTATGGAAGGCTTATGACGCGATAAGGTGCCCCACCTTGCTGGTGCGCGGTGGCGAATCCGATCTTTTGTCGCATCAGACTGCGGAGGCGATGACGCAGCGCGGACCGAAGGCGCAACTGATTGAATTACCCGGTATCGGACACGCACCGACCTTCATGCACGCAGATCAGATTGCGATCGTACAGAATTTTTTAGCGGGTTAATTAACGCATTGTAAAAAATGCACTTTGAAAAGGTAATTATGGAAATCAAGCGATTGCAAGTAGGCAAGAGAATGTCCGAAGCGGCCATTCACAACGGTACCGTGTATTTGGCAGGTCAGGTAGCAGTCGATGCGACACAGGACATACAAGGCCAGACGCGCGAAGTATTAAGCCAGATCGACACTCTTTTGGCGCAAGCTGGCAGCGATAAAACCTGCATCCTGATGTGTCAGATTTTTCTTTCCGATTTGAATAACTTCGATAGCATGAATACCGTCTGGGAAGCGTGGGTCGCCTCCGGCTGCACTCCTCCGCGCGCAACTGTCCAGGCACAATTGGCTAAGCCGGAATGGTTGATCGAAATAGTTATTACGGCAGCACAAATCTAAGGCAGCAATGGTTTCGGTAGTCATTTCGCAAAACGATATATCGCATCAGCTTACAGCCGGGCTTTCTGATGAGGACAGCACGCGCGTTCTGAATGCGTTTGCGTTTGTCGGCCCTTTGTATGAGGGAAAAACCCTCTCGACAGGTCAATCCGCATTGGAGTTTGCCAAAGGAGTCGCAACCACGTTGGCAGCCCTGAAGGTGGATGCGGAAACACTTATCGCAGGATTGCTATTTGAGTTGCCTGTGCTGGACCCAGCTGCTGCTGAAAGTATTGAAGCCGGGTTTGGCAAGGATGTCGGCGATTTGATTACAGGTATTCGGCAATTGATGCGCTTGCGGGAATTGACTTCAGGTCAGCAGCCCATCGGTCGCGGTAAAAATGCATCGCAGCAAGCTGCAGCCCAGATTGAAGTACTGCGCAAGATGCTGCTGTCGATGGCGTCGGATATGCGGGTAGTGCTGGTGCAACTGGCGTCGCGAGTGATGACCTTGCGTTTTTTCGCAGAGAAAAAATTTTATAACGACACCACGCATCAATATGCACGCGAGACTTTGGACCTGTATGCACCATTGGCAAACCGCTTGGGTATTTGGCAATTGAAATGGGAATTGGAAGATTTATCCTTCCGTTTTCTGGAGCCGGAGAGTTATAAGCGCATCGCCAAAATGCTGGAAGAAAAGCGCATGGAACGCGAGGAATTCGTCGGTGATGCAATTGCCAGACTGAAATCTGAATTGGCTTTGGCTGGAGTCAAGGCAGATGTTTCCGGCCGGCCCAAGCATATTTACAGCATCTGGAACAAGATGCGCGGCAAATCCCTGGATTTTTCAGAGCTATACGATGTGCGCGCTTTTCGTGTGACGGTCGAAGATGTCAAAACCTGTTACACCGTATTAGGAATTGTGCACAATATCTGGACTCCGATTCCAAAGGAATTCGATGACTATATTTCGCGTCCGAAGTCGAACGGTTATCAATCGCTGCATACGGTAGTTACTGCGGAAGATGGCCGCGCATTGGAAGTACAGATCCGCACCGAAGAAATGCATCGTTTCGCTGAATACGGAGTAGCTGCGCACTGGCGCTACAAAGAAACAGGTGGGTCGAATTTTTCAGAGCGAAAATATGATGAAAAAATTGCTTGGCTAAGGCAATTGCTGGCCTGGAAGAGTGAGGTTGCCGATGCCGTAGTGGGGCAAGAGGAAATGCAGCGCGAATGGATTGAAAAGCTCAAGTCGGCCGCGCTGGATGATCGCATTTACGTATTGACGCCGCAGGCGCGGGTGATTGAACTTCCTAGTGGTGCCACGCCCATCGATTTTGCCTATCATCTGCATACGGACGTAGGACATCGGTGCCGCGGCGCGCGTATCGACGGCGCTATGGTACCGCTGAACACGCCACTTAAAAATGGTCAGACAGTTGAAATCGTGACGGCCAAGGGAGCACCGGGGACAGCGGGCCCCTCGCGCGATTGGCTCGGCGCTGGCTATACTGTTAGTGCGCGCGCGCGCTCCAAAGTGCGTGCATGGTTTAATGCCATAGATCAGCAGGAAACGCTGGCAAACGGTCGCAATCTGATTGAAAAAACCCTGCAGCGCGAAGGCAAAACCGCAGTTAATCTGGAAGAACTTGCACATAAACTGGGTTTTCCGAAAGTGGAGGAGCTTTTTTTAGCGGTCGGGAAAGATGAATTCAGCCTGCGTAACGTCGAACAGATATTGCATGGTGAAGATGCAAGCAAGGCCAGGGAAGTAAATGAGGCCAGTGTTACCAACAAGAGTCGCTCTTCCAGCGTCACGCAAGGGGCAAAATCAGGTGTGTTGGTGGTTGGTGCCGCTGGCTTGTTAACTCAATTGGCAAAATGCTGTCGTCCAGCGCCCCCGGACGATATTGTCGGGTTTGTTACGCGGGGTCACGGGGTGTCCATACATCGTGCTAACTGTAAAAATTTCACCGAAATGCGAGCACAGGCGCCTGAACGCATAATTCAGACTGCATGGGGCAGCGCTGATCTGGATACTGTCTATCCGGTTGTTATATTTGTATTGGCATCCGACCGCCAAGGTTTGCTACGGGATATTTCTGAAATATTTTCGCGGGAAAAAATCAATGTGATAGGCGTCAATACACAAAGCGCGAAAGGATTGGCGCGCATGTCTTTTACTGCAGAAATCCCTTCAACTGCGCATTTGCAAAAAGCATTGAAAGTAATTCGTGAAGTGAGCGGTGTGTTGGAAGTCGAGCGCCACTAACTTGGGTGTTTGTGGCACAATGCGCCCCTATTGCTAGCTGTCAGTATGAATGCGAGGCAATTAAAAGGTTGTGCAATCTAATGGATATGATACAATTCGTATTGTTGTGATGCAATTTGTTTGATTGCCGTTTTGTGAGTGGTAGTTAATAAATTCTTCTTTTCCCTGATAGCTCAGTTGGTAGAGCGACGGACTGTTAATCCGCAGGTCCCTGGTTCGAGTCCAGGTCGGGGAGCCAAATTTAAAAAGCCGAGCTATAAGCTCGGCTTTTTCCGTTGGTGCAACTCACTAATTTTCCTTCAATTTATTCTAATTGACATATCGTAATTGCGAATATTCATCAAAAGCCGAATCCATTGTGTCTTCAAAGCAATTTTTGATTCTCCGTGGATTTATAATAGGCTGTTTGCCATGCTCAATTTAATCGTATTTGAGCCGTTATAAAGGGGAGATGCATTGCACTTTTTTGTCCTATCTGGATGGACATCAATTGGTAGCAAGCAGAGTCTTGCATTTCCTTATTCGTGAATAGACCCTATCCAGGACTAAAAAGTCTTTCATATTTGGCAATTTCTGATTTGTATGAGCGTAAGTTTGAGAGAGAGTCATGGTATGAAATTAACGCCTCAAAATAAACTGGATGGCGTAAAGGAATTCGAATTTACAACCAATGATTTCGTCAGAGTAAAAGCATTGATTTACAAGCGTGCTGGAATTGCTTTGACGGATACCAAACAGGAAATGGTATATAGCCGCCTTGCACGTCGACTGCGCGCTACTGGAATAATGTCATTCTGGCAATACCTGGATGACTTGGAGCGAGGGGTAGATAACAACGAATGGGAGTCGTTTACTAATGCGCTGACTACCAATCTCACTTCGTTTTTCCGCGAATCGCATCATTTTCCGATTTTGGCGGAGCACATGCGGAATGTGAAAGGGCCAATTAACATCTGGTGTTCTGCTAGTTCTACTGGAGAAGAACCTTATTCGATTGCGATAACCGCATGTGAGGTCTTCGGCACCTTAACACCTCCGGTGCAAATTGTTGCGACGGATATTGATACCAATGTGCTGGATGTCGCTGCTAATGGCGTGTATTCGATCGACAAGATAGCTAAGATGTCTTCCGAGCAGGTTAAGCGATTTTTCCTCAGGGGGAAGGGCGACCAAGAGGGCTTGGTAAAAATTCGTCCAGAACTACGTCAAATGATTTCTTTTAAGCAGCTTAATCTGCTGTCGGATAATTTGTCGATCTCAGGACCATTTGATGCAATTTTTTGTCGCAATGTGATGATCTATTTCGACAAGCCTACGCAGGGAAAAATTTTGACCAAATTTACGCCATTGCTGAAACCTGATGGCTTGTTGTTTGCCGGACATTCTGAAAATTTTCTGTATGTTTCAGATGACTTTGCTCTGCGGGGGAAAACCGTATATGAACTGGTGTCCTCATTACGACGTAGAGTAGCAGGCCCGATTACGGCGAGCATGAGAAGCTCGTTATGAGTCAGGCGTCCGAAGAGCAATTTGCAGCGAATGTTTATTACGACAGAACATTTGATTGTGAAGCAGCAAAAATCTTGCCCGGTGAATATTACTGTACCGGAAGGGATATGTTGATTGTGACGGTGCTGGGATCATGCGTATCGGCTTGCATTCGTGATCGCGTCTCAGGTATTGGGGGCATGAATCATTTTATGTTGCCGGACGGGGGCGGTAATGATGGGAACAATCCTGTTTCTGCATCCATGCGATATGGTGCTTATGCAATGGAGATGTTGATCAATCAATTGCTGAAACTGGGCGCCCGGCGTGAAAATATGGAAGCTAAAGTATTTGGCGGTGGTAGTGTGTTAGCTGGCTTTACCTCGATAAATGTCGGAGAGCGTAATGCACAGTTCGTCAGGAATTTTCTGCGCATGGAGAATATGCGAATAACGGCCGAAGATCTTAACGACATATATCCGCGCAAGGTCTATTTCTTTCCGAAGACCGGGAAAGTCTTGGTCAAAAAACTCAAGCAAACGCATAATGACACCCTTGCCATGCGCGAACATGCTTATGCCAGCCGCCTTAAATCTAGTTCGGTTGGTGGTGAAGTGGAACTTTTCTGATGTTGGATTACTAGCACTGCAGTGCTTAGCATGGAATGCTGTTTATGAAAATAAAAGTTTTGATCGTGGATGATTCGGCCTTGATTCGCAGCGTTATGCGGGAGATTGTGAGCAGTCAACCGGATATGGAAGTCGTTGGAGTTGCCCCCGATCCGATTGTGGCGCGAGAAATGATCAAGAAAACAAATCCGGATGTGCTTACACTAGATGTCGAGATGCCGAAGATGGATGGCTTGAATTTTCTTGAAAAACTGATGCGCTTACGTCCTATGCCTGTGATCATGGTGTCCTCATTGACTGAGCGCGGTTCCGAGATCACCATGCGTGCGCTGGAACTTGGAGCAGTCGACTTCGTCACAAAACCGAAATTGTCAATTCAAAGCGGTATGCTTGAATATACAAATCTGATTACAGACAAGATTCGCATTGCATCCCGCGCCAGCATCAAGTCTCATTCGGTTGTTGCCAACAATTCCGCCAGGCTGACGCATGTACCCTTGCCCCAAATACTTAATCCGCTTACCAGCAGCGAAAAGCTTATTATCATAGGGGCTTCCACCGGTGGTACCGAGGCGATCAAGAATTTTCTTATGCAGATGCCGTCAGATTGCCCGGGAATTCTGATCACGCAGCATATGCCAGAAGGGTTTACACGCTCGTTCGCGCAGCGCCTTGATGGGCTTTGCAAAATTTCCGTCAAAGAATCAGAGGGCGGGGAGCGGATTCTTCCCGGTCATGCTTATATTGCGCCTGGTCACTCTCATTTGCTGCTCACACGCAGTGGTGCAAATTACGTTACCCAGCTTGATCAGGGACCTGCGGTAAATCGCCATCGCCCTTCGGTTGATGTATTGTTTCAATCGGCAGCGAATTGTGCAGGTAAAAATGCGGTGGGTGTGATTCTTACTGGAATGGGGAAAGATGGTGCGGCAGGGATGTTGGAAATGCGCAAGGCCGGCGCGCACAATTTTGCGCAAGACGAAGCGAGTTGCGTTGTTTTTGGAATGCCACGCGAGGCCATTGCCATCGGTGCCGTACATGAGGTGGCGCCTTTGGACGAGTTGCCACGGAAGGTTCTGGAATTGTTGAATACACATGGCAATCGTGCATTAAGGGTATGAAGCAACACATATGTTGTATTGCTGGTATAAGCTTGTTAATGAATTAGTAATCTGTTTTGTAAAATGAATGGGGCGATATATGGCTGGTCCGAATACGAAATTTTTAGTCGTTGACGATTTTTCGACGATGCGGCGCATCATCCGCAATCTACTTAAAGAATTGGGATATACAAATGTAGACGAAGCTGAGGATGGCGTCATGGGACTCGCGAAGTTGAGAAGCGAACACTATGATTTCGTGGTTTCTGATTGGAATATGCCAAATATGGATGGCCTTACCATGTTGCAGAATATTCGGGCAGATCCCGCCTTAGCGAAACTCCCGGTGCTTATGGTGACTGCGGAAGCTAAAAAAGAAAACATTATTGCTGCTGCTCAAGCAGGTGCGAGTGGTTATGTGGTGAAACCATTTACCACAGCAATACTGGATGAGAAGCTTACAAAAATTTTTGAAAAAATTGAAAAAGCTGCTGCCTCTTGATTTTTTTGAGTTTGAATGATTTGTATTTTGTAACTGAGATATGAAAATTTATATATCAACATTCCATTGATTAATAATATTAAAAATTATATTTTTTGTGAAATTTATTTAAGTTATTTTTAACAGTATCTGGTGATTCAGCAAAGAAATATAAATGCGTAAATTTATTTAACTGGAGTGGATGGCGGTATAAAAATAAGAAATAACCGCTTTTTAGCAGAACCGGTTATATATTGTTGATTACGCAGATATATTATGTTTGATGAAAATTTTATAATTCGGGAACCGCTACTTAATCCAAGCCAAAAGGTAATCGGCTACGCACTTAGTTGGTCAAGTTTTCTAGCAACAGAGGCATCCTTTAATGAAAAAAATATTTCGTCTTATGTTAATGCTATCGCAGATGCATTCATTAGTCGCGAGAGTGGATGGTTGCTAGCGGACAGTTTAATATTTCTAAATGCTGAGTCTGGCCTGCTGTCAATAGATGCCATATCTAGGCTGCCACCCAAAAATACAGTTTTTGTGGTAACTGCTGCTGATCTGCATGATTTGAGTACCTTCGCCAAAATTGTCGCTTTCCGTGAGCGAGGGTTTGGCGTATCACTAAAAAATGCAGATTTTATTTTGCATGACAAATCACTTTTGACCTATCTGACTCATGCGGAAATTGATTTCTCATCAGCGGATCTTACTACTCAAGCCAAGGTTTATGGGGCACTCAAGCAATTTGGAATCCATATGCTGGCTCGTCAAGTCAACGATTGGCAAACATTTGATACCTGTGCATCGCTTGGTTTAGATGCATTTGTTGGGAAATTGCATCTAACGCCGCGACCAACTGCGCATGGTAAAGATTTGAACCCTTCTCAGATCACTATTTTAAAATTAATGCATAGGGTTAAAGAGAGCGTTGAGATACAGCATCTGGAAGATGTCTTAAAAAGAGATCCGACCATTACCTATAAATTGCTTCGCTATATTAATTCAGCGGGATTAGGACAAAGAGGGGAAATTCAATCTTTAAAGCAAGCTTTGCTGTTACTTGGTTATAACCCTCTTTATCGTTGGCTGTCATTATTATTGGCAACTTCAACAACAGCTGGATTTTCCCCTGTCTTGTTAGAGGCCGCAATTGTTCGTGGACGATTGGTTGAAATTCTCGGACGAAAAATCATGTCCAAAAACGAAGCGGAAACGCTCTTTGTTGTAGGCATGTTTTCTCTTTTGGATCGTCTTCTTTGTATTCCAATGGAAGAGGTTTTAGCAAAGATCCAAGTTTCTGATGCGATATCGGATGCTCTTTTATCGCGCACTGGGATATACGGTCCATTTCTGGCTTTAGCGGAGGCTTGTGAATTAAATGCCACCTTGGTTTCAGCCTTAGCATCTCCATACCATTTTAGTGCAGAGGATATTAATCATTCCCATTTATCTGCATTGGCGTGGGTGAAAAATTTACCAACGTAATAGTGCAGTTTTTTATTCGGAAAAACGGTTCAGCCGAATAGTGGCATTGGGTTTTTCTGAAAAATTATTTCGCACAGATATCTATGAGCGGATTTTATGATGTTGTGAATCAAGCCTCATACTATCGTTACCGCATCTTTTCTCTCGATTGATCAAGGAGCAGGTCAATACCCGGCCTGTTTGGGCGATTAGTCGATTGCTGCTGCATCAATAATTCCCCCTTAGAGGGCGTTTTTGCGCTTTCCTGTTCGGAGCATGCATGTCGGAAGAAAGCGATCTCGAAAAAACGGAGCCCGGGTCTCCCAGACGTCTGGAAAAGGCAAGAGAAGAAGGTGAGGTTGCTCGGTCGCGCGAATTAACCACATTTGTTTTACTGGCAACGGGTATTGGTGGCTTGTGGCTGAATGCCGGGCCGATGCATGAGCATATTGGCCGTGCGTTGCAGCGCGCATTACAATTCGAGCGAGCATCTGCATTCGATCCATCGCATATGATGGTACAGGCTGGGAATGTAGTTATGGAAGCCTTGCAAGCGCTGCTCCCTTTGTTCGGCATGATGGTGCTAGCAGCGTTGGTTGCCCCCCTCATGCTTGGCGGCTGGCTGTTTTCAACGCAGTCGTTGGCGCCAAAGTTTTCTAAATTAAATCCAATAGCAGGGATAGGCCGACTTTTTTCAACGCAGTCCCTAGCAGAATTGATTAAAGCGATCGCCAAATCACTATTGGTGGGCACTGTTGCATATTGGGTAATCTCCGCCAATCTCTCATCTATCATGTCCTTGATGAGCGAGCCAGTAGGAAGTGCCTTGCCGCATACGATGCGCCTTGTGGCAAATTGCTGCGTACTAATCATTGCTTCATTGTTGTTAGTGGCAGCAATTGATGTTCCCTATCAACTGTGGAGTTATTATCGAAAACTGCGTATGTCGCGTGAAGATCTGCGGCAAGAACATAAGGAAAGCGAAGGCGATCCACAAATTAAAGCGCAAATCCGGCGCCAACAGCAGCAGATGGCACGGCGGCGCATGATGACAGAAGTTGCCAATGCCGATATCGTTGTCACTAATCCGACTCACTTTGCCGTGGCACTCAAGTATCGTGACAAGGAAATGCGCGCACCGCGCGTGGTTGCAAAAGGCTCTGATTTGCTAGCTCTTCGCATTCGCGCCATAGGCGAAGAGAATAATGTGCCAATTCTTGAAGCGCCCCCATTGACGCGGGCGCTGTATAGACACACCAAACTTGGTGAAGAGATCCCTGCTGCTTTGTATGCTGCCGTGGCTGAAGTATTGGCTTGGGTCTATCAGTTGCAACGCTGGCATAGTGAAGGTGGAGTTGCGCCCCCTATGCCGGATAATTTGCCAGTACCAGAATCACTTGATCCGGTAGGGAGTAAGGCATGAAGCCGCTGAATTCGTTGTTACGCTTGCCTGCGCAGTTTTTGGCCGGTAATCAAATCAAGGGAATGGCCGGGCCGATACTGATCATCATGATCCTTGGCATGATGATCTTGCCATTGCCTCCGTTCATGCTTGACTTGCTGTTTACGTTCAATATCGCACTATCGGTGATGGTACTGCTGGTCAGCATGTATACGATGAAGGCGCTGGATTTTGCTGCCTTCCCGGCAGTATTGCTATTTTCAACTCTGTTGCGACTCTCTCTGAATGTCGCCTCCACCCGTGTCGTGCTGCTGGAAGGACATACCGGGCCTGATGCCGCGGGTAAGGTAATCGAAGCCTTCGGTCATTTCCTGGTTGGCGGTAATTTTGCGGTGGGTATCGTGGTGTTCATCATTTTGGTGGTGATCAATTTCATGGTCATCACCAAAGGTGCCGGTCGTATTGCGGAAGTGGGCGCGCGTTTTACGCTGGACGCAATGCCGGGCAAGCAAATGGCGATTGATGCTGATCTAAATGCCGGTTTAATTGCGGAAGATGTGGCGCGCAAACGGCGTGCTGAAGTGGGGCAGGAAGCCGATTTCTATGGTTCGATGGACGGTGCCAGTAAATTTGTGCGCGGTGATGCGGTGGCTGGATTGCTGATCATGGTTGTCAATGTCGTCGGCGGCCTGATCGTCGGAGTTGCACAGCACGGCCTTGATATATCGGTGGCAGCCAAAACTTACACATTGTTGGCCATTGGCGATGGTTTGGTTGCCCAAATTCCTGCGTTAGTGATTTCGACCGCTGCAGGCGTCATCGTGTCGCGCGTGACTACCGATGAAGACGTCGGACAGCAATTGATGGGGCAATTATTTTCCAATCCTCAAGTTCTATTTCTCACGGGCGGTATCATTGGCGTAATGGGGCTGATCCCCGGCATGCCTCACATATCATTTCTGATTATTTCCGGCGGCTTGGTATGGCTTGGCAGACGTCAAATGCAGCGCACCGCTCATGCTGCAAATGCGATTAAAGCTCCTCCACCCGTCGTTGCCTCTGCTGAATCTACAGAAGCAACATGGGACGATGTTGCATTGGTCGATCCACTCGGGCTGGAAGTCGGCTATCGGCTGATCTCGCTGGTGGACCGGGCGCAGAGCGGTGAGTTACTGGGGCGCATCAAAAGTATTCGGAAAAAATTTGCGCAAGATATCGGTTTTCTCGTCCCGGTAGTACACATTCGCGATAATCTGGAACTGAAACCGAATACTTATGTAATCACAATGAAAGGTGTCGAGATCGGTCATGGCGAAGCCTGGCCTGGTCAATGGATGGCAATAAATCCAGGACAAGTAGGAGGATCGTTACCAGGTACGCAGACCAAAGATCCTGCTTTCGGCTTGCCTGCCATATGGATTGACAGCAATCTGCGTGAACAGGCGCAGATTTATGGATATACGGTAGTCGATGCCAGCACGGTGGTGGCAACGCATCTGAATCATCTTATTCATGCGCATGCTGCTGAACTGCTGGGTCGCCAGGAAGTACAGCAATTGCTTGATCGGATTAGCAAAGAATCGCCAAAACTGACTGAAGACCTTGTACCTAAACTGCTCTCGTTAACTACGTTACAGAAAGTATTACAAAATCTGCTCGAAGAAAGTGTTCCTATTCGCGATATGCGCACGGTTCTTGATGTGTTGGCAGAACATGCGCCGAACATTACGGATGCGAATGAATTGACATCGTTGACACGTCTGGCATTGGGGCGCGCGATTACGCAGCAATTGTTCCCGGGCAATGGCGAATTGCAGGTCATTGGTCTGGATGGTTCCTTGGACAGGATGCTGTTGCAGGCACTCACGAACAGCAGTGGTCTGGAGCCGGGCTTGGCAGATAACTTGCTGCTACAGACGCAAGCTGCAATAACACGCCAGGAACAAATGGGATTAGCTCCGGTATTGGTAGTGCAGCATCCGCTTCGCGTGTTGCTGTCGCGTTTTTTACGGCGGAGCCTGCCGCAACTCAAGGTGCTTTCGCATGCTGAAATACCTGATACCCGCACCATCAAAGTCACTGCCACCATTGGAGGTAAAGGTTGAGCACTAGTACCAATGTCAGTACGAAAGCTAGCAAAATTGTTGCCCCGTCAAGCCGTGAAGCATTGCGCCTCATGCGCGAAAAACTCGGGCCTGACGCAATTATATTATCCAATCGGGTGACCGCAGCCGGCGTTGAAATTGTAGCGATCACGGAAGAAGCCGCTTCTCAGGCATCGGTCTCTGCGGCGCCTGCCGCGTTACCTGTTACTGCGCCGCTCATGGGTAGCACCGCCACGTCACAGTCTGTGGAATCTGCACGACCACCGGCAGCCGACAGTGTACTGAGCGAAATCCATTCGATGCGCGGCATGATAGAAGAGCAATTGGCCGGTCTGGTCTGGAATGAGAAACAGCGACGCGATCCGGTGCGCAGTCATTTGCTGCGCGCCTTGCTAGGTGCAGGTTTCAGCGGACGGCTGGCGAAAGCCATGCTGGACCATTTGCCGACGGGGCAGAGCTACACCACGGGCATGGCTTGGGTGAAATCCGAACTGGCGCGCACTTTGCCCTTGCTGGAAAACGAAGATGCATTAATGGAGGGCGGGGGCGTGTATGCGCTAATGGGACCTACCGGCGTCGGCAAGACCACTACGACCGCTAAGTTGGCTGCCCGATGTGTGATGCGTTTCGGACCGGAAAAACTAGCATTGGTAACTACCGACAGCTACCGGATAGGCGCGTATGAACAGTTGCGCATTTACGGCCAGATTCTGGGTGTATCGGTGCATGCGGTCAAAGATGCTATTGATTTGCGATTGGTGCTGGAAGACTTGCGCGACAAGCATATGGTGCTAATCGATACCGTCGGCATGAGTCAGCGCGACCGTACCGTCTCGGACCAGATCGCGATGTTGTGCGGTGCTGGTCGGCCGGTAAAACGTTTGCTACTACTCAATGCCTCCAGTCATGGTGATACGCTCAACGAAGTGGTGCATGCATATCGTTACGGTATTCATGGAGCCGGTGGCAACGATCTTGCCGGATGCATTTTTACTAAAGTCGATGAAGCAACCCATCCCGGCACACTACTTGATACCGTAATTCGGCATCGACTGCCGATATATTATGTTTCAAGCGGCCAGAAGGTACCCGAGAACCTGATGATTGCCGACCGTGGACTATTAGTCGATAGTGTGTTCCAGGCAGGAAGTCGGAGTGCGTTATTCATACCGGGCGAAGCTGATCTGGGTGAGCAGGCGACGCTGTTGAATAAAGATGCCGAAACAGCTGCAATTCAGGCCACCTCGCAAGCTGCAACTGAGCGATTGCGGACGCAGTGCCAACAACTGATTCGCGTCCTGACTCATGATGCTCAGGAATTGAATGCCAATGCGGCCGCTTTGGCAGCCGGTAATATCGGCTTTAACGGAACCCAAACATTATGGCGAAATCTGACCGACGATGCGGTTAACTCACAAGCGATAGCACAGACTTTGCTGCTGCAGGGATGCGCCGAGGTTAGTGCAGGATGCGATGAATATGTGTTGGCGCTGAGAGGCAAAGTTCACCTCAGCGCGGAAGATAGCGGGGATATGTATGCATTGCATGGCAGTTTGCTGCTGTCGGACCGCGATGGCATGCCTTTGGCTGCACCCAATCAGTTATTGGCTACTGCGGCACCGTCAACTGTGAAGGAGGGTGCTCATAAGCCCTCAATGGCGGAAATGCGGCAACTTGATTGGCTGCAGCGCCAGGACTTCGGCAAGCCGATGCTGCATTTTTTGGAAAGTATGCCGACAGCAGTGCAAATACAAGATTGGCAAACCGGCGATATCCAATGGCTGGCGCGTGCTCAGGCTGCTGTGGGTGTGATTGACGTGGTAAGTCAAATGGGAAGTACGCTGACAAAGCTGGCCGATACGCTCAATTTCAGTGCGCCCCAGCCGGTGACATACAAAGGAAAAGCCGCATTGCAAACAATGGCCGAAGCATCGGTCACTTTACGTAGCAAGGTAAAAAACTCGGTGGTCAGCACCGATGATCCCCTCTCCCCATTGCGCTGTATCGTAAACCGGATTGTCGAGCAACGCAGCGGAAAGCTGCTGGTGCAATGGTATTTGCTTGGTCATGTCGGAATGCAGGTAACAGCACAGCAGATCGTCCAGTGGTATCACTGGAAAGTAGCGGGCGAGTCGTATTTCAAATTGCTGAAACAGGGCATTCATCAGCTTGGCGGCTGCGGTCAGCCGGGTGATGTCAACATGTTGAAACGCTTGCTGGTCGCAGGGCAGGCCAGTACCACCGTATGGCGATTGCAGCATGCGCAGGAAAACTGGGCCGAGCCGGCACGCAAGCTATTGACGCATCTGACCGGTCAGCAGCTACGCGCGGAGCGAGTGGTTTCGGGGCCTGTTTTATTTGAAGGACTGTGCAAGCTCTATGTGTTGCTCGATGCGCTCGATACCGAAAATTCGGCAGCGCCACCGCAGGCGCCTGATATTGTAACGGCACAGGGTTGAGGAGGCTCGATTGGGCAAGGTAGTCAGCGATCAGGCAGATGGCTTGCGGCGCCTGATGGCACAGAGTCCCGCGCGGCTTGTGGCAGTGGTTGGTAGCAGTGCCGGGGTGGGCGCTACCAGTGTTGCGCTCAATCTGGCGGCGGCACTCGCACACTTGGGCAAGGATGTGTTGCTGCTCGACGAGCAATCAGGAGCGCAGTCGTCTAGTGCGATCTGGAAAATTACAGCAGCAGGCACATGGTCCGATGTTGTAACGCAGCGCATGCGATTGGAAGAGGCGGCCGGGTTTGCTGCCTGTGGCGTTCAGGTATTGGCTGCAGAGCCTGCAATGAGCGAGACAAGCGAAAATGTACACGCAATGTTTCAGGGAAGGGTAGTGCTGATCGATGCTGCCCTCGATAGTGAAGGCGCGCTGTCGCCTTTAGCTAGTCAGGCTGATGAAATACTGGTAGTGCTGCAACCACAGGTGGCATCGATTACGGCAGCCTATGTCTGTGTTAAGCGCTTACATTATGCCCACGGACGGCAGCAATTGCGAACCTTGATTAATTTCGCCGCCAGTGCTGCCGAAGCGCAACGTGTCCTGACTAATCTATCGAACACCGGCAACCGTTACCTTGCACTGGCTTTATCGCCCGCGGGTTGCGTGATGGCTGATCCGCGTTTGCCCCGTGCGCAGCAATTGAATTTGAGTGTAGTGGAAGCTTTTCAGGCTAGCCCGTCGGCCATCGATTTTCGCCGTATTGCTGCCGAATTACTACAATGGCCGTGGCGTGCTCCGGTAGAGCGCATGACTGTATCGACCCAGGTTGCTGGAGGAAAACGTCAATCCAATCGGCTGCCGGAGCCTGGTTAATACGTTTTAGAGGCTTGTTCATCCCGGACAATAAAGAGGGAAGAGGAATCAATATACATGTATACAGCGCAAGGAAAAATCGACAAAGCCGGCATGTTGACGCGGTATGCGCCGCTGGTTCGGCGTCTGGCCTTGCAATTGATCGCCAAATTACCGGCCAGCGTGGAGCTTGACGACATGATCCAGGCTGGGATGTTGGGCTTGCTGGATGCCACTAATCGTTATCAGGAAAACCAGGGTGCACAATTTTCAACTTATGCGAGCCAGCGAATTCGCGGCGCCATGCTGGATGAACTGCGCGCCAATGACTGGCTGTCGCGCAGTTCGCGACAGTCTTCGCGTAGCGTAGCAGCGGTAGTGCAATCACTTGAGCAGAGATTGGGGCGGGGACCAAACGAAGGCGAAATCGCAGATGCGCTAAAGATGTCGCTTGAAGAGTACCAGCAACTGCTGCAAGAGATTCATGGTTGTCAGTTGGTATATTACGAAGACTTCGAAAACGGCAACAGTGAAAATTCTTTTCTAGACCAGCAATCCAGCGGTCATCTCGGCAAGCAAAACGAACCGCTGGATCTATTGCTTGAACAAGGCTTGCGGCACAGACTGATTGAAGCAATTGAAACAATGCCGGAGCGCGAACGCTTATTGCTCAGCCTGTACTACGAACAGGAATTGAATCTGCGGGAGATCGGGGCCATCCTCGAAGTCAGTCAATCGCGCGTATGCCAGCTACACAGCCAAGCCATCAGTCGTTTACGTGCGCGCCTGCACGAGGCAGGTTAATGTGCAAATGTTGCCGACCGCAAGAGTCGGACTTCCCGTTGCAGGTAATTGTATTGCGGTATTAATTTTTTCAGTGCTGCATTGTTCCGCGGCATGTGCCGCCGAGCCGGTACCGCAAGCCCGCAATTTGGAGGGGTATTCCGTCAGTGGTACAAATGCCCAGATAACGTCACCACTGGCTGCCGGTAACCCCCGCGTTACCGGCTCCTGGGTTAATTCGACGAGCGGGCCGGGGATTTTTCATCGTGGCACAATCTATCAGGCAACGCAGATCGCCCCGATAGGCAATGTGGTCAAACCCACGTCGCTGACACGCCGGGTCAATTGGCGCTACTCGTTTCTAACGCCGGTACCAAATGGTTTGCGAGCTTACTTGTGTAATTACATTCGGTGCGTCGCTTTAAACGCTGCCACCGGCACTACCGCTGCATTTAATGGCGATAGCGCATATTCGAATTTTTCGTTTGCTTTTGTAATCAATGGCAACGGCAGTCTGGCACCGGCGCTGCAGGGGCAACTGAATTATGTAGCGGTAAATTACGAATAGGCGGATGACTTGATGCAATCCGTTATTTATGGGCAGACTTGCCAATATTATGAAGCGGGAAGTCGCAGCATGAAGCTTCGTTTTTAAAGAATACTGGGAGTATGGCTAGTAATTACTTGGCTACCGCTTAATTTCATTATGGTTTGAAAAATAGACGGGGCAGTACATTTAATTCTCGGTAGCTTCAGCCTGCGCCAATACTATTGCCGTTACCAATTCCCGCTTTATGCTGACCATCTGGTCCATACAGCGATTGTCCGCTGGCGCGCAGGAAATTGATTGATTGCCGTGTGTAGTCGAGATGCGTATGAATCAGCACGCCATTGCGATGATTGCGTTCACGGGCCTGGGCCGCGCATTTTAGTAATTCTTGCCAAGCTTGTTGCAGATTTTTGCCTCCGGCGAGCGCCGCGGTATTTGCACCGTCGTGATCGGCGGAATAGCCAAGAGCAATCTGATGCCGCTCCCGTTCCAAATCGAGAAGCGCGATCTGATCGGCGAGTTGTGCCTTGCGTTCGGTTAAGGCAGGCAATTTAACGAAGTTTCCGTGCACTAATGCATCGGCTTCCTGATCGAGCAGTTCAAGAAAAGCTTCAATTATGTCCCGCTCTTTGGTGATGCAGGAGAGCAACTGCTTATTCATGAAGGCTGTTTACCCAGTAGATCGCGCACAGTGTCAATCAGGCCGTCGGCGATTTTGCCGGTATTGACCTGATAGCGGCCTTCGCTAATAGCTTGCCGAATCTCGGCAACGCGAGCCGTATCGAAATCTGCGCTGCTCGGTTTCACCAATTCGGTCTGCAATTGGCGTGCTTGTGCCGCCAGCGAGTTCAGGTTGGCCGCCGACGGAGCCGTGCTCGTGCTGGCGGTTGCCGTCGATGCGCGTGGGGTGGCATCTTTGGCTGCAGCCACGCTAGCCGTGCCGGACACGCGATTGGGTAAATTGGCGATTTGATCGATTTTCAAGATGTTTCCTTAGGGATATCTAGTCGATATAACGGCAGTTTGCATTGAAACTTTAGCTTTGTCTGAAAAGTTCAACCACTGCGCAGTATTACTAATTTTGCAATTCCACAGTACCATCTTCGCGCGCGATGCCACTTACCATTCGGCCACTCTGCGTCTTTACCTGCACCGTGGCGCCAACTGCGGCACTTGTCATTGCCCGGCCTTCAGTGCTGGCAACGAATCCCGTGCCTTGGGTCACTACTTTAACATTTTGCCCCGAGTGTATGGATATCGTGCCGCGCAGTTGTTCCGCACGCAGGGGCGCGCCGGAAGCGATCCGATTGATTGCAATTACGCCATTCAGTTGGGATGAATTGGTTATCACGTTATGCGGCAAAGCGGTCAGATCCCCTTCGCACAACGCAAAATCGGTCGTTGTCAAAGTTTCGCCGGCATTGATCTGTCGTGTTGTAACGTAGTAATTTGCCGCGACCGCAATATAGGCGGGAACATAACGAGTCCACGGTCGTTCAGCGTTGCATCGTACTCCAACCGAAACACGGCCCCACAGTCGTGTTCCATTCGGCAGAAAGGGTTCGGCGGCATCGCAGGCCGGCAGCGCGCCGGACATCGGCGTATTGATGGTGATGCTGACTTTGCCCGGCAGTCCGGCAGTTTGGTTTACTAAAAATCGTTCAATTACCGGTTGCAGGTTTCCGGCTAGGGGAGTCGGTAATGACTTGGCTGCATAAGCGCGTATTGCTGGCATGCTTAGCATCATGAATAACAGCATTGCAGCGCATACGGGCCCAAGTTTTCGTGCCGGTATTTTCATGAATGTGCAATCTGGAGAGTAGGAGTAAATCAAGTGTGTGTTCGTACGATAGCTACCGTATGAATCTTCGCATATCGGTTCTGCGGGAAGGCGATTGTAAACCGCCCGACACCGCAGGCAATACTGGAACTACGCCGCAATTTTAGCGTTATTCATGCGATTGCATGGGTGAACATTGAAATCGGAGCAAATTCGGTTTAGGCCGCTACAAAAGGTTTCTTGGATTTTAGAGGCAAATAGCCGCCTTGCAAAATGGCTGTTGCGGCAGAGGTTTTATAGCGCCTAGATTGACCGGAGTGCTTGATTTTTCAGCCGGGAGTTGCAGCCAAGAATGGAATTGCACCTGAAATCCACGCTTGTTCCTGCGATTGGGGGTTGCTACCCGTGCCTATAATAATTTTAATCAAAAGGTCTAAGAAAATTGGACAAGTTACTTCGGATAGGTGGTCAAACATGATTGACAAGCTTGATGCGGCACTTCGCTTCCACCAGGAAGCGCTTAACCTGCGGGCGCGGCGGCAGGAGGTATTGTCGTCCAATATTGCCCATGCGGATACCCCGAACTACAAGGCGCGCGATTTCGATTTCAGCAGCACCCTGACCCAGGCGGTGGAGCGCGGCCGGCAATCGCAATCGATGTCGCTGGCAACCACCTCTGCGCGTCACTTGGCGGGCGAAGCTACAGTCATGAATGATGCCGAGCTCTTGTACCGTGTGCCGACCCAATCCAGTCTTGATGGCAATACTGTCGAGATGGATGTCGAACGTATCAATTTTGCTGAAAATACAGTGCGTTACGAGTCCAATCTGACAGTACTCAGTGCGCAAATCAAGTCGATGCTGTCGGCGATCCAACAATAGCGTCCGGGGATTTCGTATGCCGTCATTCAATGCCTCCCAGAGTATTTTCGACATTGCCGGTTCCGCAATGAATGCGCAATCGCAGCGCATGAACGTCACCGCCAGCAATCTGGCCAATGCCGACAGTGTTGCCGGCCCTGATGGTCAGCCGTATCGTGCCCGCCAGGTAGTGTTCTCCATGGCGCCATCGGATAATCAGGCGATCGGCGGCGTACGGGTGGCAGGAGTAGTCGAGGATCAGTCGCCGATGCGCATGGTCTATGACCCCAAGAATCCGTTGGCCAACGCTGGCGGTTACGTCACTATGCCCAATGTCAACGTGGTCGAGGAAACAATCAACATGATTTCGGCCTCGCGGTCTTATCAGGCTAATGTCGAGGTATTGAATACCGCGAAGACCATGATGCTGAAGACGCTAACAATTGGCCAGTAACACCTTTTTCATCTTGCAATAGCAATCCAATAGCAGTCGGCGTTTATCTCAGGAGAAATACATCATGGCAGTTTCGGGAATCGGTTCGAACACAGACGCTGCAGCGGCGCTGGCATCAGCCTCCACATCAAGTGCTGACACCGAGCAACGCTTCCTCAAGCTGCTGGTTACGCAACTGAACAACCAGGATCCGCTCAATCCGCTCGACAATGCCGAGCTGACTTCGCAACTGGCGCAGATGAGCACCGTCAGCGGCATCGAAAGACTGAATACGGCATTGCAGTCGCTGGTTGCCCAAAGCGGCTCCAGCCAGACTTTGCAGGCAGCCTCGCTGATCGATCGCACGGTACTGGTGCCGGGGAAAGAGTTGTCGATTAAAGATGGCGTCGCGACACCGTTTGGCATCAATCTGGAAAGCGGAGCAGATTCGGTCAAGGCCACTGTTGTCGATGCTGCTGGCAATGTCGTGCGTACTTTTGATCTTGGTGCGCAGTCAGACGGTGTCAAGGCGATAGCGTGGGATGGCAAGGACGATGCAGGTCAGTCGGCCGCCGACGGTTCGTACAGCGTTAATGTCAGCGCGACTGCCGGCGGCAGCGCGGTTGCCGCCAATGCGTTGATTTTGTCCAAGGTCGTCAGCGTGGCACAGGGCAGCACCGGAGTTACGTTGAATCTGAGTAATGGCGGCACAACCAGTCTGAGTGACGTTAAGCAGATTTTGTAAATTCGGCATATCTATTATTAATCGATTCAAATTGATTCAAGAATAAGGGGAATGAAATGGGTTTTGGACAAGGAGTAAGTGCACTGAATGCCTCTGCGGCCAATCTCGATGTGATCGGCAATAATATTGCCAACTCGGGTACCGTAGGTTTCAAATCCGGCAGCGTGCAGTTTTCAGACGTATATGCGGGCTCACGAGTCGGCCTCGGCACCCAGGTCGCAGGTGTTTCACAGAATTTCACACAGGGTGCAGTGCAAAGCAGCACCCGGGCACTGGATGTGGCCATCACCAATGGCGACGGTTTTTTTCGCCTAGCCAGTCCTGGCGGCGAAATATCCTATTCGCGCAACGGTCAGTTCAACGTCGACAAGAACGGCTTTCTGGTTAATGCCGCTGGCTTGCAGTTGACCGGTTTTCAGGTGGGCGCCAATGGTAAGATTGCCGGTGGTAGTCCGACCGCGCTGCAATTGCCGACCGCCGGAATGGCGCCGAATGCGACCACCGCCATTGCTGCAAAGTTCAATATCGATTCGCGTGATGCGACCAGCCCGATCCCGACCAAGACCCCGTTCAATGCCAACGATTCTGAAACCTACAATTACTCGAATGCAGTCACGATTTACGATTCGCTGGGCAACTCACATGATTTGACGACGTTCTTCGTCAAGACCGCTCCCAATACCTGGGCTACCTATGCTACTGCGGACGGCTGGCCGCTTGATGCTGGCGGTAAAGCGGTGGCATCTGTGCCGGCGGGCAATGAGTTTAAGGCGGGCGGCGTGCCGGCAAGTGGTGGCGCGGCGCTCACAACTGGGGCTATCGGGTTCGATGGCAATGGTAGGATGCTGGTCGATGCAGCCGGTATACCTACCACACCGGTTGGTGGCAAAATAACATTTGCTGCATTGGACTTTGGCAACGGTTCATTGGCAATGAAATTTGACATGGATATCACCGGAACTACCCAGTACGGTGACGTTAATAATGTCAATAAACTGACCCAAGACGGTTTCACGTCAGGTGTACTGACTTCCTACGCGATCAATCAGGACGGCACCGTCACCGGCAAGTACTCGAACGAACAGACCAACACGCTGGGTCAGATCGTGCTGTCTTCTTTTATCAACCCAAACGGCTTGCAACCGAAAGGCAACAACGTCTGGGCCGAAACTTCTGCGTCCGGTCAACCGCTGACCGGCACTCCCGGCAGCGGCACCAAGCTAGGGGCATTGACGTCGGGCGCACTGGAATCGTCGAATGTCGATCTGACTGCCGAGTTGGTCAACCTGATTATTGCCCAGCGCACCTATCAAGCGAATTCTCAGACTGTCAAGACCCAGGATCAGGTTATGCAAACGCTGATAAACATGCGCTAATGACAGCGTCATTAGTTAATTCTGCAGTCAGCGTAGTGATCACGGAGAACGTATGGATCGGATGATTTACATCGCCATGAGTGGCGCCAAGCAAGCGATGGAACAGCAGGCATCGGTGGCAAATAACATGGCGAATGTGGCGACTCCCGGCTTCCGTGCGCAGATCAATAACTTCCGTGCAGTGCCGGTGGTGGGCGCAGAAGCTGCCACCCGTGCTTTTGTGGTGGCTTCGACGCCCGGTGCCGATCTGCATACCGGCCCGATCAGCGAAACTGGCCGTGCCCTCGATGTCGCAATCAAGGGCGATGGCTGGCTGGCAGTGCAAATGCCCGACGGCAGCGAAGCATATACCCGCGTCGGCAATTTGCAAGTCGGTGCTGAAGGCCAGTTGCTGACGATGGATACCCGTCCTGTAGTGGGCGAGGCTGGTGCACTGGTTGTGCCGCCGGGTTCGGCGGTGATGATTTCCAAGGACGGCATAGTAACTGCGCGCGGCGCCGGTGATCCGGTTACAGGCGCGGCCGAAGTTGGGCGGCTCAAGCTGGTCAACCCAGCCGCAGCCGATATGGTGCGTGGTGATGATGGCTTGTTCCGGATGCAGCAGGGCGTTGCGGCACCGACAGCTGATCCGACCGTGATGTTGATGACAGGTGCGCTGGAAGGCAGCAATGTCAACCCGGTCGAAGCAATGGTTGACATGATTGCCAATGCGCGCCGTTTTGAAATGCAGATGAAAGTGGTGCAAAGCGCCGACACCAACGCGCAATCGGCGAACAAACTGCTAGGCATGAATTAATGCGTTTTTGTAGGTCGGGTTAGCGCTAGCGTAACCCGACATTTGCGGATGGGAATGGCGGGTTGCGCTAACCCGACCTACGATACTGTAACTTTGGAGTATATTTAGCTCCCACAATGAAGCTATGCGGTAAATGCCATAAAAATACTTATACTCCCTGCTTTTTTGCAATCACGGAGTAGTGACATCGATTCGTGCCTTGCGTGAGTGAGTGCATAACTTCAGGTGCTAGTGCAGTAGTAGTTAAGTAATGGTTAAGTAGTAATCAGGTAGTAATTGCCACAGCACCAACCGATTAATTTTAAATGAGTTTAGATGCGGCCATGGCCGCCTTGCAGGAGTATTCTGATGATCCGTTCTCTCTCGATTGCCAAAACCGGCCTTGATGCACAACAAACCCAGCTCGATGTTATTTCCAATAACCTGGCTAACGTCGGCACTACCGGCTTCAAGCGCAGTCGGGCCGTGTTTGAGGATTTGATGTATCAGAATATGCGTCAGGTCGGCGGTCAGACCTCCGATCAAACCCGCTTGCCGTCCGGGCTGCAAATTGGTACCGGTGTGCGCGTTGTCGCTACTGAGCGGATTCACACACAAGGCAATCCGACCAAAACCGATAATTCCAAGGACGTTGCAATCAATGGCGACGGCTTCTTTCAAGTCCTGATGCCGGACGGTACCATCTCGTACACGCGCGACGGTTCGTTTCAAACGGATCAAAACGGCCAATTGGTTACTGCCAGCGGCTTTCCGGTACAGCCAGCGATCACGTTGCCGCAAAATGCAACAAGCATGACAATTGGTCGCGACGGCACAGTCTCTGTTGTGCAGGCCGGCAGCACTGCGAGCGTGCAGGTCGGGCAATTGCAACTGGCGACTTTCCTGAACTCGACAGGCCTGCAAAGCAGCGGTGAAAATCTGTATGTGGAAACCGATTCTTCCGGCGGGCCTAATACAACAGCGCCGGGTCAGAACGGTGCCGGTCTTCTCAGTCAAGGCTACGTCGAAGCATCGAATGTCAATGTGGTGGAAGAACTGGTCAACATGATCCAGACCCAGCGTTCCTATGAAATCAATAGCAAGGCAATCAAGACCTCGGACGAGATGCTGCAGCGCCTGACGCAATTGTGATGAGGCAGGTGTGATGGCGCAGACAATGGTGAAAAGCTGGTCTGGAGCAGCGCTGCTGGCAGCTGCAATGCTGACGGGCGGCTGTGCGCAATTGCCGCGCGAGCCGCTGGTGCAACAGCCGATGTCCGCCCGTGCGGCTGCTCCGGCGATGGTCATGACGCCGCAACCAGGCGCAATCTATCAATCCGGCTTTGGTGCGCAGGCCCTATTTGAAGACCGGCGTCCGCGTAATGTCGGCGATATCCTGACCATAGTGGTCAGCGAAAAGGTCAATGCCAGCAAGAACTCGGCTGCCAGCGCCAGTCGTGACGGCAGCGTCGGTCTCACGCTCGGCGTGATTCCCAAAGTCCTTGGCGGCTTGTTTGCCGGCCAGGATGCCGATGTCAGCGGCAACAATAATATGAGCGCCAAAGGCGGCGCCAATGCGGCCAATACTTTCAACGGCGTCATTACCGTAACAGTGATTGAAGTAATGGGTAACGGCAACTTGGTGGTCAGCGGTGAAAAGCAGATGATGATTAATCAGGGTACCGAATTCATCCGTTTTTCCGGGGTGGTCAATCCGCGTACTGTCAGCGGCAACAATAGCGTGTCTTCGACCCAGGTGGCCGATGCGCGGATCGAATATAGCGCCAAGGGATATATCGACGAAGCGCAGCACATGGGTTGGTTGCAGCGCTTCTTCCTCAACGTATTGCCGCTCTGATCATGCTATTTATGCGCATTCAATTTCTGCACTGCCACCTGAAAATTCGCCGCGGCCTGAAGTCCGGCTTGCTATTGTCCGTTTTGCTTTCTGCCATTGCCGCGATTGCGGTTGCTCCGGCTCATGCGGAGCGCGTCAAGGAGTTGGCAAGCATTCGGGGCGTGCGGGACAATCCGTTAATCGGCTACGGTTTGATGGTGGGACTTGACGGCAGCGGGGATCAGACCATGCAGACGCCATTTACCACGCAAAGCCTGAACAACATGCTGTCGCAACTCGGGATTTCGGTTGCGCCCGGCACCAACATGCAGCTCAAGAACGTAGCAGCGGTGATGGTAACCGCGACATTGCCATCGTTTGCGCAACCTGGTCAGAATATCGACATTACAGTTTCTTCAATGGGTAATGCAAAAAGCCTGCGTGGCGGAACATTGCTGATGACGCCATTGAAAGGTGCCGATGGCATGGTATACGCCATCGCGCAGGGCAATATGGTGGTCGGAGGCGCAGGTGCCTCGGCTAATGGCAGCAAAGTACAGGTCAATCAACTTAGCTCCGGTCGGATACCCGCCGGAGCAATCGTCGAACGTGCAGTGGCATCGCCGATCGGGGACCGCGGTATTTTTACGCTTGAACTAAAGGTATCCGATTTCGGTACGGTCCAAAAAACCGTGGATGCAATCAATCGCAGTTTCGGTCCCGGTACCGCCACTGCACTTGACGCGCGCGTGATCCAGATTGTTGCACCCGCCCAGCCTGAGGCGCATGTAGGCTTTTTGGCGCGGATCGAAAATCTCGATGTGACGCCGACGCAGGCATTGGCCAAGGTTGTTATCAATGCCCGTACCGGGTCGGTGGTGATGAATCAAGCAGTCAGAATTGAGAATTGTGCAGTGGCCCACGGTAATTTGACCTTGGTCATCAATACTCAGCCGGTCATCAGCCAGCCCAATCCGCTTTCGGGCGGCAGCACCGTAGCTACCCAAACCTCCCAAATCGAGTTGAATCAGGCAGGCAGTGCGCTGCAGGTAGTGCGCGGTGGCGCTTCGCTGGCCGAGGTAGTCAAGGGATTGAATGCGCTGGGCGCCAACCCGCAGGATTTACTGTCGATTTTGCAGGCAATGAAAGCCGCCGGCGCATTGCGGGCCGAACTTGAGATTATTTAAGAGAATCCATGAGCCTGACCGGTCCAAGCAATTCCATCGTTCCTGGCGACACCAGCAGCCGCAGCGGTGCGCTCGATCAGCGCTTCGCTCTCGACGTACAGGGTGTCGATGCATTGCGGCGCACTACCCGTACTTCGCCGCAAGAAGGCTTGAAGCAGGTATCGCGCCAGTTTGAAGCATTGTTCATGCAGATGGTTCTGAAAAGCATGCGCGAGGCCACACCATCCGATGGCATGTTCGATACCCAGCAAAGCAAGTTGTACACCTCGATGCTGGATCAGCAATTGGCGCAAAATCTGTCTGGCCGCGGCTTGGGCTTGGCCGAAGCGATGCAGGCCCAGCTTAGCCGCAGCATCAGCCCTGCTCAGCCGCAAACGCAGGATGCGACGCCAGTTGGCCAGCTACAAACGCAGCCGCTGAATCAAAATTCGCAAGCTCTGCAGCCACTCCCGGTCAATGTCCCTGATCTGTCGTTGTACGACGCAGCCGCCGAGAGCCCTGCGCGCAATACCGGCTCTATCGGACAGGGACATATTGACCAGTTTGTGGCCCGCATGGCGCCCTCGGCGCAAGCTGCAAGCCAGGCCAGCGGCGTGCCTACACAATTAATTCTGGCGCAGGCTGCGCTGGAATCCGGGTGGGGCCGGCGCGAAATTCGCGGCGACGATGGCAGTCAGAGCTACAACCTGTTCGGCATCAAGGCCGGCAAAAATTGGAAAGGGCCGGTAGTTGAAGTCGCTACCACCGAATACGTCGATGGTGTTGCGCAGCGCACCAGGGCTACTTTCCGCGCCTATGGCTCCTATGCGGAAGCGTTTACCGATTATGCCCGCTTCCTGACCAGCAATCCGCGCTATGCGCAGGTACTGGCGACGCGCGACCCGGCCGAAGCGGCGCACGGCTTGCAGCGTGCCGGTTATGCCACCGATCCGCAATATGGCGGCAAGCTGGTGCGCATCATGAAGCAAATCGCGTAGACCGACTGCGTGCCCTGCGACCGGCATCACGGTAAACACAGAATAGATTCGACATCCGCGCTTCAACTTTTAGCGCTGCTGCCGTTATATTGAAAATAGTCATCCAGAGTGGTGTCGCAGCAAATTCGATTGGTTGTTTTATTACAGGACGAGATTTATGTCGAACAGCATGTTTTATACCGGCCTCAGCGGCTTGAATGTCGCACAGGCGGCGCTGGTGACTACCGGCCACAACACGGCAAACGTGAATACCGTCGGCTACAACAGACAAACGGTGCAGATTGCGTCGAATGGCGGCCTGTATGCACCGGGTGTCGGCTTTTTCGGCACCGGCGCAAGAGCGACGGATGTCACACGCAGTTACGACCAGTTCCTGACAACGCAGCTGAATCAGGCGCAAGCGACCAATCAATCGCTGACAACGCAATATACGCAAATCAGTCAGATCGACAACCTGCTGGCCAGTCAGACCTCGGGTTTGGCGCCGATGATGCAAACGCTGTTTGCCGGCGTGCAAGCGGTGGCGAACACTCCTGCCGATCCGGCTGCGCGGCAGCAATTGATCAGTTCCGGACAAGCAATGACCAATCAATTCAGAGCGATGAGTCAATACCTGACTAGCCTGAACGCCAATGCCAACGATCAGATTGCTGGCAACGTCGATCAGATTAATGTTTTTGCCGACCAGATTGCCCATCTGAACAAGCAAATCGGTTTGCTCAGCAATGCGACCGGTGGCCAGTCGCCAAACGATTTGCTCGACCAGCGCGATCAGTTGGTGAGCGATTTGAGTAAGCTGGTCGGTGTTAAAGTCGTGGTGCAGGATGGCGGGCAGTACAACGTCTTTATCGGTAACGGCCAGACCCTGGTATTGGGCGACAATGCAAGCACACTGAAGGCGGTCAGTTCTGCCGTCGATCCGAGCCAGACCGCGGTTGCCGTGTTGGGCGCCAGCGGTGTTGCGGTGGAATTGCAGGATGGCGTGATGGCCGGTGGTTCGCTGGGCGGCTTGCTGCAATTTCGCAATGAGACACTGAGTAATGCGCAAAATTCGCTGGGCCGGATCGCGATTGCCTTGTCGGATACTTTCAATGCCCAGCAAAATCTGGGCGTCGATCTGAATGGTGTACTCGGGGAAGATTTCTTTTCGCAAGCCAGTCCGGGGATTATTTCGAATAGCAGGAATACCGGTGATCTGGTGCTGACACCAACCTTCTCCGATGCCAGTAAATTGAGTCTTAGCGACTATAAACTGAATGTGACGGCAGGAGCTCCTGTAGGTTATTCGCTGACCCGGCTGTCCGACAATCAGTCAATTACCCTCCCAGTCGGCTTCCCAACCACTTCGGCCACTTTTGATGGGGTAACCCTCACATTCGACAGTGGTGCTGCGAATGCCGGCGACTCGTTTCTGATTCAGCCGACCCGCACCGGCGCCCGCGATTTCGCTGTGGTGTTGACCGATCCGGCCAAGGTTGCGGCTGCAAGTCCGATTGTCACTGGCAGTACAGCCGGGAATCTCGGCAGCGGTACGATTAGCTCTGGCGTGGTCGATGCAGCCTACCCAGGTTCGCCGACGCAGCTCGCGGCTGCTGAAGTCACCCTTACGTATGACAAAGCTACCAATACTTTGTCCGGCTTTACGGCTGGGTCTGCTGTCACGGTAACTGCCAATGGCACTCCGATTACTTATGGTGTTGCGGACGACGGGACGTACTACACACCTCCGGTTGCGACGCCGCCGGCCACCGGGACGTCTGCTGGTGTTCCTTACACAGCGGGTGCCTCGATCAGCTTCGACGGCATCACAGTCAGCGTCAGCGGCGCACCATCCGATGGCGATGAATTCACTATCAGCCCGAACACCGGCGGCGTGTCCGACGGCAGCAATGCATTGTTGCTGGGTGCGCTGCAAGGCAAGAAAACTATCGGTAATGGAGCCTCCAGTTTCAACGATGCTTATGCGCAACTGGTCAGCACGGTCGGCAACAAGGCCCAGCAGATCGGAATATCGCTTAAAGCGCAGACCAGCCTGACGCTGCAGATACGCGCTGTCCAGCAATCGGTTTCAGGTGTCAATCAGGATGAAGAAACTGCCAACCTGCTGATGTTCCAGCAAATGTATCAAGCCAATGCCAAGGTAATCCAGACCGCGTCGACGATGTTTGACGCAGTCTTGGGCATCAGAGGTTAAGTTCACAACGTATCGCTCAGGAGATCAAGATGCGTATCAGTACCCAATCGTTTTACGAACAAAGTCAGACCGCAATGAATTCGCAGCAAAGCAACCTGTTGCGCGTACAGCAGAAGATCGGCGCGATGACCAAAATTCTGGCGCCGTCGGATGACCCGATCGGCGCCACCCGCGCGCTCGCCGTTTCGCAGTCGATTGCGCTGAATAAGCAGTATGCGGCAAGCCGCAGCCAGGCGACCCAGACGCTGTCGCTGGAAGAAAACGCGCTGCAAAGCGTTACGTCGATTTTGCAAAACATAAAGGGTCTGGTGGTGCAAGCCGGCGGTGTCTTGTCGGATGCCGACCGTGCCACTATCGCGACCACGCTGAGAAGCAATTTGGAGCAGCTACAAGGACTGGCCAATACCGACGACGGTAACGGACAGTTCTTGTTTGCCGGCTTCAAGAGCGGCAGTCCTCCGTTCGTCAAGCAGGCCGATGGCAGCATCCGGTATGCCGGCGACCAGGGCCAGCGTTTGATGCAGGTGGACGTGTCGCGGCAGATGGCCGCCAGCGACGATGGCCGCAGCATTTTTCAGACGGTGCAGAATGGGGCTGGTTACGTTGCCGCATCTCGTGTTGATGTCGGCAGCATCGCTGGTAACACTGGCACTGGCGTGTTCGGTGCGTTTTCAGTTGCCGATCCAACCGATGTCAATTATGGCAAGGATTTTGTTATTACTTTTGATGACCCTGCTACTACGTATCAGGTGGATACCACGGATGTGCCATCAGTAAACGTAGTGCCGGGCGCTGGTTTGCTTCCTAATAATTACGCCGCAGGCGAGCCCATTAAATTTGGCGGCCTGCAAATCAGCATCAGCGGTGCGCCGGCAGCGGGGGATTCCTTCTCTGTCGCGACCGCTAAAAATGCCGGTACCGATATGTTCGGCGCAATTAGCGACATCATTATTGCACTCGAAAAACCGCTTGATACCGGCATCGCTGCCAACCGCGCGCAATTGCTCAACGCGCTTAGCACCGGCAACAAGAAAATCACCAACGCGCACGATAATGTGGTGACGGTACGTTCGTCACTCGGTTCGCGCCTGTTGGAACTCGACAACCTCAATGACACAGGCGACAGTCGTACTTTGTACGACAGAAGCTACCTGTCGGATTTGCAGGATCTGGATTACGCCAGTGCGATCTCCGAGTTTTATCAGCGTCAGACTGCGTTGCAGGCAACCCAGCAAGTCTTCGTGAAAACCCAGCAAATTTCCCTGCTCAATTATTTGTAAAGAACGACATAAGCAAGAATGCAAAAAGCACAGTGAATTTCACTGTGCTTTTTTTCTATCAAAACTGTTTTTCGGCAATAGAATTGAGCACTACTATATAAACATACCGCAGCGTGTATATTTTATAACCGCAATATATTAAAGCGGAAAGTGCATTGTTTTTCGATATACCCTGGCAAATAAATAATTATTGTAATTGTTCAGCCCGCAGTGAGGTGGGGAATCATTGGTACACAAAAGTCCGTTCGCCCTGAGTAGCGCAGCGTATCGAAGGCTGCGTAGCCTTCGATACGCCCGATGGGCTACTCAGGACGAACGGCTTATTGGGATTGCTAAAACCCGTACTGGCAGCGGGCTGAATAGTTACTAATTATTCGTAATTGTTCAGCCCGCAGTGAGGTGGGGAATCATTGGTACACAAAAGTCCGTTCGCCCTGAGTAGCGCAGCGTATCGAAGGGAGCGTATCGAAGGCTGCACAGCCTTCGATACGCCCGATGGGCTACTCAGGACGAACGGCTTATTGGGATTGCTAAAACCCGTACTGGCAGCGGGCTGAATAGTTACTAATTATTCGTAATTGTTCAGCCCGCAGTGAGGTGGCGAATATTGGTACACAAAAGTCCGTTCGCCCTGAGTAGCGCAGCGTATCGAAGGGAGCGTATCGAAGGCTGCGTAGCCTTCGATACGCCCGATGGGCTACTCAGGACGAACGGCTTATTGGGATTGCTAAAAATCGTACTTGCAGCGGGCTGAATAGTTACAATTATTCGAATTGGTTGAAAAGGTGGTTTTTCGCACCAGGAACAACAATCGAATAGCGTGAAATTACGGGCGCAACGCCTGTACAACTTGCAGCATGGTTGCCAGACCGGCAGTGAAGCGCTGTTCCAGAAACGGTGCCAGATGCGGCATTAGTTGACCCAGCATGATTATGCCGATCAGCAGCGTCAGCGGGAAACCGATGGCAAAAATACTCAGTTGCGGCGAAGCGCGATTCAGAATGCCCATCGCGAGATTTATCGTCAGCAACGTGGTTACCAGCGGCAGGGACAGCATCAGTCCTGCTGAAAAAATCTGACTGGCGGCCAATACCAGCAGCATCCAGCCATTGGACGCCAGCGGGGCGTTAGCGATCGGCAGGATGTGAAAGCTCTCGGCCAGCGTGGCAATCACCATCAGATGCATATCGAATGCCAGAAAAATCAGCATTGCCAGCATGTTCAGCAGGCGCGCTAGCACCATAGTCTGGCCGCCGCTGGTGGGGTCGAAAAAGGAGGCGAATGACAGGCCCATTTGCAAGCCCGTGTATTCTCCGGCGGCCTGGACTGCAGTAAACACCAGGCGCATCGAAAAACCCATCGCCACACCGATGAGAACTTGTTGCCCTATTATCCAGATACCGGGCAGCGAAACCACAGGCACTGCCGGTAGCGCGCCCAGAGTAGGGCCGATGGCAATCGAAAGTAACGCGGCCAGCCCGACCTTGACGTGGCGCGGCACCCGCGATTCGCCAAAGATCGGAGCAGTGCTAATGAGAGCCAGAATGCGCACGAACGGCCACAGGAATATGACCATCCAGGCGCTGAGCTGGCCCGACGTTACCGAGAAAAGCGATGGCATTAGCCGACGAGTTGCGGAATGCTGGAGAACAGTTGCCGCATGTAGTCGAGGATCGTGTTCAGCATCCACGGGCCGGCGATTACCAGGGTGGCGAACACTGCCAAGAGCTTGGGAATGAACGACAGCGTCATTTCATTGATCTGCGTTGCGGCCTGAAACAAGCTGATGATCAAGCCGGCGATGAGCGCCACCAGCAGCAGCGGCGCGGCCAGCAACAGCGAAACCTTCATTGCCTGGTAGCCCATTGCCATTACTGATTCAGGGGTCATGGTGTCATTTCATTTATAAATCAAACCGGTTCTATGGAAGGCAAACCTGCGTTGCTGCGATACCGGAGATGTTTGCTAATCTGCGTGTTTGCGTGCCGATTTCTTATGTAAAAAAACTTTGCGACAGTGCGCCGACCAGCAGTTGCCAGCCGTCGACCAGCACAAACAGCATTAATTTGAACGGGAGTGAAATAGTCGCCGGTGGCACCATCATCATACCCATTGACATCAGCACGCTGGCCACCACCAGATCAACGATCAAAAACGGGATGAATATCGTGAAACCGATCTGGAACGCGGTTTTCAGCTCGCTAATGATGAAAGAGGGCACCAAAATCCGTAACGATACATCTTCGGGGCCTTGCATCTGGGGGGTATTGGCCAAGCGTGCAAACAATGCCAGATCAGCCTCGCGGGTTTGTTTGAGCATGAATTGCTTGAGGGGCGCAGCGCCACGATCGAGCGCCTGCTCGGCGCTGATTTTGTTATTCGAAAAGGGTTGGTAAGCTTCGGTATATATTTTGTCGAACACCGGCGACATGATGAAAAATGTCAGGAACAAGGCTAACCCGACCAGAATTTGATTGGGCGGCGAAGACTGCGTGCCGATTGCCGAGCGTAGCAGACCCAGCACTATCAAGATCCGGGTAAAACTGGTCATTGTCAGCAACAGCGCCGGCAAAAACGAAAGCGAGGTCAGCAGCAGCAGCGTCTGGACACTGAGTGACCAGGTCTGACTGCCGCCGGGTCCCGGCGTGCTGATAAGGCCGGGCAAGCCTTGTGCCGATGCCAGTAGCGGCAATCCTGCCAATAGCAGGATAGCGACGCGCATCAGATTGCGGCAGCCGGGAAAAGCTGGGAGTCGGTACATCAGTCTGAACGTCGCAGTTTGGAGATGGATTCACGCAGTTTGTGTGAAAAGACGCTGGCAGCGGTAGTGCTCGTCGCTGCTACCAGGTCGGGCGGCAAACTTTCAGCCGGCATCGTGTGCAGAGACCGGATCTGACCCGGTGTGACACCCAACACCAGCCATGAGGTTCCGATTTCCACGACGACAACGCGCTCGCGTTGACCAACCATGGTGCTGGAAACCACTTTTATCAAACGGCTACTTGCATGTCGCTGCAGACCGAAGCGGCGTGCGGCCCAGGCGCACAGAAAAATAAGCCCCAATACCGCAACCAGACCGAGGCCGGTTTGCAATAATGCGGCTGCGCCAAGCGAGGGAATAGGTTCAGCGGTAACTACCGCCGGTTGTACGGTTGGCAGGACGGCATTGGCAGGCAATGCTGCCAATGCGGATAGCAGCCCGGACAATCCGGGCAGATAGCGCAAATTCATCGATTCAATTTGTGAATGCGTTCGGACGGCGTGATGATGTCGGTCAGGCGAATGCCGAATTTTTCGTTGACCACCACTACTTCACCTTGCGCAATCAGATAGCCGTTGATTAATACGTCCATCGGTTCGCCTGCGAGGCCATCGAGTTCAACCACCGAACCTTGAGACAATTGCAGCAGATTTTTGATGGTGATGCGCGTATGTCCCAGTTCAGCGGTTAGCTGGACCGGCACATCCAGAATCAAATCGATATCGGCTTTTGCTATACCGGAGTTATCGTTATTGAGCGGCTGAAAGACATTCGCCTTGGCAAAATTCGGCACGCTTTCAGTGCTGGAGGACGCTGGCTGGGATGCAGCTGTCTGTGCGGCGAGCGCACTAGCCCAGTCATCTTCCATATCGTCGATCGGGTCCTGCTTGTTATCATCACTCATTGTTGCTTCCCTTGCTTAAATCGCTGTCCTGATAATTGATCATTTTTTGCACCCGCAACGCATAACGGCTGTTGGAAGTGCCGTAGCCGCATTCCATGACCGGTACGCCATCGATTTTGGCGATAACCGTCTCCGGCATTTCGATCGGGAGCACGTCGCCGATTTGTAGTTTCAGTAACTGGCCGATAGTCGATGGAATTGTCAAAAACTCGGCTTTTAGCTCGACATCGGCACATTGCACCTGTTGCGCCAATTGTTTGACCCAACGCTTGTCGATTTCGATCTCGTCTTGCAAAGGGTTCGACAGCAGGTCGCGGATCGGCTCAATCATCGAATAGGGAATGCAAATATGCAGCGCGCCACCGATGGGGCCGAACTCAATATGAAAAGTCGTGTTTACCACTACTTCGTTGAGCGCCACGATATTTGCCAGTTTCGCATGCATTTCGGCACGGACATACTCGAATTCGAGTGGATACAATGGTTGCCAGGCGCTTCCATAGCTTTCCAAAGCCAGATTCAGTAAACGCTTGATGATGCGTTGTTCGGTTTGCGTAAAATCCCGGCCTTCGACACGCATATGAAAGCGGCCATCGCCGCCGAACATATTATCCACTACCAGAAATACCAACTTCGGATCGAACACGAATAACGCGGTGCCGCGCAATGGTTTCATGTGAATCAGGTTGATATTGGCCGGTACCGGCAAGTGGCGGATGAAGTCGCCGTATTTTTGAATAGTGAGTGCTCCGACCGAAATGTCGGCGCTACGACGCATGAAATTCAGTAGCGTACCGCGCAAATGCCGGGCGAAACGCTCGTTGATGATTTCCAGCGAATGCATGCGGTTGCGCACGATCCGTTCCTGGGAACCAAGATTATAGGTTTGCAGGCCTTCTGGAGCAGGCGGCGGCGGGGCATCGCTGCTAGTGTCGCCGACGACGCCTTGCAGCAGCGCATCTACCTCGTCCTGAGAGAGCTGCTGTTCATAAGCCATTGAGGAATCTCATTGATAGTCTGGATAATGGGCTTACTGCAGGATTTACTGCAGAACAAATGCGGTAAACACCACATCGCTTATCTGCTGCGGTACCTGACTGGGAGAGAAGGGTTTGTTCAGCGTCCTCAAAATTTCAGTCGATAACTGATTTTTGTCTTCCTGGGTGCTTAACGATTCAGGCTTGCGATTTGATAATAGCATCAGGACGCGACTACGCGCTTCCGGCAAATATTGGGTAACTTGTTCCTGCGATTTGGCATCGTTCACCTTCAGCGTGACGCCGATATGCAGGAAACGAGGGCGGCCCTCTGACTGCAGATTCACCGTAAATGGTTCCAGCGCAATAAAAATAGGGACTTCAGCCACGGGTGCTGCTGCCGCACGCGGAGCACCACGGCTGTTACCGAAATAATAGGCGGCGCCGCCTACTGCTGTAATCGCTACTATTGCTCCCAGCACGATACCGAGCATGCGGCTTTTAGGTGCATTCACTTTAGGAGAGGTAATTGTAGCCATAGTTTTCCTGCATGAAATTCAAGCGCTCATTTTTGGTTAAAAAGACGCCAGACCATCTGTTGATAAAAAGGTATAAAGCGGTTCAACTCCAGCATTTGCTGTGCCCACGCCTTACCGTTTGCGGCTCAGACTGAAGATTATGCGTTTGCTTTTCGGCTCCTTGCCGGAGAGGGAAGCAAATGCACAATGCCCGTCAAGAGTAGCGCAATATTAAATATTTACGATGCGCGCAATACGCACTTGTTCAGAATAATGCTTTTGAGTCGGCAGAGTCTATTTCATTAGCTCGCATAAGTATATTTTTATCTCTTAAGCAAAAAGATCGACATTGCTGCGTTTGCCCGCACGTGCCGGCGCTGCATCAGGCAAGTTGAGGTCGCTTATCGGGTTCAGCATGCTTGCACTCTCGGTGCGATACTTGCTCTGACTGGACTGGCTAGCCTGGTCCTGCGCAAACGCGCTTTGTTGCTGGGTATCCGCATTTACCGAGGTATTGCCCAAGCTGATGCCATTGTCCGCCAAGTTTGTCCGTAATTGCGGCAATGCAGCTTCAACTGCTGCCCGCACTGCAGGATGCGCGGATACAAACAATGCCTCGGCTTGATGATTATTAATGGTTAATGTGATTTTCAACGGACCCAAACCAGCCGGATTAAGCTGCAATTCGGCTACCTGATGGTTGGCATTGCCCATCCATACCACTTGTTTGCCAAGCGCATCGCCCCACTCGTTGCTGCCTACCGGCGGTGTCAGCGGCAGACTGACCGGCGCTGCCGCTGCTTGCTGCGTTATTCCGGTCGCAGTGGGTTGCAGCATGGCGACTGGATTGGCCAACGCTGCATTACTGGAACTGAACTGGTCGACAGGAGTTGTGTTTCCTTTGGTTGCCGCATCGGCAATGCTTGCCGACACTGGTGCTTCGGTCTGCCGCAGATCCACTTTTGCGCTGAATTTTCCCTCCCGGCTGTCAGTTCCGGTCTCATCCTGTTTCGATTGCTGGCCGGTCAAGCGAGAATCCAGCGTTATTGGCTGGTCGGTGATTTTTCCCGCTTCTCCGGTTCCCGGTACAGCAGCGGTGCTATTGACTGTAGCCGCGCTTTTGGCTGGCAACAAGGCTTGGGCCGGTTCGCGCTGGCTGGCTGCAGCAAGCGCGATTTGTTGTGCGCCTTGTGCGTCCCGGGGAAGCGTTTCTGCCGTGGCATTGGTCAACAATACCGGCGCATCGCCATCCTGCTGCTCCGGTGTTGTCAAGCCCGCCGCAGGCGCCATTGCAGCTTGTTGCTCTTTTGTCAGTGCCTTGGCGATGTCAGGGCCGGATGCAGCCAAGGCAATTTGCGATACCAACTGCTCCTGAGTGTTTTGACCGAGCGTAGCCGGCGCAAATGGCGCTGCGCTTAAGTTGGCATCTGTCCCCAATGCGGCGGCAACCGCGCCGGCAGGGTCGGTTGGTGCTGCGTTTGCCGGGATGGCGGCAAGGCGGGGTTCCAGTGCAATGAAGGCCAATGCCAGCGCGGACGCAGGATCAGGCTGCTCGATTTTTTCACTGCTGTTCTGGTTGCGTGGATTGCGTTGCACAGCGGTTTTTTCAGGCGCTTTTTCAGGTGTTTTTTCGGTGCCTGTCTGCGAGCGCCGCAGTACCGCACCAAAACTGTCAGCATCGTTCTGGCTTTGACTGTCGCTGCGTCCGGTCTGACTGGTTGCCGGCGCGGTGGAAGCCTGCGGGGCAACGGGAGAGGAAAGGATTAAAGACATGGCATTCCTGAAAGATTTAATAGGTTTAGGTAAGAAGCGTTGATGCGGGGCAGCGCCTGCACGGACATATGTGCTGCCGGAACCGCGATAAACGATATCTTGTGCGGTTTCATTTAATCGGTTGACGCAGTGCTGCGCAACCGAAACTGGCGCGAGGTATGTTCGTCGCTGTCACGTTGCTCGCGCCGGTTGAGCGTCACCAGCTCCTGCTGGCGCACTCGGTCGGCCAGCGTATCGAATGAACTCAGGCGGCGCTTCTGATTTTGCCAGTCGGTGCGTCCATGCAGCAGTTTGACTTTGGCTTGTTCGCTCAATGCGCGTTGCTGCTCGATTGCGCCATCCAGCGTGCCGATAAAATTCTGAAAATTCTGCCAGCGCGAAGCGGCTACGCCTTGCGCCATTTGCGCCTGCAATTGCTCGTAATATTCTTGCCGGTACTGCAACAGCATTTCCAGCTTTTCCGCCGCGCTGGTTAGCGCGCCTTGCAATTGGCCCAAGCGCTGCGTTGCCTTGTCAGTCTTGTTCTGTGCCAGTTCGATCAACATGGCTAACGGAAGTGTTTTTGACATGGCGTTCTTTCAAAACAGTGGACAGCGTTAACCGGCACGAAACAGTGCTTCTAATTGGGCAACTGACGTCGCATAATCGGTGCGTTCATGCATTTCCTGTTGCAGGAACGCTTCAATTGCAGGATACAACGCAATTGCTTTATCGAGTTGTAAATCATGGCCGGCGGCATAAGCACCAACGCTAATCAAATCGCGATTGCGCTGATAGCGTGACAGCATCTGCTTGAGGCGTCGCACCGCATCGAATTGCCCTGGATCGATAATCGCCGTCATCACGCGGCTAATCGAGGCTTCGATGTCAATCGCCGGATAATGGCCCGATTCGGCCAGACTGCGCGACAACACCACATGGCCATCCAGAATCGCGCGTGCTGCGTCGGCAATCGGGTCTTGCTGATCGTCGCCCTCCGTGAGCACCGTATAGAACGCGGTAATCGAGCCGCCTTTGCCGCTGGCATCGCGCGCGCCGTTACCGGCGCGTTCCACCAGTGCCGGCAGCTTTGCAAATACCGATGGCGGATAACCCTTGGTGGCAGGCGGCTCGCCTACCGCCAACGCGATTTCGCGTTGCGCCATTGCGTAGCGGGTCAGCGAATCCATGATCAGCAACACATCCTTGCCCTGATCGCGGAAATATTCCGCCAGGCAGGTTGCATAGGCCGCCCCCTGCAAGCGCAGCAAGGGTGACGTATCGGCCGGTGCGGCTACCACTACTGCGCGCGCCAGGCCTTCTTCCCCGAGTGTGTTATCGATGAAATCCTTGACTTCGCGACCGCGTTCGCCGATCAGTCCGACCACGATTACTTGCGCACTGGTATACCGCGCCATCATGCCGAGCAAAACGCTTTTGCCCACGCCTGAACCGGCAAATAATCCCATGCGCTGGCCGCGTCCGACTGTCAGCAATGCATTGATAGCGCGCACGCCGACATCGAGCACGCTATCGATCGGCGCCCGCATCAACGGATTGATCGGTGCTGCGGCAAGCGGCACTTCGCGTGCGATGTCGAGCGGGCCGCGTCCGTCCAGCGGTCGACCGGCGGCATCCACCACCCGCCCGAGCATGCCTTCGCCTACCGGCAACCGTTTGGTGCCGGGTTCGGTTGCGATGCCGTTCGTGGTGAATGTTTCCAATGGATATACGCGCGCGCCCGGCAACAGGCCGGCCACTTCGCTTTGCGGCATCAGAAAAATACGGTCGCCGGAAAAGCCGACCACTTCGGCCTCGGTGGTGCGCTGTCCGTAACCGGGCGGAAGTTCGATCAGGCAATCGCTGCCAACCGGCAGGCGCAATCCGACCGCCTCCAGCACCAGCCCGACCGCTCGGGTCAGCCGCCCATAGCTGCGAACCGGCACGCTGCGCGCAACATCGGCGCTTGCACTGCGCAACGCGCGTTGCCACGCTTGCAGATGCGCATTATCGGCGACGGCAGGGGAGGTGACATCAGTCATGCAACGGTTCCTCAGGTGCTGTGGCGCTACGTCCGAGTGCCGCTGCTACCCTCTCCCAGCGTGTTTCCAGCGTTGCATCCAGCGATCCGCTGGCAGCATGTACCCGACAACCGCCGCGCGTGATTGTAGGATCGGTGCGTATGCGCCAGCCAGCCGTTTGCAAATCGTCGGCCAAGTGTTGCTGTACCAGCGCCACATCGTCGGCATGCAGTAATAGTCGTGGCGTACCGCTGAGTGCTGGTTCGGTATGCAACAACTCGCGTACCAGTGTCAGCATTGCTTGCGGCTCGTCCGGCAGCGCATGGCGCACTACCTGGCGTGCAATATCGAGCGCCAGCGTCAGCAAATCGTCGGCGACTTCGCGCTCGGCGACACGCAAGGCGGCTGGTAGCGCCAGCAGCAATGTCCGCAGCGCCTGCGCTTGCTCCTGGGCCTGGACCAGTCCGGCGGCATAGCCTTCGTCATGCCCCTTGGCAAAGCCTTGACGATAGCCATCGGCCTCGCCGTTTTGCTGTGCCTGCAGCCGCAGCCGCGTCAGTTCTGCTTCATCGATCAACAGCACCGGTTCCAAAAGCTTGAATTCGGATTCGTTAACAGGGGCGGGCGGCGCGACTTCAGGTTCGGGTTGATTGATGGAATCCATTTCCCATCGCTGCCAGGCGGTCATCCGCTCTTTCGGCACGTCTTTGCCTGCGACCTGGTTGGCCGCAGGCAAAGGCCGCGCATACGCTGGCGGTTGACCGGGAGTCTTGCTAGACATATGCATCGTTGCCTTGGCCGCCGATCACGATCTCGCCGCTGTCTGCCAGCCGGCGCACGATCTGCAGAATATTTTTCTGCTCGGTCTCGACTTGCGAAACGCGCACCGGACCGCGTATTTCGATATCCTCGCGCAGCATTTCGGCAGCACGCTGCGACATGTTCTTGAGGAACTTGTCGCGCAATTCCTGCGGCGCACCCTTGAGTGCAATGATCAGCGATTCCGATTCGACTTCCTTGAGCAGCAACTGGATGCCGCGATCTTCGATATCCAGCAAATTCTCGAATAGGAACATTTCGTCCACCACTCGTTGCGCCAGGGTTTCGTCGTGTTCGCGCATGTGCTGAATCACGTTTTCTTCCTGCGCGCTATTCATCAAGTTCAATATCTCGGCAGCAGCGCGGGTGCCGCCCAGGCGGCTGCGTTTGACGCCTTGGCCTGACAGCATGCCGGTCAGCACTTCAGTCAGTTCGTCGAGAGCGACCGGCTGCACGCCGCCGAAGGTCGCGACCCGCAGGATGACATCCTGGCGCAACCGCTCGGTGAGCAGTTCGAGTACTTCGGCGGCCTTGAGGCGATCCAGATGCACCAGCAAAGTGGCGATAATCTGCGGATGTTCATCGCGGATCAGTTCGGCCACTTCATTCGATTCCAGCCGGTTCAGATTCTCCATGCCGGAGGCTGTCGCATCACGGGATTCGAGTATTTCATCGATCAAATCGGCGGCGCGGTCGGAGCCGAGCGCCTTGTTCAATACCGAACGGATATAGTCGCTGGAATTGAGGCTGATGGCCGAGAACTGTTCGGTATCAGTGCGGAATTCTTCCATCACTTCGGCAATCTGTTCGCGCGTTACCTGCGTCAGCTTGGACATCGCCATACTCAGTTTTTCGATATCGCGAGCCGACAGATGCTGGAATACGGCAGCGGCGCCGGTTTCGCCCAGGGACATCAGCAGGATGGCGCTTTTTCTTAATCCGTCATCACTCATGAGGTCTCATCCAGTTCTTGATTACCATAGCGACCAGTTGAGGATCCTGCTCGGCTGTTTGCTGTGCGTACTCCATATTTTCCTGGTGGCGATCGGCTTGCCGTTGTTTTGTTTCTGCCTGCTGGGCCGGATTGTCGGTCTCAGCTGCAGGGGCGCCGGCAACCGGCTCAGGCACTGGTTCCGGCAACAAGTGCTTGCGCAACAGCGGTCGCACCACTGCAAACCACACATACAGCGCCAGCAGTGCCAGTAACAAGTACTTGCCGATGACCTTAGCCAATTCGATATTCTGCGGCTGGCGCCACCATGGCAGTTCCGGCTCGCTGGCAGCGGACGCAAACTGGCTATTGACCACATTGAGCGAATCGCCGCGCTCGGCGCTATAGCCCATCGCTTCCTTGACCAGATTCCTGACCTGTTCCAGTTCGGCGGGCGGCAAGGCCTGCGGCGACAGCTTGCCGTCCTTGCCGCGCACATCGCGATAATTGACCACCACAGCCACCGACAAGCGCTTCACGCCGCCGCCGTCCTGCTGCGTATGGCTGATAGTGCGATCCAATTCATAATTGGTGGTGACATCTTTGCGGACATTACTGGGGCCGCCGCTGCGAAACGCCATAGCGGCATCGGTGCCGGTCATGTCGCGGGCCAGCTTGAGCTGACCGTTCGCCGCTGCGGTTCCCGCAGCGGGTGTTCCTGCCACGCCTGATGCCGGAGTCGCACCGGGCACAGTGATCGGCGCCACTGGATTAATCGGCGGCTGGTTCGACAATGCGCCCGGCACTCCGCCCGGCGGAACGCCGCCTTGCTGATTGGAGTCGCTCGATTGCTGGCTGCGCATCGCCGCGCTGCCGGGTTCCTGATTGGGGCGGTATTTTTCGTCGGTGCGTTCCTGCGTTGCAAAGTCGATATCCGCAGTCACCTGTGCCCGCACATTGGCCGCGCCGACAATCGGCTGCAAAATCGCCTCGATGCGGCGAATAGTATTCTGTTCGATTTCCTGCGTATATTTCAGCTGGCTGACATCCAGGCCGCGGCTGCCGGCATTCGCAGCCGACAGCAGATTGCCGCTCTGATCGACTACGGTGATGCTCTTGGCGTTCAGTTCCGGCACACTGCTGGAAACCAGATGCACCATCGCACTCACTTGGCCTTCGTCAATCGAGCGTCCGCGATGCAGCGTCAAGATCACCGACGCGCTCGGTTTTTGCTGGTCGCGCACGAACAGCGACGGTTTCGGCAGCGCCAGATGGACCCGGGCCGACTCGACTGCGGAGATGGACTCGATCGAGCGTGCCAATTCCCCCTCCAGCGAGCGCTGGTAATTCATTTGCTCGGCAAACTGGCTGGTGCCGAATTTTTGGTTATCCATCAGCTCAAAACCGACCGAGCCGCCTTTCGGCAAACCCTGGGAAGCCAGTCGCAGACGTGTTTCAGGCACTTTGTCGCCTTCCACCAATATCGCGCCGCCGCCGTCGGAAAATTTGTACGGGATATTCATCTGCTGCAGCGACGCAATGATCGCACCGCCGTCGCGGTCCGACAGATTGCTGTACAGCACCTTATAGTCCGGCTTGCTGCTCCAAAGCCAGACAGCAATCATCACCGCTACCGCAATAGCGGCGGCGGCGCCCATCATCATCTTGGGATTGGTGCGCAACTGCTCAAGGAACGCAAACTTGTTTGCGTTGGTCGCGTCGCTACCTGTGGCAGCGGTATTCATGCATGCACCCTGGAGGACGGCAAGCGGCAATGGCTAGCAACTCTCACTATGCGTTTGTGCTTTCATATGACATACAGCAGCCTTCAATAGAGTAGGGGATATCGATGCAGGCAACGTCGTAGGCAAAAACTGTCCAGCCAGACAGACGACTTCTGACAATTGTCTGTGCATGCGCGTGTTTCCGATCAGTGGAATAGCCGGGTTTTTTACCATCAATTGTAGATATGCATCAAATGGATAGCTGATAGGCTATAAGTTGGCATAACTCGCAGTGTGCTTTGTGGTAGGCGCGATGGTCTGCGCTAAAGTACCCACATTTTGCTCTATCAGAGCTGCGTGAAATATTGCTATTAACTGAAAATATCAGGAGTATGCACAAAAATAGTGCCACTCCCGCATATATTTATTGCGGTAATGATAAATACAGCATCATGTATTTATCAATAAACATCTTGAGCTGAATGTAACAGCGGCAACAGCAGCAACGGCATAGAACAATTAACAATTTCGAACTCCCGGCGAGTTCTCTGGCAAGGAAATAACACCATGACGGTATCGGCGATTCAATCAGTACTGCAACAATTGCGCGCCACCGCGCAGGCAGCGGGCGGCGCAGACTCCGCTGCCGACGCGGTAGCCGGCGGCAGCTTTGCCGACGAAATGAAAAAATCGCTGGCGCGCGTCAGCAATGCGCAGCAAAACGCCCTCGGCCAGGCGCAAAATTTCGAGCTCGGCAAGCCCGGCGTCGCGCTCAACGACGTCATGGTCGATCTGCAAAAAGCCAACATCGGTTTTCAGATGAGCCTGCAGGTGCGCAATAAACTGGTTGCCGCTTATCAGGAAATCATGAACATACCGGCATGATTGCCGGATTGCGCCCGTTGCGTAGGTCGGGTTAGCGCAGCGTAACCCGATGCATCCCGCACCATGACAGGGTGCCGGGTCAACCATCAATGTCGGGTTACGCCCGTTGGGCTAACCCGACCTACGTAGTAGCAGGATATGAATTGTAGGTCGGGTTAGCGCAGCGTAACCCGACAATTGCCCTCAACTTCCCATGCCCACCATGAAAACTTCTCCCGCATCGCAACAAGCCGCCACACCCATCATGGACACCTTGGAGCAGGTTCTGCTGCAGGCGATAAGCCACCATCAGGCTGGCCGGATCGAGATTGCTGAAGACCTGTATCGCACAATTCTGGAGGTGCAGCCGCAGCACCCGCAGGCAAATTACCAACTGGGCTTGCTGGCGGTGCAGGTCAATCAGGCGGAAAACGGCTTGCCGCACTTTGCCGCCGCGCTGCAGGCGCAGCCGGAGCAGGTGCGCTACTGGCTGACATATATCGATGCGCTGATACAGGCCGACGAAATCGAAATAGCGCGGCAATTTTTGGTCTTGGGACGGCAGCACGGGCTGCAAGGCGATGCAGTCGAAGTGCTGGCAGCGCAACTGGAAGCGCGCAAGTAACGCGATGGCCGATGCAATACCGGCGCGCATGTGTTCCCGGCGGCACCTTCTTCTTCACGCTGGCGACGCAAGAGCGGCGCCCCATTTTTAGCAGTGCCGAAGCAGTCGAAGTCTTGCGCAACGCGTTTCGCCGCGTGCGCGCATCGCGTCCGTTCAAGATCGACGCGATGGTCGTCATGCCCGACCATCTGCACTGCATCTGGACGCTGCCACCCGGCGATGCTGATTTCTCTACCCGCTGGCGGCTGATCAAAACCTGGTTCACCAAACATTGGCAACCCGCCGGGCGCGAGCAGGCGGTGTGGCAGCACCGGTACTGGGAGCACCAAATCCGCGACGAAACCGACTTTGCCCGTCACGTCGATTACATCCACTACAACCCGGTCAAGCACGGCCTTGCAAAATCGCCGCTGGATTGGCCGTATTCCAGCTTTCGCCGCCATCTCGAAGCAGGAATATACCCGGCCGATTGGGGGTAAATCGCAGTGGATTTGGACGGCATCGGTCATGAATAGCAAATGTAGCGCCGATGTCGGATTACGCCCGTTGGGCTAACCCGACCTACGCAGCGGCGCAGCAGTGAATATGAATCGGTAGGTCGGGTTAGCGCAGCGTAACCCGACGCGCCCCGCGCCATGCCGAGGTGCCGGGTCAACCGCCGATGTCGGGTTACGCCCTGCGGGCTAACCCGACCTACGCAACTATTTTTATAGTTGATTGTGGCTTCAGCATTTGCATAATGCACGTTGCACCAATAGCGCGTATTGCCTCACATTGCCCCGTCACTTATCGGTGCGATTGGCACTGCGAAACATGGCAGAGGTTCCAGCGGCCTGCGGACGCGCTTCGGATGACCGGGCACAAACTCGGCGCGCTCATGAACAAGATTACAGCCAATGTTCATATTTTTTATATTTTTACGTAACGTGAACACAGTAAATACTTGAACAACTTCAAAAAATTGTTCATAATTTGAATCTATTCACGTTCCGCGAAAGAGACAAAATTTTGAGCGCAAATCAGATTTTTGCCTTATCGAGTTCCGAAGTTCAGTTAATAACCAAGGCCTTGGATGGGTTGCGCGAGTCCACCGGAATTACCGGTCGACTCCTCGGCGAGGTTGGCCGTGCCGACGCCAAAGTGTCGCTTCAAGTGGCGGCAAAGTCGCTGCAATACGTTTGCGAGGTCAAACAAAACATTGACCGATTCCTGACTTTGGACGATCTGAAAGCTAGATCCATGGCGAATCAATCTACCCTCCTTGTTTGCAACCAACTTACCAATGCAATGGCAGTGCGCTGCCACGAGCTCGACATACAATTCATCGACACGGCCGGAAACGCCTACATTACTGACAGGGCGGGGATACTGATCAATGTTGCAGGCCGCAAGAGGGGAAAAGAATCTCTGATCGCTGCTCGCGAGATGACGATCACCCCTGCAGCTCTGCGCATGATGTTCGCGTTCCTGGCCGAACCATCCATGCTGAATGCGCTCTATCGAGACATTTCAAAGTCCGTGCGGGTATCGACTGGCGTAATCGGCAAAGTTTTTGACACCTTGGAAGCAAGGGGCTTCATTGGCACCGCGCCTGACGGAAATCGCATCATCAATTCGCCCGAGCTGATGTTAAGCGAGTGGGCCACAGGATACATGAGCCGTCTACGCCCGAAACTCAAGAAGTTTCGTTTCGCGATGTCCAACCCAAGTGATCTCCGTAGTGACTGGAACCCTGGATTTGGGATCTCCGCATGGGGCGGTGAGGTAGCCGCTGAAATTATCACAAAGCATCTGAATCCGGCAACGTACACCATCTACATGGATATGGAAAACACCAGCGTGCTTCACGAATTGGTGCAACGATTCCGGTTGCGCGCAGATCCTCATGGCCCCATCGAGGTCGTGCAACCGTTCTGGAATATGGATTGCTTTGCCGAATCCTTCCCTACGGTACCGCTGCATTTGGTCTATGCGGACCTCCTTGGTACGAACGATCCGCGGAACCTCGCCGTCGCTAAGCAAATCTCCCGTGAGGTCATCGACCATGTACACAATTCGAAGCGATAAACCGCTAGATCGAATCACCCTTGTCGTTCTCAAGGCTCTTCACATGATCGCAGCAAAGCACAAGGCCAACTACTTCATAATCGGCGCGACCGCCAGGGACATTCTCATGACCCACGTATTTGGGATCCACGCCGGGCGCGCGACACGCGATGTCGACTTTGCTATCGCGCTGGAGGACTGGAACCAGTTCGACATCATCAAGAAGGCATTTATCGATGGTGGTGATTTTCAGTCCGTGGCGGGTGAGTCGCATCGACTGTACTTCAAACAGAACGAATTCGGAACCGCATATCCCCTGGACCTCATTCCCTTCGGCCGAATCGAACGCGCCGGAAACAGGATCGCCTGGCCACCAGATATGACCGTTGTGATGAATGTGACAGGGTATGCCGAAGCGCTGGCGTCAGCACTACAGATCGATGTCGGCGACGGCCTTATTGCGAACGTCGTTTCGATACCAGCGCTGGCCGTCCTCAAGCTTCTGGCTTGGAACGAGAGAGGTTTGCTCGACAACAAGGACGCGCAGGATCTCTTCTATCTGCTTAGGCATTACCATGAAGCCGGCAATGCTGAACGACTCTATGGAGAAGCCTTCCCGGTCTTGGAAGCTTGCAGCTACGACATCGCTTTAGCCGGTGCCGCCTTGCTCGGCTACGACGCCAATCGCATCATCGAAGAAACTACACGCCAGGCTTTATTCGACGTATTGGGCGATCCAGTCAAACGGGACCGCTTGCTTATCCATATGGATCGATCAATAGCATCCGACGCGGCCCTCCGCTTCCAGTTCCTCGAGCAATTCGAACGCGGGCTTAGTCTGGCAGTTCTATAGGCGCTCAAGCGCTGATTGATGGAAATATCGGAATCTAATTTTCAGAATTCGCACCATAACAGTGTCCATTTGATACTGGGAGGCGGACGTGAACAGAGCGGGGGCAATGCGATAGCTGGACCGATTGATGGCCATTCAAGCCGACGTCGGGTTACGCCCTGCGGGCTAACCCGACCTACGTAGCGGCCCAGCAGCGGATATGAACCGGTAGGTCGGGTTAGCGCAGCGTAACCCGACGCGCCCCGCGCCATGCCGAGGTGGCGGGGTCAACCGTTGATGTCGGGTTACGCCCTTCAGGCTAACCCGACCTACGCAGCGGCGCAGCAGCGGATATGAATTGTAGGTCGGGTTAGCGTAGCGTAACCCGACGCGCCCCACGCAATGCGGAGGTGCCGGGTCAGCCGTTGATGTCGGGTTACGCCCGTTGGGCTAACCCGACCTACGCAGCGGCGCAGCAGGGGATACGAACCGGTAGGTCGGGTTAGCGCAGCGTAACCCGACATTCCCCGCTTGATAAATATTTTTAAATTTGCCCTAGATATTTCCCTGTTGCCTGCCGATAACATCAATAACGAAGGCTTGCTTGCCTGTTGGAAAGTAAGCCAGACGTTGCGGCTAAGTAGCCGGGTCCATCCACTTTAGTACACAGGAGTCGCACCATGTCCTCTATCATCAATACCAACTCGCTCTCGCTGATCACACAGAATAACCTGGTTAAATCGCAGTCGTCGCTGACCACCGCGATCCAGCGCCTGTCTTCCGGCCTGCGCATCAACAGCGCCAAGGACGACGCCGCCGGCCAGGCGATCGCCAACCGCTTCACCGCCAACATCAAGGGCCTGACCCAGGCTTCGCGCAATGCCAACGACGGCATCTCGCTGGCGCAAACTACTGAAGGCGCGCTGAACGAAATCAACACCAACCTGCAACGCGTGCGCGAACTGACGGTGCAAGCCTCCAACGGCAGCAACTCCAAATCCGATCTGGACTCGATCCAGAGCGAAATTACCCAGCGCCTGGCTGAAATCGACCGCACTTCGGCGCAAACCGACTTCAACGGCACTAAAGTGTTGTCTGGCGGTAACGCGCTCAAAATTCAGGTCGGCGCCAACGACACGGAAACCATCAGCATCGATCTGCAGAAAATCGATACCACCACGCTGGGTGTGAAGAGTTTCAATGTCAACGCTACCGGCACGGTCAATACTGCGGCAACCAAGAACGATCTGGTGCTGGCTGGTGCGGTGGCAAATGGCGCTGCAGTCAACGGCACCCAGCAATACGATGTGACGACAAATAATGTTGCTGCCACCTCGGCCAATGTGATGTCCAAGCTGGCTACGGCCGATACCGTCACCTACGGCGGCACGGATACGGGTTTTGGCAAGGCTGCGATTGGCGGTACATACACCTACGACGCGACCGCTGCTTCGTTTTCCTTCGATGTGGCCGATGCTACTGCGGCCAACACTTCCGCTTTCCTGACGCCCGCAGCGGGCGGCAGCAAGGCTGCCACGGTCACCATCGGCGGCGCGGCGCAGAATGTTTTGATCGACAGTGCCGGTAAACTCACTGCAGCCGACGACGGCGCGGTGCTCTTCCTTGACACGACCGGCAACCTGACCAAGACCGATGCTGGGGGTCTTGTGCAAGCCAATGTCAACGGCGGTGGTACTGCTAGCATAGCTCTTGCTGCTGCTGCCGGTGACCTTTTGGGCGCCATGTCAAACACTGCTGACGGTGTTGCCGGTACCATCAAGGTCGGCAGCACAACCTTGACAGCTGATAAGGTCACAGGGAGCGTATTCGACGTGGCCGGTGCGACGATTTCTGGCGCAGCGCTCACGAGCCTGGGCAATGCGGCGGGCTATACCGCCACTATTGCTGCCGGTGGTCCTACCACCTATACCGTGGTTGCAGGCACGGCAGCTGTCGGCGGTGCGGTGACCAGCGGCGGCGCGGTTTTCCTCGATACCGCAGGTGCTCTGACCACTACAGCGACCACCGTCACCAGCTACTACGAGCACAGCAACGGCGCAGTGATGGACAACGCTGGCAACACGGTGTATGCGGATTCGGCCAATACAGGTAAGTTCACCCTGAACGCACGCAGCGGCAACACCTCGACCGCGGATGCGATGAAGGTGCTCGATGCGGCTCTGGCCAAGGTGGATTCGCTGCGCGGCTCGCTGGGTGCGGTGCAAAACCGTTTTGACTCGGTGATCTCCAACCTGGGCTCCACCATCACCAACCTGTCCGCTTCGCGTTCGCGCATTGAAGATGCAGACTACGCAACTGAAGTGTCGAACATGACACGCGCGCAGATCCTGCAACAAGCGGGTACTTCGGTGTTGGCCAAGGCCAACCAGTCGACCCAGGGCGTGTTGTCGCTGTTGCAATAATCCGGCGCATTCGTCAACGTCCGGCAGTATTTGGCCGGGTGTTGGCGAAAATGGGGCGGCGGCCTGCGGGCCGCCGCTTGCAGGCAAGATGATCAGACAATCGGGCGCGCGTATTGTGCCCGATTGCGCTGCCCGGTCCCGCCTGAGTTTATTCAGGCGTGAGCGGGCAGCGCTTTTGACAGGGGTGAAGAATGTCGATTTCTATAGATCCAATCAGCGCAGGTGCAAATTTGCAGCAGTTGCAGCAAAGCCAGAAAATAGCGCAGCCGGATGCCAGTGGCGCGCAAGGCACGGACTTCAATGCGCGTACCGCCAGCGTACCGGGCAAGGTGTTCGCTGTATCCGAACCACCAGCGGCCAAAACTGTAGCCGAGGTCAAGGATGGCGGGGACGTCGATGCCGCCAAACGCAGCACCGAGCAAACCCGGCAGACCGAGCAATCGCTGCAGGAGATTAATAAAGTTCTCGCCACCCTGTCGATCAGCGTGCAGTTTCAGATCGACCCCGAGTACAAGGATGTGATCGTCAAGGTGGTCGATCAGGATAGCGGTAAAATAATCCGCCAGATTCCGTCCGAGGATGTCGTGCGCATTTCCAAGGCGATGGACAACCTGAAAGGGTTGTTGTTTGCCCAGACTGTGTAAATTGGGTAGGTCGGGTTAGCGGCTTCATCGCGTAACCCGACATTTGTAGCAGCCGGGAACGTCGGGTTACGCTACGCTAACCCGACCTACGCAACCCAGTTTGCACAGTTTGGCAATTGCGTAACATCAGTTAAATGAATAGGCAGAACAGGAACACATATGGCTTCAATTTCTTCCCTCGGGATCGGTTCGAATCTTGACCTGGCTAGCTTGCTGGATAAACTGAAAAGCGCCGAGCAATTGCCGCTAGTGGCGCTTCAGAATCAGCAAAAGAGTTACACCACCAAGCTGACCGCATACGGTCAGCTCAACAGTGCGTTGAGCGCGCTGCAGACCGCAGCGGCGGCGCTGGCCAAGCCAGCGTTGTACCAGGGCGTCAAGGCTACATCGAGCGCTACCGATGTGGTGACTGCTTCTGCGTTATCCACTGCGACCAGCGGCACTTATGCGTTGAATGTCACAAAGCTGACGCAAGCGCAGTCGTTGGCGGCAACAGGCGTGGAAAACACCACCGACGCGATCGGCGATGGCATTACGGTGACTAAAGTGCAGTTTGAATTCGGCACGACTTCCGGTGCTTTATTTACTCCCGATGCTGATCCCACTCGTACCAAGTCGATTGATATTGACCCTGCGCACAGTTCGCTGGCGGATATTGCCAAAAAAATCAATGACACTGCCGATCTCGGCGTGACGGCCTCCATCGTCAATGATGGTAGCGCTACGCCGTATCGGCTGGTATTAACATCCAAGCAAACAGGCGAAGCATCGAGCATGCGCATTAAGGTATCCGGCGATCCGGCTGATCTGGTTAATCCTAATGGCGATCCTGCACTGTCGAGCTTGCTGACACACGACCCGGCCGGACAAAAGCTGCAGCAAACCGTAGCCGCGCAAAATACCGAATTTACCGTGAACGGCATTGACATCACCAGCGCCACCAACACTGTGACGGGTGCGATCCAGGACGTGACGATGACGGTGGCCAAGCTAGGTGCCAGCACACTGTCGGTGCAAAACGATACCGCCAGCGTAGGAAACGCGATTGCTACTTTTGTGAATGCCTATAACAACTTGCAAGGCGTCTCCAAGCAACTGACCGCGTTTGACGCGACCAGCAAGTCGGGCGCAGTTTTGCTGGGGGATTCAACCCTGCGCAACATCCAGGTCGGCATTCGGTCAGCGTTGACTACCGCACAAACGGACGACGGCAGCGGCTTGACGATGTTGTCGCAGATCGGCGTAACGTTCGAGAAGGACGGCACCTTGGCGATAGATTCGACCACGAGCAAAACCGCGAACCCGGTCAAGCTGGGAGCCGTATTGAGCAGTAATCTGAGCGGCGTAGCGAACTTGTTTTCTGGTGGTACCGGAGGCTTCGGCACCCAGTTGTCGTCGCTGATTACCAGCTATACCGACACCACCAATGGCACGTTGACCGCGGCTACCAAGGGCATCAATAAAACTCTGGATTCGCTCGGCAAGCAATTTACAGCCATGTCGGATCGGGTTGATTCCACTGTCGCGCGCTATAAGGCCCAGTTTACGGCACTCGACGTACTGATCAGCAGCATGAATCAGACCAGTTCCTATCTGACGCAACAGTTCGATGCGTTGAATAACACCAGCAAAAACTAAGGTCACCCATGTACGGACGCAAAGCGATGGCTAACTCAGGCGCCAATAGTTATGCCAAGATCGGTCTCGAAACCGGGATCATGAGTGCATCGCCGCATCAGTTGGTTGCGATGCTGTTCAACGGCGCCAGGATGTCGATCAGCATGGCGCGCCATCATATGGCGAGCGGCGAAATCGTAGCCAAAGGCAATGCGATTTCGAAGGCCATCAACATCATCGATAACGGCCTCAAGACCAGCATCGACGCCGATGCGGGCGGCGAGGCCGGAGCCGCGCTGGCAGCCAATGTGACGGCACTGTACGATTACATTATCCAGCGCCTGATGTATGCTAACTTGCGCAACGACCCGGAACTGCTCAACGAAGCGGATCGCTTGCTGGAAAACATCAGTTCTGCCTGGAACGAGATTGGCGGCAACAACTCCACACCGCAGCCGGATGCGATGCCCACCACAGCCCGGCTATCCATAAGAGAGTGACATGGAACATCAGAATGCAGTAATAGATTGTTACGAGCAGATTGCGCCGCTAGTGGCGCGCATGCTGGAGTTGGCGCGCGCCGGCAACTGGGATGCTCTGGTAACGCTGGAGGCGCAGTTTCGTGCCGACATCGAGCACCTCAAGTCGCTGGAGCCGGCGGATACGCTGGATCAACCGCAACTGGCGCAAAAGCGCCGCTTGTTAAAAAAAATCCTTGCCGACGATGCGGAAATCCGCAACATCCTGTCGCCGCAACTGGCGCGCTTGGGCGCATTGCTGGGCAGCATGCAGCAACAGCACAACCTGCATCAGGCTTACGGCCAATAAGGTATTGTCATGAGCGGCGTGACGTCTCTGGTCGATACCATGCTGCCATCGAAGCTGACGCAGCGCGTCGATCTGGTGCCGCTGAAGCCGGAGGTGGAAATCGCCGGTACCGAAGCAGTCGCCAACGTAGAAAAAGTCAGCAACGATGTCCGGTTGCCATCGCGCGCGGCAATGCTGCGTCAGCTGGGGCCAGGACTGATCGATGTGCACGATGCGCAAGATGCACACGATGGCGCCAACCCCCCACGTACTGCAACGACTTCCGCCCTCACGACATTGAGCGCCGCTGCGCGTGCCATTAGCGCGATTCTCGGCCCGATCCCAGGCGTCGCCAGCGCGGTGCACGGCAGCGCGCCGGTATGGTCGCAGCCAAGTACTCCGGTGCCGCAACAATTGGCTGCCGCATTAGCCCGCACTGTGGCAACCAGCGGTCTGTTTTACGAATCCCATTTATCGCAATTCGCCAGCGGCGCACGCACGCTGGCCGAATTGGCGCAGGAACCGCAAGCGCGTCTGGGGCCGCTGCAACAAACCCATCCAGAATTGCTGAACAATCGTGCGGCGCCGCAAGCCGGTTCGCTGACCACACTGCAGGGCGGCATTGCCGAGCCATCGGCATTGCTCGCGCCGACGACTGCCACAAATTCGATCAATCCAGGTGTTGCGGCAGGCCCCGCAGCTCCTTTTATTGCCAACGGCATAGCGAATGCCGCGATGCCGTTTAATCCTGCGGATGTCGCAAATGCCGTCAATCGGACTGGGCCGGTCGGTAGCGATCAGCACGACGCTGCCGGATCGGATGCGGGATCGGCCGATGCGTCGCATTTGCACAACGCCGGCGCTTCCCATCGTCCTACGCCTGCCAGCATAGCCGCGGCCTACAATGCCAGCGGTACTGCCGCTTTACCGCAATCCGACGCGCCGCCTGCGCAGTCGGCGCAGCCCGATTCTGGTATCGACAAAAGCACGCAATCGATTGTTCCCGATGCGGTGCGTGGCAGTAGTCAGGTCGCCGGCATGCATCAGGATGCGGTAGCGTTGGTGCGCCAGCAACTTGAGTTGTTGGCAGTACCGGTATTTCGCTGGAGCGGCGAAGTGTGGCCAGGTACCCAAATGGATTGGGAGTTGAGCGAAGAGCGCAATAATCAAGCGGAAACTTCCGAGCCCGAAACTGCGTCGCGCACCTGGCAAACCCGCCTGACAATGACTTTGCCCACTCTTGGCGCAATCGAAGTGCGCCTGAGCATGGTCAATGCGCAATTGCAGGCGCATCTGGCGGCAGGCGAAGAAACCAGTATCGCACTGCTGCGCAACGACGGCGACGAACTGCGCCAGCGTTTTGCCGCCGCCGGCCTGCAACTGACAGGCTTGCAAATCGCACCGCTGGAACAAAAAACCTGATTGAAAAATGGCCGGGCTAGGGAAGCGGAAACGTCGGGTTACGCTGCGCTAACCCGACCTACGGGCGGATGCGTTAATGTAGGGCGGGTTAGCCCGAAGGGCGTAACCCGACATCGGACTGTGTTAGCGTATCGAACCCTAAACGAATATGCTGGAGTATAGGTAAAAAAGCGGCATATCCGCATAATTCTAGTGCGGCACATTAAAATACCTGGCCTAGTATATATTTTATTTCAAGGCGTGGCCTTGGGTCGTGCCAGCCGGCAATTGAGGGCGTAAAATACGGCCTTCTTCCGTATCTAAAAAACGTCGATGGAGTGGGAATGGAAAGTCGGCAACCGGATCGCCAAAGTGCCGTAGCGTTATCGTACTCGGCCAAAGATAAAGCGCCGGTGGTGGTGGCGAAAGGGTACGGTGTAGTCGCTGAATCGATTGTGCAGCGCGCCCGGGAAAATGGCTTGTACGTGCATGAGTCGCCTGAGTTGTTGAATTTGCTGATGCATGTCGATCTGGACGATCATATTCCGCCTTCTCTGTATGTGGCAGTCGCTGAATTGCTGGCGTGGCTGTACCGTCTCGATGGTGGGTTGCCCGAGCAGGCGCCGCCGTCGTTGAAAAAATGAAAGAGTACCCCGCAGCACTGGCTTAATTGCCGTCTGCCGGAATCAATAGCGCAAAATGGAAATACAAATGGATGAAAAGAATTCACCGCAGTCGGCGGCTCTGCAATCATCGGAGTCCGGGTCGATGCGCGACGCGCTTGCTGCATTGGAGGATTTTCGCATTACGCATCCAAAAGAAATCGGCAGCGTGTTGCGGCAATTGATGCGCCGCAAGGATTTTCTGGCGGTGGAATGCAGCAATCGTCCGCATCGCATCGTTACCCGTATTCTCGATGTCGATCAGGATGCCGGAGTTTTTATTTACGATTGCAGTGCCGATCAGACTTACAACCGTTTGTTGCTGGAATCGGAAGAAAGTTATTTCTCCGCCACGCAAGATGGTGTGCGTATCCAGTTCGTGGGCGCACGACCGGAACAGCATGAGTTTGAAGGGGCGTTTGCGTTTCGCTCTTTGCTTCCCGAAAGCTTGTATCGGATGCAGCGACGTGAATTTTTCCGGGTTGAGACGCCGCTTATGGAGCCATACCGTTGCACAGCGCAGTTGCCCGATAAGCGTCAGGTAAGTTTTGATATATACGATCTGTCGCTTAATGGCGTCGGCCTGCGATCAAAGGATCCGATCTTGGGTAATCTGCCGATTGGCACGTTATTGAGCAAGGCCGTTCTGGATTGCAACAAGCTGGGTACGATGGAAACTAATCTGAAAATTACTTATTTAAACAATATCCGGAACCCTAGCGATCCGATTTACCATTTCGGTTGTCGTTTTGTAGGCTTTGCGAAAGCGAAGGAACCGGTTTTGCAGCGGATGATTAATTATCTCGAAATGGCACGCAGGGGGCGTAGAGATTAAATACTGTGATTAGACGTTTGCATTAGGCTTCGCTCCATCCGCATTGCAAAGCAACGGCCTTTTGTCTTCGGGGCAATGGCAATAATGCGGAATTATTTCTTTGTCTGTGCCATGTTGCTGATGAAGATAGCCGATGAGTGGTTTTAATGGCAATTTTTCTGTTGTGCAGTTGGTACACTCGTGTTGCTCAAACAGGAGCTGTCTAAGTCGTTTTAAATAATGAATACACATGTTGTTGCATGTAGGTAAGGCATATCTCGACTTGAATCAACCGTAAATATCCCCTTGAATCGCACCATAAATAACTGTTT
>Ga0366748_1002_pt1 | contig 67924 bp, 64 predicted proteins | sample BONcelHN113001C6_FD_207079 | JGI IMG/M metagenome (GOLD analysis project Ga0366748, IMG submission 207079) | Enriched cells from coal bed in the Powder River Basin, Montana, United States - BONCAT cells N11 rep1 HSBNCT.N11.300.1.C6 ...
TCCCCATACCTGATCTTTGAAACGAAAATCTTTTGCAATTGGTTCCTGAAACGTTAACGCATAGATTTTCTGTGAAAGTTCACGGGCAAATTGCCAGACTTTCAAATCCTCAAATTTTTGAATGGTTGCCACAAGACAGGTGTGTTTGTATTAAAATTAACTACAAACTAAAAACCACGAACTACAAACCACCAATCTTAATCACCAAACTGCTCCTATCTTCGTTTAACCTTTCGTTAACCGTCGGGAAAATACATTTGTTTCTTTTAACAACAATTATGAGAAGAGTAATATTCAGTGCGCTGGTCCTTTGCCTTGGCTTTGTTTCGTTTGCCCAAACCGATACCTCCCGCAATGTTCGCATGGTCAGCCCGATGCAGGTTCCGTCGAGCGATCATTTCATGATCCAGCTGGGTTCCGCTAACTGGCAGAACAAACCTGACTCTATTAAAACCGGTGGGTTTTCCCGCACGTTCAACATGTACCTGATGCTGGACTTTCCGTTTAAAACCAACCCGCATTTCAGCATCGCCATTGGACCCGGCATTGCCACCGATCATATTTTCCTCGACAAACGCACTGCCGACATTACCGGTACGTCAACTGCCATCCGTTTCCGTAACGTTGCCGACACCAGCCATTTCAAAAAATTCAAAGTTTCCACCGCTTTTCTTGAAGCACCCATTGAACTGCGTTTTGCCGCCAATCCCGACAACAATGCCAAAAGCTTTAAAATGGCACTTGGTGTAAAGGTGGGTACCATGCTGAGTGCCTGGACCAAAGGCAAAACACTGCAGAACAAATCCGGTGGCACCATCAACGACTACATCGAAAAAGAAAAAAGCAAACGCTATTTCAACACCACCCGCCTTTCGGCAACGGCCCGTGTTGGCTATGGCCATTTCACGGCCTTTGGTTCTTATGCGCTGACGCCGGTGTTTAAAGAAGGGGTTGGACCCAAAATGAATACCCTGAGCATAGGCTTAACCCTGAGCGGCCTGTAGGCCTGTTCACCAGTCGTTGTGAGGAGTGGGTGGTGAATTCAGTTGCAAGAGGCTCGTTCACCACCGGCTACTCACCACTTATTGTATGGCGATGCACGAAAACTGGCATCGCTTTTTTAGTTTTAGCCCAAATACGTTTTGAATGCTGGATAAAAGAAATCAGATCAAGAGTGAAGAAAGGGCCGTGCTGGTGGGTGTGGTGCACACCGGTCAGCGGGAGGAAGAAGTGATTGAATACCTCGACGAACTGGCTTTCCTGGCCGAAACCGCCGGTGCCGTAACGGTAAAGAAGTTTATCCAAAAACTTCCGCATCCCGATAGCCGCACCTACGTGGGCAAGGGCAAGCTGCAGGAAATAGGCGACTACATCCGCGATAAAGATATCGACCTGCTCATTTTTGATGATGAGCTGACCGGTGCACAAATCTCCAACATTGAAAAAGCCGTCGACGTGAAAACCATCGACCGCTCGGACCTGATCCTCGACATCTTTGCCCGACGGGCCAAAACGGCGCAGGCCAAGGCACAGGTGGAGCTGGCGCAATACCAGTACATTCTGCCCCGGCTGCGTGGCATGTGGAAACACCTTGAACGCCTGGGTGGTGGTATTGGCACCCGGGGTCCGGGTGAAACCGAGATTGAAACCGACCGGCGGATTGTTCGCGATAAAATTTCGCTGCTGCGCAAACGCTTGGGCGAGATCGACAAGCAGGCGTTTACCCAGCGAAAAGAGCGTGGCGAGTTTATCCGCGTGGCCCTGGTGGGTTATACCAACGTGGGCAAAAGCACCATCATGAACCTGCTGAGCAAAAGCGACGTGCTGGCCGAGAACAAGCTGTTTGCCACGCTGGATACAACCACCCGGAAAATCGTGTACGAGACAACCCCGTTTTTATTGAGCGACACGGTAGGGTTCATTCGCAAACTGCCCCACCACCTGGTGGAAAGTTTTAAAAGCACGCTGGATGAAGTGCGGGAAGCCGATATCCTGCTGCACGTAGTGGATATTTCGCACCCGGCTTACGAAGACCAACTTGGCGTGGTGAACAAAACCCTGCAGGAGATGGGGGCACACGACAAGCCCACGCTGACCATCTTCAACAAAATGGACCTATACATCAAGCACACCTTCGACGAATGGCTGAACGAAGAAACCAAGGAGCAGATCTTAAACGACATGAAGGCCCGCTGGCAGGAGCAAACCGGTGGCAACGCCATTTTTGTTTCGGCACTCGAGCGCATGCACATCGACGAGCTGCGCAAAGCCATTCTTGACAAAGTGCGGGAATTGTACCGCATTCGGTATCCCTACAAAACAGAATTCTTCTACTAGGCATTCAGGATTTGTAAAACGATTAGCCGCATCAATTTCATGAGTGGAAAAATGAGCTGGGTAAAAGTGGCGGAGAGCCTGGACGAAGTTCCGTTTGGCACCAACCAGTTAGCAGAAGTATTGGCAGGTGATAAGAAAGTCTGCATCGGCCGGCACAAGGGTGAGCTGTTTGCTTTTGCTGCCAAGTGCCCGCACGCCAGTGGTTTTTTTGCCGATGGATTTATTGATCCTTTGGGCAACGTGGTTTGCCCGTTGCACCGCTACAAATTTTGCATGAAGAATGGCCGCAACGTTAGCGGCGAAGGTTATTACCTGAAGCATTGGCCCGTGGAAGTGCGGGAAGATGGCGTGTACGTGGGCCTGGAAGCAAAAAGTTTTTTTGGTCTTTTTTGAGCCGCCGAAGTTTTAAAGAAATTTACCAAAATCGGTCATTTTTGCCTTTGACGGAAAACGAAAAGCCCTATTTTTGCCGTCCCAAAAGGGAATACTCCTCCTTAGCTCAGTTGGTTAGAGCATCTGACTGTTAATCAGAGGGTCTCAGGTTCAAGTCCTGAAGGGGGAGCTGAAAAGCTCTGGTCGCACAAACATATTTTCCTCCTTAGCTCAGTTGGTTAGAGCATCTGACTGTTAATCAGAGGGTCTCAGGTTCAAGTCCTGAAGGGGGAGCTAAAGGTCACCAATTGGTGGCCTTTTTTGTTTCCATCACTGCTTGCTACTGATGGTGAAGCGTTCAAAATAAAAGACGTACTTTTCAACTCGAAACCAAGCCACACTCCTTTTTTCTCCTTTGAGTTTTACTGTTTGCCCAACGTAAAACCCAGCGTATGCAAAAGGAAATTTTTACACTGCTTCTATTCCCGGTAATGTTGCCTGCCTTTTCCCAAACAAGCGGCGCAGCCATTGATTTCAAAACAAAAGAAGGAAAGGTTTACAACAGCCTTATAACGGCAGTTGACGGCGAAGAATGCATCCTCCATTTTACACAGCCGGGATACAACATCCGTGTTGCCAATGAAAAGATTCTGGCCATGCAGGACGCAAAAAAGAAAACCTGCTTCAGCATCAGCAGGGACGTGGAAACCAGCTTAAAAGATGAAGCGGCGGCCCGTCTTCACCAGCTTTTCAAAACCTGCAGCTTTACACAAGGCAAGGGTAACCAGTACCGGTTTTGCAAGGTCAGCAACTGCAGCTTGTTTGTGTTTTACACGTCCACGGGTTACGACAATGCCTCCATCGATTACCACATGGTTAGGATGGACCTGTCGGCCAACCTGGCGAAATCGCTTTTTAGCCGGCAGCCCGTTGCCGAAAAAACAAAGAGCCGCGATGGTTCACCCATTGTTGAAATTGCCAAACACACTTACAACAACAGCTACAATGAAGAAGAATTTACGGATGTAGCCAACTGGAACAACCAGCCCGAATACAGAAATGCGCTAAAGCTTTATTTTCTGGACGTGCAGTCACCGGCCTTTCAAAACGCAACGGACAGCCTGCGCAAAACGTTTGACTTTTTGCAGCAGGCCTGCCGGTAAAAATGGACCGCCAAGCCGCTCCAATTAACCGGACACTGCAAACAACAATCCCCTCGTTGGAGAGGGGATTTGTTCATCAAACGGTTGTTCTTTTAAGGAGTTTTCACCAGGGCAATCTGGCAAGTTTGCCAAAAGACCGGAAATCTAACACCACAGGAGACGGACGATAATTCGTTTTTTCGACGGACCGGTTACAGGGCACTGGTAGCAATGAGACGTGCAGCCAAACCAAAGGTTTAATGACCGGGAAGGAAAAATTATAGCTTGGTTGAAAACTAACCAGGTAGAAACAGCAAGCGAAAAAGAAAGCCGGCGCTGCCCGGGAAACTAGAATGAAAGGATTGTTGGCAGGTGTAGGAAAAGTTAGACGGCTTCTCTTCCGGCTTCTTTCAGCAAGGTGATGTGGTTATAAATCTCCTGGACTTCGGAGTGAATGGCTTTCAATTCCTGCTGCGGCCGTTTTTCTTTCAGGGCCATGGTGAAGGCCTTGTTTTTTTCCACCAGGCGTGCCGAAAGATCAAGCACTGATTCAATTCTTTTCTTCATCTGGAACATGCGAAGGGTGTAAAAAAACTTTTAACAAATTTAAGGCCGCGCTGTTTTGGGAGCCAAAAACAACCAGACGTGGAAGGTGTGAGCCGGTGAACAGGAATTTTCTGTAACAGATGGGGTAAGACTTTCTCAGTTCAGCGCTTTGTCCAACAACGATTTTAGTTCTTTGTACCGTTCGTTTCGTCCCTTGCTTTTCAGGTTATAACACAGCAGGAAGGCACAGTACCCTTTCTCGCTCTCCACCAACGGAAAAGCGCCAAACAGACCCGGGCTGCACACAGCCGTCGTACGATTGGTAAGGGTTGATGTTTCCATCACCCATTCGCCGTAGCCGTACCCAAAATCACCGGCTTCGGCGGGTGAATAGGCGACCCTCACGGCCGGAGTAATGCGGTTCACCTGCATTTCACGGATACTTTGCTCCGAAAGAATACGCTTGCCCTCAAAAACACCGTTGTTCAAAATCATCACTAAAAAATGCAGGTAATCTTCGGCTGTGCTTTGGGCGCCACCAGCAGGTAGGGCTACCCGGCCTTTGCCAAAGTCCGTGTTTTTCATTTGCAGGGGCTTTGCCAGCCGTTCTGCAAAAAGCTGCTCAAACGATTTGCCGCTGATCTTTTCCAGCACGGCACCGGCAATCTGCAAACCGGCATTGCTGTAGTGAAAAACGGTACCGGGGGCACCTTCTGCGGGTAGGGTAGCCAGTTTTTCAATGGCCTCTTCCATGCTGCTGATCTCCCTAGTTTCCTGCAGGCTTTCCTTTAACGGCGGCGCTTTGATGCCGGTGAGGTGCGAAAGGCACTGACTGATGGTGATGGCACCTTTGCCGTGCTGCGACAACACCGGCAACCACCGGCCAACACTATCGGTGAGTTTCAGTTTGCCTTCGTCCACAAAGGTCATCACAAGGGCCGCACTAAGCCATTTGCTGCAGCTGGCTATGGGCAGCCGTGAAGTGGTTGTCAGGTCGTCGACGTTGGCTTCTTTTCCCTGTCGCTGGGCAATAAACCGACTGACTCTTTTTTGACGGCGGCTCATTTCGTTAACAGCGTTTGTGTATACCACCTTTCCGCCTTTGTACACCACCAACACGGCGCGGCCGCCCAAATGTGGTGCGTTGCTTTGCAGCCAGTCGTCAACACCGGCAAAGCTTTGTGCGCTGGCGGAACAACCAATAAGAATGGAGACTAAAAAGGCGAGGCAAAAACGCGGAAAGAAGGTGGTTGGCATCGGATGCAGTTGCAGTGATGAAATGTTTTCAACGGTTGTAAAATAAACGCAAAAGGCGGCGATCTGCAAGACCGGCACCATAGCGTCATAACAGCCTTTCTTTTTTCTGTAAGTTTAATGTTCAAGTTTTACTATGCCTTACCGCTTCCTGCTTTTTTTTGTCTTGGCCCAGTGCATTGCCGCCGCCCAGCCAAATGTGTCAAGCCCCGTTTCATTTTTTGCCGACCCGGACCGGCTGGAGAAAATCAAAAGAACACTGCCGCTGATCGACAGTCTTTATAAGGCCTATGCAGGCAGCATTCACTCTCCGGGCTTTGTGTACGGCGTGGTGGTGGATGGTGTATTGGTTGGATCAGGGCAAACCGGTGTTCTGGAAACCGGCAAGAAAACGCCGGCGTCCACACAGTCGGCGTTTCGCATTGCCTCCATGAGCAAAAGTTTTACGGCCATGGCCATATTGCAGTTGAGGGATGCAGGCAAGTTGCAGCTCGACGATCCTGTTTCGAAATACATTCCGGCGTTTGCACGCCAAGCTTATCCTGCTACTGACGCACCAGCCGTAACCATCCGCCACCTGCTCACGCATGCCGCCGGCTTTCCCGAAGACAATCCCTGGGGCGACCGCCAGCTGGCCAAATCGGACAAAGAATTGTTGCAACTTGTTGACAACGGCATCAGCTACTCCAATGTGCCGGGTGTGGCGTATGAATACAGCAACCTTGGGTTTACACTCCTGGGCCACATCATACAAAAGGCGTCAGGGCAGCCTTACCAGCAATACATTACCCAACACATTTTGAAGCCGCTGGGCATGACGCACACGTTTTGGGAATACAGCGACGTGCCCGCAGCCGCCCTGGCGCACGGCTATCGCTGGCTGAATAACCAATGGACCGAACAGCCGCTGTTGCACGACGGCGCCTGGGGTGCCATGGGTGGCATGATCACGAACATCGAAGACTTCAGCCGCTACATGGCCCTGCATCTTTCGGCCTGGCCGCCCCGCAGCGACAAAGAATCGCCGGTGCTGAAAAGAAGTTCGCTGCGGGAGATGCAGCATCCCTGGAACGTGCCGTCGCTGAACGCCGGGTACACTTATCCATCCGGCCGGCCATGCCCGGTGGCGGCGGCATATGCTTATGGCCTTCGCTGGACAAAAGACTGCGAGGGCCGGGTGGCGGTTGGGCATAGCGGCGGACTGCCCGGCTTTGGCAGCAACTGGCAAATTCTGCCCGACTATGGCATTGGCGTGGTGTGTTTCAGCAACGTCACGTACGCCCCTACTACCTTCATCAACAACCTGGTGCTGGACACCCTGATGGCAGCGGCCGGGTTGAAGCCCCGCCAGCAAAAGCCATCGTCGATCCTCGAAAAAAGAAAGGAGCAGTTGGTGCAATTACTCCCTTCGTGGAAAGCCGCTGAAACAGCGGGGATCTTTGCCGAAAACTTTTTCCTGGATTACTTCCCCGATTCGCTGCGGAAAGAAGCAACCGCTCTTTTTGAAAAAGCGGGAAAAATCATTCGTGTGGGAGCTGTTGTTCCCGAAAACAATTTACGCGGCGCCTTTTTACTCGAAGGCGAAAAAACCAACCTCGAAGTGAGCTTTACTCTCACACCAGAATACGCACCACTGATCCAGGAATACCACATCCGGGAAAGGAGGAAATGATGAATGAAGAGTGATGAATGATGAATAGAGCATTTACGGTTTGCCACTTCTTTTCGACAAGTGAGGTTCAAACGTTTGACGGATGAGAGCAAACTATTACTCATCACACATCACCCGCCACTGATCATCCGGCTAAACCGCTTCAGGTCGGCCAGGTCGGCAGCCGATAAGGGTTCGTTGTTGTTGTATTTCGATTGGAGAAAAAGCACTCGTTTGTGCTGGGGATATTTGGTTAAAATGGCGGAAATCTGCTGCCCGATGGTTTCGTCTTTTTGGTAGAGCGGCGCAGCTTCTTTTGGCGCCTCTGACTTTGTTCTGTTAGGCATTTTATTGATCATGGCTTCCAGTGCCGCCAGCTTGCCCGGTGCCAAATCAGGTATTTGTTGCGCTTTGCTGTAAAGTCCCTGCAACTGTCCTTTGGTAAGCCAGCCGCGGCTGATGTATTGCTTGTATAAACTAATAATAAACGACGAAACCGGGTAAGCCAGGATACAGGCCTCCAGCACTTCGTTCACAATATCAATTCCGGGTCGTTTGTTTTCCATGCAAATGCTTTTCACCGTCACCAAAACTTTAATTATCTGTAAAGATCCGGTATCTGTTCGTTTCCCTTGCAGATGGGCAGAAGCCAGTGGTTGCGCATTTGCAAATCATCGTTCATTGTTTTCCCGGGTTTGTTTTCACCCACACCACATCGTTCAATATCCAAAAGTGCAGGTCTTGCAGCAAGGCGCCTACCGGAAAATGTTGTGATACGTACCCATCATCCAAATGCAGCCGGTGTTTTTCAGTACGCGGTAACATTCCTGCAACCAGTCTTGCAATAAGGCTTGTAGGCTACAGTCGACTTAAATTTATTCCACGCCTCGTGCACGGCAGCCATCCTGGTGTGGTTAGGACGATACAGCTCGCCATGTCACTGCAGGTGATACCGTAGATCGGTAAATAGGAGATCAACCGAGTTGTCCGGAACCTGCTTTAGCAAGTCAATGCAATCACCCTGAGTGATGGTATTGATGGCAAAGGGTCCAACCTGGTTCATGCCTGCATTTGAACAAAAGTAAGGCATTGCCTTACTTTCCTTTTTTGTAGGCAATCTTCTCCGGCGCACCAATGGTTTTAAGCACACCCACCAGAATGGTTTTCCACACCAGCATCATAAAGCCACCTTCCGGGTCGCGTTTAAACTGCGCCTGTTCTACCCGCGGTGCCTTGCCTTCTTTCGGGTTGTCTTTTTTCAGCACAAATAAATTGGCAATAAATGAGGTCACATCTTTTTTGTCCAGGGCCGATTTGCCTTTGTCTTTCTCAAGCAGGGAAAGCTTCATGTCTTTGTAAAGAACAAGCACTTCGCCGCTGGCACCCATTTCATTTCCCTTGATGCTGGCCTGCAGCTTTTGCAGCTCGCCTTTTTCCAGTTTCATCATTCCTAACGGCATTGTAAAGGAGTTGAGCAAGGTGCCGTCGAAGGGTTGGTTGGATTTAACAGAAGCGGTGAAAGCACCCGATTTGTAATTTTTCATATCAAAGCGGAAACTGGCGGTGATGGGCACCTGGTGCATGAGCAGCGCCGTGCCGTTGACCACCACCGGGCCCGCACCGGAGGTGTTGCGCAGGTTGGTCAGTTCCATGGTGGCGTTGTCGAGGTAAACGGTTCCTGATTGTCGTGATAAGGGATTTCGCTCTTCGTAGGCCACGTCGAGGTTGCGAACCTTCATTCGGTCAACATCCAGTTTTACCGGGAGCTTCATCAGGATCTGGTTTGGAAAATTGCCCATCTTGTTTGTGGGAGGCAAGGCACGGTCGAAGTAAATGGAAAACTTTCCACCGGTGGTTTCCACTTCGGTGGCTTTTAGTTCTTCGCCGTTCAGCGCCGGCCACCAGTCTACCCCGCTGATGCTGATGGTAGGAATGGAAAGCCCGTACATTTCTTTGGCTACTTTCTGCTTTTTTACAAAGGCTTCTTTGCTGAGCGTTGAACCAAAGGAAAGATTACGAAGCACCACCTTTCGTTTGGCGGCATCAACGGCCACCGTTCCAATTTTAAAATTGTACAACCCGTCTTTTGTCCGGCTGTTGAAATCCCTGAATTCGAGGTTGGCTTCTTTGGCAAAAAGAAAGCGGTCTTTCTCCTGGCGGGTATTTTCGTTCAGGAGAATGTTGTTCATTGCCACCTTTACATTGGTTAGCTTTTTGGTGCTTCCCTGCACCTTGTCGTGCACCACAATATTGCCACCTTCAATGACCAGTTTTTCGATGGAAAGCTTTTCCATTTCTTTCAAAAAGCGTTGCGAGAAATCTTCGCTCGACTTTGGTTTTTCCTTTGCCTTGCCGTGGTCGATTTCAATTACCGGATTCACCAGTTTCACCAGTTTGTAGTCCATTGTTTTGCTGGTCACCGCATCATCGAGGTTAACACCTTCAATTTCGAGGCTTTTAAAACGAAGGTGGTAAACATCGCCGGGCAGGCCGCCGGCGTTTTGCAAAGCCGCTAGTACTTTCGCATCCGGTTGCACGGCCACGTTGCGCAACGAAATTTTAGACGCCAGCACGTCAACTGTCATGCCGCCAATCGTCAGGTTGTACAAACCATTGGAGCTTTTCCTGAGCACCTGCTGCAGGCGTTCAATAAAAAGGGGACGCAAGTCGAGATCAGAAACTTTTTGGCCGTCCAGGGTATCCGGTTTGCCCTGCTGGCTGTCTGTTGCAGCAACGGTTTGCACCTGCTTTTTTTCTTCTTTCCGAATGTTTATTCGGAGGTAAACCTGCAGCGCAAAATAGCCGGCAATCAGCAACGCGGCCGGAATCAGCACCAGAAGCAAGAGTTTTCGGGACATAGGCTGTACCTGTTTCAAAAGCTGAGCCAGACTAAAAGACAGCCGACCGCTCTACCAGGCGCAGTGCTTTTGTTGGGCAACAGCGCCAAGAAACACCGAAAAGACCTCAACGAAAGCAGCGGCATCAGCCGAACAGTTCCATCTCACCGCACCAACAATTTTGCGGGCACGAAAAAGGCCACCCTGGCAGGTGGCCTTTTTCATAGCAGGGAATGAATGGCTTAAAATGCCCGGTTAACATTTTCGTAACCGAACAATTCATCCACACTCACTTTCTTCACGTCGCCATACTTCTTCAAGTCGTCCACGTTGATCTTTTTCTCCGAGGCAATCACCGTGTAAGTAAATGGCTGATTCTGGAACTGTTGCTGGTGGTAGGCCGCAATGTCGTCGAGTGTCAATTTATCCAACTGGCTGTACACCGATTTACGCAAATCTTCGGTCAGTCCTTTCTTCCGTGCAGAAAGATAGCTGAAGATGATGCCGTCTTTGGTGATGCGCTGTGTTTCGATGTCTTTCTTCTGGCTCTTGATGGCGTTGGCAAAATTCTGCTCTGTTTTCGGCAGGTCTTTCAGCAACTCGTTCATGCCGGCGATGGCTTCGTTCATTTTATCGGCCTGGCTGCCTACGTAACCAATAAAGGTGTAGTCATCTTCTTTCTTGGCAGGCGTTTGCACGTAAGCGTACGTTGAGTAGGCCAGTGCCTTTGACTCACGAATGGTTTGAAAAACCACCGAACCCATACCACCACCAAAATAAGTATTAAAGGTGTTCAGTTTGGCGGTGTTTGCTGCATTGTACTGGCCAAGGTCACGCACCCAGTAGATTTCCGATTGGACGGCATCGTAGTCGTTAAACAACACCTGGTTGGCCGATTGCTTCAGCGGCTTGAACACCACTGCCTTCGGGTTGGCCGTCCACGCCTTGGGCATGGTGTGCAGCCGGGCAATGTCGGCGCTCATTTTTGTAAGAGGCGCCGGGCCATAATACAACACCTCGTGTTTGTACGAGGGCAGGTTGTGCAAAATGGCAATCAGGTCGTCGGCTTTCAGCGACTTCACCTCTTCGTTCGTCAGCACGTAATTGAAAGGATTGTTGGGACCATAAACGGCGAAATCACGAATGGCGGCCGAAATAGACTGCTTGTTTGTTTTGGCGTTGGCACGGGCTTTCAGCAGGCGGTCTTTCAGCGACTCCAGTGCTTTTTCGTCGGCTTTGCAGTTGCGCAGCAGGCTCTCGAACAGCGCCACTGACTTTTCAAAATTCTCCTGCAGACCACTGATGGTAATGGTGGTTTCTTCGTTGGCAGCATTGGCCGAAAAGCTGCTTGCCAAGTTGTAAAACTGTTTGGTGATTTCTTCAGCAGAAGCTTTGTCGGTGCCCAGGTACTGCAGGTATTGCAGGGCGATGGGCAACATGCGGTTGTTGAAGTTACCCTGGTTGAAATAGTAGCTCAGGCGGAACAAACTGTTGTCCTTGTTGGGAACATACAGCACGTCGGCCAGTCCTGTTTTGCCCCGTTGAATGTCTTTGTTGTAATCGAGCCATACGGGCTTGGTGGGCGGCAGGGGATCTTTGGTCATGGCCAGCACAAAATCCGACTGTTTCCCGGCGTTTGTTTCCACTGGTGTAATGGCCGGCTTTTCCACTTTTACAATGCTCTTGTCTTCGCCCTTGCGTTTGTACACCACGGCGTAATTGTCGGCTGCAAAAAAGCGGTTGGCAAAATCCACCATCTCTTTCTTCGTTACTTTTTCCATTTGGTCCAACCGGGCAACATTGTCGTTCCACTCCTGGTCGCGGCTTTTAATAAACTCATCGGCGAGGTCGTCTACACGGTTGGCGTTGTTTTCCATGGCGGTTATCCGGCGCAGCTTTTCGTTGGCCACAATGGCCTTGATCAGCGACTCATCAAACTCACCTTTCTTCAGCTTCTCAATCTGCTCCAGCAGCAGGTCTTTTACTTGCTCCAGGGTTTGCCCTTGCTTGGGATTGGCTGTTAAAATAAAGAGACCATAATCTTTGTACTGCAGCACGTTGGTGCCGGCACTCAACACTTTTTGCTGCTTGTTCAGGTTCAGGTCAAACAAACCGGCTTTTCCGTTGGAAAGAACGGACGAAGCAAGATCTGCCAGGAAGGCTTCCTTCGAGTTGGCGGCACCCGTGCGGAAAGTGAGCCACATCGTTTCGGCGTTCGGGCCAAACACTTCGCGTACCAGCGGTCCTTTAACCGGTGCTTCCACCGGGCCTTTGTATTCTTCTACCGGTTTTGCTTGCATGTAGCTAAAAGCAGCATCTACTTTCTTAATTACTTCGTCGGGGTTGAAATCACCCGCCATCACAATGGCCATGTTGTTGGGCACATAGTATTTGTGGTAGTATTCCCGAATGGCTTTCAGCGATGGGTTTTTCAGGTGCTCGATGGTGCCAATGGTGGTTTGCTGGCCATAGTTGTGGGTTGGGAAAATCATTTCATGTGTGGCGTACAAAACCTTCCGTTGGTCATTGTCCAGCGAACGGTTTTTTTCTTCGTACACCGCTTCCAGTTCCGTATGGAAAATGCGGAAAATAGGATTGCGGAAGCGCTCTGCCTGGATGGCCAGGAACTTGTCGGCGGCAGTAGCCGGAATGTCTTCCTGGTAGGTGGTGCTTTCCACCCAGGTGCCGGCGTTGGTGCCCTGCGAACCGATGGAAGCCATCAATTTGTCGTACTCGTTGGCAATAGAATATTTAGCAGCCAAGCCCGACACGCTGTCAATCACGTGGTAAATGGCTTTGCGTTGCGCCGCATCGGTGGTGTGGTTGTACTGCTCGTACAGTTCATCAATCTGGTCCAGGTAAGGTTTCTCTTTTGCCCAGTCTACCGTACCAAACTTGTCGGTTCCCTTAAACAGCAGGTGTTCCAGGTAGTGCGCCAGGCCCGTGTGGTCTTTCGGGTCGTTGTTGCTGCCGGTTCGCACCGGGATGCGGACCGAAATGCGGGGTTCTTTTTTGTTGGGCGAAAGGGCCACCGTCAGCCCGTTTTTGAGGGTGTAAAACCGTGTTGCCATCGGATCGTTGGTCACGTACTGGTAGGTGTAACCGGCAGCCGTGGCGGTTTTCCACTCGTACTTTTTTTGTGCCTGGGCCGTGGCCACCACAAGCAACAGCAGAAACAGATGCGTAAACTTCATACGTGTTTATTTTAAGAAAAATTGAACGCTGTGTTTTGGTAATCCAACCTGTTGATTTGTTCCGGTCTTGGGGAGAAGGGTCTAAAATAAGCTCTTATCCAACGCCAGCAACAACCATTCATCATAATTTTTTGCAGCGAAAAGAGGGAGAAGGAATTTTTCCTGGCGCCTGCTGCACGCAGGGAGTAGACAAGAATACCGGCATGCAAAGCAGGCGATAAACCCAGTTTGGGCACTGGCTGCTACCGGTGCCGCCTGGATGTTGGTGGATGATTAGCTGTTAAACGATCAGTTTTGAAACACGGTACTTTTTGACCGGGAAGAAAAGCAGACTGCGGCAAATTCGCCTTGTCCTTCTCATTGACTTGCATCGAACACAACCGCTCTTGCCTACCGGCTAGCAAACGGAGAAAGCTTTTCCTCCTTGTGCTCAAAAGGGTTTGGCACCTCACTCCTGCCGTTCCGGTTTGGTGCACGGCCGGAGTTGACGGTATTTGATGATAAAATTTGGTAGCAAAAGAAAAGCAAATAGCAAATGGAGGTTGCTTTGTTTTGTAGCGGCGGTTGGTTTGCCGTTTCGCTTGTGAAGCGGTGAACAAACCAACCGGCTATCTGCTACGCTAAGCCACTCCCTCCCAGGGCAGGTAGGCGTCGTATTCGATGCTGCCCTTGACCAGTTTTGCTTCCACGTATTCGTAAGTCGACGGCCGCTTGGTGAACTTTCCTCTTTCCACTACCTGCAGAAAGCATTTGAGGGTATCGTCGTCGGGGATTGGAAAGGCAAGGTGCCCCATGGACGTTTTGATTTTGAGCATGAGCTTGTAGCTCTCGTTGAAAATGATGGTGACGTAAGTATCAAACGCAAAGCGCAGTCCATCCTGGCGTTTAAAAATGGTACCGTGATTGGGACATTGGATTATTTCGACATGCATGGAGCGAAAGTAGAAGCAGGCAGGTTGATAATCAATTGCACTAATACTAAATCTTGTTGCAATGAATACGACTGTTTTTCCGAGGAGAAGTACTTTGCCCCTTGTGCAAAATTGCAGGTACCCATTGCCGTTCTTACGCAAAGCAAATCCACTTTTTTGCAGGCAGTTTTCCCAGGCATGAACGCTGGCAACAACTTTGCTTTGCAGAAAATGCCCTAATTTTCATCGCTCACGTCAGCACTAGTTTATACCATGAAAGAAACCTCACCGGTACGAACGGTTACCATTACCCGTTATGTAACGCCGCTGCGTGAAGGCGGCTCCCTGCCTGCCATTGTAGAGGCAGACGATGGCTTTTTGTATGCGCTGAAGTTTCGTGGAGCCGGTCAGGGCATCAAAGCCTTGGTGGCCGAATTGCTGGGCGGTGAAGTGGCCCGTGTGCTGGGTTTGAAGGTTCCTGAAATTGTGTTTGCTAACGTGGATCCGGCATTTGGCCGCACCGAACCCGATGAAGAAATACAGGACCTGCTGAAAGCCAGTGCAGGTCTTAACCTGGGGCTGCATTACCTGTCCGGTGCACTGACGTTTGACCCGGTGGTAACAACAATTGATGCCACCCTTGCTTCGCAGATTGTGTGGCTGGATAGCTTGCTGATGAACGTGGACCGCACTCCACGCAACACCAACCTGCTGATGTGGAACAAAGAGCTTTGGCTTATTGACCACGGCGCCTCGCTTTATTTTCACCACAACTGGGGAGCCATGAAGGAGCAGTCAGAACGCCCCTTTGTGCAGGTGAAAGACCATGTGCTGCTGCCTTGGGCCAGCGAACTGGAGGCAGTGGACAAAACTTTCAAAGCGCTGTTGACACCCGAACGCATCGAAGCCATTGTGGCATTGCTACCTGACGACTGGATTCAAACCGATGCTTACCCGGCGTGGGATGATGTGCGCCAGGCTTATGCCGGCTTTTTTGTCAACCGCGTTTTGCATTCTTCCATCTTTGTAAACGAAGCACAGCATGCCAGGCAAGCACCTATTTGAATACGCTGTGGTACGGGTGGTGCCGAGGGTGGAGAGGGAAGAGTTTCTCAACGTTGGCCTGGTGCTTTATTGCAAACAGCAGCGCTACCTGCAAACTGTTTTTTATCTCGACGATAACAGGCTGCCGCTCTTATACCCGCAGCTCGACTTGGATGAAATTAAAAGCTACCTGATTGCTTTTGCCAGGATCAGCCAGGGCAGCGCCGATGGCGGCCCCATTGCCAAACTTGATCTTCCGTCCCGCTTCCGTTGGTTAACCGCCACCCGCAGTACGGTGATACAGGTATCCAAAACACACGTTGGACTCTGCGACGACCTGGAGAAAACCACCCAACGATTGTTTGAGCAGCTGGTGTTGTAAGAGGAAAGCTGTTAGCAATCAGCTGTTAAAATGTAGCTGTTTTCGTTTGACCTTTTGGGGCCCTTTCAGGGCGCTGTTACCGATTTGGCTGGTGGTCCCGGACGATAGCCCCGGGCTACTGAGGTGTCGCCCCTTCGGGACTTAACACACCGGCAGAATCTGCTCAATACTTTTCAATGCGCACTTTTCACCAACAGTGTATGATGATGTCAGCAATCAATAACCAGTCATCGGTTGCCCGTGATAGTCGATAGGTAATCGGTAGCTATAGAAAAAGACACTAAACCGTAGCTTATAATTCATAGACGGTAACCGCGAGCCAAACACCATACACCACAAACCAAAAACAACATCCTCGAACTCCAAACTCCGAACACCAAACTCCAAACCCCAAACCGCTTCTGTTAAAGAAATCTTCATTAACAATTGCTAACAAAAGGTGGGTAAACGTTTGCATTTCCAGCAGCAGAACGGCCAAAACAACGTTCCAACCTTTTTATGAAAAAACATCTATTCTTTCTTTCTTCTCTGGCGCTTTCAGTGGCCGCCATGGCACAGTCGAATGTTTCGTTTGGCGTTCGCGCCGGCATCACCAATTCCAACCTCCGGGGCAATGCCGTACAAAATTTTCAAAACGTGCTGAATTTTACAGGCGGGGCACTGAACACCAACAGCAAAACCGGTTTTTATGGCGGCGGCTTCGCTTCCATACCGGTATCCGAACAATTTTCCATTGAACCCGGAATTACGTATAGCCAAAAAGGTTATGAGCTGAAAGGCAGCTTTGGCATCAAAGGCACAGACTTGGTTGGGGCCAGGTCGCAACTGAACCTGAACTACGTTGAAGTTCCGGTTTTAGCTAAGGCCAACATCAGTGGTTTGCAGTTGTTTGCCGGTCCGCAGGTAAGCTACCTGGCCAATGCCAACCTGCATACAACAGCCGGAGCGCTGGGTTTTAATTTAATCAACGACCGCCGCGATGTGAAAGACCAGTTTAACACCTGGGATGTAGCCCTCACCGGTGGCATTGGGTACCAGTTTGCCAACGGCTTTAGCGTGAACGCCGCTTACGATCACGGGTTATCCAAAATAAATTCGGGCCAAAGCATGGAAGCCTATAACGAGGCCGTAAAAGTTGGTGTTGGGTTTCGCTTTTAACGACTGACCTGTAAAAACCACTGGTACAGCCACTTCCTGCGGAAGTGGCTCTTTTTTTGCTCAAAATTCTAGAACGGTTTTTACCAGTATGGCCAGCGATGTTCTTTTCCGGATCAGCAACTGAAAGGATGAAGAGAGACAACCAATCAGCAAGCGTCTAATTCTTCACATAAAATCAGTGGTTATGAACCAACACCTCATCTCCCGGTTCGCCATTTATGTTTTGGCCCTTGTAATGGCATTCTTCGGCATCCGGCATTTACTTTATCCTGATGTTTTGGTGGTGACAGTGCCGGCTTTTTTGCCCGGCGGTAAGTTCTGGGTTTACCTTACCGGCGTGGCCTTTATTCTTGCAGCGCTTTCATTGTTCACCAACATTTGGGTACGGACAGCGGCCTATCTTCTGGCCCTGCTGCTATTCATTATTGTGTTTACCATTCACCTGCCGAATTATGTGGAAACAGCCGACAAGGCTTACCAGCAAATGGCGCTCACCAACCTGTTGAAAGATGCGGCCCTGGCTGCCTTTGCCTTGTACATTGCCAGCAATGCACGGCACCAGCGCATTTTAGAGGAAACCGATGTACCAGAAGAACGATTGGAAACGATGAGCCTGGAGCCAGGACCCATGTAAGGAGTCAGGTTATTAAAAAACACCCTGAAGAAACAACACATGGTTTCTTCAGGGTGACTATGGCTGAACAGAAAAATAAGCCTGGTCTCAGTTGGTGCCATTCACCGGTACCAATTGCGGTACGGCGTTCTCGGGCACCAGGAGCGAAACAATTTTTTGCTGGATAAATTCCGGCGGGTAAGGCTTGGCAATGAATTCATCGGCGCCAAACAAAAGAATCCGGTTGAGCGGATAATGCGTTCCCGACATCAGCACCACTTTCGTGTCCTTTGTAGAAGGCGCATGCTTGATTTTCCAGCACAACTGGCGGCCATCTTCGCCGGCAACATTAATATCGAGCAGCACCAGGTTGGGTTTAAAAATAGAAGCCACGTATTCGGCTTCAGCAAGCGAGGCAGCTGATTCAACGAGGTAACCGTTTTGTTGCAGTTTACGTTCCATCAACATCAGCAGGTCAATATCGTCATCGACAATCAGGATCCGGAGAGCATTCGTAGGCATAACTAAGGCGTTTATAGGTTTACAATACACTTCTGAAACACAGAAGCCCATTCCTCTACGGAACAATTCTGGGGGAATTCGATAGGTGACGGATTGTAAAGCTGAACGGCGGTTTCTTGCTAAGGGTATAGACTTTCGAATGCTGTCTTTCGGTTTTCAGGGTAGCGCTTTCCGCTAAATCAACTTGTAATCAAAGTTAAGACGGAAGGCAGCCGGTGTCAAGAGCAGTTTTGCCCTTTCCAAAAACAGGATTTTTACGTAAACAATCGGAGCATGAACGGACTTTTACGAAAACAGCTTTCGTACTTTTACGAGAAAGCGCCTCGCCTCCCGTTTAAAACGGCGCAAAAACCGGTTTTTTCATTTATTGTCCTGGCTCGTGCTTTTGTGCAAAAAAAAACTTACGGTAAAAAATGGGCCGAAAGAAAGCATGCTGTCCTGCCTTGTAAACCCGGCGCACTTGAACAAGGGATGTGTATAACTATTTTGTTTTTTGCTGTTGGCCACAGTTCCTAATTTAATTTTTTGTTATCCTTTCCTATGCAAAAAGCGCCATCCGTAAAGCCGACAAAAACGTGTGAATGCCGAATTCTTGTTTGTCCTAGTCCTTCCGGTAGTATCAAAACCGGAGCCGCGGGCAACGACGGCGAAAAAAGCTCAGCCCCGGCTGACCAACTTGATTAATGGCTCGTAAAACGCTATAACATGATTCAGAATCTGAACGAACTGCAACAGAACTTGCTCAGTACCGAACAATGGAAAGAAGAACTGGCCCGTACAAAAAAATACGAAGAAGCTGCGCACAACCGCGATAAAGAAAAACTTTTGCGACGCGAAATGGCACGCCTGCGGCTTCGGTTTAAGCTCGGAAGAGAGATAGAAAAAGAGTAGCTGGCGGACTATCCCTGAACCCGAGGCCTTGCAGGAAGCGCTGCACAATTCCGTAGAAGCGTTGGTTACCAGTGCCGGTTGATAATGGTTGTAAACCGCGTGGCACAGCAATTGTCCACTTTGGGGAAAGAACCATTATGAAAGGAAAATATGTTGTTGCTGCGGGCCTTGCCCTGGCCGGTGTTGCGTTGTACACCTTCCTGCGGAGGAAGAATGCAGAGGAAGTTACCCAGCCCAATAAAGTGTCTGAACGGCATCACCTGACCAACGCATTTGCCAAAGCAAAGCAGGCAGCCATGGGCCGTTAGGCAGGTGCGCTTTCCGGTGAAAGCCGGTAACATTCACAACCGGTCGTCCTTACCATACCGGGTTGTGTACCGAAATGATCAGCAGAAAAGACAATGTCCCGCTTTGCGGGACATTGTGCTATTGTAGAAAGGATTTATTGCGACATAGAGCCACGGATAAAAGAATGGGTAAGCAGAGCACCCCAACACGCCTTCGCCACAGAAAATCTAGCTGCTTACCCAAAAAGAACTTGTTCTGCTTACCGTTGCAAAATCATGCCATTTCTGCTGCTTTCATGGCTTGTAGGGCAAACAAGAAAGACAAACTTCGTCAGGTTCTCTGGCACCGTTTTATCAGCAAGAAGAGGTGAGAATAAATTGCACAACATGGAAAGGAATCAACAACAGGAACAACAGAACGCAATGCAGCCAACCACGCCTGGTGCCGGAAAGCACCCCGGGCAACAACTGCCTTCAGGAGAACAACAAGCAGATTTGGAGCAGCCGGCAATGACAGAAAAAGAAGTTCGGCACAGCGACTCCAGCTTTCCACAAAACGACGGGGAGACATTGGGAACACCCTGACCATTTTCTTTCAACAACCACAATCTGGCCTGTTTTCAACCCGGCAAAGACTACTTGACCTTTTTAACTGGGTTCTTTTATTTGGAGCCAGGCGTTTTCCGGCACACAGCGTAAGAAGGTGCAGGGGTATTGTAATTGCAGACATGCACAGGACGCTGAACTATTATGACGAACAATTTTACAAAACGGGTGGCCGAAATTGGCCTTGTAGCCAAGGGAGCGGTGTATGTTCTTTTAGGACTATTGGCCTTTATGGCTGCTTTTGAGCTGAACGGGAGAAGCAACCAATCGGCCACGCAATCGGGAGCCCTGGCGTTTGTGAAAGACATGCCTGCCGGTGAGGTTTTATTGTTTGCCGTTGTTGCCGGCCTTTTGTGCTACAGCTGCTGGCGGGTTATCCAGGCCTTTCGTAAAAAGGAAGAATGGAAAAAGCGCTTGCGCTACGGTTTCAGTGCGCTTTCTTACTTGGCCCTTGCCGGCACCGCCGTTAAAATTGCTGTTGGGCACCGCTCTTCCGGAGACCAGAACCAACACGTGGCCAAACAACTCATGAGCACGCCGTTTGGGCCGGTCCTTGTTGGAGCCTGTGCCGTTCTTTTGGCAATCATTGGTGGGTACCAGGTTTATTACGGCCTGTCGGAAAAATACAGAAAACACGTGCAGGAGTTGTCGCTGCAATCCAACCATTCGTCGCTGCTGTTGCTGTCGGGGAAAGTGGGTTACATCAGCCGCGGCGTGGTGTGGCTGGTGATTGCGTTTTTGTTCCTGCGGGCCGCCATTTTCACCTCAAGTTCAGAGGCTGGCAACACCGGGAAAGCTTTTCAGTTTATTGAAACCTCGCCGTTTGGCTCCCCGCTGCTGGCGGTGCTTGGCCTTGGATTGTCGGCCTACGGAATATTCAACTTTGTGCGGGCACGGTACGAACGGTTTACCTGACCGGCTATCACTATTCCGGCAAACGCTTTTGTAAAATAAAAGGGAGGAAAGGCCAAAAGAAGAACCCACCAACTTTGCCGAAACTACTTTTCAAACTACATCGCTTTTATAAAGGAAGCAATCGTACAAAAGCGGCGCAATTGAGCACCTTGAAAATTGGATACGGTCCGGCAGAAAGAAAGAAAAAAGAGCACCATCACACCAGGTCCCACCGTCCTTCTGCGTCTTTGGTGTAGGACATGCCGTTGCTCATGTGGTAAATTTCGCGGCCGGTCTTGGGATGCACAGAAATACTTTGCTCATACACACGAATGCCGTTGTTTTCCCTGGTGAGATAAACAAGAAGTGCATTCATGGTGGGTGCTACTTCGTGCAGCCACTGCTCATCGCTTTCGCGTACAAATGCCTGGCTCATAAAATCGATTTAGAAGTTGAATAAGCCTTTCTCCTGCGGTGCGGTGTGCTGAACGTTTTCCTTCCCTCTACTGGTTACCGTTTATTCACTGTTACAGTACGCCCCGGTTGGATAGCTCCTAAAAACATGCCACTGTATACGCCGCTTCGGTTTTGGCAAACGCATGGACCTTCTTTCATTCTGCGTTCATTTAAGGTTGTACTGCTCTACTATCGCAGCGGCCAGTTGAAAAAGGCGCAACAAAGCACCAGGAAAACAAACCAGCGATGTTGTTTGTTTATTAATCGACCAAACAATAGCATTAAGCTAATCGCGTTTTTTATTCATTAAACATTGTGCAATTTTACGGTCTAAAGAATACTTACCGAGGACGAACAATGACAGACCGCACCTACATAACCACATCAGAAATTGAAAGAGCCAGGGCCCTTTGGGAAAAAGGTGTTTTGCTGGCCGAGCGAACGGAAGGTTATCACACTTTGAAGCTTTACCAGCTACATGATCTGTACGTGGAGGTGATTTGGCACACCCATTTTAACGTGGCTCTGAAGGTGACCACGTTCACCGATACCGAACACCTGGACCCCTATTTACAAGATATTTCCCTTGAAAGCCTCTTTGCATAAGATCGATTATGCATGAAAGAACGAAGCAACTGAAAAGTTGCTTTTTTTATGCCGCTGGGCCAGGTGCAGAAAGCCTTGTTTATCCAGCTTTATTTTTACCGCCATGAAAACCTGGGCAGACCACCTTTACACGTTTTACACCTCGCTTCACCCCTTGCAACGCCTGCCCAATGGTGTGCAGTGGCTTTACCCACAGCAAAGCAGCGAGGTGCTGCTGGTGGTTAAGCAATTTCTTCAGAAGTATTTCAACGATACACAGCAACGCCAGCTCCTGCTGGGCATCAACCCGGGTCGCCATGGCGCCGGCATTACCGGCATTAACTTTACAGCCGCCAAACAGCTGACCGAAGATTGCGGCATGGAACATCCTTATAAGAAAGGCTCCGAAATCTCCGCCGAATTTATCTATGCCGTTATCCGGGCATACGGCGGCCCCGAAAGGTTTTACGAGAACTTTTTCATTGGTTCGGTTTGTCCACTGGGCTTCGTTAAAAACGGCAAAAACATCAACTACTACGACGACCGTGACCTGCAAAAAGCAGTGGAGCCTTTCATCATCGAAAGCATCGAAAAACAGCTACGCTTCCCGGTCGACCGCAGCCGCTGCCTGTGTATTGGCGGCGAGAAAAACTTCAAGTACCTCTCTGGCCTGAACGAACGTTATGGCTGGTTCGGTAGCATCGTGCCGCTGCCTCATCCCCGCTTTATTATGCAGTACCGCCGCAAAGAAATGGAACCGTTCATCCAACTTTATTTGGATGCATTACAAAAAAATGGATAGTTTCGCCTCCTCTTCAATTGATCGCATATGATTTTCTAAGCTGCCCTTTCCGGCAAATTTTTCCAACAGGCTAACGGCCTTCTGTTTCATTTTCTTCCTTTCAACCCTCAAAACCAATTTTGTTTATGGCGCAGGCTGTAACGCAACGGAAAGTTGCAAAAGCTTTTTATCTCTTTGTCCGTGCTGTGAAGGGCGAGCAGCAGGATTATACTACCGGCAGCATACGGAAAGCAATTTTTCTGCTGGCCATTCCCATGATCATTGAAATGGGCATGGAAAGCGTGTTTGCCCTGGTGGACCTTTTCTTTGTGAGCAAGCTGGGAAAACATGCAGTTTCCACCGTGGGCCTCACCGAGTCCGTGCTCACGATTATTTATTCCATTGCCATTGGCGTGAGCATGGCCGCTACGGCGATGGTGGCCCGCCGCATTGGCGAAAAAAACGAGAAAGGTGCTGCCTCGGCCGCTATGCAAAGCATCTGGCTGGGCATTGCCCTGATCGTGGTGCTGAGTGCAGCCGGCATGTGGTTTTCCGAAGACATTCTTCGCCTCATGGGTGCGGAAAACGAAACCATCGAAACCGGTGTTTCTTACACCCGCATTATGATGGGAAGCAGCCTGGCAATTATGCTGCTGTTCCTGATCAACGGCATTTTTCGCGGTGCCGGCGATGCTTCTATTGCCATGCGCAGCCTCACCATTGCAAACGGTTTCAACATTGTGCTGTGCCCTTTGCTGATCAATGGCTTTGGACCCATTCCGGCCATGGGCATTACCGGTGCAGCCATGGCTACCACCATAGGCCGAAGCCTCGGCGTGCTGTACCAATTCTACTATCTTTTCAACGGAAAAAGCGTGGTGAAACTGACAAAGGCTTCGCTCAAAGCCGAGTGGGAGGTGATTCGCTCACTGGTGAACATTGCCTGGCCGGCCACGTTCCAGTTTATCATTGCTTCGTGCAGCTGGATTTTCCTGGCACAGCTGGTGGCCGAAACAGGCCACAGTGCCGCCTCGGCCGGTTACCAAACGGCGTTGCGCATTATCATGTTCTTTCTGCTGCCGGCTTGGGGCATCAGCAATGCGGCGGCCACGCTGGTGGGACAAAGCCTCGGTGCCAAAGACTTTCAGCGGGCCGAACGATCTGTGCTGCAAACGGCCAAATACAATGCGGTATTCATGGGCGTTGTTTCGCTATTGTTTTTGTTTTTGCCGCAGGTGATTGTGGGTTTCTTTACGCAGCAGGAAGAAGTGCAGCGGTTTGCCGTCTCGGCGCTACGCATCATCAGCACCGGTTATATTTTTTACGGTGTGGGCATGGTGATGATCAATGCCTTTAACGGTGCCGGTGATACCCGCACACCGACATTCATCAATATCTGTTGCTTTTGGATGTTTCAATTACCACTGGCCTACCTGCTGGCGAAGCATTTTTCCTGGGGACCAACCGGCGTTTTCGTGGCCATCCCCATTGCAGAAACCGTGATTACCGTGACGGCTTTTATTTTGTTTAAGCGGGGCCGCTGGAAAACAATAAAAATTTAGAGAACCATCGTGAAAGCAACCACCGGAAAGACAGGCCAAGGCTTGTCTTTCTGTTTTAAAGAAAAACTATCTTGCCGCCCGTTTCTGCAGCGACGCAGCAAACAGGAGCGGTCTGTAAAATGATGAAGCAGCAGGGAAATGTCAGCAGCAAGGAACACCATCAGCCACCAGCATCGGTTATACGGGCACACTTTGGCGTTTTGCTGACCAACCTCTTTTTTGCGGGCAATTACAGCCAGGTCAAAGCTATTTCGCCTGCTTTTGTTGGCCCTTACGGGCTGAATGTGCTGCGGGCCGGCATTGCTGTTTTGCTGTTCTGGACCTTGTGGTTGTTTGGAAAAACCAGCGCCGGCATCCAGCGGAAACACTGGGGACGTTTTGGGTTGTGCGGCCTTACCGGCATCTGCATCAACCAAATGCTCTTCATCAAAGGGCTTACCCTCACCTCCACCATTCATGCGGCGCTCCTGGCTTTGGTCACACCGATTGTGGTAACCTTGTTTGCCTCATGGCTTTTAAAAGAGCGTTTTACCTTGGCAAAAGCGCTTGGGTTGAGCCTTGGTATTGGCGGGGCTGTGTTCCTGATTTTACAGCGGGAGGCAGGGCAACACGCAACCAACTATCTTTTGGGCGACGTGCTAATTGTGATCAATGCCATTTCGTATTCGATTTATTTTATCCTGGTAAAACCGCTGATGCGGGAGTACTCGACGCTGCATGTTACAAGATGGGTCTTCACCCTTGGACTGTTGCTGCTGCTGCCGTTTGGCGCACCGCAGGCACTGGCCATTGAATGGAACCTGTTCAGCTGGCGGCAGGTTGTTTCCCTGCTGTACGTTGCTGTGCCCGGAACCTTCTTCGCTTATTACTTCAATGCATATGGCATCCAAAAGTTAGGCGCATCGGTCACCGGCGCTTACATCTACACACAACCGGTTTTTGCGGTGGCCATTGCCATTCTTTTTCTCGATGAGCATATTACCTGGCAGAAGATTCTTTCGGCGCTGCTCATTTTCGCCGGCGTGTACCTGGTTAACCTGAAACGGAAACAAACCGCTTAAAGCGCAGCCAGTGGGTTTTTTGGATAGTCGAAAAACAAAAAGCTTTTTTCGGCAGCGGCAAAATTCTCCCAGCTGTCCACATTGGCCTGCACGGCAAACACACCGCAGGTGGGCATGTTGTCGGTGTGCACATCGCAAAGAGTGTTCACATAATCTGTAATGCCCGGGTTGTGCGAAAACAGGGCGGCTGTGTCCCACTTGTCTTTTAGCGCCGCCACCACGGCTGTAAATTGTGCCGGCAAAGCGCCGTAAAGACTTTTTTCAACCTGTATATCATCCTTTTTGAAGTCAAACTCTTTCGCAAAATAGCGGGCCGTTCGAAAAGCCCGTTCAGCCGGCGACGCAACAAAGGCATCGATCTTCAGCCCGCGTTTGTGCAGGCGGCTGGCCATCTCCGGCGCATCTTTCTTTCCGCGTTCGTTCAGCGGTCGTTCACTGTCGCTGAGTCCATCCTGGTCCCAACTGCTTTTTGCATGCCGTACTAAAATCAGGGTCTTCATCTTTTTTTCTGGTTTACGTTCTTTGCTGGATGGCTCTTTTGCTTTTTACCCGCTGCCTCTTTTGCCGCCAATAAATAAACCAAAGAAGCCGTGCCATCCATGGTGGGCTCGTTGGTGCTGTAATCGCCGTAGTCGTCGTGGTAAACGGCCAGGCTGCTCTGAAACGGGGCATATTCATCGGGGTGAGAAAGAGTGATGCCGATAAGGCTGTTGTAAATGCTGCCATACACCGGCCCGTCCACCAATGCCCCGTCCACCGGGTAATTCTTCAGGTGCGTAAACGCCGAATGCGGATCGGATGGTGTGTCGCCGTTTGCCGGCAGGCCATACACCATCGACGTGCCCCAGGGGTTGCAGCCAAAAAGCCAGTCGAAAGTTGCCTGCGCCAGTTCATCAAAGGTCTTGTCGCCGGTTAGCTGTTGGTACCATTGGCACTGAATGGCAAACGCCGTTGTCAGGTTGTTGCTGCACCAGATAAACGGAATGCCGCGGTAAAACGCGTTTTGCCGGGCAAGGTTCCAGACGTTTTGAATGCCTTTGCGGTAATAAGAAGCAACGGTATCTCGCTGCTCTCCTTTTAGCTGCTTTGCCAACTCGTAGTGCCCAAGGTTGATGAACGGGTACCACTGGTAGTGTTTGGCCGTATCACGGCCCAGCCAGGGCGTAACAGGTTCCTGCCTTGCATAGGTGTACCCTTGTTGCAGCAGGTTCGGTTGCTGTTTCAAAAGGAGCCTGTTGGCGTTGATGCTGGCAGCAGCCAGTTCCATGTCGTCTACCCAGTTGTCTTCCTCGTAAATGTAGGGTGCCCTCACCGAAGCGGTTTGAGTGACGCCTTTTTTCCGATTGGCATAGCGGTAAGCCGAAAGGGACCTTTGCGCCAACTGATCGGCGTAAGAAGCATCGGACCAGAACAGCGTACTGCCAAGGGCAAAGGCGCTGGCAAACTTGGCCGCGGTGGAGGAAGTACCGGTAGTGTTGTTCAGAAATTTACCCCGTTGCTGCGGCTCACCGGTGACAAAATACACCGGCCGCTCAAAGCCTTTGCCGTACTGGCTGTCTTCTTTGGGAATGCGCATCGAAATGTGGTCGCGGTCATCGGCAATCTGGTTGAACATCCAATCATCCCGCGGATGCATTTTCAGGAGCCAGTCGAGTCCCCAACGGGCTTCGTCCAGTACATCAGCCATCCCGTTTTTTCCATCCAAGCCATTGGCCTCTTTTTCATCACTAAAAACGGTTGGAAAATCGCGGTAGGCCATCAGCAGGTGATACGTGGCGTTAGCCGAGGTGGTCACGTACTGCAGGTAATCGCTGGCATCGTGCCATCCGCCAACGGCATCAATGTGTGTGCTGTCGGCCATAAGGCCGTAAAGCGTGTACCCATCATGGGTGTGGCAACTGTCTTTTAAAAACGGGTTAAAGCCGCAGCGCTGCTGCCGCAGGTAACGAAGGCAAAAATCTGCCGAGCCTTTGTACACGTCGTTGCTGATGCTAAAGGGCGGCGACTCTGTATGGCCGGCCCGAAGCCGGTAGGTTCCCGGCTTGCGAAAAGCAGAAAAATTCAAGCGGCAGGTTTGTGCAAACGGACCGTAACTGCCAAACGCCTGGCCCGCCCTTCCTTCGTAAACAACCGTTCCGCTAACCGCATCGATGAGCTGAAAACGCTCCACCGGTTTATTTTCTTTTGCACACCACACCGCCACTTTCAAACCGTCCGGCTGGTAACCCAGTAAGTTGATGCGGATCCACGAGGCAGACTCCTTCTGCCCCGAAGCGGAAAGACAAATGAACGCAGCAAACAGGAAGAAGACAAGTTTCATCAAAAGCAAACATTTGTGGTAATAAACAAGGATTTATTGTTTGGGAAGCCAGCTGGCGTTGGGCTTTTTTTCCAGGTAGTCGACGTACTCCTTGGAGCCGGCACGGATAAAGATGGGTAAAGATGTAAGCTTTTGCAGCTGCAGCTCTTTTTGACAGAAAAAAGAAAGGTGCTGATTGTAGAAATTTTGCGGCAAAACCCGGATGCTGAAAGCCTTGCCGGTCGTGTCTTTCAGCGGCAACAGGCGCAGCTGACTGTGTGCTTTCCCTTCAAAAAGCAGAATCCCGGAAAAGAAAACGACCATCATCTTACCCATGGTTTTGAATTTGCAGTAAATTTACGGCTTGATTTTTGTGAAAACGGCGCCTCTTTGTGCCGAGCATAAAGAAGACGCCACAGAGGAGAACCCATCATGAGCCTTAGCCAGAATTTACAACAAAAGCTGTTACAGAAGCTGTCGCCCCAGCAGATTCAATTAATGAAGCTGTTGCAGGTGCCGACTGCCAATCTCGAAGAACGCATCAAAGAAGAGCTGGAAGAAAACCCCGCCCTGGAAGTAACCGACGAAGACGCCGCCGACGCCTACGACGAAAAAGATGAATTTGCCGATACCACCCCCGCCGAAGAAGAATACGACACCGAGGAACGTGACCAGGATGATTTATACGAGAACATCGACATTTCGGACTACGTGCAGGAAGGTGATGACGACGTAGCCGATTACAAATTACGCGACGAAAACTACGGCGACCAGGAAGAAAAAACCACCATGCCGTACAAAACGGAAACATCGTTTTACGAGATGCTGGAAAACCAGCTGGGCATGCTGAATCTGGATGAACGCCAGTACCGGATTGCGGAGCAGATTATTGGCAGCATTGACGAAGACGGCTACCTGCGCCGCGAAACTTCGGCCATTGTGGATGACCTGGCTTTTCGGCAGAACATCGACTCCAGCGAAGAAGAAGTGGAAGAACTAATCAGCCGCATTCAAAACTTTGATCCCGCAGGTGTGGGTGCCCGTACGCTGCAGGAATGTTTGCTGCTGCAACTGGAGCGGCAGAAGGTAGAAGGCAAAGAAGTGGAAATCGCCATCCAGGCACTGACGAAGTACTTTGATGAATTTACCAAAAAGCACTACGAAAAAATCCAGCGCGGCTTGAACCTGTCAGATGATGATTTAAAGGACGTGATGGTGCAAATTACCAAGCTGAATCCAAAGCCTGGTGGCAATGTGGGGGAGATCAACAAAGCCGAAAGCTATATTGTTCCCGACTTTTTCATTTACAACAACGCCAGCAAGCTTGAGCTGACGCTGAACTCCAAAAATGCACCGGAACTCCGCATCAGCGAAGGCTACCGCGATATGCTGAAGGAGTACGACCGCGGCGCCAAAAAAGACCGCCGCCAGAAAGAAGCGGTGCTGTTCATCAAGCAAAAAATAGATGCGGCCAAATGGTTTATCGACGCCATCAAACAACGGCAGCATACGCTGCTGAGCACCATGACGGCCATCATGAATCACCAGTACGACTTTTTCCTCACCGGTGATGAAACCAACCTCCGGCCGATGATCTTAAAAGACATTGCGGAAAAAACAGGGCTGGATATCTCCACGGTGAGCCGGGTGGCCAATTCCAAATTTGTACAAACGGAATTTGGCACCTACCGCCTGAAGTTTTTCTTCAGCGAATCGCTGACCACGGACTCGGGTGAAGAAGTGTCGACAAGAGAAGTGAAAAAAATCCTGAGCGACCTGATAGAGGGTGAACACAAGAAAAAACCGCTGAGCGACGAACGCCTGACAGAACTGCTACAGGAAAAAGGCTATAACATTGCACGACGCACCGTGGCCAAGTACCGGGAGCAACTGAATATACCGGTGGCAAGGCTGCGGAAGGAGTTGTAGTCCTCCCCCGCCTCTCCGGTGGAGGGGAGACCAGTTCACAGCGCCTCGCTTTTGCACGATACTATAAAGCCTCAATCATGCAAAGTGATTGAGGCTTTTTCTTTTTTTCAGCAAGAGGAGCTCTTGTCTTCGCCTGTTGCGTCGCAGTCTCCTCCGTTTAGGAAGGATATTTAACAACAGGAAAACCAACAGTAAAAGTTTAACTGAAAAAGTAAGAAAACATTGACCCACGTTCCCCCACCGGGGGACAGGGGCCGCTTATCTTTGCGCCATGAACAACGACCAGGCGCTGCAGGAAAGCTCTTTTTCACCGGCTACCCGTCTTACGGCCAAAGTAATTTCCTACATTTTTCACCCGCTTTTTGTACCGGTTTATGTCGGGTGGTTTTTTGTCCGGGTGCTTCGGTTGTTTACCGTATTAGACGACCGGCACCAATCGCTGTTGCTGGTTCAGTTTTTTGTCAATTACACTTTGTTACCGCTGGTAACGGTTTTAATTGCCAAAGGCGTTGGCTTTGTTGATTCCATTTACCTCAAAACACAACGCGACCGGATTATTCCCTATCTCGCCGTAATGATCTTTTACTTCTGGGTGTGGTACGTGTTCCGCAACCAAAGCTTTCCGCCCGAAGCGGTGATGTTCAGTTTCGCGGCCTTTCTTTCGATCTGTTTTGGTGTGTTTGTCAATTCGTTTTTTAAAGTCAGCATGCATGCGCTGTCGATGGGTGTGGTCATGGCCCTGTTGCTGCTCTTATCGCTAAAAAGCACCGAAAACATTGGCCCCTACGTGTCGCTGGGCCTTTTGATTACCGGCATTGTTTGCACAGCACGGCTTGTCAACAACGACCACCGGCCCTTCGACGTGTATGCGGGTCTGCTGCTCGGTGCCCTGGCGCAGGTGATTGCCTGGCTCTTTGTTTAGCAGGACTCCTCTTCACTCACCGGCTTTTCTTCCCGGATCAGTTGCCGTATTTGTTCTGCCATCTCCGGTGTTACATCAACATGGTGAACGGCTTTGGCGTGTTCAGCGGCATGCTGCAAAATTTCTTCGTCGGTGTTGGCACGCACAATTGCATCGCAATGAAAGCCGGCATCGGCACAATGTAAGGTCTTCATGTTTGTTGTTTTTTTGGTGAAAAGAAAAGCAGCAATCAAGGGAGGGACAGGTGGCGCTTTCAAAGGAGATCTAAACTTACAGAAACGGCTAGAATTTTACAATGACAGCCCTGATTTTTTTGAGCTTGCCTTGCGGCAGAATTGTAGGTTTGCGGCGTGAAATACTTTTTTGGTTTGCTCCTGTTTTGCCTCACCGCCTGTCATTCATCAACCATGATTAAAACGCATCCCCTTCGGTTAAAACCCGGCGCCGATCTGCGCAAAGAAATCGAAGCCTACGTCAAAAACAACCACATTGGCGCTGGCTGGATTGTTACCTGTGCCGGCAGCCTAACCCAGTACAACATCCGCTTTGCCAACCAACCCGATGGCAGCAAAGGCGAAGGCCACTTTGAAATTGTGAGTTTATCGGGTACCGTTTCCGAAAACGGGTCGCACGTTCACCTCAGCATCAGCGACAGCACTGGCAAAACCATTGGTGGGCATTTGCTGGAGGGCAACATCATTTACACCACCGCGGAGATTGTCCTGCAGGAAGATGACAGTTTCTCTTTTACCCGGGAGAAAGACGGCTCTACTCCCTGGGAGGAATTGCAGATTAGGAAGAAGGGAGAATGAGATATTGCGATACTGCGATATTGAATGCTACAACCAATTGCTGTTAAGGCAGACTATCTCACTACCTCACTATTCTGCTTCAGGCCAGTAACATCTAAAACGCTTTCTTCTCTACTGCCATCTCCGTTTTCTTTACTACTATCTTTTGCGTATCGTCCTGCGCCACTTCGTCAAAAAAAGCTTTAACGGCTTTGTAGTCCGATGCGGCCACTTTATGCTTTTTCAACGTTAAGGTCGTGGCGGTGTAAAACGCTTTCTCACCTTCGTTGTACCAGGTTTTTGCATGGTAGTAGCCATAAGTGGTTTTCAGCTCTTTTTCAGTAGGCAATACATCCGGCAAAAAATTAGCAGGCAGCTTCAGCACTGTGGTGTCCTTCTTCACAAAAGGAAAATGGAAATAATAATCCTGCTTGCGCTCATCGCTTTTGGGCAGTTTGCCGGCCCAGATCTTTTGCAGCCGCGGGCTGAGGAAATACTTTTGCCCGGCTGCAAATTCGGGCAGTTTCCGCACAATCATCTTCATGGTGGTTTGCTGGTGGGTGCCGGTTTTTTCGCCGGAGAAGATAAAGTCGTCGGGTTGCTTGTAGCCGAAAGAGTACACCAGCGTTTGCTTTTGCACGTCCTTTGTTTCTTTCGACAGCTCCGTCATCATTTCACCCAGGTCGCCGGTGGCATCCATCAGCGTTTCACTCATGGCAGAAAGGTCGCCATCCATGGTGATGGTGGTGCGGGTGGTCATGGTGTTGGTGAACGGGTCGCTGGCTGGTGTTGACACCAACACGCCACCGTTTTCTGTTACCAGGAGTGCATTGCGGTTTTCGGTGAAGGTGCCAAGGCGGTTGAATTCCGCGGTGGCGCTGGTGCACTCCAGCCAAATTGAATCTTTTCCCGGTACGCAAAGCACCACATGGTTAAAGTCGTTGGCCGGAAAGGCCACATCAACCGGCTCTTCGTTGTGGCCGGCATTGATGATGGCCACACAGCTCCGGACGCCAACGGCCTTTAGTGCCGCCTTCATAAAATTGCTCAGCGCTTTGCAATCACCGTACTTTTTCTGGTCGGTAAACGTTGCTGAAAATGGCCGGAACCCGCCAATGCCCAACTGAATGCTGACGTACCGGAAATTCTCCTGCAGGTATTGGTAAATGCGGCGGATTTTTTCCTGGTCGTTTGGCGCCGTTGCCACCAGTTGCTGAAAGAACTGCTGGCGATCCGGCGGTAATTCATCCAGCCCGTCGTAAAGACTTTTGATCCAGGTGCCAAAGCTCTTCCAGGTAGAGAGGTCGCCCTGGAAGCCGTAGTGCGAAAACTGGTCGGAAACAATGCTGACGTAAGGATAACGGCCCCTTCGTGCGGTGCTCCCTTCTTCAAATTCGATCGGCGCCAGGTTGCTGACCGTCCACTGGTAGGTGGTTCCTTTTTCCCCTTCGGTAATCACCGGCACAAGGTTGCAGCGACTGGCTTTGTACCGCAGCTTCATGCCGGCCGGCACGGTGGCTGTGTACGCGGACTGCACCACGGCTTCGCCGCTTTGAATAAACCGGTAGTCGGGAACCGTCAGCGTGCTTTTGAACTTTTGTTCGTACGTAAATTCAACAGTCACCGGGTAAGCGGCTGGTTTCACACGGTAGTACGTTACATAGCCTTCTTCAATCAGGCCTTCACCCACTGCCGTGGTGAACATTTCTTTTTTCTTGCGCTTCTCCACCTGTTTGCCGGTAGCGTCGTACACTTTTATTTCGGCGTCTTCCAGTGTTAAATACTTAGAGGAATATTCATTGAACAACAGGGCATCCTTGCCGTCTTCATTCATCACCGTGAAAAGCCGGTGCGCTTTTAGGGTTGCTTTCTCCAGGCTTTCCACCGTAAGGTTCATGGTTTCGGAATGCACAATCACATCGGCGCCTTTCTTCAGCGAATCCGGCACGGCCTGCAGGTTTACCACTTGCGCTGATGCGAACAAGGAAAAGCAGCAGCACGCCATCAACAAACGATACATTTTCATAACAGTGGGTGGATTTAGCTTTGTTTTTTTACGACAAATTGTTCGTTCAGGATCTCAAAAAGGCGCTGGTAAAACTCCTGCAGGTAAGGATATTCTTCTGCCCCGTAAACCGGCTTACGGAACTCGATCTGCACTTTTGTTTGAAGGGTTTTTTCCACCACCTGCGACTGCCGCGAAACCACGATGCTGGTGTCCGGCATAATCATCTTGATGTTCTTCGGCAATGCATCAAACTGAAGATCCGCCGGTAGCTGGAAGGTTCCATAAATTTCAAACTTTTGCTTACAGCCAAAGAAAACGTCCGCCCAGCGGTTGTCGGCTACAAACGGATTTTGCTCAATGCCGCTAAGCAAATTGGTGGAGAAATACTGGTAACCGCCGGCACTGTTCAGCGCCTGGTTGAACTTGACTGTTTGCACCAGCGGCAGGCTGTCAGAATCGAGGTTCACAAAATTCACCTCGTCGACGGTGATGCCGGCATTGGGTTCCGTGATGTATTTCTTGATGTATTTGTCCTTGCCGCTTTTAGCCGTCGCTATTCGTGCCAGTCGTGCATAGTCATAGCTCGTGATCACGGCTTCAGCGTTCAGCTTTCCCTGGTCATCAATGTTGCCGTTTAAGCGAATGATGTTTTTGGCCGTTGCTTCTTCGCTCCACAACGTTTTCCAACCCCACTCGAAGGTGTCATATTTTTCAATCACCAGCCCTTGCGTCATCAGGATCTCGGAAGGAATCAGGTGAACCGGTGTTTCCTTCAGGGTGGCGTCCAGAATATACGGTCGGCCATCCAGCTCCACGTACGCTTCCACTTTGTTGAACTGGTGGAAACCGGGGTATTCAACTGTTCCGGGATCCAACGGGTTCACCACGCCGTTTTCGTGTGTGCTTACTAAAATGGGGTGTGCATTCAGCCCGGCATCCTTCAACAGGTTCACCAGAATAAGATTAATTTCACCAACGGTTCCTTTCTTGTCCTTCCACGCACTTTTTACACCTTCCAGCGCCCAAATACCGGTGTACTCGTTCCACTGCATGTTGCTCTGCACATACTTGTAGATGGTTTTCATGCGCTCATACGGCAGCGTGATTGTTTTCAACATCGCATCCAGATCGGCGGTGCGGGGAATGTTCTTTTTGATCTGTGTGCCAAAATCTTCATCCTGCATCAGGTATTTCACCACTTCGGGCCAAGAGGTAAGACGGCTGGTGCGCAAGCCATTCATGCGAAGCGCCATCACCTTTGTTTCAAGACGGTCGCGGTAGTAGTCTTCGTTAATGATAAACGGCTCGTCGTGCAGCGCCGGCACTTTGCTCATGGTGTACGTATTTACCAACCGTGTACCGGAGCTCTCCGTTTTGGTTTCGTATTTACGCGAGCAGAAGGGCACCACACCCACCTCCACTTCTTCGGGAAAGTCGGTGGTAAACCGGCTGTAGCGAACGGGAATGGAACGCTGAAAATACCAGTCGATTAAATTGATGCCGTTGTGGCTGTAGCGGTATTCAATAACGGAGCCGACTTTTACTTCAGGAAACGTAAACACTTTCTCGGCGTAGCGCTTGTTCAGCTTTTTATCGTACACCAGCTTTTTATCAACTTTGGTGGCCACCACGTTTCCGGCATCATCAAGGTTGTAGGTCTGCGCTTCAACGTCGGAGATGTACTGTGTTCCGCCGGTAATCAGCCGGTACGAAAGATGCACATTGGCCCAGTCGAGACCTTTGTTGTTCAGGATTTTTATGCGCATCCTGCGCTTCAGCGAAAGCCCCGATCCATAAACATATTCGAGGGCACCATCATCCACCAGCACCATTGCCTCGGCCTTGTCATCAAAATCACACTCCTTCATCAGAAGGTCTGCTTTGTCAATTTTACCAAATGCCGGGAGATCGGGATTTTCGTTTTTGTTTTTCTGTGCCTCGATGCTGAAACTGCAGGCGAAAAGAAAAAAGAGAACAAGCAGTTGACGGAAGCACGGCAGGCCAAAGCCTGCGGGCTTCAAAAGCGTTAGTTTGGTTTGCATAAGAGTTGACGAAATTGAGAAATGAAAATTTCCGAAATATAGGCATCTTCTTTTTCCCAGTCAATGAGCAGCGACATGAAAAGATGAAACCAGCGAAAAAATGGAAAATTTACAGCAAGACGAAAGCGCCAATGACAGGACCGTCATTCAGGCTGGAGGAAAACCACTAGAGAAAAGCTATGAAAATGATTAATAGAACCGGCTGATCATCCAATACACAATGGGCCCGGTAACGGCCACGTAAAACCACATGGGCCAGGTAAGCTTTGCCAGTTTCCGGTGACGGGCATTTTCACCGGTTAGTGCACGGTAAGCAGTGAAGAGAATGAACGGCAGTGAAATGCCGGCTAGCAGAATGTGAATGCTTAACAGAACACGATAAACAATGCGCAGGCCACCTGCCCGCAGTTTTTCCGCTTCGTCAACAATGCCGTTTTTATCGTAGTCGCCGTAAAGCGTGGAGCCGGAAAAAAGATGGTGGGCAATGTAGGTTACTAGAAAGAAAACAGAAAGTAGAATGGCGGTGAGCATGATGTTTCGGTGCGTGTTGTAAGCCCCTTGCTTTGCTGTTACAAGACCGGCCACCAGCAAAACAGAAACAAGGGAATTGATCAGGGCACTGATCAGCGCAAAAAGGTGCGGATCAAATCCCAACTGCACGTTCAGCGTAACACGCTCCAGTGCTGTTACCGCCAGGAACACAACGGCAGAAAAACTAAAGATCAGGATTTTGGCCTTGCGGTCATTTTTTTGTAGAGAGAGATTCATAGCCCTTGTTTGCGTTTCAGGATAACTGTTAAAAGCACCGCACCCAGTGCTGCAATCACCAGAACAACTGCAATGAGCGGCAGTTCACCGGCAAGGAAAAACTTTTTGTTCTTGTCTTTTTCCAGCGAAAGCAACACCACATCCTCGGCGAGGTTCTTTACATCGTTTGTATCAAGCCCGTTGTAGATGCGAAGGTTTCCAAAACTGTCGCGGCGTGAACGCACCACCCGGTCGCGGTCGATCAAGACAAATTTCTGTGGGTGAATAAAAGCCGTGTCAACCTCGGTTTCGTTGATGCCGAGTTTCATTCCATTCAAAGCAAGATCATAGATCTGTTTTTTGTCGCCGGTTAACAGCCACCAGTTTTGTGGGTTGATCTGAAAACGATCGGCAAATTTCTTCAGTTCGGGAACGCTGTCGTGCTCCGGGTCGACCGTGAACGACAGGAACTGAACGTAATCGGGTTCTCGGGAACCAGCCTTGTTGTTGTTCTTGATGGACTCCTGCAACAGTTTCATGTTGTGCGTCATTTTCGGGCAGATCACCGGGCAGCGGGTGAAGAAGAAATCGGCGACGATAATCTTCCCTTTCAGGTGGTTCCACGAAACTTTTTGCCCCAGTTGATTGGTGAGGGTGAAGTCGGGTACTTTGCTCCAAACTGTGTCGGTTGTTTCTTTACCGTTTTTGACGGTGGTTTTGACATCGTCGTAAAACAAACGGGCGGGCAGCACATTGGCCGGCGGCAAAAACCGCATGATGAAGTAAGCCGTTACCGGGATAAGTACGCCGAGGATGATGCCGTAGAATGCTGTTTTGTTCATAATTGCTGATTTCACAGCGAAATGGATTGCGCAGAAACGAACAAGATGAGGCTGTGAAACCGGTTAATGTCATCTGCGGAATCCGCCATAAAGAAAACCGCCGCAAAGGTATGCGGCGGTAAAGGAATGTTTTAACAGAATAACAAACCGTTAATCTACAAACGGGGTACAATTCCGGAGTCCCGCTTTTCAATACTTGGTGTTGGTGCAAACTGCTCGGTGGTTGGATTGTAACGGTTCCGTTTGGAGCGGTACGAGTTGCCATCCCAAAGGAAGGCACCAATAAACCAGATGAACAACGTCAGCGGCACCACAATGGTCATGATCATGTTCCGCAGTTCATCGCCGAGGTGCATGAAGATGCTGACAATGTAAAAGGCTTTTGCCAGGGAAAGAATTACGATGACCCCTTTCAGGAACAGCACAATGCCGGTTCCAAGGCTGCCGTGTGTCAGGTACATCAAAAAACCCAGCGCCAGTTCTACAAGGGTGATGCCCAGCAGCAACCAGAACGTTTTCCAAATCCGCTTCGTACCCTCGGCCGGTTCGTGGTGGTAAGTAACTTCCGACGATGTATGTGTGTGTTGTTCCATTCTTCAATTCAGTTTTTCGGTTAGATGAGATAAAAACAAAGGAATACGAATACCCAAACCAGGTCCACAAAGTGCCAATACAACCCTGCTTTTTCAATCATCAGGTAATGGCCTCTTTTTTCAAAGACATTGTTGGAGGTCATGATCAGCATAATGATGTTGATGCAGACACCGGAAAATACGTGAAATCCATGGAAACCAGTGATGCCGAAGAAATAACCACCAAAAGCAACCGGTCCGGCGGTGGTTACGTGTGTCTCGGTCAGGTCAATCATGTTCCGCAACTGCGCATCATTCATTGCAGCCAATTGCTCGTGACCCATCTCGTGGTGGTGGCCACCAGCCAATTTCACCAGGATGTCGTGCGGGGTATTGAGCAGGGCTTGTGAAGCCTGCGTCGCATCAAGTCTCGTTCCCCAGGGGTTCTGTGTTACGGTGGTACCAAGCAGCTCAATTTTACCGTTCGCCAGCACAGCGTGTTCGCCGGTAATCAGGTGCGTCCACTCCCAGGCCTGGCAAGCCAAAAAGGCAAACCCGCCAACAATGGTCCAAAACAACCATTTCATCACGCCTTTTTTGTTCATGTGGTGCCCTTCGTGTACAGCCAATACCATTGTTACAGAGCTCATGATCAAAATAAAGGTCATCAAGCTAACAAACGCAAGCGGAAGATTGGCGTGACCGGCACCCGGAAAAGCATTGAAAACTTCGTTTGGATTGGGCCAGTAGTTTTGCGAAAATCGGATGGTGCCGTAGGAGATCAGGAATGCGCCAAAGGTGAAGGCGTCACTCATGAGGAAGTACCACATCATCAGCTTTCCGTATTCCACATTGAAGGGACTTCTTCCCCCGCTCCACCAGTTTGTTCTTGTTGCCGTAGCAGTTGCCATAGTTAAGTTTATAGTTTGTAGTTTTTAGTTTCTAGCCCTCCAACAAAGACTGGAGACTGAAAACTATAGACTTTTTATTTTATCCAATCCAAATAAAGAACACAAATAAATAAATCCAAAGCACATCCACAAAATGCCAGTAGGTGCTTAATATTTCAACTGGTGTGGCATTGTAAGTTCGCGAACGGCCGAGGTACTGCCGCAGAAACGTGTATACCAGCGCAACAATGCCGCCAAACACGTGTAATGCATGCAGCCCAAAAATGATGTACAAGAACTGGCCGGCACCTGACGAACCTTCAAAACGTACGCCTCTCTCCCACAACCACTGGAAGCCGTTGTACTGCAAAATAACAAACGCAATACCCAGCACCACTGTCAGCAACAGCAGGCTGCGAAAAGCCGCCATGGAACGATGCTTAAAGCTGCGAAGCGCCGCCTGCATGGTAATGCTGCTTAACAGCAAAACAGCCGTTGAATAAAGAAAGAGCGTGGGTGTTTTCACCTCGTGCCAACCTGCCTGCCCGCTTTTTACAATGTAAGCGCTGGTCAGGCCCGCAAACATCATGATGATGCTTCCAATGGCAACCCATAAGGTAAACTTATGCGGATGTATCTTATTTCGTTGTTGTGTACTCACCATCACAATTTCCACTTTTACGTTGTCAACAATGGCTGGTTTTTATTTTCTGTTGAAAAGAAAGCCAGCAAACTTTCTTTTCACTTATTGCTTTATGTTTTACTTGCCAGCAACGAAAGAAGAACTACCGGCAAGTAGATATAACTGCTAAACATCACCCTCCTGGCAGCCGTTGCATTCATTTGGCTGTACAGGCGCACACATTGCACCACCAGAAAAATATTGGAAAGCATCACCAGCGCAAGGCAAACCTTTCCTTTGGTGCTTTCGAATTCCGTCAGGCCAATGATGTAAGGCAACACACAAACCGGCAACAGCAAAACGGCATACATCACCGTTTGAATGGCGGTGAACTTTGTTGGTCCCTTTTCCGCCGGCAGCAACCGGAATCCCGCACCCGAATAATCCTTGTGTGCGATCCAGGCAATGGCCCAGAAGTGCGGAAACTGCCAGAGAAACTGGATTAAAAACAAAGCCCAGCCACCCCAATCGGCCGTTTTCCCTTCAAAGCCAAAAACCGCATCGTTACCAGCCGCCCAGCCAATGAGGCAGGGCAGTGCACCCGGAATAGCGCCAACCAGTACCGCTACGGAGTTTACCTTCTTCAGCGGCGTGTAAACAAAAGCATACAAAAACAGGCTGAAAGCCGCTAATGCACCACTCAGCACATTGAAGAAGTAACTCAGGATAGCCACACCAATCGCTCCCGCAACAATCGAAAAAGTCCAACCTTCGGCAACGGACATGCGTCCTGCTGCAACGGGCCGAACAGAAGTACGCTTCATCAGCGCATCTGTGTCTCTTTCCACTGTCTGGTTAATGGCGTTGGCACTGCCAGCTACCAGGTAGCCACCAATAAATAAAAGAACAACATACAGCACGCTCCAGTCTTCCCTTGAAACCTTCGGCGCCAGTAAATAACACACGACACTGGAGAAAACCACCATGATGGTTAACGATGGTTTTGTCAGCAGTAGATAATCTTTCAGTCGTGACGACTCTTTTTTGTTTGCTTCCGGATCCAATCTGTTTGTTTTTGGTGCAGGCAAACAAAACTATTTCAAATAACTTTTATGCTGCCTATCAATAAACGCCGGTGCCAAACGGCACCCGGGCATTTCTCTTAGTGCTTCGATTCGTTGGCACTGATCGGCTCCGTTTGCGGAATGTACTCTCTTCCGTCTTTGCTGTAATCATAAGGCCAGCGATGCACTTCGGGGATCTCACCAGGCCAGTTACCGTGACCAGGATTGATGGGTGTTGTCCATTCCAGTGAAGCGGAACCCCAGGGATTCAACGTCCTTACTTTCCGTCCTTTGAACATTGAGTAGAAGAAGTTGAACACAAACATCAGGTTCACGGCAAACACAATAATGGTCACAATCGAAATCATGTGGTTCAGCGAACCAAACTGGTTGAAGCTTTTCCAGGCACTAAAATCAAGGTAACGGCGCGGTACACCAGCCAGTCCCATGTAGTGCATGGGCCAGAAAATAAGGTAGGCGCCAATCAGCGTTACCCAGAAATGGATGTAAGCAAGTGTATTGTTCAGGTAACGTCCGAACATCTTCGGGAACCAGTGGTACACACCGGCAAACATGCCAAAGAATGCCGACACACCCATAACAATGTGGAAGTGGGCAATTACGAAATATGTATCGTGAATATGAATGTCAATGGTGGAGTTACCCAGCCAGATACCGGTTAGACCACCGGAGATGAACATGCTTACAAAGCCAATGGAGAACAACATGGCCGGTGTAAAACGGATGTTGCCTCGCCAGATGGTGGTGATCCAGTTGAAAACCTTGATGGCTGAAGGAATGGCAATCAAAAGCGTCAGCAACACGAAAACCGATCCCATGAACGGGTTCATGCCAGACACAAACATATGGTGTGCCCAAACAAGGAAGGCCAGCACGCAAATGGCAAACAGCGAACCCACCATGGCCATGTAACCAAAGATTGGTTTTCGGCTGTTCACACTCATGATCTCCGATACCATTCCCATGGCTGGCAAAATGATAATGTACACTTCAGGGTGACCGAGGAACCAGAACAGGTGTTCGTAAAGAATCGGGCTACCGCCTTCATTTGGCAAAGCCTGTCCTGCTGTATAGATGTCGCTCAGGTAGAAAGACGTTCCAAGATTCCGGTCGAACAGCAACAGGATAAAACCTGAAAGCAGCACCGGGAAAGAAAGGATACCAAGGATAGCCGTAAAGAACAAACCCCAGATCGTCAGCGGCATCCTAGTCATGCTCATGCCTTTGGTCCGCATGTTTAGGATGGTTGCAACATAGTTCAAACCACCCAACAACGATGACACAACGAACAGCGCCATGGCCGTAATCCAGAGGTCAGTACCCACACGGGAACCAAGGTTTGCCTGTCCCAATGCACTCAGTGGCGGGTACATGGTCCAGCCACCCGAGGCAGGTCCTGTGGAGACAAACAACGACGACATCATTACCACGCTGGCCAGGAAGAAAAACCAGTAGGAAAGCATGTTCATGAACGGTGAGGCCATGTCACGGGCACCAACCTGCAGAGGAATAAGGAGGTTGGCAAACGTACCGCTCAAGCCGGCCGTCAATACAAAGAACACGAGAATGGTTCCGTGCATGGTGATCAGGGCATAGTAGAACTCCGGCGCAATGCGGCCGCCTTTCGCCCACTTTCCGAAAAATGTTTCCAGAATCGGAAACGTTTCATCAGGAAAGCCCAACTGCAAGCGGAAGAGAACCGAAAACAAGCCACCAATGATGGCCCAAATGATTCCGGTGATCAAAAACTGCTTTGCAATGGTTTTGTGATCCATGCTGAAAATGTACTTGGACACAAAACTCTGCTTGTGGTGGTGGTCATGCCCGTTGCCGTCATGATGAACATCCACTACTCCTTCCTGCACATGTATTTGAGACTCGTTGTTCATAGTCAATTCTTTTAACTGGTTTCAATTAGCGAATACGTTGCGATACGGCTCCACCTTGTGGCTGTACCGGTGTTGTTTGCTTCTGCTGCGTACTATCACCCGACACTGCTTTGGCTGGTGTTGCACCTTGCTCAGCTTCCATAGCAATGGCATACTGCGCTTTTTGCTTGCGCAAAAATTCGTCGTGTTCGGCTTGTGTTTCCACAATCACCACACCACGCATGCTGTAGTGACCGGCACCGCACATCTGGTCGCAGGAAATTTCGTAGGCAAAATCATCGCCGTACTTTTCTTTCATCTGCTTAGTAGTATACTTTGGCGTAAACCACATGGTAGTGGGTGTACCCGGCACCGCATCCATCTTCATACGGAAGTGAACCAGACCTACGTCGTGAATAACGTCTTTAGAATAAATGATCAGCTTTACCGGTTTGTTCACCACGATGTGCATTTCCTGACTGCCGACAATATCATCGCGGTTGGCGGGATCGCTCCAGATTTGACCCAATGGATTGTTTTTCGTTGGGTCGATTTCTTTGTAGTACCGGGCACCCAGCTTACCGTCCGCTCCGGGGTACCGAAATTCCCAGGCAAATTGTTTACCGGTCACCTCCACAATCTGCGAATTGGCCGGTGCTTCGCCGGTGATCTCAAACCAGTAGTAAAGACCAAAGCCAACCAGCACTGTCAACGTAATGGCAGGGATAACGGTCCAGATCAGCTCCAGTTTGTTGTTGTGCGGGTAGAAGTAAGCTTTGCGGCCTTCTTTCTCCTGGTATTTCCAGGCAAAGTAGAAAAGACCTATTTGGGTAATGACAAATACAATAAAGGTGATGGCAAGCGTGATGTACAGCATGGTATCTACCCGAACGCCATGATCCGAGGCGGGTTCGCCCAGGATTTTATCCTTCAGTGTGTGGTTGCAATACCAAACGCCAAACAGGCCAATGATCAGAAAAGCCAGCATCAAAAATCCGTTGATGCGGTTGTTCTCTCTTCTCGTTCTTTCCTCACCGCGGAGAATGGCGACGTATTCACTTGCTTTGGCGATCTGAAAGACAATCAGAAAACCTAAAATAAATGCGACTATAATCCAGATAGATGACATAATGTATTCAATTAATGGAAGGTCAAAATGTGGTGGCTCCCGCCATTCTGGCCTTTTCTTTTTTTCTTACGTATGGTGAATGATGCTTTCTTTCAGGAACGGATGATTTTTGGGGATCAGCGGATGTTTGCTTAGCGTACGTGACGTAACAAACATAATCAGTCCCACAAAACCCAATCCAATGCCCAGGTCCGGAAGCATATTCGGTACGGTTGTCTGACCGGTTGTGGTATCCACCAGTGCACCCGGCATCACCATTTGGTAAAAGTCCAGCCAGTGACCAAAAATGATCAGGATCGCCATCATGGTGATGGTGCCATAATTCCGCTTGGAGGCACGCTTCATCAAAATCAGCAGCGGCGCCAGGAAGTTGATGATCAGGTTCAGGAAGAAGATAGCCCGGTAAGGTCCCTGCATGCGGGCTTTGAAGTAGATGGTTTCTTCCGGAATGTTGGCGTACCAGATCAGCATGAACTGCGAATACCATAGATAAGTCCAAAAGATCGAGAATGCAAAGATAAACTTACCCAGGTCGTGCAAATGTTCCTTTGTTGTTAATTCAAGGTATCCGTTATTCTTCAGGTAAACCACGTAAATGATGATCAGCGCTAAACCGGATACAAAAGAAGAAGCAAAAGTGTACCAGCTGTACATCGTGGAGTACCAGTGTGCATCAATGCTCATGAGCCAGAACCAGGGAATCGAAGATAGAACCGTCAGTGCAAACAAAACGGCATACAAGGCAGCCCAGACTGTGTTGGTCCAGATGTAGCGCTTTCCTTCCTCGATGCTTAACGGTTGGTTATCGAGCATTCTTGAACGGTCACGAAGCTTCTTACCCAAAACCGACCAGCCCACAACCGTCAAAACCGTCCAGATGGCGAAAAATGGTTTGTTCAAAAAGCCGGCTTTGTGCTCAATGGCCGGGTCGTGTGCCGCTTCAGGGCTGGCCCAATGATAGATCACGTGGTTTCCACCAAATATCAGCGACAGCAGCACCAACACGGCAATGACGCCAAGCACCGGCACACAGCTCGAAATCGCTTCCGGAACACGGCGGAACGACTGGTCCCAGCCGCCCCAAGCCAGCGTCGTGGCTACGATGAAAAACATCGAGGTGTTTGTAATTAATAGGAAAAAGACACTGTTCTGCAGAAGAGATGCCCAAAAGCGGGCCGACACATGTTCGTTGCTGCTGGTGCCGTGTGTGATAAACAGGATGATGATGGATAACACACCAATCGCCATTAGGATCAACGACAGTGTATTGTATCGTTTTGGTACCAGGTATTGATCTTTCAAAGTCGCCATTACTTACGTTCTTTTAGAATTCGATGTTTATTTAGGTTGCTGCGTCATGCCACCGGAAGAAGTATCGGTTTTTGCGCTGCTCTGTGTGGCAGCTGCCTGCGCCTGTTCGGGTGCAGAAGCATCTCCGCCGTCAACGGTGGTTTGCCTGTTCCGGATATAATCGATTACCATCCAGCGTTGCTCCGGACGCAGTTGAGAAGCATAGCTTCCCATGGCCCCTTTCCCAAAAGTGATGGTGTGGTAAATGCTTCCATCGCTCAGCGCTTTTGCATAGTCGCCGTTCAGCGGCCGTGGTGCAGCTGGGTAAGGCCCTTCGCCGCCTTTGTAAAGCGGACCGTTGCCGTCCAGTGCCGGTCCATGACAGATACCGCAGTTCACCAGGTAAAGACGCTCAGCTTCAGCCATCGAACCCGTATTGGTGCGCAGCGTTGTCAAAGGATTTTGCAAACCACGTGAACCAGCCGTATCGGCTTCGGTCAGGTGGTAAGGCAACATATCGCCACGGGCCACGGTGCCAATAACCGGTAAGCCGTTGTACGCTACACCCCGTGCATGGAGGCTATCACGTTCGCCGCCCACATCGTTGTAATTGTACGCTTCGTAGGCGCGGCTATAATACATATCGGGCATGTAGGCATCACCCGGGTAATCGCCTTTTGCATTGCGGCAGCTAACCAGGCCAAGGCCGAGTGAAAAAACAGAGACAGCAAATACGATTTTCTTCATTACTTCTGATTATGATTGCACGATGGGTTCCACCGGTTTACCAAATATTGTTGTTTCCTGATCGTAACGGCCAATCCACCAGCCGGTTTCTTTGTACTGCGTCGAAATGTCAACGGCACCGATGTTCCGCAAAAAGTCAGTGACTTCGGCGTCGTTTGTTTTGTCGGTACACTCAATGGCCATTACAAACATGTCGTCTGTTGCACGGGGATGAAAATGATCTTTTTTCACAAAAGGCGCTAACTGGCAGAGGTAGCAAAAAGTCAGCACCATGCCCACCGCTGCAAACAGAACCGTCAGCTCAAACATGATCGGTATCCAGGCCGGCAAAGAGAAGTGCGGCTTGCCACCAATGTTCAGCGGCCAATCGTAGGTCAGTACCCAGGTAATAAAGCTAAACGCCGTGGCGGTACCGGTAATACCGTAGATAAAACCTGCTGTGTGCAAGCTGGTATCCCGCAGTCCCATAGCCGCATCCAAACCGTGGATGGGCATCGGCGAATAAACATCATGAATTTTGTAGCCCGTCTTCCGAACATTTTTTACCGCCGGAAAGAGTGTCTTTTCATCGTCAAAACACGCAACCACAAATTTTTTTACAGCCATAATTGAGCTTTTAGCTTTTGCGATGAGCCGATGGCCTTTCGCGTTTATGTTTTCTTCTCTTTTCTTTTTGATCAATCAGCTAGTAGCTGACAGCTTTTACCTAATGTGCGTATTCGTGTGCAAATTCTTCAACGGGTTCTTCTTCCACCGGAGTCATTTGCTCTTTGTAGTTTTCACCACTGCGCTTCAGGATGTGCTTAATTTCTGCAATGGCAATTACCGGCATAAACTTGCTGAACAGGAAGTAGCAGGTAAAGAACAAGCCAAAGGTTCCGATGTAGAAACCAACTTCCCAGATCGTAGGCCAATAGTAGGTACTCCACGAAGATGGCAGGTAATCGCGGTAAAGCGACGTGACAATGATCACAAAGCGCTCAAACCACATCCCGATGTTCACCAGGATAGACATAAAGAAGGTAACAACAATGTTTCTTCTCATTTTGCGGAACCAGAAGATCTGCGGCGACAGCACGTTACAACCCATCATCAGGTAGTAACTCCAACCATAAGGGCTGGAAAGATCGAGACGGTTGTAGCGGAAGGCAAACCATTCGTATTCTACATGCGAGTACCAGGCCATGAACAACTCGGTCAGGTAAGCAATACCCACAATGGAACCGGTTAAGACAATCACCTTGTTCATTACTTCGATGTGCTCCGTAGTGATGTAGTCTTCCAGGTGCAGCACTTTTCGGGTCACCAGCAACAGGGTTTGCGTCATGGCAAAACCGGAGAAGATGGCACCCGCAACAAAGTAAGGCGGGAAGATGGTGGTATGCCAGCCCGGAATAACAGACGTGGCAAAGTCAAAGGATACAATGGTGTGTACCGAAAGTACCAGCGGTGTAGCCAAACCAGCCAGCACCAGCGACAGGGCCTCGTGGCGCTGCCAGTGTTTTGTAGAACCGGTCCAGCCAAATGCAGCCACACCGTAAAAAGCTTTGCGCCATTTTTCTTTAGCGCGGTCACGCAGCGTGGCAAGGTCGGGTAAAAGGCCGGAGTACCAGAACAGCAGCGATACCGTGAAATACGTTGAGATGGCAAATACGTCCCACAAAAGCGGCGAGTTGAAGTTTACCCACAACGGGCCGCGGGTATTAGGATACGGCAGTGTAAAGAAGGCATTCCACACACGACCCATGTGAAAGATCGGGAACTGGCCGGCGCACATCACCGCAAAGATGGTCATGGCCTCCGCGGCACGGTTTACCCCGGTTCTCCAACCCTGGCGAAACAGCAACAAGATGGCAGAGATCAGGGTTCCGGCGTGACCGATACCCACCCACCATACGAAGTTGGTGATGTCCCAACCCCAACCAACAGTGCGGTTCAGGTTCCATTGACCGGTACCAAACCAAACTTCGCGGGTTACCGATATAATCCCAAACAAAAGACAGCAAACGGAGAAGATAAACCCAATCCACCAGGTGAGGGATGGCTTCTGTTCAACCGGCCGGCAAATGTCTTCCGTTACCTGGTGGTAGTCCTTGTTCCCATCGACCAGTGGCGGTCTAACCTGCGATTCGTATCTAAGTAATGCCATAAGTTAAAGCGATGAGCTGTTGTTCTTTGTTGAACGGCAGCTTTGGTTTTTACAACTGTTCTTTTATCTGCGTTGCTGCTGGCATCCGGTAAAAGACGACAGCAAGCCTTTTCAATTAGTGCTCTGCCTTTTCTTCAGTAGCCGGTTGGTGCTGTGGCGTCACCGGTTCGCTCGTCTGCTGAAATGACTGCTCGTTGGCGTTTTCGCCGCGAACAATGAGTTCATCCGTGTTGCGGATTTTTGCCAGGTAATTGATGTTGGGCAACGTGTGAATTTGCTCCAGCACATAAAACAAGCGGCGCGGATTTTCTTTGCGTGTCCGGGTGATGGTGCTGGTGTCGTCGTTAACGTTACCAAACACAATGGCCCCGGTCGGACAAGCCTGCGCACAAGCGGATTGTACTTCGTCGCCTTTGATGGGACGGTTTTCCATTTTCGCCTGCAGCTTGCCGGCTTGCGTACGCTGCACGCAGAAGGTGCATTTTTCCATCACACCGCGGCTGCGGGTAACCACATCCGGGTTCAGCACCATTCTCGTCAGGTCATCGTTCATTTGGTACACCACTTCGTTCAGCTCACCGGTTCCACTCTTTGGACCCAGCACACCGTGTGTACTGGCGCCGGTGTAGTCGCCCCAGTTAAAGCGGCGCACTTTATAGGGACAGTTGTTGGCACAATACCTTGTACCAATACAACGGTTGTAGATCATTTGGTTAACTCCCTCGGAGTTGTGCATGGTTGCCGCTACCGGGCATACGTTTTCGCACGGTGCGTTGTCGCAGTGCTGGCAAAGCATGGGCTGAAACACAACGGCTTTCAGGTTGTCCGGATTTTTTTCATCCGTTACATAATAGCGGTCGATGCGCAGCCAGTGCATATCATGGTAACGGAGCACTTCGTTTTTACCCACAACCGGAACGTTGTTTTCAAGGTGACAAGCCACCACACAGGCGCCGCAACCATAACAGGCATTCAGGTCAATGGACATGCCCCACTTTACGCCGGGTTGTACATAGTCGCCGTACAGCGTTCCTTCTTTGCGGTAGTCGCCACTTTTCTTGGCAAAGTCGGCACGCAGCTCTTCGCGGAAATCCAGGAAAGCATCCGGGTCGTGGCGGAAGGTAGCCAGCGTGGTTTCTTTCACTACTTCAGTACGTCCTTCGTACGAGTTGTGCATCTGCACACGGGCAATCTTGTATTTGTCAACCGGTGCCGCCGACACGCTGACCTCGTTGTGGTATTCCACCGTTCTGGTGGTAGCATTCCAACGGGCAAACGGAAATACATTGGCGCCCCGGCCTTCAGCTGCTTTGGAAAAGTTGAGGCTGCGGCCATAGCCGAGAGCCACGGCAATGGTATCGGGGTTCATCCCCGGAACCACCATCACCGGCAGGCTGACTTTTTTGCCGTTGGCGGTCAGCTCAATTACCTGGCGGTCTTGGTAGTATTCGTAATCGATGCCTTCGTAATCGATACCAAGTTCTTTTGCCTTCTTGGTAGAGATCATTGCATAGTTCTCGTAAGTCGTACGGGTGATCGGGTCGGGCAGTTCGAGCAGCCAGGGGTTACCGCCTTGTCGTGGCGACAGCATGTTCACCTGCTGAAACAGCACAATCTCGTCTTTACCACCCGAACGTGTGGCGGAAAGCGCCGCTACGGCAGCCGCTACGTTGCCTACCGGTGTTCCTGTTGGAGCAGGAGCTGGTGCAGCAACAGCAGGTGCTGTTGTTGGTGTTTGATTGGGAGTTGCCCCGTTGGGTGTACGAACACTGTCGCGGGCATTCACGGTCATGGTGCCAGCCACCAGCCTGTCATCGTTGGCGGTAAACAGGTTGTTGTTTTTGTTCACCTGCGCCGATGCGATGTTGCCGGAGGCACTCCACACACCATCTTGCAGCACACGGTCAAAGGCAGCCTGGCCGCCCAGTCTTCCTGTCCAATAAGTGCGGAAGAAGGTTTCGTAATCAGTATTGTTTCCGCTCCAACGCAACAGCGAGGTTTCAAAAGCACGTGTTTTGAAAAGCGGGTAAATGGTCGGTTGAATAAACGAAATGTACCCTGTTCTTGGCTCGGCATCACCCCAGCTTTCGAGGTAATGGTGCGATGGTACCAGGAACTGGCATAGCTCGGCGGTTTCATCCAGCTTTTCGTTGAGCGAAACCGTGAGTTTCACCTTTGCCAGCCCGTCCGTAAAACGTTTGGGATCAACATAGCTGTAAACAGGGTTGGCGCCGTAAAGCAACAGCGCACCAACACGGCCTGCATTCATATCATCAACAAGTGTCGCCATATCGGCATCGCTGCCCTGGCGGTAGTTGAAGGTTGTGGCCGTGTCGATGGTGGTACCCATGGCACCGGCCAGGCGGTTAATTTCCCGCACAACGGTTTGTATGTTCGGGTCGTTGCTTCCGCTCACCACCAGGGCTCGGCCGCTGTGGGCCCGCAGGTCAGTGGCAACTTTCTGCACGTCCGTTTTCAACTCGGCACTAAGCGCAGGAGCTGCACCACCGCCACCCATTGCGGACAGCAAGGCCAGTGCAACAGCAGCGGTTTCCGACGGGCGGTGTGTAAACCGCTCATCAGCGCTGGCGCCGGTTGGGCTCAGATGGCATTCAAACTGGTAGTGTTTGCTCATGCCGTCTTCCGGGTTTTTGATCTTGCGCTTGCTCGAATACTGACGGGCAAACTCCACCGGAGCCAGCCAGGTCGTCAGGAAGTCGGCAGCAAGACTTACCACCAGGTCGGCCTTGTCGAAATTATGGGCAGGAATACGGCCGCCATAAGCGGTCATCAGTCCCGAATAAGAATAAGCGTCGTATTGTACGTGGCGGCTACCGGGGTATTTTGCCAAAAACTGGGCAATCACCTGTTTGGTGGTTGGCGAAACAACCGTAGAGGTCAGCAACACCACCGGGCCACCGGCACCGCTCAGGCCACCAACAATCTGCTGGTCTAGCTGGTCGAAGGTGGGAATTTCCTGGAACGCTTTGCCGCTTCTTTTTTTCGGATGTGGAATGCGGTGGGTATCGTACAGATCAAGCACCGATGCCTGGGCACGGGCCGAGGTACCGCCTTGCGTAAAAGGATAAAGCGTGTTGCCTTCAATTTTTATCGGGCGTCCTTCTCTTGTTTTTACCACAACCGGCAACACATCACCATCCATCACGTAGGTACTGGCGAAGTATTTCGGAACACCTGGTGTCAGGTTTTCGGGGCGGTTAACATAAGGAATGGCCTTGCGAACCGGCATTTCGCAGGAAGCTGCAATGGTGGCTGCTGCCGTGCTGAAGCCGACATATTTTAAAAAGTCGCGACGTGGAGTTTTGGCGTCCAGAACCCCTTCTTCCAACTCACCAAAGGGAAGTTCTTCTTTGAACTCGTCTTTGTTGAGTTTTTGTACCTGCTCTTTGTTTTTGAACTCAGCGAAACTTTGCCAGTACTTTTTATCGCTCATAGTGGAATTTGAAAAGTTGATTAGTTGAAAACGTGACAACGGCTGCGGTGGCTCTGTTCCTTGTCACATTTGCACACAAGCTTTTTAGATTTTAATAGTGACATTTTTGACATTCGATACCACCGATGTCGGCCACCTTTACACTGTCCATTTTACCTGCTTTGAAGTCGTTGTGAAACTTCTCGTAGATGCTGTAAAACTTATTCCCGGTGCTGTCGTTGTAGTTGAAGTTCACCTTCGACTCGCGGTGACAGTTCACACACCAGCCCATGCTCAATTCGGAAGCCTGGAAAACTTTGTCCATTTGCTGAATGTTACCATGGCACTGCTGACAGGCCACACCACCGACACGGGTGTGTTGTGCGTGGTTGAAGTAAACGTGGTCGGGCAGGTTGTGAATCTTGACCCACTCCGGCGACTTGGCTTTGGAAGGATCCCACTTTGCACCAGGTCCGGGTGTATACGCTGCATATTGATACAACTTTTTGATTTCGGCGGTTCCGTTGACTTCGTTACCGTCCTCATCGTAAATCTTCGGTCCTTTTTCATACGCATTAATGGCGTTGTGACAGTTCATGCAAATGTTGAGCGTTGGAATACCGGCATGACGTCCTTCCCATGCGGAGTTGTGGCAATACAGACAGTTGATCTGGTTAACACCCGCATGCACTTTGTGCGAGAAATAAATGGGCTGCGTTGGCTGGTAGCCTTGCTGGCGGCCCAAACCAATGGCACTTTTTGCCACAAAGAAACCGCCAACAATAAACAACAACACGGCAAAAAGGGCGATGTAAATTTTATTGCGCCAGAACGGTACCGGCTCGGGGCGAAGAATTTGTTCTTTGTCGTCGGAAAGTTTTTTCAGGTTGCTGTTGACCTGCATCAGGATGAGTGCAATAACAGCCAACACAATGGAGATGATGCCGAAGATCAACTGGCCGTTGCCGGATGATTGTTCTGTTCCCAAATCTTCCGTTGGTCCGCTTCCACCTTTGTCGCCGGGAGGCGGTGCTGTTTGGAGATACGTATAAATGGAAAGAATCTCCTGTTCGCTCAGCTGCGGAAAGCTGGGCATTACCTGCCCGTTAAACTGGGCAGCCAGTTGTTGTGTGTAAGGTGTGGTTGGAATAAAGCCACCGGGATTGTGCACCCACTTGACGAAATTAGCCTTCTGCGTCCATGGACCGCGGGCCGGCGCACCACGCAAAGCAGGACCGGTGAGTTGTTTGTCCAGCGCATGGCACGAGGCACAATTGGCCTGGAAAATCGTCTTACCGTCTTGAGCTTGAGAAGAAATATATGAAAGAAAAAAAAGCAGTCCTAACAGAGCACCTTTTCTAACATTGGATGGTAAAAAATTCATAGAAATTATTCGTCTGAGGTGTGGATAAATTTCCAAATTGGACGCAAAAATATGACAGGAAAATTACAAAAGAGCACCCGCTTGAATTTTTTTTTGATCCTTATCAGTGCTGCATTTGAGCTTTGTCATAGTTTTTTTCAGCAATGTCAAAATTGGTTCAACGACGAAGAAGCAAAAGCAATTGAATTGTGTGAATATCGGCAAAAATACAGCATCTTGCACGGCGCAATGTTACAGCATTGTTCTTTTTTTCACAACCGTTTCAAACAAAGTAGGCTGCATGTTTTTTTGGTTACAGAAAAAGTGGGGTGTAGGAAAAAAAGAGCTGTTGTTGATTCTTTGCGTCTTTGCCATTACCGGATTTACCACAGCCTGGCTTTCCAAATCCATCACCACGTGGGTGGGTCTCGATGCACGGTCGCATTGGTCGGCACGGGTCAGCCTTCGCTTGGCCGTCTTGGTTTTCGGTTACCAGGTGGTGTTGCTGTTGGTTGCCTTCTTACTGGGACAGTTTTCCTTTTTCTGGAAATTTGAAAAAAAGCTGCTGCAGCGGCTGCGGTTGTTGAAACGGGAAAACACAAGTTCTCCAAACCATAAATAATGCGCTGAATGGAAACGAACCAACGGACAACGGTCACGTCAAAAATAAAGCTTGCCGTTTTTGCATCGGGTGCCGGCAGCAATGCACAGAAACTGATCGACTACTTCCGCGACTCTCCGGTTGCCTCCGTAGCGTTGATTGTGTGCAACAAACCTGGCGCCGGTGTTTTGTGCATTGCCGAAAACGAAAACCTTCCAACGTTGTTAATTGAAAAGGAAAACTTTTTTCGCGGCGATGCTTATGTGCCCAAATTAGCAGAGCTGCAAATTGGCTTTTTGGTGCTGGCCGGTTTTCTGTGGAAGATTCCGGCAAAGCTGATTGACGCTTTTCCAAAACGCATCGTCAACATTCACCCGGCGCTGCTGCCAAAATTTGGCGGTCGCGGCATGTATGGACAGTATGTGCATGAAGCGGTGCTGCAGGCCGGCGAACGTGAATCGGGCATCACCATCCATTACGTGGATGAACAATACGACAACGGTGACATTATTTTTCAAACCGCCTGTCCCATTGTGGCCGGCGACACACCCGAAAGCATCGCCCAACGCATTCACCAGCTCGAACACCTGCACTACCCAAGGGTGGTGGAAGAAGTGGTGAAGAGCGGCCCCCTGTCTCCCGGTGGGTGAACCTAGGTCAAGGTAGTTTTTGTTTTACAGTTGTTTTTTAATTCAATCTACTTGCCGGCTTTTCTTTTTGTTACCGGCAGTAGAAGATCGATGAAGCTTTTGTTGCGTCGCACACTTGTACGCCTTGTCCGCTATTCAGCAGCGAGTAACCGATAAGGCAGGATGACACGAAGAAGCAGAAAGGAAATAAAAGACCTTTCTGCCGCTTTGTGCCCTTCGCGTCTTTGTGGTTCACAAAAAGATTGAACAAACACAGAAAACAAACACCTTTGTTCGCCCGCTGTGGGACAAAGGTGTTTTTACCATACCTTTTAGAATTCCTTTTGTTACTTGCTTCACGCTTGAGAAAAAGTCCGGCTCATATTACAGTTTTCCTGTTTCTCTTGTTTGCTTTCCTGGCAAACACCGCCGCTGCACAATACAGGGTGAAGGGCCATGTTTACGACAGCAGCCGCACCTTTCCCATCGAACTGGTGACGGTGCAGAGCACCGGCGGACAGGTAACCATGACCGACTCCACCGGCGCCTACACGCTTTATGTTGCCGAAAAAGATTCCATCTGGTTTTCTTACCTCGGACGTCCTACGCCCAAGTACCCCGTGCTGAAGATTGCAGACGTGAACCAGTTTGACCTTGCCCTGCACCTAAAGATGGACGTGATGCGGGAGGTGCGGATCAAAACCCGCAGCTACAAACAAGACTCGTTGCAAAACCGCCTCGATTACGCCAAGGTGTTCGACTTTCACAGGCCATCACTCGGCACCATGACATCCATCTCGTCGGCGGGCGCCGGTTTTGATGTGAATGAAATCATTCGCCTTTTTCAGTTCAAGAAAAACCGGAGCATGGAACGTTTCCGCGAACGTCTAGAACAGGAAGAGCGGGACAAATTTGTTGACCGCCGCTTCGGCAGGCTGCTGGTAAAACGGCTGACCGGCATCGAAAACGAAGACGAGCTCAAAGACTTTATGCAAAAATACCGGCCCACCTTTGAGTTCACTGCCGGCACCTCGGATTACGACTTTCAATACTTTATTAAGATTGCCTACCAGGAATACAAAAAAGGCAAAACAGGGTTTTAGCACGTGATTCACTTATCGTGAAACATCAATGAGAAAGCATTCACCGGTTCAGAACTTACTCTCTCCTGCCACACCGAATCAAAAGAAAAAAGACAACTTCCGGTTTCTTCCATTCACGGTTGACGCTTGGCGATTCATCGTAAAGCTTTATATTAAGCTGCAAAAAACAACATGCGGCTTTGTCTTTTGTTTTCCATTTTTCTTTTTTCCTGCCAGGCCTATAAACGGCTGCACCAGGATGTCCTTGTGGTGGACACGCACAATGATGTTCTTTCGTCCGCCACCATGCGGGGGCTGAACATCGCCGGTGATCTCAGTGGCAAAACGCATTCGGACATTGCCCGCCTGAAGAAAGGTGGTGTGGATGTGCAGGTGTTCTCTATTTTCTGCGACGAGCGGTTTGGCAAAGACACCGCTTTCCAATTTGCCAACCTTGAAATTGATTCGTTGTACGCGATTGCCGCCAGAAACCCGGAGAAGATGGCAGTGGTAACAACACCGGCGCAACTGCAACAAGCCGTCAGCGAAAAAAAGCTGGCCTGCATGATGGGTGTGGAAGGCGGCCACATGATGGAAGACCAGTTGTCGAACCTTGACAGCTTCTACAAACGAGGCGTTCGATACATGACGCTCACCTGGAACAACTCTACCTCGTGGGCTACGAGTGCCATGGACGAAACACTGAAAAAAGATTCCCTGCCGCACAAAGGCCTTACCGCTTTTGGCAAACAGGTGGTGCAGCGGATGAATGCCCTGGGCATGCTGGTGGATCTTTCGCATGTGGGTGAACAAACGTTTTGGGACGCCATCAACACCACCACCAAACCCGTGTTGGTTTCGCACAGTTGTGTGTATGCGCTTTGCCCGGTTTTTCGCAACCTGAAAGACGACCAGATCAAAGCCGTAGCTAAAAATGGTGGCGTGATCGACATTAATTTCTATTCGGGTTTCCTGGACAGCACCTTTCAGCGCCGGCTAACGGCCTTCAATAACCGGCACAAAGCAGAAGCAGATTCGCTGAAGGCTTTGAAATGGGTAAGCTATGAGATAGAAGAATACTTTCTAAAGGCGTATCCCGATGAAGCCGGCAGTCTGCGGCCGCCGCTTTCTGTACTGCTCGACCATATTGATTACATCGTGCGGCTTGTTGGCGTTGATCATGTTGGCCTGGGCTCCGATTTTGACGGCATCTCCTCCGCACCCAAAGAATTGAATGATGTAACCGATCTGCCGCTGATCACCAAAGGGCTTTTGCAACGTGGTTATAACAAAAACGACATCCGCAAAATCCTGGGCGGAAATTTTATCCGCGTTTTTTCCGCAAATCAGGTTTTCTGATCTTATCTTTTCCCTCAAACACATTGCTTCCATGGAACGACTCCTTTCATCGCTTTTCGTTTTTCTTTTCCTTATCTCGCTGGCCCATGCACAAACAAAAACGTTGGCTGTTGCCGCCCCGGAAACAGCCGGCATGTCAACGGAACGGTTGCAGCGGATTGACACCATGCTGAGTGGCTGGGTACAACGGGGACGAACAAACGGTGTGGTGGCGCTGATTGCCCGCAACGGAAAAATTGTTTACCACAAAGCCTTCGGTTATAACGACGAGGAAAAAAAAGACCCGATTGAGAAAGACGACATCTACCGCATTGCCTCGCAAACAAAAGCCATTACCTCGGTGGCGGCAATGATGCTGTACGAAGAAGGAAAGTTCCTGCTCGACGACCCGGTTTCCCGCTACATCCCGGAATTTGCCAAACCACAGGTGCTCGACAAATTCAACCCCGATGATTCAACGTTTACCACAACACCGGCCAAAAGCGAGATCACCATTCGCCAGCTGCTGACGCACACCTCAGGCATTGGCTATGCGCAAATCGGTAGCAGGGAAGCTACTGCTATTTATGCCAAAGCCGGCGTTACGTCGGGCATTGGTGTTGGCAAAGAACACCTGCTGGCAACTGACATCAGGAAGTTGGGAAAACTGCCGCTGATGCACCAACCCGGCGCAAGGTTTACCTACGGGTTGAACACAGACGTGCTGGGCTACCTTGTGGAAGTGCTTTCGGGTAAAACACTGGATGAATTTTTCCGCACCCGCATTTTTGAACCACTGGGCATGAAGGACACGTACTTCAATGTGCCGGCCGCCAAGCAGGCCCGCGTGGTCAACATTTTTGTAGAAACCAACGGTAAGCTCGCCAAAGCCCCGGCAGCCGTTCCGGGCTTTTTGCTCGACTATCCAAAACAAGGCTCTACTTATTTTTCGGGCGGTGCCGGTCTTTCTTCAACAGCGTTGGACTACGCCATTTTTCTGCAGATGCTGCTCAACGGCGGCGAATACAACGGCAAGCGACTGCTGTCGCGTAACACGGTTCGGCTGATGACCATGAACCAAATCGGCGATGTTGATTTTGGTGTGAACAAGTTTGGACTGGGCTTTGGCATCACCACCGAAAAAGGCAGCGCTGTGCTTCCAACGCCTGCCGGTGTGTTTGAATGGGGTGGTTATTTTTCAACCACCTATTGGGCCGATCCGAAAGAAAAACTGGTGGGCATTATTTTCCGGCAACTGAGCGGCTCTACGCACAGCGACGCACCCGACAAATACAAGGTGATGGTGTACAGCGCCATTGCTGACTAATTCCAAAACCAAAATTCAAACGTAAAAGCTGGTTCCTGAACCATAGAAAGCTTTCTTTTGAATTTTGGTTTTTTACTTTTATTTCTTATGAACCACAACTTCCAGAACGAACTAAAAAAAGAATTTCAGCTGGAGCGGATGATCCTCTTCAGCGATGCGGTTTTTGCCATTGCCATTACGCTGCTGGCCATTGAAATCAAGGTGCCGGATATCGCACACGACGTGGTAAGCGATCACTTGCTGGCCCAAAAGATGGCGCAGTTGATTCCGAAGTTTATGGGCTTTTTTATTTCGTTTATGGTGATCGGCATTTACTGGGTGGTGCACCACCGCATGTTTGGCTACGTGATCAATTACAACCAGCGGCTGCTTTGGCTAAACCTTTTTTTCCTGCTGGCCGTTGTGCTGATGCCGTTTTCGTCGGGGTTTTACAGCGAGTACGTGGTGCGGCAGATGAAGATCCCCGTTATTCTTTACATCTGCAACATTACGTTCCTCGGTATCATGGGCTTGGTGATCTGGAATTACATTGCCAGCCCCAAACGAAACTTATCAGAGGGCATCACACCCGAGATGTCGCGGTATTTCCGCTTTCGGTCGCTGGTGCCGCCGGCCGCTTTTTTGTTATTGGGCATTGTTTATTTTATCAACCCACAGGTGGCTATTTATGTACCAATGTTGATTCCGATTACCTTGCGTTTGATTCGACGTTTTTATTTCAAACCACAACTGAAAGCCAATTAAGCAATGGAGCAACTGAACCTTGGCATCGGTACCCGCCTGCAACACACGCAGCACGGACCCGGTGTGATTGTGGGTGTACGCTACGCCACGTACCTGATCTCATTCATTTACCACGGCATCAAAGAAATCGATAAAGATGATGCCCACCTCGACGAAATCATCCCGGAAAACGTAACCGAGGAGATTGAAACTGGTGCCGATGTGGAAAAGAGTCTTTTGAAAATCCTGCGCCTCTGGGGCGGCATTACCGAAGTGGTGCCCCTGGGCGATCGCTGGCAGAGAGGAACCATGATTCTGCAGCCAGCCGATAAATCGCTCAAGCCAAAAGAAGTGCCCATCGACGATTTTTTTCACAAAATTGTGATGCTGCGTGATCGCTTACGCGTTATGGAGCAACAGATCAATGCGCACAAAACACTGAGTGATGAAGACAAAGTAAACCTGCAGCAATACATCACCCGCATTTACGGCACGCTAACCACCTTCAATGTATTGTTCCGGAACAAAGAGCATTGGTTTGTTGGCGACAAAGGCAGCGGCGGGTAAGCGCCAGGCTCTTTTCCTCCCGGCGCAAAGTTGTTTTAGTAAAACCGCATGTTTTATTTCGACGGGTTTTTGGTGTGCGGATGTTTACCGAGTTCGTGCCAGCTTTTTTCCTGTACATCGATGCCGTAATGTTCCGCTGCTTTTTTAATGTTGGCAAACGCCTGGTCCCGGTCTTCATCGGAAACATCTTTCACCTGATCGAAGCGGGCCAGCGCATTTTTTACATGCGAGGTATCGGTCAGGGGTTCTTTGCGTTGCTTTGGAAAAGCATAAACACTTTCGGGCAAATCGTTTCTGTCTTTGCTGCTCAATTCGCCGTGCTCGGTATGCGGCTTCCAGGTTGTTGTTGCCATAGCGTTGGTTTTATGTTTTAAATCTGCGTGATGATACTGTTACCCGTTTCAGCTTCAAATAATTTGCCACGGTAAACCCAACGGAAAGGAAATTTCTAAACACGGCAGTCGCTACAGGAATGCCGGCTAAAACACTATCAACAAATAGAAGGAAAATTATTTTGGTGGCGAAAACAGGTACCGCAGCTTTTGTGACAGCCCGTTTATTTTCGGCAGGTTCTTTCCAATGACAGCGAACTCGTGAAAAATGATGGACACCGGGTTGTGGGTGTGAATGTTGTGCGTGATGCCATATACCGGTGGTGCCACTTCTTTGGCGTAGGTGCCGAACAGGTGATCGTAAAGCATGGTGATGCCACCCAAGTTTCGATCGATGTATTCGGGGTTAGTGCCGTGGTGCACCCGGTGATTGGACGGCGTGTTGAACCAGCGGTCCAGCACGCCAAGCTTCCCCACTCGTTCGGTATGCACCAGGAAGTTTTGCAGCGCAGTGATGGATTCAATAAAGAGCACCATCTCGGGCGGCAACCCTAAAAAACAAAGCGGCGACCAGAACAAGAACCGATAGAAAAGATGCAGGAAATTGGTGCGCCACCCGGTTGACATGTTGAAATGTTCGGAGGAATGGTGCGTAACATGCGCCGCCCAAAAAAGCTGTGTTTTGTGTCCGAGCCAGTGGTAAAACCAGTGCACAAAATCGCAGCTTAGAAAGCCAACGATCCACAGCCACCACGTTACGGCGGGTTTAAACAACGCAACACTGTACATGAGCGAGAATACGCTTAACTCAACGCCTTTCATAAACAAACCGGTAAGCAAAATCAGCACGCCGAGCAGGAAATTTGATCTCAGGTCAAGAAAAACATCCTTCTCCGGGTGTTCCTTCAACAGCAGGATCACCTCGATCAGGAACACCACCAGAACAAGAATGGTACCCGTGACATTAAACACCATCATGTTGTTGTGTGTTGATGGGTGGAGCGAATGCGGTTGTTGTTCTTTACACAGGTCAGTTCAAAAACCGGTTCCCCGCTGTCGATGGGAAGAATGGGGGCCAAGGCCGGTGCCTGCAACCGCCTCATGGTTCTTTCTTCAAAAAACCGCACAACAAAACGAGGCACAATCCGGTTCAGGAAAACAAGTGCCTGGTTAATTTTTCCGGGAACAATGACTTCTTTTTTCCGGAACAACCCATCCAACGCAACAGGCGCCACGTCTTCGGGCTGCATGCCGGAAGCACGGGAAATAAAATCGCCGGTAGCAATGGTTTGCCGGCAAATGTCGTTGGTGTACATGCCGCCGGGACAAACCACACTCACTGAAACGTTCTTTCGTTTTAACTCCCTGCGTAAACTTTTTGAAAAATAAGCCACATAAGATTTGGTAGCGCCGTAAACCTGTTTTTTCTGCAGCGAGAAAAAAGAAGCAAGACTTCCCACGTTCAGAATATAGGCGGGGCTGTTTTTTTGCAGCATCGGCAGAAAAAGATGGGTAAGGGTTGTTGTAGCGAGGATGTTCAACCGAATCTGCCGTTCGTACTGTGCAAAGCTTCCTTGCTCGAAGAGTTGCGTACTGCCAATGCCGGCATTGTTCACAAGCACTTTCACCTGCAGGTCCATGGCCTTCACCTGGTGAAACAGGGCCAGGCAACTTCCTTCTTCGCAAAGGTCTGTTTCGATGGCCACCGCCGCAACACGGTACTCCTGCCGGATGCCGGCGGCCACTTGGGGCAACGACTCTCCGGGAAGGGAAACCAAAACCAGGTTCATGCCGCGGCGGGCACATTCCATTGCCAGTGCTCTTCCAAAACCCTGGCTGGCGCCGGTAATCAGGGTATAGTGCTGTTTATGCATGGGAACTCTTTTTTAAAAATTGAATCGTGGACGAAAGCGCTTCTTCCAGTGGCGTGATGTGATAGCCAAGATAGTCGACAGCTTTATCGCTGGAAAAAATATAATTGCTGAACAAATGATCAACAGAGTCAACAGGAAAACGAACGTCGGTACCCATCAAGCGGTGGGCAAACTCCTGTGCAGATGCGGCCGCTTTGATCACAGCTTTCGGCAGCGCAATGATTTTTCCTTTGCTTCCGGAAAGTTGCCGGATGCAACCGAAGAAATCAGCATAAGAGACATTGTTGCCGCCCAGGAGATAGGTTTCACCGCTTGTGCCGTTGGTCATTGCCAGCAGATGTCCCTGCACAACATCATCGACATAGGCAAAGCAAACCCGGTACGTACCAGGAGCAGGAATAAAAGCAATGCCTTTTCGCAGAAAAGAGTTGATAATGGCATTGGCTGTTAGTGAATGAGAGGTGTGGCCGGGCCCGTACACTTTAGCGGGGCTTACAATCACGGCTGAAAAACCTTTTGCTGCATAAGCCTTCACCAGGTCTTCGGCTTCTTTTTTCGAACGGTCGTAATCAATCCGGAAAGGCAGGGTGCGGCGGTGTTCTTCGGTTACTGGGAGCTCCTCTGCCGGACCCAGTACACCGGCTGTGCTGGTAAAAACGAGCCGCTGCACACCAGCAGCTGCTGCAGCCTCCAGCACATTCTGGGTGCCGCCGACATTCACGTTGTAGAATACCTGCGGGTTTCGATCCCAGGCGCCCACTTTAGCCGCCGTATGGTAAACCTGCTGGCAGTCTTGCATGGCCGGCAGCAGCGTGTGCCTTTCCAAAACATCGCCTACAAACAAGGCCACATGCGGATGCTGCAACAGCTTGCCCGCTGTGCCTGACCGAACCAGGGCATGTACCTGGTGACCCTCGGCAGCCAATTGCTGCACCAGTTTATGCCCGATGTAACCGCTTGCGCCGGTGACCAGAATTTTCATGTTGTAAGATCTTTTGTTGATGCAGCAGGGTTGTTTCGTAGCAAAGCGTTAGGGCCAAATGAAGAAGGATGGCAGGCCAAACCACCCCCATCCAAATACAAAGGCTGCAGAGCAGCAAACCAAAAGGGATGCAGCCCAGCATCTCCTTTTTTCCATTAACCGTATGCAGCAAAGTATAAAGCGCCACATTGATGCAAACCGCTACGGGAACACCAAATTGCGCAACACTGTCCATCAACAGGAAACCCCGGAACCAACACTCGTATGCAACAATAAACGCAATGCGCAGTAAAAAATAAGCAGCCAGGTAAGCAAACGGTGGCTGTTGACGGACCGGTGCAATGCGCTTGTGCAATTGGGCTTCTTTTAGGGCAAGCCTGGGCGCCACAAAAATTACCGCCACAAGCAGGAGGGCCGACAAGGCGGTTGCCCCGCCAGCAGTTGAATTGCTAGCAAAAAAATGGATGCCTGCTGTGTGCTTTACAAGCAAAGGCATCAATCCAAACAAAAGGATACCGGCCACATGAAGCAAGAGCAACACTGGAGAGGTAACAACTTCTCCCCGGTCATCAAACAAGCGGTTGGCCCTTTTAGCCTTAGCATATTGCAACAGGCCCATAAACAAGCCAGCGCTAATTCCATACAACAGCAGCAAAATCACGTTATCGGTCATTCGTTTTTGTTTGTTTATAGTTGTTACAGGCAAAGGGTTTTTGAAAAAACATTTGATATTAGGAATCTTGTCTGTTAGCAAAAAGAGACGATGCTGTAAACGTTTGGTAATCATTTAAAAGACGCTTAATAATGCGATTGTTCTGAACTAGCATTTCTTTCTCCTAAACTTTTACCACAACCTTTGTCTGGCGAGCGGCTTTAGAGTTAATGGTTACTTGCAACTTTATTTGATGCAGGTAGAGAAGTTTGCGTTACCACAGGGCCAACTGCGCTTCTTGTGACAATGAGGGTTTGGCTGGTCTTGCTTTTTTACTTTCCCACACCGCATCTTTCCGCAACGAACCAAGCAAAAGTTTCATTGAGAAGCCTACCGGCGACTGAACACCGTTGAGGTGAGCAAAAGCACCGGCGCTCATTCCAACAATACCTGAAAAAGCCCAGGCAACTTCAGCCTTCAACAGGCCACCGATGGTGGTTTTCCGCTCCTCTGTGTAGGTGTAATTGGAAGGATATGCCGGATAACCACCCCTGTCCTTGTTGGGTTGAAACTGGAACACCTTACCATTGACCACGGAAAGGCCAGCATCTGTTGTACACCAAAACCGTCGACCCAACGGAAAAAATTTACCAGCTGTAAACGAAAAAGCGTTCATGTCCACGCTTGGATTTCCTTCTGAAATGGGAATGATGATGATGACAATGACGCCGGGATGGTAACCGGCAGGAAGGTTTTTCGGATCCATGCTGATGTTGTCGTACGCCAAACCAAAGGTCCAGTTGTTCGATAGAACAGTACGCAGGCCAACAGCAGTAAGTGTACCGGCACGGCTGGCTGTACCGCCGCCAAAATCGAGATACCACTTTTGAAAGGTTGTTTTGTCAGTTTGGCTGAGCGCAGGCACTGAAAGCAGCAACAAGAGCAGGAGATGGAGTAGCGGTTTCATAACGTGAGTTTTGTTGTGTTTGTGTTGATGTGAAGCTAACAGCGTAGCGTGCCGGTTCCGAATTGATTTTTACGAACTGCTTGTGCGTAGTTGCAGTTTTTGCAAATGACCTTAACTGTAGAAAAGCCGTGCTGTTGATCTGTGTTGCTGCGATGCTGCGTGCGGACAAAGCACCTGCTACAAGGCAGCTCTGTTTAGTGGATATAACGTTGCCTGCCACCCACTTTCCATCTATATTGCAAGGCAGTAGTTGTCAAAAAAAGGGAGCGGCATGCAAACGCATTACCGGTTAACACCAGCCAGCTTCGGGGTTACCTGCGCTTTCGCCTAAACCGCTGGTGCCAGCGTACCAAGTAGAAGGGTAATGTGCTCTCGCATTGACTTTGCAGTTGTTTTAATTGCGACCCCTGTTATAAACGTACACTTCTTTTCAGCTCGTTACAACCCTTTCCGGGTAGAGAAGCAGTTGCACTGAGTAAGCCCTTCTTTTTCTTTAGGGAACAACAGCATTCAGTTTTTTCGAGCCGGCGTTTACCGGCTTCGCTCAGCAAACAGGTTGCTGACCATTTTCATTTCCACAGTTCGCTCATTCGGCTGTGGTTTCGCTGTTTTCTTTTCTATCTTTAAAAGGAGCGGCGCTGCTGGCTGTGCGTTGTTCGTAGAACTTGCCATCAACAATGTTTAGAAACCATCTTCAGTGCTAACACATTCGATCAACTGTTTCGTTCTTTCTGGCAGAAAGCGTGCAGCACAATTCGCCACGCTTCTTCTCTGCTGTTGTTTAAGCTTATTGAATGAGGCACAGGAGATCAATTTTCACAAAGTGACACTGGATGCCAGAAAACCTCTCACTGATAATTATCTCGAGGTAAAAGAAAACAACCTTTCTCTTCCGAAGGTGCTCACCTTTTACCAGTCGATCGATCAAACTGTATGGATGGGAACTGAAGCGGACGGGTTGATTGCCTATGCCGGCAATTACACCAAACATTACCGCCACGAACCCGGCAACCCAAAATCACTGCCCGGCAATACCGTGTATGATGTGTGGGAAGAGAGTCCGACAATCCTTTGGCTTTCGACCGGCAGTGGCCTGATAAAGTACAACCGTTTGTGCGACTCGTTCATCCGCGTCAGCAACAACGGTGTTTTTGTTTGTAAAAACAAAAACGGGCAACTGCTCACAACCGTTCCTGGGCAGGGACTGCAGTTGATTGACACCCTCCGCCGCCGGTTAATTTCATTCGGGGAGCAGCGGGTTGTTCACCCCGATGGAACACAGTACCCCGGCGAAACAATGACATTCATAAACCGCCTTGCAGTTGATGCAGACGGAGACGTCTGGGCTGCGGGCAAAGCCAAAACTGTCGAGGGATTGTTCCGCTTTGAGGCCGGCTCACACCACTGGGTGTTTTACCAGCCACCGTCCGTTTACCTCACTGATTTTAAAAAGGGTTTAAAACCCATAACAACTCCCGGGTCAAGGTTAGGTGCCGCTACTCTTTACATTGACAGCACCAACCGCATCTGGTGGGGCGGATGGTCGTTCCAGGGACTTATGTGTTATGAAAAGAAAACAGGCCAATGGCACCAGTATTATTTTGAAGCATCGCCGCATCATACTGGTTATAATGCTGTTTTACACATATATCCTATCAACAATGACGCGTTTTGGCTGAGCACTGATCTAAACTGCTTTGTCTTCAATCACCGGCTGTTAACCGCAGATAACTACACCTGGCTGGAAGGGCAGCAGCAGGTTGCGTCATTCAAAACAGCAGAAAGTGGTTTTGTGGACCACTGCAACAATCGGTGGCTGTACACCAACAAGGGTGTCTTCAAAACAAATCGAAATCAAACCGGGTTTCAACCGCAGATGCGGCTCCCGGTGTTTCATTCAAGGCTCAGTGCTTTTTGCGAGCTTGACACCGGTCATTACCTTTTAAGTGACCTGCAGATCTCGCTTGAGTCGGAACATTCACGTTCGTACATCACCGAAATTAAACAGGGCATTACAAGACGGCTGGACTGCAGCATACCGCGTAGATCTGTACACGAAATTATTCCAGCCGGAAAAGACTCGTATTATATTATTGGAGCCGGCATCTACCGGTTCAGCCTCAAAAAAGGCACCGCTCGCCGAATTACCCTTTGGATGGACGACGGTAGTAAGTGGTATAATGGGATCGAACTTTTCCGGAACATCTTATGGAACGACAGCACCCTCTTTTCCTGTTCTCGTGTAGGGCCTCAAGGGTTGTTGAAAATAAATCCAAAAAGTGGAAAGGTTCACCGCTACAATTCAACTTCCAAGAAACCTTCACCAGATGCACCGTTCGACGATAACATTCTCCGTATCATGCAGGACAATGACAACCGCATTTGGTGCAGCACCGGCAACGGCGTAGACATTTTCTGTCCTGAAAAAGAAATTTTTGAGCACTATTCTGAGTCTGAAGATGGGCTGTCCCTGGGACATTTGCCTCGCCTGTGCAAAACAGCTAACGGTCAATTCTACATTGCTTCGGAAGCCGGCGTGTTTTCGGCATCCGCCGTCCCGGGCCGGAAAGCTTCGTTTACTTATTTAACCAATGTTGGCGTTTGCTATTGGGCCACTACCGACAAAAACGGGCTGCCCTGGGTAGGTACACCGCAAGGTGTTTTTCGCATTGATCCTGCCACAAAAACTGCGCGGCGCTTTACCGAAAAAGAAGGCTGGTACTGGAACCCCTTATCAGAACCAAAGCGAATGAACGACGGCCGTTTTGTACTTTATGATGGTGCCGTTATTGACCCCACTGCTTTTGCTCAAAACAAGTTTGTTCCACGGCCTTCTCTGACAAAATTTTTGGTGGCCGGCCAGCCTTTTACACTGGACACCGCCCTTCCCTTTAAACGGCACATTTTCCTGAAAAACGACCAGAACTTTTTTAGCATCAGCTACACCTGCAACAGCTACATCAACGAAGAGGGCAATACCTACACCTACAAACTGGAAGGCGCCGACAACAACTGGGTAGCGGCGGGAACCCGCACCGAAGCTTTTTATACGGCCCTTGTGCCGGGTACCTACCGGTTTTGGGTACAGGCCGCCAACAGTGATGGCCTAAGGGGCAAAGCCTACCAGCTCCTTACCATCACCATCGTTCCAATTTGGTATCAAACCGGTTGGTTTAAAGCAGCAGCGATGATACTTCTTCTGGTGGTGGTGTACACCTTTTACCGGCAGCACCTGCTGAAAGAACGGGCAAAGGTGCTGGCAGAAAAACACCGCGCCATTGCCAAACAGCAGGAAGCCGAAGTAAAACAAATGAAAGCCGAATTTGAAAAGCAACTGGCACAAACCGAGATGGCCGCTTTGCGTTCGCAAATGAATCCGCATTTTATTTTCAACTGTCTCAACTCGATCAAGCTGTACACGCTGCAAAACAACACCGAAGCCGCCACCGAATACCTCAGCAAGTTTTCACGGCTCATTCGGCTGGTGCTGGAAAACTCCCGTACCACCACCATCCCCCTTGACGCTGAACTGGAGTACCTGCGGCTGTACCTGGACATGGAAGTGATGCGGTTTAAACAGAAGCTGCACTACACCCTTTCGGTAGCGCCAGGCGTGGATACATCTTTTGTTGAAATACCGCCTTTGCTGCTGCAGCCCTACGTGGAGAACGCCATCTGGCATGGCCTGATGCACAAAGCAGAAGGCGGGCAGATCGACATTCATCTTTCCTTGCAGGAAGAAAGCTGGCTGGTGATCACCATCACCGATAACGGCATTGGCCGCACAAAAGCGGCCGAACTAAAAAGCAAAGGCGCTACCGCCAAAAAATCATTTGGCATGAAAGTGACCTCGGAGCGTATTGCCCTCATTAAAAAACTTTATCAAACCGACACCGAAATTTCTGTTCTGGACCTGGTAGACAACGAAGGCCAGCCTGCCGGTACAGAAGTCACCATTAAAATTCATTTGCATGACAACGCTGCGCACCCTGATCGTGGATGATGAACCCGATGCCGTGAACCTGCTGCGCCTGCAACTGCAACAACATTGTCCGCAGGTGCAGGTGGTGGGTGGCTTTACCGACTCCACCAGGGCGCTGGAGGAGATTGAAATCCTGCAACCGGACCTCCTCTTTCTCGACGTAGAAATGCCGGTGATGAATGGCTTTGAACTGCTGGAAAAGTTAGCCCCTATTCAATTCAGCATTGTGTTTGTAACCGCCTACAACCAGTTTGCACTAAAAGCGTTTAAGTTCAATGCGCTTGACTTTTTGGTGAAGCCGGTGGATACACAGGAGCTGATGGAAGCTGTGGACAAGGCCGAACGGCAACACAAACCAACCGCGACACAGCTCTCGCAACTGCAAAAGCAATTGCGTGGCGAGCCGGTGACAAGAATCGCCATTCCGGCACAAAACGGTGTTTCGTTTATCGACCTCAATGACATTGTTTATGCAGAAGCCAGCAACAATTATTCAAAGCTTTTCCTGAAAGATGGAAACCAGTTCCTTGTGTCAAAAACCCTCAAAGATGTGCAGGAAGTGCTGGAGGAAGAACATTTTCTGCGGGTGCACCGCCAGTATATCATCAACCTGAATCATGTAAAGCAACTCAACCGGAATGAAGGCATCCTGACGATGGTGAACGGTGACCGCCTGCCCATTGCACGCAACCAGAAAGAACGTTTAATTGAGCGTTATCGTTGGTTGTAAACCGCCTCTCCATCTTTTCTTGTACAAAGCCGGCGCAATATGCAATTGCAATATCGACCGGTAGTGAGCTTCCTTGCTCTACACGAAAGGAAAAGACGCTTTCGATGTTGGTCAGATAAAGACCTTGAATCCTGACAGCGCATCGCAGCACCTGGTTGCGCAACAGAAGCGTTGAACGATTAAATTTCGGAAGCCGGATGAATTCGTGTAACTTGATAGTCATCTGCACATCCTCAGCGATTAACCATTCCTGCTCTTCGGAACGAAAATTTTTAACCTAAAACATTTACCATGAAAAAGATTTCGGTTTCCGTGATTGCATTC
>Ga0366748_1003_pt2 | contig 66884 bp, 63 predicted proteins | sample BONcelHN113001C6_FD_207079 | JGI IMG/M metagenome (GOLD analysis project Ga0366748, IMG submission 207079) | Enriched cells from coal bed in the Powder River Basin, Montana, United States - BONCAT cells N11 rep1 HSBNCT.N11.300.1.C6 ...
ACTCAACACCGTTTAAGATCACCACCGCACTGCCGTCTGACTTAACGGTAACCGCCACAGTTTGGCCATTGAGAATGACAACGGCACCGCCATTGGGCGTTAATTGATTGAAGACCGGTTCGATTTTACCGTTCAGGATAACAGCGGCACTACCACCGGCACCTTTCAGGTAAGGTGCAGTTGTTGTTTGTGTTTCTCCATTCAAAATGACCGCTGCACTGCCGGTGTTCGTTGATTGCACTTCGTACAGCTTTCCATTCAGAATCGTAATAGCGGAAGCAGAACTGTTTTTCACCGGGTATTCAACACCATTGATGATAACAGCAGCACTGCCGGTAGAACTGGTTTTTACCGGGTACTCAACACCGTTGAGGATCACCACCGCACTGCCGTCAGATTTGGTAACAACCGGATAATAGACACCATTCAGAATGATAACGGCGCCACCGCCGCCACTGATAACAGGATATTCAGTACCGTTCAGAATAACGACGGCACCGCCAGTTTGGGTGCTGGTTTTTACCGGGTATTCAATGCCACCGTTTAAGATCACCACGGCACTGCCGTCAGATTTGGTAATCACCGGCACAATTTCGCCGTTTAAGATCACCACCGCACTGCCGCTGTTCTTCACCGGGTATTCAATACCGTTGAGAATAACGGCGGCACCACCGGTTTGGAAGCCGTTGATAACGTTGTGTTCTACACCATCAATGATAACAACCGCACTGCCATCGGTTCCGCTTAAGATGGGGTAAACCTTGTTCAGGTAAACGATAACAGCATTGCTGTAAACGGGCAGCATCTGGTTTTGGAAGAACACCACGCCGGTTCCCCCCGTGCTGTTCATTACACCGAGAACGGTATTGTCGACATTCTTTGCATGTTCCGCTTGGATAATCTGTTTCAATTTGACTTCATCGTCAAGATTGGCGTTTTGCGGGAATGTGTAGCGGAATTGAACATTGCTGTTTAAAGGCCCGCCATAATCAACCGTAAAATTCTCCGGCGCAACGGTAACCGGAAGTTTGCTCACTGTCAATTTACCGTCCTTTGTTTCATAGTCGTACAGTTCCAACAGTCCCAATTCGACAGCACTGTTTGCATTGGAGATGCGGCTGGCGACAATTGTATACAATCCAGTTCCGGTATACGGCGTCAGGTTCGGGTTGGAGTAAGTGAATTGCAGCATCTCAGGAGCCACGCCAAGACTTGCTGCCGTGAGGCTGGTGCCGTGCTTTTTATTGTAGACATTCAGCGAATCGCCGTCCACGAAAATCGTGGCGGTGTTGGCCGGTAATTTTTCACCAAAGCGGCTGGTTTTGTCATCGGCTTTGATGGTTATAGTCAGTTTTTTTGTGTCGAAGAAGGTAATGCTTTTCGAAAAGCCGCCGTCCAGCTTTTCCGAACCCATCGGAGGCGTGTAAACCCGAATCGCCGGATTACCCTGGAACGGTTGAATGGTTGTCTGCAACAAATTGTTGGTGAGTGTGGTGGTGAGTGGTTGGTCCCGCAGGTAAACAACAGAGTTTTGCGAGAAAAAGGAGCCTTTTACATGAAGGGTGAAAGCTTCCTTGCCAACTTCTTTCCCACTCTCCACAATTAACTCGTCGATCTGTGGTGTAGGGTTGGCAAATGACTTAATTGCATTAAACGGTGCAATCAGTCCTTTCCCCGCTTTGTAATTCCAGTTACCTACGGTGCCGTCATTGGTCTCCATTGGCGCTGCAAAGTTGAACAAGTAAGGCCGTAATTGTTGAGAAGTGATGGGTTGACCATAAAACTTTTGCCTGGCCTGCATGATCAGTGCGGCAGCTGCAGCAGCGTGCGGCGCTGCAGCCGAGGTGCCGTAGAAATTAAAGAACCCATCCGATGTTCCGTTGACGGGATCCGTTACAAAATCAAGATCAGGACCCATTTGTACCGTGGTGTTGACACCGTTGGGTGCAACAATTTCGGGTTTGTTGCGGACTTCCGGATTCAACACGCCTTCAACAAAAACAGGCGTTCCACCAGACGACGAAAACGAAGCGGTGGATGGTTTCCTTCCGTAGGGCTCTGTATTGGAGAACAGTACGGCACCGACTGCAATGGCACCATTGGCGTTGGCATGACCAACGATGGTTGATTTGTCCAACAGCGATTGTTCGCCGGAAATCTCTTCCAGTACAGCATTGCCGCGGAAGATGACCAGTTTAAACAGCGGGTCTTCAGACTGTAGTGTTTCGTTGGCTTTTGTGATCAGCAATTTTGCATCTATTTCCTGGTTCGGATCCGGTAAGTTGATGGAAAAAGAAAGCACTTCAAATGGATCGCCAGTCAGGTTGTTCCGGTTAAAGCCAATACGGCCGCCCTGGTCAACCAGATAAACGTCAAGATCATTCTGTGTTCCGATCTGCTGCCGCAAAGAATAGATGTTGTCTTTCCATTGCAGCACAATGGTGTAGGTGCCTGACTTTAACTTCAGTGGTTTGTAGATGGAACCGTTGGCAAATTTGTGGGCATACAACCCGAGCCCACTTGGTGCCGGTGCCCGGTTGAAGGTGCTGGAAAATGCTTTTTGCCCAAAATTACCGGCTGAAGTAAAATAGGCCACACCGGCATTGTTAACCTCGTCCACGGCACGGGAAACAACGCCGTCCTGGAAGAAAGGCTCGGTGATGAAAGTGACATCATCAACAATGACCTTGCAGCCTTTGTTTTTCATGTCAATGATTCCCTGTGCCAGGTCGCCGGCACTAAGAAAACCGGTTCGGAACGACAAGGCTGCCATTGGTGCCATGTCGTGAACAATCTGCAGCATGGCCCGGCCCTCGTCAGATGCTGGCCCGTAAGGGTAGTCTTTCAAAACTTCAACCGGTACCTGGTTTAAATTTTTCCCAAGCTTATCAGGCCCCGGCAGGTCATCGTTGTCAACGTCTTGTTCTGCCGTGGTTTGGCCACCCACTCTTTTGTCGTAGCTGTCCGAAATCACACCAATCTTGATTCCTTCACCTTTCAGGTTAAAGCCGTTTCGCGTTAAGTCAGCAGCAATAGCTTTGTCGCCTTCGGATGTCGTAAGGCCATTGTTGCCGACCGGTAAAAACACAGGCCGGCAGTGGTTGATCACTTTCGGGTACTTGTTGATTTCTAATAAGTTTGCAATCGGAAACTTACCCGAGATTACCTGGTAATTAAGACCGTTGGGAATTTCATCTGTAAGTCCTAAACTTTCGAGCAAAAGTTTTGCTTCCGTCTCCTTTCCAACCACGGCTACGGCTTCTATCAATACCGTGGTACCGTTGTCCAGAATGATCAGGTGTTTTTTTGCCTCCTCCAGATCGTCGTTTATATAAGTCAGTTCGTGGCCGAGCACATTGTCAACTTTGCCGGTGTTTGGGTTAATGGGCTCCACACAGGAAACGTATTTAACAATCACTTCATCCGAAACACTGCCGCCGGTGACGTCAAAACTTGTGAGTTTATAGGTGCCTGGACTGCTGACAGAAATAATTGGTTCCGTTCCAACCTGGGTTTCCACGCCATCAACAATGGTAGTCCACTTAAATGCGATGCCGGCACTTTGATTAGTACCGATAGTCGTCTTTGTTTCCGGGCAAACAATGCTTTTGTCCGGACCTGCATCGGCAACGGCATTGGCAACTGCAACATACTTCACACTAACGCCACTTGCCAGTGTAACAGTGGTAGCGCTCCAAAGTGATCCTTCAATTTTGGAAGGTGTTGAGCCCTGGCCAACGAAAATGCCGCCATTGGTTGCCCAAACAGCGCCATACCAGATGCCGGCCGACGAGCCGGAAGAGCCGTTGGCGATACGCCATGCGTCCGTCCCATTTGCCAGTGTGCTGCCATTTCCGTGCACTTCGGTAAAAACGCGGCTGGCGTCGCCACCATTTACCAGTTGCACGTTGATTTTATCCAAATCGGCATCTTCATGCACCTGGATAACAATAAAGCCTGTGGTGCTTCCTTTGAAGTCGAGAATGAACTTGTTATCCTGGTTGGTGATTCTGATGTTTTTGAATGTGTAAATGCCGGTGCCGGAAAACGTAACAGTTTTACTTCCGTCCAATGCCAGGCTGCCGTAGCTTTTGTTGGGGTCAATGGATTTGGTGGACGTAATGTTTTCAACTCCAAAAGGCTGAAATGCGGCAACAGCAGGGGTGGATGGAAGCGTTGGAAATTGTGGATTGTCCAGCGGCTTTACGTTTTTGGGACCACTGTAGGTTGCCGAAGATGGCTTGTAAAGTTTGCCGTTGATGGTTCCACTTTGAATTACAATGTTACCGCCTACATCAATCCGCCCGCTTGCAGTGGGAAAACTGAAATTAGAACCGGTTGAAAAAATGGTTCCCGGGGCTCCCGCCTTATTTTTTGCAGATATATTTCCAGTAACGGTATTGCTGTTCGACAATTGCACAAGGTTGTCGCTGTTGATGTCTGCCATGATGTTCGTGTTTCCGACAGACGTCACCAAAGTATAACTCCCTATCCGGCCACCGTTGATGGTGGTGGATGTGCCAATTTGTGTTTTGTTTGCGCCAAACAAAACAAAATCACGCATTTTCAGTTGTGCGCTGGACTGGAGTGATGCCAGAGTAAAAAGGAGAAACATGCAAACGAAAGGACAGAGCAGGAAATGCTTTTTTCTCATACATTAGTTTTTGTCGGACGCACGGCCGTTTTCATCGTGCATAGGTTAATAAAAGCGATCAATTGTTAGTTCAAAAAGGGATCGAACAGCACGCTGCATTCACACCGAGTATAAATAAAGGAGGATTTTAGTAGGATATAGAACCGGTGTGTCAAGGGACAGGATGGAAAATGAAGATAGAACATTTTGCATAAAGCAAAAACCTAAAGTGTTGCTGGACGAGGATTTCGCCTTTTCAAAGCAATATTCATGAGCGGCTTACGGCTGCCATCGCTTTCATTTATGCAAGGATCGTCAAAGGTGTAAGCGGCATTGGTTAGCAGCTTATTAGCAGACCTACATAAAAACTGATTTGAAGCGGACACATACGGCAGCGATGTGAGCCACAAAAAATGCTCATGCTGAATCAACGGGCATGAGCATTGAATAGTCTTTCCCTTTCGGTATACCTTCAAGCCAACACAGAAATAGAACCTACTGCACCTGGATCATCTTAGGCGGTCTTTGCTTGGCTTCTTCCCGTTTGGGAACAACCAGGTGTAAAACGCCGTTTTCATACCGGGCATTAATTTGATCTACATCAACAACATTTTTGGGTAGCGTGAATGAACGTTGAAACGATTGGTAGCTAAATTCCCGGCGTGTATAGCGTTCGCCTTCCGTTACTTCTTTCTGGTTTTGCCGTTCGCTGCTGATGGTGAGTTGATTTCCATCCAATTCAATTCGAAAATCCTCCTTTTGCATTCCGGGTGCGGCTACTTCCACTTCAAAAGTGTCGGCCGTTTCTTTCACATTCACGGCGGGAATAGTGGTGTTGGTTGTTGAATTGTTGGCTAACCCCCAATTGAGAAAATCCTTGGTGAAGAAATCATCAAAGAGGTTAGTCATGTTGTTTCCGTTGTTCCACCTGATGATTGACATAATTACCTCCTTTGGATTAGGTTTAAAGAATAGGTTTGCAACGGCCTTTTTGCAAGGAGAATACCAACAAAAAAATGCTGAAAAAAATTCAGCATTTTGGAAAGGTTGACACGGCCAGACTGCAAAAATTACAAGTCATCACCATTCGTGAACAACGCGGTTCTTCACTCGCGGTTAAGCGCCGGTTCTGTTTTCGTTCGGCTGGTTGGTATCCGTATCGCTTTCACTATAAACCTTGTTCTCTTCATCGCCCTGGCCCATGGAACTGGTTCTTGTTTCGTCCGGTGCAGCATCAATGTCAAGGTCGGCGCCGGAAAGCATCTGCCCTTCGCCAAAGCTTCCTTCGTTAAGAGGCTCGCCCTGGAAGTCAACGTTGTCCATCCGGGCCTGCCGTAAACGGTCCTCGTCCCTGGTGGGCATGTAAGTGGTGTCGCGTAGTGCTTCCAGTTCGTCGGGGCGCACGTCGAAATCTTCGGAACCAGGTGCCGCCGATACGCGGCTGTCGGGACCAAATACACGGTCGCCTTCTTCGTCGGCAGAGGAAGCGGTGGTATCGGCCATTTCGTTTATTCTTGGAACGTTGACAAACTCCTGTCCGGGGATGTCTTTGACGTCCGGGAGGTCAATGTAGGTTTCTTCTGCCTCCAGTTCCTTTTTGTCTTTTTCACTCAGGGGTAAATCGCCGGGAATGGAAGAGTGGCTCTCCAGGCGGTTATTCGTCATATCTCTTTCGTTTCCCGACAGGTTTTTATCATTCGCCATAAAAGTTCTTTTCTGAAGTGCTAAAAATTTTGTGCCTAACTGGCAAACGGATGAAAGCAACGGAATTATTGGCGGTATTCGGCACAGGTTTCGAGGCATTTCCGGTAAAACATTCTATGCGCAAGTTCAGCTTCAAAACAGACATCAATTGCCTTGGCTGTGTGTCACAAATTAAACCACACCTGGACAAACTTGAACAGGACGGCCAGATCAATCACTGGCAGGTGCACCCCACCGATCCTGATCATACCCTCGAAATTGAAACAAGCCGGTTGAAGTTGGAGGACGTACAATTGTATGTACAAAATGCAGGATTCAAGGCGGAGCCAAAGCAGACTGCCCGGCGAAGTTAGCCCTCCATGTACCTTGTACGGAACTGTTGCAGGAGCCAAAGAGCAACGCTTTTCTGATGGAATTGGTGGCCATCTATTTGCGCTACCGGCAGAATTTGCTTGGTTGTGCTGGTGATAAATGCTTCTTTGGCAGAAAAGATTTCGTTGTAAGCAACGGCTCTTTCCTCCACTTTAAACTGCTTTTTTGCGATCTCCAATACTTTTTTACGGGTAACGCCGTACAGGACATTTTGGGCAGGTGTTACAACCGTGTCGTCACCCGTAAGCAGGAAAAAATTGCTTCGTGGGCACTCGCTGATCTGTCCGTTTGGAACATAAAGCAGATCATCGGCACCGGCTTCCAGGCGTTTTGGCTGCAGCCAGATGGCCATCAGGTAATCGATGGTTTTGATTTCGGGTAACGTACGCTGGTAAGGGTGGGAGAGAAGCTTGATGCCTTGCTGGTACTGCAGGTCTGTTGGTGGGTTGAAAGGGTGTTGCGATACAAGCAGCGCTGGTTGGCCAATGTTGAACCCGTCGTCCGAACAGCCTCCTGTAAGGCTTAGCCGGATGCCGGTGCCAGGCAGGTTATTTCGTTTCAACAGGTCGAAGATGATGGTTTTAAGCGTTTGCCGTTGCACAGGTGGCTGCAGATGGGCACTCTCGGCAGAGAAATAAAACCGTTCGAGGTGATCGTTCAGGAACAAGGGGGAATGACCCCGCAACCGGAAAAAGTCAAAAATGCCGTAGCCCCGCTGAAAAGAAAGATCCCGGAAAGAAAGGACAGCCTCCTGTTCCTTCACAAAGTCGCCGTTCAGGAAAGTCCATTTCGCCATAAGAAGTCAAAAGTAAAAAGTCAAAATTCAAAACGGAGCGTCCATCGTCGGCAACAAGCTTTTACTTTTGCCCTTTGAATTTTTACTTCAATATGCCAATAAACTTCTAAAATCAATATTTTTTTTCTATCCGCTTTCAGGGTTCAGCAATTTTCCCCTACCTTCGCCGTCCCAAAATTTAAGGTTCGTAATGCCTACTATACAACAATTAGTACGTAAAGGAAGAGAGATCATTCGTGCAAAAAGCAAGTCTAGAGCGTTGGACGCTTGTCCGCAACGCCGTGGCGTTTGCACCCGTGTGTACACAACAACTCCAAAGAAGCCAAACTCTGCGCTTCGCAAAGTTGCCAAAGTTCGCCTGACCAACAAGGTGGAGGTAATTGCCTACATTCCTGGTGAAGGCCACAACCTGCAGGAGCACTCCATCGTGTTAATCCGCGGTGGTCGTGTAAAAGACCTGCCAGGTGTACGTTACCACATTGTACGGGGTTCTCTGGATACGGCCGGTGTAAAAGACCGTAAGCAAAGCCGCTCCAAATACGGTACAAAGAAAGAAAAAGCCGGTGCTAAAGGTGCCGCACCTGCAAAAGGTAAGAAATAACGCTATCCATCAACGGCCACGGTACAGAGTAAAGTTTTAATACTTGAAGACATTCTGCCCAGTGGTGACTTAAAAAATTAAACAACATGCGTAAAGCACAAGCAAAAAAACTTCCCCTCGCTCCGGATCCCCGTTACAACGACAAACTGGTAACCCGTTTTGTGAACAACATCATGTGGGAAGGTAAGAAAAGCGTAGCTTTTGATATCTTCTACAATGCCATGGAAAGAGTGTCCAAAACAACCGGTGAAGATGGGTATGAAATCTGGCGCAAAGCCCTTGCCAATGTAACACCTGCGGTAGAAGTTCGCAGCCGTCGTATTGGTGGTGCTACGTTCCAGATACCTTCCGAGGTGCGTCCTGATCGTAAAATTTCGCTCAGCATGAAATGGCTGATCCGTTACAGCCGTGAGCGCAACGGTCGTAGCATGGCCGACAAACTGGCCAACGAAATTGTTGCCGCAGCAAAAGGTGAAGGTGCCGCTTTCAAAAAGAAAGAGGATACCCACCGTATGGCTGAAGCCAACAAAGCCTTTGCACACTTTAAGGTTTAAGAAACAGACTCCGATAAATGAAAATATCCCGCTTTTGGCGGGATATTTTTTTATGCTTACTTGGCTGAAATCTTACGAACCTGCATTGCCGTTGTCGCTGCCCTCGCCACCATTGTTGGTGCCGCCTGCAACGCCACTGTCAAAAACATCGGTTGTTGGCGTGGTAACGCCTTCCGGTGTTTGTGAGCCCGTTGAAAGATCATTTCCTTCATACGAACTGCCACCGCCGCCGGACATACCGCCTGTCATGCTGCTGCCCGTGCTGGTTGACTGATTTTTGTTACGGCTGCTGCTGCTTTTTTTGGAAGCGCCACCGCCCGATGAACGGCCACCACCCTTCGATGCGGCACCGCCTTTTGCGGCAATGCTGCTGCGGGTGCTTTTGCTGGCGGAAGCCAGGCCTCTCGACGAAGAGCCTTTAGAGGAAGAACCGCCACTTCTGGATGCAGATGAACCGCCACTGCGGGATGCGCTACGGCCGCCACCACTGCTCTTCGATGCAGATTTTGTTGAACCTTTGCTGCCGCCTTTCGACATTGCTTTGGAGGAAGAACCGCCTTTGGAAGCAGATTTTGCTCCGCTTTTCGAAGAAGCACTTTTAGAAGAGGATCCGCCTTTTTTGGAAGCGCCACCACCCGATGAACGGCCACCACCCTTCGATGCGGCACCGCCTTTTGCGGCAACGCTGCTGCGGGTGCTTTTGCTGGCGGAAGCCAGGCCTCTCGACGAAGAGCCTTTGGAGGAAGAACCGCCTTTTTTCGCTGCGCTCTTTTTGGAAGCGGCTCCTTTGGAAGAAGAGCTGCCGCCTTTTTTGGCTGCACCTTTCGAAGCAGATTTAGAAGAAGCAGAACCTTTTTTGGCAGCACCACCTTTCGACATCATGCCGCCTTTTTTCGCTGCGCTCTTTTTGGAAGCGGCTCCTTTGGAAGAAGAGCTGCCGCCTTTTTTGGCTGCACCTTTCGAAGCAGATTTAGAGGCACCGCCTTTCTTTGCGGCCGTTTTTGAAGAAGCGCCGCCTTTTTTTGCAGCGGTCTTTTTAGTTGCTTTTGCCATGTTTTAATGGGTTTTAAGTAAGGGTTAATAAATTCCGTATTGAAATTACGAATGATAAATTATTTGCAAAAATTGTGCGCAGCTATTTTTTGTAATGATTCGCTAGCGAAGACGTGTATATGTTGTTGAAAACACAACGTCGAACCGCATTGTTTTTTGCACTTGCGATGAACGCGATAATCAACTTGCAGACGGCACTCTGCGTTGCTTCTGGCTACAGTTTTCCCGCACAGCAAGCAACTGTTTTTTTGAACGGAAGACAAACGCAGTTGACGGCGTCAGGTTGTTCTAGCTAGTGTAATCACGAAACACGAAATGCCTGCTGGCGTTGTGTTCACCTTGGAACTATATTACGGCGTTGATTAGTCAGTTTCAGGCTAAACGGACGGTTGGACTCTCCACGCAAAACAGACACAGAAGAAAGGCCTCCTTTCAACAGGATTTAATCTTGGGTTAACGATTTTACCCCTTTTGGTTGCGTGTATTTCATGCCTAAAGACTTACCTTTGCGCTCCAAATTCAATTTAATTCAATCATGGCAGACTTAAGATTTCAACGCAACTTTGGTATCGCCGCCCACATCGATGCGGGTAAGACGACCACTACAGAGCGTATTTTGCGCTATACCGGCATGATCCACAAGATTGGTGAGGTGCATGACGGAGCTGCTACAACCGACTGGATGGAGCAGGAAAAAGAAAGAGGGATTACCATCACCTCTGCGGCGGTAAGCTGCCAGTGGAATTTCCCTACCGTTCTGGGAAAAGCAACTCCTGAAACAAAAAAATATTCTTTCAATATCATTGATACGCCAGGTCACGTGGACTTTACCGTAGAGGTAGAACGCTCCATGCGTGTACTGGATGGCCTGATTGCCTTGTTTTCTGCGGTTGATGGTGTAGAGCCTCAGTCCGAGACAGTATGGCGCCAAGCGAACCGTTACAATGTTCCCCGGATTGGTTTTGTCAACAAAATGGACCGCTCCGGCGCCGACTTCCTGATGGTGGTTAACCAGGTGAAGGAAATGCTGGGTTCAAAAGCTGTTCCGCTGCAGTTGCCGATCGGTGCCGAAGACGATTTTAAAGGTGTGGTTGACCTGATTAAAATGAAAGGGATCATTTGGCACATGGAAACAGAAGGGATGACGTTCGATGAGATCGAAATTCCTGCTGACATGGTGGAAGAAGCTAACCAGTGGAGAGCAAACCTTGTTGAGGCCGTTGCCGAATACGATGACAACCTAATGGAAAAATTCTTTGATGATCCTGATACCATCACCGAAGATGAAATTCACGCTGCCATCCGCAAGGCTACCATCGATCTGAGCATTGTGCCAATGATGTGTGGTTCTTCGTTCAAGAATAAAGGTGTGCAAACAGCGCTTGATGCTGTTTGTCGTTACCTGCCTTCACCGATGGATATCGAAGCAGTAAAAGGCATTAACCCGGATACTGGTGAAGAAGTGATTCGCAAACCGGAAGCGAAAGAGCCATTTGCTGCACTTGCCTTCAAAATCATGACCGATCCCTTCGTAGGTCGCCTGGCCTTCTTCCGGGTTTACTCGGGTCACCTGGATGCGGGTTCTTATGTGCTGAACGTAAGAAGCGGCAAAAAAGAGCGGATTTCCCGTATAATGAAGATGTTTGCCAACAAGCAAAACCCAATCGACTTTATTGAAGCCGGTGACATTGGTGCGGCTGTTGGTTTTAAGGAAATCAAAACCGGTGACACCCTTTGCCACGAAGATCACCCCATCACCTTGGAGAACATGTTCATCCCTGAGCCTGTAATCGCCATTGCGGTTGAGCCAAAAACACAGGCTGACGTGGATAAAATGGGCATGGCCATTTCGAAGCTGGTGGAAGAAGATCCGACACTGCGTGTGAACACCGATGAAGATTCTGGCCAGACCATCCTGCGTGGAATGGGCGAGTTACACCTCGAGATCATCATTGACCGGATGCGTCGCGAATTTAAAGTAGAAGTAAACCAGGGTGCTCCCCAGGTTGCCTATAAAGAAGCGTTCAACCAGAAAGTGGATCACCGCGAAGTGCTGAAAAAGCAGTCGGGTGGTCGTGGTAAGTTCGCCGACATCATGTTTGAACTCGGCCCAATTGATGCCGAGTGGAAAACTGAAAACCCGGACAAAAACTTCCAGTTTGTGAACGACATTTTTGGTGGTTCTATTCCCCGCGAATTTGTTCCAGCTATCCAGAAAGGTTTTGAAACGTCGATGGGAACTGGTGTATTGGCCTCTTACCCGGTCGACAACATGAAGATCCGGATTTATGATGGTTCTTTCCACGCCGTTGACTCTGACTCCATGTCGTTTGAATTGTGTGCCAAGCAAGGTTTCCGTGAAGCGGCCCGTAAAGCAAAACCTGTTTTGCTGGAGCCGATCATGAAGGTGGAAGTGTTGACGCCAGACCAGTACATGGGTGATGTAACCGGTGACCTGAACCGCCGTCGGGGTATGCTGGAAGGCATGGATACCCGTGCCGGTGTGCAGGTAATCAAAGCCAAGGTTCCGCTGAGCGAAATGTTTGGTTATGTAACCCAACTGCGTTCGCTGTCTTCGGGCCGTGCATCATCTACCATGGAGTTTTCACACTATGCCCCGGCTCCAAATAACATCGCTGAAGAAGTGATTGCAAAGAGCAAAGGCAAAGTGAGCGCCGAATAAACAACATCTTATCGCAATAGAATCCCGTTAGACAATGAGCCTAACGGGATTTTTTTATGCCCGCCATTTCCTAAGGAATTGAAGATGCAACCGTTTAGGCACTGATTTTGTCTGTGTTCTGTAGATGATTTGCCCTTCTTCATATTGGTCGTTACTGGCCTATGAAAAACACCACTTGGGCTGATTGTTTTCCTGGGGCTCTTCGGAGCCCTTTTTTTTGCGGTCGGTTAAACCTGTTAAGGAAAATACAATCCTAATCCAAATCTCTACCATGAAAACACAAAACCTACTGACGTTTGCAGTGGCCCTTTGTTCGTTATTCCTCTTCTCGTGTTCGAAAAACGACGCAGGAAAAGCAAGGCTGCAAGTGGCTTTAACCGATGGCCCCGGAAATTACGAGGTGGTCAACATCGATGTAAAGGACATTTTAATCAATTATTCCAATGATGCCGACAAAGGCTGGGCAAGCCTCGGAGGCGTAAAGGGCGGCAATTACGATGTGTTGCGTCTTGCCAACGGAAAAGATACCATTTTGGCCGATGCACAAATCAATACCGGCCGGATTCAGCAAATTCGCTTGGTATTGGGAGATAACAATTTTGTGGTGGTTGCCGGCAAACGGTACGATCTGCAAACTCCCAGTGCACAACAATCCGGCTTGAAGTTGAACATTCACCAGGACGCAAATGAAGGCATTCTTTACAAGCTGGTGATGGATTTTGATGCTTCCCGTTCGATAGTCACAACCGGTAGCGGAAAATACAGCCTGAAACCCGTGATCCGGACAACGCTGGAAGCGCTGGGCGGCAGCATCAAAGGTTACGTAAAACCCAACAGCTTTGCCACGGCCGTTTATGCGGTTCAGGGAACAGATACACTGGCTGGTACGTACACAGTAAACGGTGCGTATATGCTGAAAGGCTTGAATGCAGGTACCTATACACTTGAATTTGCACCCAGTGATAACACGTATAAAAAACAGTCCAAACCAGGTATCAACGTTACGGTGAACAATGTAACAGTGGTTGACACCGTGCAGTTGGTTCAATAAAATCGAAAGAATTACTGCTATGAGAGGAGCCGGCACCAGTTGCCGGCTTTTTTATGCCTTCTTCTCCAGCAACGGGTCATGAAAAACAAAGTAGGCTCCCCAGGCAGAACCAACAACACTACTGAGGTAAAACAGCAGGCTGATGACCACGGCTACATGTGTATCGAGGTGGAAGAACGTGGCGCCTTCCACAAAGACAAATTCTCTTGTGCCCAATCCGCCACCAAGCGATAGTGGCAGAACAGAAATAACCGACGCGGCAAGAAAAATAAAGATCCATTCCTGGTAATTGGTTGTTAGGTGCAGCGCCGAAAGTATAAGATAGATCCCGCCAACCTGAATGGTCTGCACAACAACTCCCCAGAAAAACGTGGGCAGAAAACCCGGGATAAAGTCTGCAAAAAAGTTCCGGACAACCAGGTATAAAGCAGCTATTGCCAAAAGACACCCAGCAATCAAGACGGTATCATAATACCTGTTCTCAAATACCAGAACGCCGTAAATGCAAAGTATCACACCAAGTCCCAGTAACCCACTAAACCGGTCCAACAGCACGGCTGCACTGGTTTTTTTGTAAGGCGCATGGTAGCGTTTGTTCAGGATCACTACTTTGTAAGCATCGCCACTGATAGAACCGGGTAAAAAAAGGTTGTAAAACATGCCGAGCCAGTACAATTTGATGTTTTTCCAGGAGGAGAGGTGGAGCCTGATGTTTTGGAAATAGATGTTGAGCCGATAAGCGGCTACCAATTTTGACGCGATATACGCCAGCACCGTTAAGAACAGGAAGAACCAGTTAGCGGTTTGCAACGCTTCCAAAGCCTGGCTAAAATCAATTTTACGGGAAATGTACCAGAAGCAAAGAATCGTAACAATCACTTTTACCAGTAATGACACTACAGAACGCGTTGTTGATTCTTTCTTTTCCGGGGGTAACTGAGTGGACATTCAAAAGGCTCTGCTTTCGGCAAAGCGGTGCAAATAACTTGAAAACGACGAATAAAAAAAGGATTTTGCCAATCTGCCGGTTTGCGCACTACCGTGCTGTAATATGCTTCTTTTAACCAGCCATTTAAAGGATGGTTTAAAGCTGAGCTGTCATTTTCCCTTAACTGCAGCGATAAATCACCTTTTCTGACTTTATTACACATCAACTGCACGAAACCAACTCCTCTAGTTTTAGCAATCGTTGCTCTTTTTGGCTCTTGTTCCGAATACCAGTACTCCAGGGTTTCTGGTGAATCTCATCGAAAGAATGAAAGTAACGAACTGGTCAGTGAAGATGATCTGTTGCCTGTGGAATGACTTTAAGGTTAAGAGAGGAAATTATTAAAATTTGGATCTTCTACAAAACAACTGGAGCTATGTAAATTAACTGGCGCCGGTTGGCCGTTGCATTAAACGTTAAACCATTATTTTTTCTGTCTAAACCAACTTCTTGTTGGCAGGGTCGGATTTACATATATGAAATCCAGAAGACGGTTTCTGTTCCGGGGCTTACCGCCGGCAATCTGCTCAAACGTGGCGATCGCTTCTATCTTTTGGCATAAAAGAGGGCTCTTTAGGCCTTTCTTCACAAAAATTCTTGCAGGTTTCTTTGCTGAAAGAAACTGATCCCCTACTTTTGCACTCCCGTTGTAAAAACTGGGAATTGATTATGTCACAACGAATCAGAATTAAACTTCAGTCTTACGACCATAACCTGGTGGATAAATCAGCCGAAAAAATTGTTAAGACGGTAAGAAGCACAGGCGCAGTGGTTACAGGGCCAATTCCCCTGCCTACTCGCAAGAAGATCTTCACCGTTTTACGTTCGCCCCACGTGAACAAAAAGAGCCGTGAGCAGTTTCAACTGGCAACCCACAAACGCCTGCTGGACATCTACACGTCTTCTTCCAGAACGGTTGACGCACTGTCGAAGCTGGATCTGCCTTCAGGTGTGGAAGTTGAGATCAAAGCGTAGTCTTCGTACCTACGCCGGACTGAAGTCCAAAGAAAAAAAGTTCTTATCAACGAAATAACTGTTCATCTCTCAATCTATCCCGCTCAGCGGGAGATGAAAAAAGAGCGCTGGATAAAGAAACTGCGGCTCAACACCGCACATTACATATAAACAAGCCCTTCGAGGTTTGTTTGTCGCCGGTACTTCCCCAGACAGTGTGTCGAATCGGGAAAAGGTCGGATGATGAACCAGGATTGAAGACCCACAACTACCAATGGGTCTGTCTTGTATAACCTTGCGGGGATTAAACCGCAAAACAAATGAAAGGTATCATTGGTAAAAAAGTTGGGATGACCAGCATCTTCGATCCGAGCGGCAAACAAACCGCTTGTACGATTATCGAAGCTGGCCCTTGCGTTGTAACGCAAGTAAAAACACAGGAAACCGACGGCTACAACGCACTCCAGGTAGCGTTTGGCGACAAAAAAGAAAAGCACGCAACAGCGGCTGAAAAAGGTCACTTCACCAAGGCCAACACTCCGGCCAAGAAATTTGTCAAAGAATTTCGCAACTCTTCTCTCGAAAAAAATATTGGCGACACCATCTCCGTCGACATTTTCGCTGAAGGCGAAAAAGTTGAAGTGGTAGGTACCACAAAAGGTAAAGGTTTCCAGGGCGTTGTAAAGCGCCACGGCTTTAGCGGTGTGGGCGAAGGCTCGCATGGTCAGCACGACCGTCAAAGAGCTCCCGGTTCCATCGGCGGTTCTTCTTATCCTTCCCGTGTATTCAAAGGCATGCGCATGGCCGGTCGTATGGGTACCGATCGCGTAAAAGTGAAAGGGTTGAAGATCGTTAAGATTTTCCCGGAGCAAAACTATATCCTGTTAAGCGGATCCGTTCCGGGTCACAATGGTTCAATCGTTTTAATTCAGAAGTAGGGACACGCCACCGGCGAGTCCGGTGATAAAACAATATCATCATGCAAGTAAAAGTATTCAACATACAAGGACAGGAAACCGGTAGAACGGTTGAACTTCCTGAAGAGATTTTTGGTATCGAGCCAAACGACCACGCCATTTACCTTGCGGTAAAGCAATACCTCGCCGCTCAGCGCCAGGGTACACATAAGGTAAAAACCCGTGCCGAGGTGCAGGGTGCCAGCCGCAAACTGCACAAGCAAAAAGGTACCGGCGGTTCACGTAAGGGCAACATCCGTAACCCGTTGTACAAAGGTGGTGGTACCATCTTCGGTCCTAAACCGCACAAATACGACATTAAGCTGAACCGCAAGGTGAAGGACCTGGCAAAAATGTCTGCTCTTTCGCACAAAGCAAAAGCAAACGCCATTGTTGTTGTGGAAGACGTAAACCTGGAGGCACCAAAAACAAAAACCTTTGCCGGTATTCTCAACAGCCTGAAAGTGGGCGAGAAGAAGCTGATGTTTGTGTTGCCCGAGTACAACAACAACGTGTACGTTTCCAGCCGCAACATTCCTTCGGTGCTGACAACGTTGCTGAGCGACGTGAACACATACGACATCGTGAACTCGGAAGTGCTGGTACTGACTGAAGGTGCTGCCAAAATTTTTGCAGGACAGGAAGAAGCTGAAGCAACAGCTTAATTATTCAAGTTTAAAAACAAATTCAGATGAGACCTTCTGAAGTATTGATAAAGCCCATCTTAACCGAAAAAGCAAACAGCCAGCAGGAATCCCTGCGCCGCTACGCTTTTAAGGTAGCCCGTAAAGCCAACAAGCTTGAAATTAAGAAAGCTGTTGAAGCAATGTACGGTGTCACAATCGTTGATGTAAATACAGTAGTTGTTCCCGGCAAAAACAAAACCCGCTATACTAAAAAAGGTTTTGTACAAGGACAGAAGCCCGCTTACAAAAAAGCGCTGGTAACGGTCGCCGAAGGGGAAACAATCGACCTCTACTCGAACATCTAATTTTTAAAAGAAAGGCTTCAGCAGCCGCAAATGTTGAAAAGGAAATAAGTCATGGCACTAAGAAAATATAAACCCATTACAGCCGGTACGCGTTGGAGAATCGGCAATGCCTACGCAGAAATCACTACCGAAACACCGGAAAAATCGTTGCTCGAATCAAAGAAGAGAACCGGTGGCCGTAACTCCTCTGGCCGCAGGGCGATGCGTTACATTGGTGGCGGTAACAAAAACGCTTACCGTATTATTGATTTCAAACGCGACAAAAAAGAAGTTCCTGCAAAGGTGGCAACGATCGAGTACGATCCGAACCGCACAGCGTTTATCGCTTTGCTGAACTACGTTGATGGTGAAAAGCGTTACATACTTGCCCCGCAGGGTTTGCAAGTAGGTATGACCGTCATCAGCGGTGAAGCCGTGGCGCCGGAACTGGGTAACACGCTTCAGTTAAAGAACATGCCTTTGGGTACTGTTGTTCACAACATTGAAATGCAGCCGGGACAGGGTGGTAAAATTGCCCGTTCTGCCGGTTCTTCTGCGCAACTTTCCAACAAAGAGGAAAAATACGCTGTGTTGAAAATGCCAAGTGGTGAACTGAGAAAAGTATTGATTAACTGTCATGCAACCGTGGGTGTTGTTTCTAACAGCGACCACCAATTGGAGTCGATGGGTAAAGCCGGTCGTAACCGTTGGAAGGGCATTAAGCCAAGGAACCGTGGTGTAGCCATGAACCCTGTTGATCACCCGATGGGTGGTGGTGAAGGTAAAGCTTCCGGTGGCCAGCCTCGTAGCAGAAACGGCCAATACTCTCGCGGTTTGAAAACACGCACAAAGGGTAAAGGAAGCGACAAGCTGATCATCCAGCGCAAGAACGGTAAGAAACTGGCAAAATAATTAGCAAATCTGCAAATGTGAAAAGTTGAAAATGGGGTTTCACATTGCAATAGGAAGTAAGCCCATTTTCACATTTGCTAATTTTCAAATTTTCAAATTAACACATGGCTCGTTCAATTAAAAAAGGTCCTTACGTCGCAGCCCACCTCGAAGACAAGGTTGTTGCGATCAACGACGGTAAAGCAAAGAAAGGTGTGATTAAAACCTGGAGCCGTCGTTCGACAATCACTCCTGATTTTGTCGGTCATACGTTTGCGGTACACAACGGGAACAAGTTCATCCCGGTGTACGTAACAGAGTTCATGGTTGGTCACAAACTCGGCGAGTTTGCCCCTACCCGCAACTTCAAAGGACACTCAAGTAAAAAAGGATAAAACGGTTTGTCGTTTATAGTTGGTGGTTTGTCGTTAAAGAACCACAAACTACAAACCATCAACCACAAACAAGATATAAAATGGAAGCAGTAGCTAAACTGAGAAATTATCCGACATCGCCCCGCAAAATGCGCCTTTTGGCGGATCTGATCCGTGGCATGCAAGTAGAAAAAGCCTTGGCTGTTCTGGAGCACAACGCCAAACATCCGGCAGTGCCGATGCGCAAACTGGTGCTGAGTGCCATCAGCAACTGGAAGCAAAAGAACGAAGGTGGCGATGAGGGTGCTCTGTATGTGAAAACCATCTTTGTGGATGGTGCCAGAACATTGAAGCGCATGCGTCCCGCTCCGCAAGGTCGTGGTTACCGTGTTCGCAAAAGAAGCAACCACGTCACTGTCATTGTTGACGCAAAACCTTAATTCAAAATCGTACTTAAAAAATAAACATGGGTCAAAAAGCAAATCCGATTGGTAACAGGTTAGGCATCATCCGCGGATGGGAATCTAACTGGTATGGCAACAAAAAAGACTTTGCCAATAAGCTGATTGAGGATAACAAAATCAGAACTTATCTGAATGCCCGTATCAATAAAGGCGGTATTGCCAAAATTGTGATTGAGCGTACCCTCGGTAAGCTTATCATCACCATCCACACGTCGAAGCCCGGCATCATCATCGGTAAAGGTGGTGGCGAGGTGGATCGCGTGAAAGAAGAGCTGAAGAAGCTGACCGGCAAAGACGATGTTCAGATCAACATCCTGGAAATCCGTCGTCCGGAGCTGGATGCAATGATCGTTGGCGACACCATTGCCCGTCAAATTGAAAACCGTATCAACTTTAAACGTGCAACTAAAATGGCCATTGCTTCTGCACTTCGCATGGGTGCCGAAGGAATAAAGGTCCAGTTGAGCGGCCGTTTGGGTGGTGCAGAGATTGCCCGTAGCGAAAAATTCATGCAAGGCCGTGTTCCCCTGCACACCTTCCGTATGGACATTGATTACGCCAACGTGTTTGCCCAAACCGTTTACGGAAAGATCGGTATTAAAGTATGGATCTGCCGTGGTGAAGTATTGGCAAAACGTGACCTGAACCCGAACATCATCGGTGGCCAGGAGCGTGGTGAAATGGGTGGTCGCAGAGACAACCGTGGTGATTTTGGTGATCGTCGTCGTGACGACCGTGGCGACCGCAGAGGCGGTGGTGGCGATCGCAGAGGAGGTGGTGGACGCCAGGGTGGCCAAGGTGGCGGACGCCGCTAAACCCGATATGCAGATTTGCAGACAGGCAAATGTGCGGTTTGAAATAGTTCATTATTTGTAAAGACTGGTTTGCGTTTGAGGACAACCACAAACGATAAACTACAAACTATAGACAGTTATGTTACAGCCGAAAAGAACAAAGCACCGGAAAATGCAGAAGGGTCGCATGAAAGGCGACGCGAAAAGAGGCACCACGATCTCTTTTGGTTCTTACGCATTGAAAGCTTTGGAAGACCATTGGATCACTGACCGTCAGATTGAAGCTGCCCGTCAGGCCCTGACCCGCCACATGAAACGTGAGGGTAATGTATGGATCCGCATTTTTCCCGATAAACCCATTACCAACAAACCTGCAGAGGTGCGTATGGGTAAGGGTAAAGGTAACCTGGAGTACTGGGCTGCCGTTGTAAAACCAGGCCGCATCATCTTCGAAATCGATGGAGTTTCGGAAGAAGTGGCTCAAGGCGCTCTGAAGCTTGCCGCCGGTAAGTTGCCGATCGCTACAAAATTCATCAAGCGCTACGACCTGGCTGAAGCGTAAACAAGCTGATAATGGGATAATCTGATAATGTGATAATAACAACTTCTACATTATCACGCCTCATTATCAAATTATCGAATTATCGAATTATCAAATTAGAATACAATGTCAAAGACAGTTGATTTCAAAAAAAGCATTCAGGCGCTGAGCGAAGAGGACTTAACAGCCCGCATTCAGGAAGATGAGATGCGCTTAAAGAAGCTTGAATTTGCACACGCTATTTCTCCATTGGAAAACCCAATGACCATCCGCAATCTGCGCAGAGAAGTGGCTCGTTTGAAAACTGAATTAAAAAAGAAACAATTAGGTTAAAACAGCTACAAGCTGTTAGCTGCAAGCCACAAGCTTGTAGCTTGAAGCTAAAGGCTAAAAGCTTAAAAATATGGCTGAAGCAACAACGACAAGAAATTTACGGAAAGAAAGAATTGGTGTGGTGACCAGCAACAAAATGGCCAAGACGATCACGGTGGCCGTTGAGCGGAAAGTAAAACACCCAATCTACGGTAAGTTCATCAAGAAGACTACCAAGTTCCATGCGCATGATGAGAAGAACGAAGCCAGCATTGGCGACGTGGTCCGCATCATGGAAACCCGTCCCATGAGCAAAACAAAGCGCTGGAGACTGGTAGAGGTAGTTGAGAAAGTGAAGTAAGAGAACAGCCGCCCGTTATAGCTGTCAGCTGTTGGCCGGCTTCGAAACAATATATTCCATAACTGGCCTTTGCTAACTGCGAAAGGCTAAGAGCTAAAAGCTAAACAAAATGATCCAGCAAGAATCTCGTTTATCCGTAGCGGACAACAGCGGTGCCAAAGAGGTCCTGTGTATCCGTGTATTGGGAAACAGCGGTCAGCGTTACGCCGGTGTAGGCGATAAGATTGTGGTGACCGTGAAAGATGCCATCCCTGCAGGTGGTATCAAGAAAGGCACCGTGGCAAAGGCGGTTATCGTTCGCACAAAAAACAAGCTGCGCCGCAAAGACGGGTCGTATATCCGTTTCGACGACAATGCAGTGGTGATCCTGAATGCAGCCGATGAGCCAAGAGGTACCCGTATTTTCGGCCCTGTTGCCCGCGAACTCCGCGACAAAGGATACATGAAGATCATCTCCCTGGCACCCGAGGTGCTTTAAATGTAAATCAGGTAAGGAAGTGTAAAGCGGAGGAAACTCTCAAATTGTCGTTAACTCCGGTCTCACCTTCCACCATTACCGTTTTACTGAATTAATTTTGCAAACTCCTCCTCCCGTTGGAATGGGAGGGAAAAAGGAACCATAAAAAATGAAGACAAGATTCAAACCCAAGTACAACATCCGCAAAGGCGACCAGGTCGTCGTAATTGCTGGTGACGACAAGGACCTGAAGAAGCCCCGCGAAGTGAAAGAGGTGCTGGTAGAAGAAGGGAAAGTGATTGTGGACGGTGTTAACATCATCACCAAGCACACCAAACCTTCTGCGCAAAACACAAAAGGCGGCATCGTGAAAAGAGAAGCCCCGATTGCTATCTCTAACGTAATGCTGTGGGACGGCAAACAGCCAACCAAAGTGAAGCGTGAAGTAAGAGACGAGAAAAAAGTTCGTGTATCTAAAAAATCTGGAGGAATCATCTAATGGCAACGACAAAAGTAACTCCACGATTGAAAACAAAATATAGCAGCGAGGTTGTTCCGGCTTTGCAAAAGCGGTTCAACTATAAATCGTCCATGCAGGTTCCCCGCCTGGAGAAAATTGCCATCAACCGCGGCGTAAACGGTGCGGTGAATGACAAGAAGCTGGTTGATATTGCCCTTGATGAACTGTCAACCATCAGCGGTCAAAAAGCGGTGGCAACCATGTCTAAAAAGGACATCTCCAACTTTAAACTGCGGAAGAACATGCCGATCGGTGCAAAAGTGACCCTGCGCGGCGAGAAAATGTATGAATTCCTGGACCGTTTGATTTCCGTAGCCCTGCCGCGTGTACGCGACTTCAAAGGCGTAAACGAAAAATCATTCGACGGTCGTGGCAACTATACCATGGGTGTAACAGAGCAGATCATCTTCCCGGAGATCGATATCGATAAAGTAAATCGCATCACCGGTATGGACATCACCTTTGTAACAACGGCCCAAAACGATGAAGAAGCATACGAGTTGCTGAAAGAGCTTGGTATGCCATTCAAAAATGTAAAGAAATAATTAGCAAATCTGCAAATGTGAAAAGTTGAAAATGGGGTTTCACATTGCTTCAAAATTTAACCCATTTTCACATTTGCTAATTTTCAAATTTTCAAATTAAAACTATGGCTAAAGAATCAGTAAAAGCCAGACAACGGAAAAGAGAAAAGATGGTTGCCCAGTATGCTGAAAAAAGAGAAGCATTGAAAGCAGCCGGCGACTGGAAAGCTTTGGATGAACTGCCAAAGAATTCTTCCAAAGTACGCCTCAAAAACCGTTGCCAGATGACCGGTCGTCCGCGTGGTTACACCCGTTACTTCGGTGTATCGCGGATTGCTCTTCGAGACATGGCTTTGAACGGTACGATTCCCGGTTTGAAGAAAGCAAGCTGGTAATTCAGTAAATAGTTGATTTGTTAACAGGTTAACATGCCTTGTCAACTCATCAACCTTTCAACTCATCACATCATAAAAACAATCCAATTGCTCCGGACAAAGCGGAGTGTAGGAGGACAATAAACATGGTAACAGATCCTATTGCAGATTTTTTGACAAGAATTCGTAATGCGCAAATGGCCGGTCACCGTATCGTGGAGATTCCTGCGTCGAACCTGAAGAAGCGCATGACTGAAATCTTGTACAACCAGGGCTACATTCTGAAATACAAATTTGAAGACGACAACAAGCAAGGGCTGATCAAAATCGCCTTGAAATACGATGCCGCTACCAAACAGCCGGCAATCCAGTCGTTGGAAAGAGTAAGCCGTCCGGGTTTGCGTACCTATGCAAGGCCTGCCGATTTCCGTCGTGTAAAGAACGGTTTGGGCATTGCCATCGTATCCACTTCCAAAGGTGTTTTGACCGACAAGGAAGCAAAAGCGCAGAATGTAGGTGGTGAAGTACTGTGCTACATCTACTAAGAGGTTCCGGTTTTAAGCGATCAGGTAGTTGTTGATACATTAAGCTGAGACTATACTAAGCTGATCGGTCAGCAACTGAAATTTATCATACAAACAAAAATTTATTTTATGTCTCGTATAGGAAAAGCCCCGGTTACAGTCCCCTCTGGTGTAACAGTGACCGTTGGAAAAGACAATGTTGTTACGGTGAAAGGCCCAAAAGGTGAATTGAAAGAAACAATTGACCGTGACATCAAGGTTGACGTGGCTGATGGTTCCATCAACATTTCGCGTCCGACCGACCAAATTCGCCACCGTGCCCTACACGGTCTTTCAAGAGCCCTGATCGCCAACATGGTGAAGGGTGTCACCGATGGTTATACCAAGAAGTTAGAGCTGATTGGTGTGGGTTTCAAGGCAGCCAACCAGGGTAACGTTCTGGACCTGGCGCTGGGTTATTCGCACAACATCATTTTTGAAGTTCCGAAAGAACTGAAAGTAACCACAGCCCAGGAAAAAGGACAGAACCCCAACATCACGCTGGAAGGCATCGACCGCCAGTTGCTGGGTGCTGTTGCTGCTAAAATCCGTAGCCTGCGAAAGCCTGAGCCGTACAAAGGAAAAGGTGTTCGTTACATGGGCGAAATCGTTCGTAAGAAAGCTGGTAAAGCGGCTGGTAAGTAAGTTTACAAGTTGACAGGTTAACGGGTTGGAACGGCTTTGTTAACTTGTCAATCTCTCAACACATCAACTTGTCCCTGGCAGTATCAGGGATATAAATACAGAAAAATGAGAACAAGCGCAAAAACATCAAGAAGGCAGAACATCCGCTACCGCATTCGTAGGAAGATTGGCGGTACCGCACAAAAGCCCCGTCTTTCTGTTTTCCGTAGCAATAAAGAAATTTATGCTCAATTGATCAACGACGATGCAGCGGTTACCGTTGCCGCGGCTTCATCAAAAGACAAGGACATTGCTGCTCAAACAGGAAACAAAACAGACATCAGCAAACTGGTTGGCCAGGCCATTGCCCGCAAAGCAAAAGAGCTGGGCATTGAAACAGTGGTGTTTGACCGGGGTGGCTACCTGTACCACGGCCGTGTAAAAGCTTTGGCTGACGGCGCAAGAGAAGGTGGGCTGGTATTCTAATTTTTTAACGACGTAATTACGAAATAATAAAATGGCAAAAGCAATTTTAAACAGAGTAAAAGCAGGCGACCTTGAACTGAAAGAAAAGGTAGTGTCTATTAACCGTGTAGTGAAAACTACCAAAGGCGGTCGCACGTTCTCTTTCTCTGCATTGGTGGTTGTTGGCAACGAAAACGGTGTCGTTGGTCACGGCCTCGGTAAAGCCAAAGAAGTACAGGAAGCAATTACCAAAGGCATCGAAGATGCAAAGAAGAACCTGATCAAGGTTCCCGTTATGCACGGTACCATTCCTCACGACCAGTTAGCCAAAGTTGGCGCAGCAAAAGTGCTGATTAAGCCGGCCGCTCACGGTACGGGTGTAATTGCCGGAGGTTCCATGCGTGCCGTTCTGGAGAGCGCCGGTGTTACCGACGTTCTGGCAAAATCACTGGGTTCTGCCAATCCGCACAACGTGGTAAAGGCAACCTTTGAAGCCCTTGCCCTGTTGCGTGAACCGATCTCCATCTCGAAGACGCGCCGTATTGGTCTGAAGAAAGTATTTAACGGATAAATCAGTCATACGTTTTAAGTGATAAGTTGTAAGTCCGGAGGGCTGCTTATTATTTACGACCGACAACCTATAACTTGATCTCATGAAAAAGATTAGAATCACTTTAGTGAAAAGCCCCATTGACAGACCAGAGCGTCAGAAGCTGACCCTGCAGGCACTGGGCTTGAATAAGCTGAACGCTTCGAAAGAAGTTGAAGCCACTCCGCAGATCCTTGGTATGGTGCGCAAAGTTGAGCACATGATCAGCGTGGAAGAAGTAGCATAAATAAGTTAAAAGTCAAAAGTAAAAAGCCCAAAAGAAGCCAACGAAAAGGCAAAGCTTCTTTTACTGTTAAACAGTCTTTTTAATTTTGACTTTTGAATTTTCAATTAAACATGCGAGGGGAGAAGAACCCCGTCAGTAAAAATCAAACAACATGAATTTACACAATTTGCGTCCTGCCAAAGGCGCCGTTCACAAAGAGAAAAGATTAGGTCGTGGTGAAGCTTCCGGTCATGGTGGCACATCCACAAAAGGTAACAAAGGTGGCCAGAGCCGTGCCGGTTACAAGCGCAAGCGTGCCCATGAAGGTGGCCAGATGCCGATTCAGCGTCGTGTGCCGAAACGCGGCTTTAAGAATCCCGACCGTATTGAATACAAAGTCTTCAACCTTGGACAAATTGAGCAGCTGCAGGAAAAATACGGTTTGCAGGAGTTTTCGCTGGAAAACCTGTACACCAACGGCTTAATTAACCAGACCGACAGAGTGAAAGTACTGGGTAACGGAGAATTGAAAGCGAAGCTCACCTTCAAAGTAAACGCTATCAGCGAAAAAGCAAAGCAGGCTGTCGAAGCAGCTGGCGGTAGTGTGGAAATAGTGAAGTAATTTTCCTAAATTGCAAGGCACTTACAAGCCGTGCATCTAAAGCTATTGAACACAAAGTCAAAAGTAAAAAATCAAAAGTCGAAAAGGTATCTATGCTATCAGACTCCATTTTTACTTTTGACTTTTGAATTTTGATTTCAAACATTTCTCTTCTGTGAAAAATTTAATTAAGACCTTAAAAAACATCTGGAGCATCGAGGAACTGCGCAGCAAGATTCTGTACACCCTGCTTCTTTTGTTTATCTATCGTGTGGGTACGCACATTGTGTTGCCGGGTATCAATCCTGCCGGGTTGGATGCAATCGCCAACCAAACTAAGAGCAACGGTATCCTGGGCCTGATCAACACCTTTGCAGGCGGTGCCTTTTCACAGGCTTCCATCTTTGCCTTGGGCATCATGCCGTACATCTCGGCGTCGATCTTTGTGCAGTTGATGACCGTATTGGTTCCGCAATTCCAGAAGATGCAAAAAGAAGGGGAGAGCGGTCGTAAAAAGATCAACCAGTGGACCCGCTACCTCACCGTTGCGGTAACCATGGTTCAGGCTTCTGCTTATGTAGCTTACCTGCGCCAGATGACCGCTTCTACCGGTGGTGTACTGCCTGCTTACCTCGATTATTTCTGGCTTTCGACTGTGGTTGTGCTTACTGCCGGTACCATGTTTGTTATGTGGCTGGGTGAGAAAATCACTGACAAAGGCTTGGGTAACGGTACGTCGCTGATCATTATGATCGGTATCCTGGCACGCCTGCCGCAAAGCTTTATGCAGGAACTGGGAAGCAAGTCAACCCGTTCCGGTTTGATCCTGGTGTTCATCATCGAGATTGCCATTCTCATTGCCATCATCATGGGTTGTATCCTGCTGGTGCAAGGTGTTCGCAAAATACCTGTTAACTATGCCAAGCAGATCGTTGGTAACCGTCAGTTTGGTGGGGCTCGCCAGTTTCTGCCGATCAAAGTCAACAGCGCCGGTGTAATGCCGATCATTTTTGCGCAAGCCGTATTGTTCCTGCCGACTTTGTTCAACCTGACGGGTACGGCAACCGGAACCGGTATTGCGTCGATCTTCCAGGACCACTCCAATGCTGTTTACATGCTTGTGTACGCGGTGGTGGTGATTGGTTTCACCTTCCTGTACACAGCCTTAATTTTTAACCCCAAGCAAATTGCTGATAACCTGAAGCAAAACAATGGTTTTGTTCCGGGTGTTAAGCCAGGTCAGCCAACAGCCGATTACATCGGTGGCATCATGGATAAAATCACGCTGCCCGGTGCCATCCTGCTTGCCTTTGTGGGTATTCTCCCGGGTATCGCACAGCGCCTCGGTGTTCAGCCAAGCTTCTCTACCTTCTTTGGCGGTACATCGCTGCTGATTATGGTGGGTGTTATCCTGGATACGCTGCAGCAGATTGAAACACAATTGCTGATGCGCCAGTACGACGGCCTGATGAAGAGCGGCCGCATTCAGGGCAGAACAGTAACACAAGCTTCTTACTAGGAAGAAAGGGTACGAAGTTTTACATAACGAAAACCTGGTGAGAGATACTTACCGGGTTTTTTTGTCGAAAGCTAGCAGCCGTCCACATTCAGTAAAGAACGGAATAAGGACTGGCTGAATGCCTACAACTGAAAGTTGAAAAGTCAAACGATGATTCATTACAAAAACGAAGAACAAATTGAACTGATGCGGCACAGTGCTTTGCAAGTGAGCAAAACACTGACCGAGGTCGCAAAGATTTTAAAGCCAGGTGTGAAAACGATCGACATTGACGGTTTTATCGGCACGGTGATTAAGGATCTTGGAGGCAAGCCTTCATTTCTAAATTACCACGGCTACCCGTTTAACTCCTGCATTTCTGTAAATGATGTGGTGGTGCATGGCTTTCCCGGGAAATACGAATTGAGAGAAGGGGACGTTGTTTCCATTGATATCGGCGTATACAAAAACGGCTTCCATGGCGATCATGCCTATACTTTCATGATTGGGCAACCGTCAAAGGAGGTTCTCAATCTAGTAAGGATTACCAAAGAAAGCTTGTACAAAGGCATCGAAAAAGCTGTGGCCGGAAACCGTGTAGGTGATGTGGCTTTTGCCATTCAGGAACATACCGAAAAAAAGAACGGCTACGGTGTGGTGCGGGAACTGGTTGGTCACGGGTTAGGAAAGAACATGCACGAAGATCCGCAGGTACCCAATTATGGCAAACGCGGTTCGGGACCGGTCATGAAAGAAGGGCTGGTGATTGCCATTGAGCCGATGATCAATATGGGCAAAAAAGAAGTGTTCACCGAAGACGATGGCTGGACCGTTCGCACAAAAGATGGCAAGCCTTCCGTACACTTTGAACACGATGTTTGCGTTAAGAAAGGAAAAGCCGATGTTCTATCCGATTACACCGAAATTGAAAGGGCGGAGAAGGAAAACGGCAACCTTTTTGCTGAGTATTGAGCCGCTGAAAAAACCATTGCTTATGAAACGTTCGTTGCTGTTGTTGACGGCAATCATCCTTTTCGCAACATCTTATGGACAGCCGGATTCGGCTGAGAATCGTTTTAAAACAGTATTATACTTCCAGGCGCAGCCGCTTGACAAAGTGGTGCTCCTAAAATGGGCAGTGGAACAAACCGGCGAGTACAAAGCCTTTGACATTGAGCGATCGGAAAACGGCAGTGATTTCATTAAGGTGGGCAGCAGGCTCGCTATCACCAAAGACAACAACTCGGATTACGATTTTGTGGATGCCACTCCCAGGCGCAATGTTGGGCTGCGTTACCGCATCAAGCTTATTTACCTGAACGGCACCGAAAGTTTTTCTGAATTAAAGGAAGCCCGGGTAGCCGAATCGCCAATCAACGTTTTGATGAAGCAAAATCCTGTCCGGTCAAGTATTGACCTGGCAGTTAAGGCTTTGAATTTTGACCAGGCAGTCATCACGATTGTTTCGCAGGTAGGACAATCGGTAGCCACCCATACGGTTCGTCTCACCAATGGGGTGAATCACTTTACCTTTCCCGCTTCTTCGCTGCTTCAGGGACTTTATCAAATGATTGTTGAAGCCGGGGGCGAAAGAAAAATCATCTCGTTTATAAAAGAATAAATGCACAAAACACTGGTGGTGATCGGTGGCGGGGCAGGCGGTTTTTTCTGCGCCGTGAATGCAGCCCGTCTGCGTCCTTCACTGCGGGTGATTGTGCTGGAAAAAACATCGAAGCTCCTCGCTAAAGTAAAGATCTCCGGCGGTGGGCGGTGCAACGTTACCCATGCGCTTTTTGACGTGGCGGAAATGAGCAAACGCTATCCCCGCGGGCAGAATTTTGTAAAGAAAACATTCCATCAGTTCTTTACCACCGATACCATACAGTGGTTTGAACAACGGGGCGTCAAACTGAAGGCCGAACAAGATGGCCGCATGTTTCCTGTTTCCGACTCTTCTCAATCGGTGATTGACTGCCTGGTGCAGGAAGCCAATTTGTTCGGTGTTGACATCCGCATGAATGCCGAAGTAAAGGAATTGTCGAAAAGCAATGGGCAATTTGCCATCACACTAAACAACGGTCAACTACTACAGGCTGACTTTGTCTGCCTGGCAACCGGCGGCTATCCTAAAGCTTCGATGTTTGACTGGCTGAAAAGCCTCGGTCACCAATTTTCGCTGCCGGTGCCTTCACTTTTTACGTTCAACCTGCCAAAGCATCCAATCACAGCACTCATGGGGCTCAGCGTTGAAAAGATCCGCCTTAAAATTGAGGGAAGCAAACTGGCAGAAGAAGGCCCAGTGCTAATAACCCATTGGGGCTTGAGCGGACCGGCTGTGTTGCGCCTGAGCGCCTGGGGTGCCAGGGAATTGGCAGAAAGAGCGTACAACTTCTGCGTGCACGTCAACTGGTTACCTTCTTTCAACGAGCCAAGTCTGAAAGAACTGTTTCAGAACTGGCGGAAAATGCACGCAGCTAAAAAGATCATCAACCAAAATCCCGGACTGCCGAACCGTTTATGGCATTTTTTGTTGCAGGAAGTTGGTGTTAACGAAGAAGTGCGTGCAGCCGATCTGCCGGCGAAAATTGAGAATTTACTCATCCGAAAGCTGGTGGACTACACTGTTGTGGTGAAAGGCAAAACCACCTTTAAGGAGGAATTTGTGACGGCTGGCGGCATCAGCTTGTCGGAGGTGGATGCCAATACCATGATGAGTAAAAAAATACCAAACCTTTACTTTGCCGGTGAAGTGTTGGATGTGGACGGAATAACCGGTGGATTCAACTTTCAACACGCCTGGACCAGCGGTTGGATTGCCGCGAAAAGCATCAGCGCTGCAGTAGCCTAAGCAGGTGTTGCATTAGAACACACCATGACCATTCGTGCTGGACGAGATTCCCGCAAACAAACGGTTCGTGTTAAGCCGGCAGGCTGTCGCCGGGAAAACTGCGTACCGGTAAAAGTTCGTAAATAAAAACGCCTGCACTTATCGCTGGATCCTCTTTCAGGCATTCATGAACGGTTTCTTCGTCTGCGTTGAAAATGCCAATGCCTGCGATGTCACCTGCCTTTGTTACCGGGCACACAATCGAAAGCAAGCCCCGTGCTCTCAGCTTAAAATTATGGCGTCCGTGCTCCCAAAGAATTGATTGCACGTCTTCACGGGTGGCATTCGGTCCCGGTTTCAGCAACATAACGGTGTAACCTTTCGTTAGTGCAAGCATTTGCTGCATTGCTTCATCTGTAATTTGCTCCATGGATTGTTTGTATAGAATGCTGAAGATAATTACCGGTGCGCAGTGTACAAAATAGCAAGAACTGCACAATTGCTTTTGATAGCTGATGAACTGCGAGACCGTCGGCAGATAAGAAGAGAAGAGAAGTGATTGAAAAGCTCGTATTGTTTTCGCCGGACAAGGTTGATGTATAATACAGGCTTTTAGTAGAGATAGAAATCAGGCGAACAAGCTCGATAACCAGTAGAAGAATTGGTAGCGCTTATCCCGTTTACACAAGTAAAAAGAAGAAGCCCCGCCTTGATGCGGGGCTTCTTCTTTTTATACTTTACAATTAAGCAGTAACAGCCATTTTCTTTTTCAGGTTCTCGTCAATGGCATCCAGAAATTCTTCCGTGTACAGGTAGTCTTTTCCGTGTTCTGCTTTCGACTTAATCGTCAGCGCAAGGTCTTTGGTCATCTTTCCGCTTTCCACTGTTTCAATACAAACTTCTTCCAGTGCATTACAGAAATCGATCAGTTCCTGGTTGTTATCCAACTTGCCGCGGAAAGCCAGGCCTCTTGTCCACGCAAAGATGGAGGCAATTGGGTTGGTCGACGTTGGATTGCCTTTCTGGTGTTCGCGGTAGTGGCGGGTTACAGTCCCGTGTGCCGCTTCAGCCTCCATGGTTTGCCCGTCAGGTGTTACCAGTACAGACGTCATCAAGCCAAGAGATCCGAAGCCTTGTGCAACGGAGTCGCTTTGCACGTCGCCATCGTAGTTTTTGCAGGCCCATACAAAGCCGCCGTTCCATTTCATAGCGCTGGCCACCATGTCATCAATCAGGCGGTGCTCGTACGTGATGCCGGCTTCTTTGAACTTGTCGGTAAATTCTGCATAAAACACTTCCTGGAAAATATCTTTGAAACGCCCATCGTACTTTTTCAGGATGGTGTTTTTGGTGCTCATGTACAACGGCCAGCCTTTCTGCAGTGCCATGTTCATACAGCTACGGGCAAAACCGCGGATGCTTTCGTCGGTGTTGTACATGGCCAGTGCTACGCCACCTTCACCATTGTAGTTGTACACCTCGTACTCCTGCTTGGTTCCATCCTCACCCTGGAAGGTGATGGTCAGTTTGCCTTTCCCTTTTACCACGAAGTCTGTTGCACGGTATTGATCCCCAAAGGCATGACGGCCAACGACAATTGGACGGTCCCAGGTGGTCACCAAACGGGGAATATTCTTAATCACGATGGGCTCTCTGAAAACAGTGCCATCGAGGATGTTCCGGATCGTGCCGTTCGGGCTCTTCCACATTTGTTTCAGGTTGAACTCTTTCACACGGGCTTCATCAGGCGTGATGGTAGCGCACTTAATGCCGACACCGTATTGGCGGATTGCGTTTGCAGCATCAATGGTTACCTGGTCGTTTGTTTGATCGCGGTATTCAACACCAAGATCATAGTACTTAATATCGACGTCTATATAGGGGAGGATGAGTTTGTCCTTGATAAATTTCCAAATGATTCGGGTCATTTCATCACCATCCAGTTCTACCACCGGATTGGCTACTTTAATTTTTTTTGTCATGCGAGCAGCGATTTAAAAAAATAATGCGCAAAACTAAGGTTTTCGCAAGGTTATAGCGTAAAAATGGTGTAAGTTTATATAGCAACCACCACCATTCATTTCGCCATGGAACCACTTGAGTCTTTTTTAGGCTTCCTGAACAAATTTGTTTCGCTAAGTGCGGATGAATTTCAAACCAACATTGTTCCTTACATTGAAGTGCGGACGTATCGAAAAAAGGAAGCGGTTTCAAAAAGCGGCGAGGTAGAAAATTACATCAACTTTATTGGTAAAGGGCTGGTACGAAAATTCTTCGTGCACGAAGGCAATGAAATTATTACGCAAATTGCACGGGAAGAACAGATCATTCACTCCCAGGAATCGTTTTACAGCCGCACACCATCGCAGTACACAATCGAAGCCATCGAACCAACAACCTTGCTGTCCATTACACACGAAAACCTGGAGAAGATTTACTCCTCCAGCGCCACCATGGAGCGGATGGGACGCTTGATTGTTACCTTCATCATGGTGGTAAACGACCGCTGGCAAATGAGCTTGCTCAAGCTCTCACCGCGGGAGCGGTTTTTACAGTTTGTGCAGAATAATTCAGAATTGATGCAACGGGTTCCGCAGAAATACCTCGCTTCTTTATTGAACATACAGCCGGAAACTTTCAGCAGGTTTAAACACCTGCTCCGCAATCCTTCGGTTTCGCAAGATGAAACCACTACTTTGACATCCGGTGAATAACAAAAAACGCAATCACCGCCAGCAAAAGAATCAGGACAATGGCAAACAAAAGCCAGGGTTCCAGTTTTGCTTCCCGATGAATTTTCCACTTTCGTTTGCGGGAGGTTTTCTTTTTTAAATCGCGATTGAGTTGCTGAACCAGTGACGTAATCTTCTCCTTGTCTTCAATGTTCTCCAGTCCCTCCAGGGCATCGGCATCAAACGCATCCTCCAAAAGGTTCTTTTCCACCTCGTGCTGTTCTTCTGCCGACAGGTGTCCCTGCAAATACTTCAACAGCATTTGCTGGTCAACCTCCGAATTTAAATTGGACAATATGTTTTTCAGATTTTCATTCATGGCCTTGCCTGCCCTTTCTCTTTCAACTTTTTTTCCAAAAGTATTTTCAAGTTACGTTTTCCATTTTGAATGTAGCTCTTTACCTGCATCAGGCTGAAGCCAGTTTTGTCGGCCACCTGCTGGTAGCTTTGCTTCTGCAGGTAAAACAACATGACGCAGGTTCGCTGCTCAGGGTTCAGCTGATCAATCGCCTCTTCCAGCAAGGCGTACGTTTGTTCATTTTCCTGTAAGTCGCGTTTGCTGGTTTCATCCTGTACAATGTTGGTGTTTTCGGTCAGTTCTTTTACGTTTTTTGTTTTATCACGCAGCCGCATCAGGCAGTGGTTTTTCGCCACCATATACAGCCAGCTTTTAAAATAATCGATTTTGTATTTCGGTACTTCGGTTAACACTTTCAGAAAGATTTGCTGAACGCAATCCTTCGCTTCACTTTCATCCTTCAGGTATTTCATGCACACACCCAGCAGCAACAGCGTATAGCGCTGCAATAAAATGCCGATCCATTCCTGGTTGCCATCCGCATTGAAATTGGACAGGAGTTCGTTGTCTGTTATATGTTGAAAGCGGTCGGTCATGAAGCGTAAATGGCGAGTCGTCAATCACGAATTTTGGGTTACTGTCAACAACGGCAACCGGCAAGTAAACAGTGTCTAAGCCGTGTTCTATTCAGGTTTGACGATTTACAATCGGGCTTTGTATTTGAGATGCATTTCCTGCAAATTTGCACAATCAAAGGGAGAATAATTTCATGCATCCTGCAATTTGTTTGTTACCGGTAATACCTGTTCGGAAAGAGCCGTCACACCGCAGTGAGATGGTCAGTCAATTGCTGTTTGGAGAATTCGTCAATCGTGGCGAAGAGAAGGACGATTTTGTATTTGTGGTTTGCCTTTTTGATGGTTATGAAGGATGGGTGCAGGCAAACCAGTTAACGGCGGTAACGGAGGTCACGCCAACAACAACGTTTGTCAGCGGTCCGGAGGTGAAGGTTTCCATCAACGGCATTGAAAAGTTCGTTTCTGTTGGCACCCCGGTTTATCGGCCCGGCGAACTGCTGCAGTATGAAGGTACGACTGTGCTTTACCCTTTAAACAATGAACATTATTGGAACAATGACACAAGCAATGAAAATGTGGCTGCGCTGTTAGAAAAGCTGTACACTCCTTTCCTTTATACCCCTTACTTGTGGGGGGGTAAATCCGTTTTTGGCATTGACTGCAGCGGGTTTGCGCAACAGGTGTTTAAATTACTTGGCGTGAAACTTTTACGGGATGCCTATTTGCAGGCCGGACAAGGAGCCCGGGTGGGAGGGTTATCGGCGGCAAAAGCAGGCGACCTTGCTTTCTTCCAAAATGAAAATGGAAAAGTGACACACGTTGGCATCATGTTGCCGGAAAACAAGATTGTTCATGCATCAGGACGTGTGCGGATTGACACCATTGATGAAAGCGGAATACTTCAGCGGGAGTCTGGAAAACGAACGCATCACCTGCACTCTATCCGACGATTTTTTTAAACCCTTGTGCAACCAAAGCAATCAAATCAAGCCCCAACATTTTAAATGCCGTGTAAAAGAGCACCACAGCAAAAATTCGCTTTAGGGTGGCTTCTGAAATGAGCAGTGCCAGTTTGCTTCCAAAGAATCCTCCGATAATAAAAGCAATCGCCATCACGCCAACAACCTTCACATCAATCAGGCCTTTGCTGTAATAGTTATAAACGGCCAGGATACCAATAGGCAGCAAAAGCAGGCCCAGTGAAGTCCCCTGGGCTTCTTTTTGTGTGAAGCCCAGGAAAAACACCAATGCCGGAACAATGATAATGCCTCCGCCCACGCCAACCAGCCCACTCAGAATACCAGCCAGCAAACCAATCAGTGAAAGCAGCAGAATCAACTGTACCGTCATAGGTGTTTCTTTTCGTTGCATTGCTTACGCAAAACTGGTTTTGTAATGATCGATGGCGTCTCGAATAATCTGGTACGCTTCGTCCCGGTCCTGAAAATTTTCAATCTGAACTTCTTTGTTCTCCAGCACCTTGTACTCTTCAAAATAGTGCCGCAACTCGGAGATGAAATGTTTGGGTAATTCATCGACGTTCTTGATGTGGTTAACCGACGGATCGTTGGTAGCCACGGCAATGATTTTGTCATCGTGCTCACCGCTGTCGATCATCTGCATATTGCCCACCACCGTGGCTTCTACCAGGCAATAAGGTTGAATGCTTTGGGAGCAGAGCACCAGGATATCCAGCGGATCATGATCCCAACCCAATGTTTGTGGGATAAAACCATAGTTAACGGGATAGTGAAACGAAGAATAAATAATGCGGTCGAGAATCAGCAGGCCGGTTTCTTTGTCAATTTCGTATTTGGACCTGGAGCCTTGTGAGATTTCGATCATCGCCATCACTCGTTCCGGTACATTTTCGCCATAAGAGGCGCCATGCCAAGGGTGTAAAACGTTTGTTGTTTTCATGAAATGTCGTTTGAATCCGGTTTAATGGTTTACGAGACCGGAATTTACTGCTGCAAAGGTGTGGAGAAAAAATGTGCAAACCCGTGCAGGTTGCAAACTTTGTCTGTTGGTTCAACCCTTACCAGCCGAAACACAAGCTTCCGTTTTTTTAACGGAAGAAACCTTTTATGCTTTGAGCTGTAAAACACACCTGTAACGAAGCACTCTACTGCCGAATATTTGTTTGCGGAAAAGAATACTTCAGGTCAACCAGCCAATCATTTCCAATCTTCACGGTTTTCACTGAATCTTTCTTGTTTTTGAACGAATTGGAATAAACGACAACCGAAACAGTGTCGTTGATTTTTTTTGTTTCATGAATACGGATGGAGGCTTCGCGGTAGCCACGCTGTTCGGTAGCATCGTTGTTGTGGAGGTAAGCTCTTTCCAGGTTGTCGAGCAACTGCACATTTGACGAGTCCTGCAACACAAGCTTTCTGGCTTTTTTGTAGTTGCCGTCCAGTGCATCACGGATAAACATGCGGGCTGCGTCAACATCGTTTTCTGGCTTGCCGGCTGCATCTCCGTCGTCATTGGCGTTGCAGGCAAAAACAAAAAGAAGCACCAGTGCGGGAAGAAAACATTTTTTCATTGGTTCAAAGCTAAGGGAGAATAAGAATTCAGAAACCCGGAAGGTGGAGAGTGACGTAGCGCCTGGGGCTATCAAGAAATAAAAAAGTGCCTTATTGCTAAGGCACTCTTCTTTCAAGAACTGTTTCCCTCTGGGATGAAGCACTTAATCTCTTTCGCGGTCACGGAAATACTCCCTTCTTTCCTTGCGCTCTTTTTTCTCCTGTTCTTCTATTTCCATTTCACGCTGGTTCTCTTTGTCGTAAGCTTTCAGGATCGATTTTACCAGTTTGTGGCGTACGACGTCTTCTTCGTCCAGCTCAATGTAGCCGATGCCGTCGATGTTGCGCAAAATCCTGCTGGCTTTAGCCAAACCGCTTTTTTGATTTTTCGGCAGGTCAACCTGCGTCAGGTCACCGGTGATAATTGCTTTTGCGTTCGCACCAATACGCGTGAGGAACATTTTCAATTGCAGGTCGGTGGCGTTTTGCGCTTCATCCAGGATAATAAAGCAATTGTCCAATGTTCGGCCGCGCATGTAGGCCAATGGTGCAATTTCGATGGTGCGGGTACTCATGTAATAGCCCAATTTGTCGGCAGGAATCATGTCATCCAGCGCATCGTACAAAGGGCGCAGGTAAGGATCAATCTTCTCCTTTAAATCACCAGGCAAGAAACCCAGGCTTTCGCCGGCTTCCACCGCAGGACGGGTTAAGATGATCTTTTTCACGCCTTTGTTTTTGAGGGCTCTCACCGCCATGGCAACGGCTGTGTAGGTTTTGCCGGTACCGGCAGGACCAATGGCAAAAACCACATCATTCTTTTCGGCAGATGTTACCAGCCGTTTCTGATTGGCCGTTCGGGCCCTGACCGTTTTACCGTTTGGACCAAAAACGAGAATGTCGTTGGGATTTCGCTCCACAAAATTGTCCACGGTTTCGGCGTCGTCGCCGCCCAGGATCTGTTCAAAATAATTTTCGCTCATGTGACCATTTCTTTCTAAGTACTGCACAATGAGGTCAATCTTTTCTTTGGCACCATCCACCTGTTCAGGGGCACCGCTCAGTTTTAATTGTGTACCCCGGGAGAGGATTTTCAGAAGGGGAAATTTTTTTTTAAGGATATCTAGCTTACCATTGTTTACACCAAAGAATTCAATCGGATTAACCGTTTCAAGGTTGATAATAGTGTCTCTCAATTCCAGTAATGTTTAATTTTCAAATTCCGTTTTTCGTACGGTTTACTACAACTGCTGTAGCAAGTTTTCAAGCCTACAAGTTATAACATCTGATGTTAAGGAATTGTAGTTACTTGTACATAGCTTGTTAATTAAAAAATAGTGCCATTTATTGGAATTTTACAACCCGGCGCAGCAAAAAGAAATGAACGGTTGTGCATAAAATTCTCGGGTCATTTCACAAATATGTTCCGCGGAAGCTGGGCGTCTCAAAAAGGTGGTGTTTTTGCCGGCTTACAGCTGATAGAACAATGTCATTCGCCAGCTTTTTAGCCGGTTAGCAGAGGTTCGGTTTGCATTGCCTGTTCTCAGGTAACTGACAGCCGTTTTGTTTCAGCCAGGCAAGTTGGAGTTTTATGTTCTTACCAGCAAATCGGCCGTTTACATTTTTTTGGCCCAAAGGGTTCTTAATCGGAGTCGTGATGCTTGGTAAATAAAATCAGCAAGAAAAAGCCCCTCTGTGCAGAGGGGCTGAAAAGATTTTAAAACCGAAGGTTAAGCCCAACCATCCAGTTTGTTCCTGCCATCGGGAAATAATAGTTCTCGGTGACAAGTGCTGCACTGGAAACATAGCTATACGTGTAGCCGTTTGGCTCGTATTTTTTGTTGAGGACGTTGTTGACCTGGAAAATCAGATCGGCATTTTTCAGTACGCCTTTTTGTATTGCATAGGCCAGGCGAACATCTTCCGTGAAATACGGATTTAACTTCCGACTCTCGCTACTGGTATTGTCCAGGTACTGTTTACCCACGTATTTACTGAGCAAATCAACTGTAAAATGCGCCAGTGGTGTTGCTGTAACGGTTGCTGCTCCTGTTATCGCGGGGGAAAAGGAAATGTCTGTTTCGTTGTACAATTTGGTGCCTTGCCCGCCATTGTCATAATCATCAAAAAATTCCCGGAAGCCTTTCACCTTATTGCGACTCAGGGTAAGATTGGCTGATGCTTTCAACCAACTTGCCAGTTCCGCACCCCCTTGTAACTCAACACCCATGCGGTAGCTGTTCTCAATATTGGTTCGGGTGTAAGCGCCAACATCATTGATCTTCCCCGTAAGCACCAATTGATTTTTGTACTTCATGTAGTAAAACGTTGCACCAACGCTGGCCTTGCGGCTTTTTTGCTCAATCCCAACTTCTACATCGTGCAAGCGTTCCGGCTTTGGCTGCTCATTTACCGAAGCTTCAAAATCATCCCGGTTTGGTTCTTTGTTGGCCAATGCGTAAGAGGCAAAGGCTGTCCAGTTGTGCGAAGAATAAGTGAAACCGGCCTTGGGATTAAAAAAACGATATTGTTGGGCTATGTTTAATTGCGGATTGTAACGGAAGCCGTGAAGATCGTACGCTACATTACGTACCTGCAAATCGGTGAAAAACCGGAAACGGGAAGAAAGCGCCTGCTGCCATTTGGCATAAACGCTAACATCGTTCTTCAACGCATCGTTGCTGTACCACGTCAGGTTGTCGTTCGGTAGGCCATTTTTCGCCCAGATAATTTTCCCGGAGTGGCCGCCCAGGTAATTGGTAACTGCGCCGCCTATTGTCAGTTCGGTATTATGGTGCGAATACAGCAGCGAGAAAATATCGCCGTAAAAATCATTATCTAACCACAACTGCCGAATCAGGTCCGTGCGGGAAACAGTGGTGCCTCCGTAAACCAAGCTGCTTAGCCCGTAGCTCGAATACTTTTGGTTGGCCTTGTATTGCTCGTAATAGCCTTGTCCTTTTACATAAAACAAACCTGTGTTGAACGTTAGCCTAGGCGAAAGTTTTTGCGTGAAAAAAAGCTGGTAATGATCCTGCTGGTAATTGTCTGTCTCGTTTTCGTAAGGCGATCCGGGGCGATCGGTGCCGGCAGAATTGTAGGTTCTGCGGGTCTTTAAATCGTCCTCGCTTACACCATTCCAGGCCTGGTAAGTTTTTTCCTTTCCTGAGAACGTATTGAACCGAATGGTCGTATTGTTGGCCAGGTAGGCAGTTGAAAAATAAAAAGACTGCAGCCGGCTTTTTGCCCGGTCGATGTAGCCATCGCTCTTTACCTGCGAGAGGCGCAAATCGGCGGTAAAACGATTGTTCAGCAAGCCGCTGCCCACACGAAGGGTATTTTTAAGGGTGTTGAAGGAACCGAAGCTGTTGTTGCTCTCTGCATACGCTTCTTTGTTCGCTTCATTTGTATTGAGGATAATGGTTCCGCCAAACGAACCGGAACCGTTGGTGGATGTTCCCACACCACGCTGGATCTGGATGTTACTGGCCGAAGAAACGAGGTCAGGCAGGTCAACAAAAAAAGAACCGTTGCTTTCCGGATCGTTAAACGGAACGCCGTTGATGGTGACGTTGATCCGCGTGGCATCGGTGCCGCGGATGCGGATTCCGGTATAACCAACGCCGTTGCCGGCATCGGAGTTGACCACAACAGACGGTGTTTGGTTCAGCAGGAAGGGAAGGTCCTGGCCAAGGTTTTGTTTCTGAATTTCTTTTTTGCTCAAATTGGTTTTGGCAAATGGCGCCATAGCGCCGGCGCGAATGGCTTTTACTTCCACCGGAAGCAGGTCGGTGGTGTCTTTTTGTTGTGCAATGGCAGAAACGGTGGCACTCAGGCCAAGGAAAAGTAGAATCCTTTTCATTTTAAAAATTGGTTTAAAAATGAAAGGGAAACGCTGTGTGAGGAGGAGTTTTTAGTTTGGGAGCCCTTTTGCTGTTGTTAAACACTTTAGAGAAGGCCCGGAAACTATCGACTATTTTTCTCCCTGCGCAGGCATTACCCTGATCAGGTTTTGCGGGTTTGATCTCAGCCTGTCCGCTTTGCGCGGGAAAAGCACCCCGGTAACACTGAAAACGTGAATTGTCGATGCAAAAGTAGGGCAGAAATAAGTTTTGAAAGGCTGTAACTTTTTTCCTCCTTTTCCGTATTACAGGAAATTACTTGTTTATGAAGCAAATCGCTGCACTTGTCTTTTTCCTCTTTTCTGTTTGCCAGCTGCAGGCTCAGAAAGTGTATAACGATCCCAATGTTGAAAAAAGAACAGTAGGTAGTTTCCACGGCATCAATGTCGGTACCGGTATCAAATTGGTGATCAGCGAAGGCGCCACGGAAGAAGTTGCCGTCAGTTCAAACAAGCCGGAGTACCGCGATAAAATCGTTACCGAGGTGGAAAACGGCATCCTGAAGATTTATTATGAAAACAAACTGAAGGCGATCAACACCAATAAAGAGAAAAAAGAGCTCAGAGCTTATGTGTCTTACAAGAAACTGGATGAACTCAATGCCACCACCGGCGCCATTGTGCACGTGGACGGCGTGTTGAAAGCAGGTTCGTTGAAATTAAAGGCCAATACAGGAGGCACTGTCGAGGGTGCTGTGAACGTGGATGATCTTGAGGTTGACGAAAACACCGGCGCTGTTGTAACACTGTCTGGAGAGGCGGAAAAGTTCAGCTTTGACGGCGATACGGGGGCTGTGTTCCACGGCACCGAGTTAAAAACGAATAGTTGCGATGTGTCGGCAAGCACCGGTAGCGGTGTCTATATTACGGTACAAAATGATCTGACGGTAAAAGCCAGCACCGGCGGATATGTGAAATACAAGGGAAATGCAGCTGCAAAGAGCATCAAAACGAGCACGGGTGCTTTTGTTCGTAAACTTTAAAACCTATCAAACCAAATACTTAACAATTATGAAAAAGATTTTTTTCTATGTGTTTATTGCTGTTCTCACCTTGTCTGCAACAGCACAAAAAGTGATCAACGATCCCAATGTGGAACCCCGGAAGGTAGGCTCGTTCACCGGCATATCGGTTAGCGGAGGCATTGACCTGTTTATTTCGTACGGCAGTGAAGCCGTAGCCGTAAGTGCGTCGAGGACGGAGTTTCGCGACCACATCAAAACCGAGGTTGAAAACGGGATTCTGAAAATTTGGTACGACAGTAAGTGGGGGATCAACATCAGCGGCACTAAAAATTTAAAAGCTTACGTCTCTTATAAAACATTGAAGAGCCTCGAGGCGTTTGGCGGCTCCGACATCAATGTGGACGGGAGTATTGCCGCCGACGAACTGTCGCTGCGGATATCAGGGGGTTCTGATTTCAAAGGAATGGTGAACGTGAGCAAATTGATGGTAAAGCAAAGCGGCGGCAGCGATGTGCGGATCTCCGGGAAGGCCACTAACGTTCAAATTGACGCCAGCGGCGGCTCTGATTTTAAGGGGTACGACCTCGCGGCCGATGTTTGCGACCTGGAGGCCAGCGGTGCCAGCGACATTGAAATCACTGCCAACCGCGAAGTAACAGCCCGGGCCAGCGGCGCCAGCGATATTCATTACAAAGGCAACCCTTCTGTCAAGGAAGCAAAAGCATCGGGAGCCAGTTCGGTTAAGTCGAGGTCCTGAGTCCCGCAAAGCAGAACTGTCAGCAACCCCATCCAACGATGGGGTTTTTTCATATACCCGGGTGACTTTTATCAGCCGCAATCATTTTACATTCTATTTTGCATTATTGTACCTTCGCCACGCATTTTTAAACTTAAAACCTGTTTTTGATATGTCAGTAAAAGTTGCCATCAACGGATTTGGACGGATCGGCCGCCTGGTTTTCCGCCAAATTCACGATATGGAAGGAATTGATGTTGTAGCCATCAACGATTTAACCTCACCCAAAGTTTTAGCCCATCTTTTGAAATACGACTCGGCTCAGGGCCGCTTCAACCAGGAAGTGACGTCTACCGATAATTCGATTTCTGTTAACGGAGACGAGATTAAGATTTACGCTCAGAAAGACCCGGCCCAGATTCCTTGGGGATCGCACAATGTAGATGTGGTGCTGGAATGTACCGGTTTCTTTACCGACAAGGCAAAAGCCGAAGCACACATTGCTGCCGGAGCCAAAAAAGTCGTTATTTCTGCGCCGGCTACCGGTGATCTGAAAACCATTGTTTTCAACGTCAACCACGATATTCTGGACGGCACCGAAACCATTATTTCCTGTGCTTCCTGTACCACCAACTGTTTGGCTCCAATGGCCAAAGTGTTGGATGACACTTATGGCATTGTTGGTGGGTTGATGACCACTGTGCACGCCTTTACCAACGACCAGAATACACAGGATGCGCCGCATCCGAAAGGTGACCTGCGCCGGGCAAGAGCCGCTTCGCAGAACATTGTTCCCAACAGCACCGGCGCTGCCAAAGCCATTGGCCTGGTTCTACCTAGCCTGAAAGGAAAGCTGGATGGCACCGCACAACGTGTTCCGGTGCTGACTGGTTCGTTAACCGAGTTGACAACCATCCTGGGTAAGAAAACAACAGTAGAGGAAATCAATGCTGCCATGAAGGCCGCTGCCAACGAAAGCTACGGCTATACTGAAGATGAAATTGTTAGCAGTGACGTTGTGGGCATGCATTACGGCAGCTTGTTTGATGCCACGCAAACCAAAGTGCTCAACGTGGGCGACACCCAAATGGTGAAAACCGTTAGCTGGTACGACAACGAGATGAGTTACGTGTCGCAGCTGGTTCGCACCGTCAAATACTTCGCAGAATTAATTCAGAAATAAGAGCAGCAGAAAAGAAGCCGGACAAATGTTCGGCTTTTTTTTGCGTTCGAATTGAATTTACCTTTAGGCACATTTCAAAACCAATTCATCTATGAGCAAATTTCAGGAGACCAATTTTGGCGGAAAAAAGGCGTTGATCAGAGTGGACTTCAATGTTCCGTTGGATAAGGAATACAACATTACCGACGATACACGGATGCGGGCAACCATCCCCACGATAAAGAAAATTCTGGCCGATGGCGGCAGTGTGATTTTGATGTCGCACCTGGGTCGTCCAAAGGAAGGGCCAACCGAAAAATATTCTCTTAAACATGTTGTGAAGCACCTGGGCGAATTGCTGGGCACCGACGTGCAGTTTGCAGCCGACTGCATAGGCGAAGAAGCCTACGAAAAAGCCCGCAACCTGAAGCCCGGTGAGGTGCTGTTGCTGGAAAACCTCCGGTTTTACAAGCAGGAAGAAAAAGGCGATGCAGAATTTGCAGAAAAGCTGTCCAAGTTAGGCGATGTTTATATCAATGATGCATTCGGAACGGCGCACCGTGCCCACGCTTCAACAGCTATTATTGCCCAATTTTTTGCACCTGAAAACCGCATGTTTGGATTGGTGATGGAAGGTGAGGTGTTGAGTGCGGAAAAAGTGTTGCACAATTCGGAGAAACCATTTACTGCCATAATTGGTGGTGCCAAGGTGTCGGATAAAATTCTCATTATTGAAAATCTATTGGAAAGAGCCACTGACATTATCATCGGCGGCGGCATGGCGTATACATTCTATAAAGCCATGGGCGGACAGGTTGGAAACTCGCTGGTGGAAGAAGACCGGTTAGACACGGCAAAAGAGCTAATGGCCAAAGCGGACGCAAAAGGTGTTTGCATTCACCTTCCTGCCGACTCAGTTATTGCCGACAAATTTGCTGCGGATGCAAATATCTCGTCTTCGTTAAGTACCAACATCCCCGACGGCTGGATGGGACTTGACATTGGCATGATGGCTTGCGAAACCTTTACAAAAGTGATACACAACTCCAAAACCATTTTGTGGAACGGCCCAATGGGCGTTTTCGAAATGGAATGTTTCCAGCATGGAACCAAAACGGTTGCAAAAGCCGTAGCAGAAGCAACGGAGAAAGGCGCTTTCTCACTCGTGGGTGGCGGCGACAGTGTCGCTGCCGTAAACCAGTTTGGCTATGCCGACAAAGTGAGTTACGTGTCCACCGGTGGCGGTGCAATGCTGGAATATTTTGAAGGCAAAGAATTGCCGGGCATTGCAGCAGTGAAGTAGCACATACGCCAGAATTACAGGTTTAAAAACTTGGTGTGCATTTTGAAACACATCATTTCCGAAAACAAAGCTTAAATCGATTAAAATGAGATCAAGAAATCTGACACTGTTGGTCGTTCTGGGCATCGTTGTCGTTTTGCTTTTTATGGGCTGCGGCAGCTACAACAACCTGGTGAGCCAGGATGAAACGGTAAAAAATAGCTGGAACCGGGTTCAAAGCGATTACCAGCGACGGGCCGATTTAATTCCCAACCTTGTCAACACCGTCAAAGGCGAGGCAAATTTTGAAAGAGGAACACTTACAGATGTGATCAATGCAAGGGCGAGAGCGACACAAATGCAGGTTAGTCCTGATAATTTAACGCCGGAGAACATCGAGAAGTTTCAGCAGGCGCAGGCGCAGCTAAGTGGTTCGTTGAGTCGTTTGCTGGTAACGGTGGAGCAGTATCCGCAGCTACGTGCCAACGACGCTTTCCGTAACCTGCAGGCGCAACTGGAAGGAACGGAAAACCGCATCAAGCAATCCCGCAATGATTTCAACGATGCCGTGCAGGTGTACAACACCAAAGTGCGCCGATTCCCGACCAACATTTTTGCTGGTATTATGGGTTTTCATCCCCGTCAGGGTTTCACCGCAGACCCGGGATCGGAGAGAGCACCATCGGTGAATTTTGATGACCAGCCACGGCAACCATCTGTCAACTTCGACTCAAGCCGATAAACGTGAAACTTCCCTGGCAAAAAAATAAAGTGTTTTTCACAGCTGCCGAACAGGAGCAGTTGGTCAACGCTATTCAAACAACAGAGCAGCGCACCAGTGGTGAGGTGCGCCTCTTTGTTGAATCCAAATGCAAGTATCTCGATGCCGTAGACCGGGCAAAGGAAATTTTCTTGCAACTGCAAATGGATAAAACGGAACTACACAACGGCACATTAATATACATCGCCGTTGACGATCACCAGGCGGCTGTTCTTGGCGACGAAGGAATCCATCAGCGGGTTGGGCAACACTACTGGGAAACGGTGGTGCAAAAAATGCTCAAACAATTCCAGGGTGAAAACCTGGTTGACGGGATCTGCGCTGCAATTGCAGACCTGGGTGAAGCGCTTCACCATCACTTTCCTTACGACAGAGAAACCGATAAAAACGAATTGCCCGATGACATTGTTTTCGGCAGGTAACGAATGAAGAAATTAGCACTGATTATTGCCGTTCTTTTTTCCATTTGTGCTGTTGCGCAGGTGGACAAGTACGTTCCGGAGCGGCCGAACCCTCCCCGGCTGGTCAACGATTTTGCGCATTTGCTTTCACCGGAGCAGGTGCAATACCTCGAAAGCAAGCTGGTTGCTTACGACGACAGCACCTCGAACCAAATAGCCATTGTTACAGTTGACGACCTGCACGACTATGGTGCGGTTGAATATGCAACAGCTTTGGGCCGGAAATGGGGAGTGGGTGGTAAGCAGTTCAACAACGGTGTCATCATCCTTGTTTCCACGGGTGGTGGAGATGGGAACCGTGATGCTTTTATTGCCACAGGTTATGGGCTTGAAGGCGCCATTCCCGACATAACGGCTAATACTATTCTCAATGCGGAGTTGATCCCGAATCTTCGAACCGGCGATTACTACAAAGCGTTTGATCGTGCTACGGATGCCCTGATTAAGGCGGCTGCAGGCGAATACCAGGCACCGGCAGCTTATCGCAACAGGGCCAAGGGAGGCAGTGGCTCCAGCCCGGGAAGAATCATTATAGCCATCATCATTCTATTTGTCATTCTTTCAATGTTTGGCGGTGGAGGACGTGGTGGTGGTTACACATCTCGTCGCGGTTATCGCGGCTTTGGCGGACCATTTATCTTTCCTACCGGTGGCTGGGGAAGCGGTGGCGGAGGCGGTTGGTCCGGCGGTGGTGGAGGTGGATTTGGCGGCTTTGGCGGCGGCAGCTTTGGTGGTGGTGGTGCCGGCGGCAAGTGGTAAATTAACGCAGCCAATTCTTACTTTTAACCGGGTGAAGAACTCTTATTCTACTCGCTCATGACTGCCTGAGTGGTTTTGCAATTTGCAATCCTTTACCACTCTTTCTACCAGATTGCTTTATTTTTGGCTACGATGAAAAAGGTTTTCTTGCTTCTAATGGTTGCATGTTGCAGCCTGCTGGCATCGGCGCAGAAGGTTTATTTTATTTACCTGCAAACGGAGGATCAAACACCGTTTTACCTGCGAATGGGTGACAAAATTTATAGTTCCGCGGCGTCGGGCTACCTTATTCTTCCTAATCTTACCGACAGCACCTACTACATGAGTTTTGGTTATGCTAAAAGCAATGAGCCGGAAGCAAAATTTTCCGTGGCTGTGAACCAGGGTGACAGGGGCTTTTTGATTAAAAAGTTTGAAGACGGCCCTGCATTGTTTGATTTAGAAGAATTGTCGGTTGTAAAAGCCAATGAATCTGCAAAGGACAACACCGTTTATACAACCAAGACCGACAACTTTTCCAACCTGCTATCCAAAGCAGCTGGTGACCCAAGCCTGGTGAAAGTACCGGTACAGAAGAAAGAGGAGCCGGTGAAAACGCAGCCGCAGAAAACCGAAGAAGTGCTAGCCAAAGAAGGAGACATCAAAAAAGAGGAAGCAAAACCGCTGGCAAAGGCAACACTGGATTCTCCCACCGTTGTAGTAACCAGCCCCACTGTTGAATCGGCAGCGCCGGTAACGACAACAACCACTGCCGATGTGAAAACAACGACAGACAGTGTTTTGTATTCAGTAACATTACCGCAAAATACACAGCAGGAAACAGCTGCGGCTTCTCAGCCAATGTCAAAAGAAAAAACAGTAGCAGCGACCATTCCTTACAGCCCATCGACTGTTGTTCGGCGTGCTGAAAGTTCCACTACGGAAGGCTTTGGTGTTGTGTTTTACGACAAGTATGAAGACCAAACAGATACCATCCGCATCCTGATACCGGCTGCGAAGGTGAAGCTCGTTTCTGAAACTGAAACAAAGCCTGCTTCTGACGTCATGTTGACCAAAGAAAAAGTTGATTCGGTAGTTGGTGCAGACATCACCCAACCAGAAAAAAGTATTACAGCGGAGAAGGGAAGCCAGAAGACAGAAAGCATGCCTTCGAGTTGTGCCAATATTGCTTCTGAAAAAGATTTTTTAAAGCTTCGCAAGCGGATGGCAAGCAAAGAAACCGATGAAAGCATGGTCGATGAAGCAAAGAAAGAATTCAGGAACAAATGTTTCACCGTTGAGCAGGTAAAATACCTTGGTGGTTTGTTTTTAACGTCAGCGGGCCGTTACCAGTTTTTTGATGCCGCTTACACACATGTTAGTGACATGAAGAACTTTGCTTCACTTCAGGCCCAATTGAGTGATGAATATTATATCAAACGCTTCAAAGCGTTGATAGGAGAGTAGCAGATGGCTCGCTACTTTATAGAAGTATCCTACAAAGGAACTCGTTACAGCGGTTTTCAGATTCAGGAGAATGCTGTCTCCATCCAGTCGGAAGTTGAAAAGGCCTTGCAGATACTGCACCGCACACCAATGCAATTAACGGGGTCTTCACGTACAGATGCTGGTGTGCATGCTCTCCAGAATTTTTTTCATTTTGATTTTGAGCAGCCGATACATCCCCAAGCTGTTTACAAGCTGAATGCTATTCTGCCGCCGGATGTTGTTGTTCACAACATTTACGCCATGCCGCCTGAGGCGCACTCCCGATTTGATGCCACTAGTCGTGAATACATTTACCGGATTCACCGGTTTAAAAACCCCTTTCTGGAGAATGCTTCTTTTTACTACCCCTACCACTTGGATATTGACTTGCTGCAACAGGGCGCCAACTATATTCTAAAGCAGCAGGACTTCAGTGCGTTTTCAAAGACAAATACACAGGTAAAAAATTTCCAATGCACTATTTTAGAGAGTCACTGGTTGAAAGAAGGAGAAAACCTGTATTACCACATTAAGGCAAATCGCTTCTTAAGAGGAATGGTTCGCCTGATAACCGGTACACTTTTGAAAACAGGGCGAGGGAAAATCAGCCTACAGGAGTTCTGTCATTTTTTCGAAGCCAACCAGAAAACGGTACATTCGGTGCCGGCGCATGGGTTATACCTTAAAAAGGTGGATTACCCTGAAAATTATTTTTCCGCATTGCCACAGTGTTTCACAAGTTTTTAGCAACTATTTTCCACTACAGTTTTGGTTGTTTAACTAACCTCCCTATCTTTGCACCCGCTCTTCGAAAAACAGGAACAGGTCAATAAAAAACAGGATATTTCGATGTCTCTTTTTTTCTTTCTCCTCTTCACTTTATTTTGTTGGTTATCAGGTGATTGTTTATCTTTGCGTTCGCTTTTTGAACGAAGGGTTGAGGGCAGGAGGAGGTGAGGGAACGGGGTTGATGTTGGCAAAGTTTTCACATCGGAAGGGAAGAAAAGATTTGGTGTGAATGGCGAAGCTTTTGTATCTTTGCCCTCCCGCCGAAAAAAAGCAGAAAAGCAGTTCTTTACTTGGTTTGATGGTTGTGAGTGGATGGTGCAGGCGCTTTGTTAAAGCGTTCACAATCAGAAAAATAATTTTGGTGGGAAGGTGAGAAGTCCTTAGCTTTGCACTCCCAATCGAAAAACGGTTTACAAAAAATCAGTTCTTAGCAGGTACAAAAGGTGAGACTTCGGGTCTAAAGGTTCATAGCCTTGTCACTTACAGCAGCTGGTCAGCCAGCAAAGTTCTTTGAAAGTTTGGAAGCAACAGCACGATCTACTTACGGGTAGATCAAACATTAGGTAAGTCAAGCGAATAACATTCGAAATTGACTCGTTTAATTTTTCTTTTTGAGAATTTAAATAGTCAGTATCAAAACTTCTTTACAATGGAGAGTTTGATCCTGGCTCAGGATGAACGCTAGCGGCAGGCTTAATACATGCAAGTCGAGGGGCAGCAGGGGTGTAGCAATACACTCGCTGGCGACCGGCAAACGGGTGCGGAACACGTACGCAACTTACCCATAACTGGTGAATAGCCCTCCGAAAGGAGGATTAATACACCGTAACCTCTTTAAGTGGCATCACTTGATGAGTATAGCTCCGGCGGTTATGGATGGGCGTGCGCCTGATTAGGTAGTTGGTGTAGGTAACGGCTCACCAAGCCTTCGATCAGTAACTGGTGTGAGAGCACGACCAGTCACACGGGCACTGAGACACGGGCCCGACTCCTACGGGAGGCAGCAGTAAGGAATATTGGTCAATGGACGCAAGTCTGAACCAGCCATGCCGCGTGAAGGATGAAGGTCCTCTGGATTGTAAACTTCTTTTATAGGGGACGAAACCCAGGTATTCTTACCTGATTGACGGTACCCTAGGAATAAGCACCGGCTAACTCCGTGCCAGCAGCCGCGGTAATACGGAGGGTGCAAGCGTTATCCGGATTCACTGGGTTTAAAGGGTGCGTAGGAGGGCAGGGAAGTCAGTGGTGAAATCTCCGGGCTTAACTCGGAAACTGCCGTTGATACTCTCTGTCTTGAATCCCGTGGAGGTGAGCGGAATATGTCATGTAGCGGTGAAATGCTTAGATATGACATAGAACACCAATTGCGAAGGCAGCTCGCTACACGAAGATTGACTCTGAGGCACGAAAGCGTGGGGATCAAACAGGATTAGATACCCTGGTAGTCCACGCCCTAAACGATGGATACTCGACATACGCGATACACTGTGTGTGTCTGAGCGAAAGCATTAAGTATCCCACCTGGGAAGTACGACCGCAAGGTTGAAACTCAAAGGAATTGGCGGGGGTCCGCACAAGCGGTGGAGCATGTGGTTTAATTCGATGATACGCGAGGAACCTTACCTGGGCTAGAATGCTAAGTGACCATGGGTGAAAGCTCATTTTGTAGCAATACACACTTAGTAAGGTGCTGCATGGCTGTCGTCAGCTCGTGCCGTGAGGTGTTGGGTTAAGTCCCGCAACGAGCGCAACCCCCATCAGTAGTTGCCATCAGGTAACGCTGGGAACTCTACTGAAACTGCCGTCGTAAGACGTGAGGAAGGAGGGGATGATGTCAAGTCATCATGGCCTTTATGCCCAGGGCTACACACGTGCTACAATGGGGCGTACAAAGGGCTGCCACTTAGTGATAAGGAGCCAATCCCAAAAAACGCCTCTCAGTTCAGATCGCAGTCTGCAACTCGACTGCGTGAAGCTGGAATCGCTAGTAATCGTATATCAGCAATGATACGGTGAATACGTTCCCGGACCTTGCACACACCGCCCGTCAAGCCATGGAAGCTGGGTGTACCTAAAGTCGGTAACCGCAAGGAGCCGCCTAGGGTAAAACTAGTAACTGGGGCTAAGTCGTAACAAGGTAGCCGTATCGGAAGGTGCGGCTGGAATACCTCCTTTTTAGAGCTTAGCGACTTACCTAAGCTGTTGTTTCCATCTCTTTCATTGTTCTTACTAAGATCTTTTACATAGCTGCTCTAAACACCCTCGGGGTAAAAGGGACGAGAGGCGGAAGAAGTAATGCTTAAGCCCCCACGAAAGGGTTTAGGGTTGACTTAGATCCGTAGCTCAGCCTGGTTAGAGCACTACACTGATAATGTAGGGGTCAGCAGTTCAAATCTGCTCGGGTCTACCATTGACAACTAGCCTTGGGGGATTAGCTCAGCTGGCTAGAGCACCTGCCTTGCACGCAGGGGGTCAACGGTTCGAATCCGTTATCCTCCACAAAACAGTTCTTTCAAACTTTAGATGCTGACAACACAATAAGGTGTTGGTCTACCGGTTCATAGCCGAAACATCTACAACAGCTAATAGCTAACGGCTAATCGCTAGCAGCTAAAAGCGAGAAGCTTCAGTGCTTCAAAGTTCTTTGACATATTGGATAATCAATTGAAAAGTTGTTAGACGAAAGAGTTCTAGTATCGATCACATGATATTTTAAACACACCAAGTTTTTGGTTGGTCTGAAATCTTCAGTGGTCGGGTAACAAATACAATTTCAAATTTTTTAAAGCAACTAAGGGCGCATGGTGGATGCCTTGGCTCTGAGAGGCGATGAAGGACGTGGTAAGCTGCGATAAGCTGCGGGGAGATGCACACAATCGTTACATCCGCAGATTTCCGAATGGGACAACCCGGCATGTTGAAGACATGTCACTCCGAAAGGAGAGCCAACCCCGAGAACTGAAACATCTAAGTACCGGGAGGAAAAGAAAATAAACAATGATTCCCTAAGTAGTGGCGAGCGAACAGGGAACAGCCTAAACTTGAGCGGCGTGCCGCTTGAGGGTTGTAGGACCGCATTTAGAAACCTTCTTCAAGCTGAACTTTCTGGAAAGTTAGGCCATAGAGCGTGAAAGTCGCGTAAGCGTAAAGAGAAGGGGACGAGCGGTATCCTGAGTAGGGCGGGACCGGAGAAATCCTGCTTGAATCTGCCAGCACCATCTGGTAAGGCTAAATACTCCTCAGAGACCGATAGTGAACCAGTACCGTAAGGGAAAGGTGAAAAGCACCCTAAACAAGGGAGTGAAATAGTACCTGAAACCGTGCGCCTACAAGCGGTCGGAGCTGCAGCAATGCAGTGACGGCGTGCCTTTTGCATAATGAACCTACGAGTTGCTCCTCACAGGCGAGGTTAAGTTCTTAACTAACGGAGCCGTAGCGAAAGCGAGTCCAAATAGGGCGACATAGTCTGTGGGGGCAGACGCGAAACTTTGTGATCTATCCATGGGCAGGCTGAAGGTGTGGTAACACACACTGGAGGGCCGAACGCATAAACGTTGAAAAGTTTTGCGATGACCTGTGGATAGGGGTGAAAGGCCAATCAAACTGAGAGATAGCTCGTTCTCCCCGAAATGTTTTTAGGAACAGCGTTGCATTTTAGAAGTCTGATAGAGGTAGAGCTACTGATTGGGCTAGGGGGCTTCACCGCCTACCAAACCCTGACAAACTCCGAATGCTATCAGATATCTGCAGCAGTGAGGCTGCGGGCGCTAAGGTCCGTGGCCGAGAGGGAAATAACCCAGAATAACAGCTAAGGTCCCTAATACGTAGTTAAGTTGATCAAACGAGGTGGGGTTTCTATAACAGCCAGGATGTTGGCTTGGAAGCAGCCATTCATTTAAAGAGTGCGTAACAGCTCACTGGTCGAGAGACCCTGCACGGAAAATAATCGGGCATCAAACTACGAACCGAAGCTTTATGATGCGACTTTGAGTCGTATTCGGTAGGGGAGCATTGAAACAGCGTCGAAGGTGATGGGCGACCATTGCTGGAGCGGTTTCAAAAGAAAATGTAGGTATAAGTAACGATAAAAGGAGTGAAAAACTCCTTCGCCGTAAGTCTAAGGGTTCCTGATCAACGTTAATCGGATCAGGGTTAGTCTGGTCCTTAGGTGAACCCGAAAGGGGTAGCTGATGGAAAGCTGGTTAATATTCCAGCACCAGCATTGCTTTCGATGGGGTGACGCGGTAGTGAAACGTCCGCCGTCTTACGGAATAGACGGTTAAAGGGTGTAGTTATTTTTTGCTCAGGTAAATCCGGGCGAAAAGGCGAACCTGATAGTACACTGAGGCTTCGGCCAAGGTGATAGTGACGCTAATCAAACCGCCGAGAAAAACCTCTAAGGTTAGGGCAATGCTGCCAGTACCGCAAACCGACACAGGTAGACGGGATGAATATTCTAAGGCGCTCGGGTGAGCCGTGGAGAAGGAACTAGGCAAATTGACGCTGTAACTTCGGGATAAAGCGTACCGCAGCGATGCGGTCACAGTAAAATGGTTCAACCAACTGTTTAACAAAAACACAGGGCCCTGCAAAATCGAAAGATGACGTATAGAGCCTGATACCTGCCCGGTGCTGGAAGGTTAAGGAAGGGTGTTCGGACGCAAGTCCAAAGCTCCTGACTGAAGCCCCAGTAAACGGCGGCCGTAACTATAACGGTCCTAAGGTAGCGAAATTCCTTGTCGGGTAAGTTCCGACCTGCACGAATGGTCTAATGAGTTGAACACTGTCTCCTCCACGAGCCCGGTGAAATTGTAGTATCGGTGAAGATGCCGGTTACCCGCCACGGGACGGAAAGACCCCGTGAACCTTCACTACAACTTTGCATTGATTTTGAACAACCGATGTGTAGGATAGTTGGGAGACTGCGAAGCAGGGTCGCCAGGCCTTGTGGAGTCAACGTTGAAATACCAACCTTCGTTTGTTTAGAGTCTAATCCCCAAAAGGGAAACAGTGCATGGTGGGTAGTTTGACTGGGGTGGTCGCCTCCTAAAAAGTAACGGAGGCTTGCAAAGGTTCCCTCAGTACGGTTGGTAATCGTACGAAGAGCGCATCAGTATAAGGGAGCTTGACTGTGAGACAGACAAGTCGAGCAGGGGCGAAAGCCGGCTGAAGTGATCCGGTGGTTCTGTATGGAAGGGCCATCGCTCAAAGGATAAAAGGTACTCCGGGGATAACAGGCTGATCTCCCCCAAGAGCTCATATCGACGGGGAGGTTTGGCACCTCGATGTCGGTTCGTCACATCCTGGGGCTGGAGAAGGTCCCAAGGGTTCGGCTGTTCGCCGATTAAAGTGGCACGTGAACTGGGTTCAGAACGTCGCAAGACAGTTCGGTCCCTATCTGTGGTGGGCGCAAGTCAATTGAGAGGACGTGACCTTAGTACGAGAGGACCGGGTCGCACGTACCGCTGGTGTATCTGTTGTGCCGCCAGGTGCAATGCAGAGTAGCTATGTACGGACAGGATAAACGCTGAAAGCATCTAAGCGTGAAACCTTCCTCAAGATGAGTTGACTTTTAAGAGCCGTCAAAGACGATGACGTTGATAGGCGACAGGTGTAAAGGTGGTAACATCAAAGCCGAGTCGTACTAATTGCTCGTACGCTTTAATTTTATTTTACTAGCAACACTTTCCTCTACCAACTTTTCAATCCAATATGTTAATCGCATTTATGCTCCAAAAAGCATCACCTTCTTATGGTGGCTTTGCCGAGGGTGTTCACCTCTTCCCATTCCGAACAGAGAAGTTAAGCCCCTCATGGCCGATGGTACTGCACCACAATGCGGGAGAGTAGGTAACCGCCATATTCATTGACCCCCTTCAGTTCTGAAGGGGGTTTTTTATTGTGCAATGCACCAATTCTCCTTAACAAATACTTATAAACATTTGCGGTTCTAAAAAGGAATTACGGCATTCTTTGCATCCTGAGAGATACTTGCTTGGTTCCGATATTGAACAGGCGATAAGCCGAAGTGCTTTTTGAACGCTTTACTAAAATGGGTACTGTTCTCAAAGCCGCTTTCAATCGTAATGTCATTGACGGATTTATCGGTTGTGAGGAGCAAACGATGCGAATAGCTTAGCTTTTTCATCAGCAGCCAGTGACCTGGGTTTGTTTTGTACACGGAATAAAAATCACGTTTAAAAGAAGAAAGACTGCGGTTGCACAATTTTGCGTAATCTACCAGCGAAAGGTTGTAAAGACAATTGTTCTCCATGATTTCCTGTAGCCCATCTTCATGCGCTGCTAACAAGGATTGCAAGTACTCGTTTAAGCAGTGGTTCGCCGGATTAGTGAGAATGTTGAAAAGCAATTCACGAAATTTAAGTTCCAGCAAATCTTCCGACGGCCGCTGTTCCGCTGAAAAATATGGAAGTAAGGAATGAAAGTATCCTTTCAAAATATCCGTGACATCAAGCGGTAGAACGATGTCATTGTTTTGATTGAATGAAGCACAATTCTGAAGTACAGCAAGATTCTGGCGCAAGAAAGAACACATGTAGGTGTCGGGAATGAAAAAGCTTAGTATACAGAGCTCTTCTTCAAAAAACTTCTCCATAATCACAGCGCCCTTTTTCACGAACATCGCTTTACCGGCAGTAAGTATCCATGACTGGCCAGGCGTGTGATAAGCCATCTTGCCGCTTATAACATAATAAATGTAACTGTGGTGTGACCATTTCCCGAGCAGGCGGTCTATTGCAGGGCATCTGTAACCTGCAAACAGCAAGTCTTTACACTGCAACTGCGGAAAAACTTGTGGATGTGTTTTTACCGTTTCGTAATAATTGAGGGTTATCATAACCGCATTCGTTAGTGTTCTGAAATTAATAAAAAATAAACTATGTGCCCGACTATTTTTCTCAAACGGCTATTCTGTATTTAACCAAAATTGCAAGCCGCTGCCGGAAAATGGATCTACCTGTGACTATCATTTTGAGCCGCTACCCCGGTCACGTAAATGAAAAGGGAAATGCAGGAGAAGGGGACTTCTGTTGAATCCATTAAATTGACCTTTTTTGGCAGAAAGTTGAACCTTATAGCCAGGCCCCTAGCGCTGATGTATTCTACTTTTATTTCTGCATTCCATCTACAACACAAATCGACCAACATTGGAGATGAATTCGTTCCTGAAGAAATGTTAACCATATTCTTCATATGAATAACCAACAACAAAGGCATGCACCTTCTTTACATAAGAATGCTTTTGCCGCTGTTGAGTATCTGTTGAAAGCAAATGGTTCGCATAACTGCTTTTGAGAAGCAGGATTATTCATGACAAAACGAAAAGGTATGAAACGCTTCAACCTTATTGAATTGCTGTCTGCATTGATGCTTCTATTATTCTCTTCCTGTAAAAAGACAGACGTAGAACAGCCAGGGCCAGGCGAGGATCTCTCTGCTACCAACAAATACTCCACCGATGTGCTTACAAAATGGATCAACCTGCAAACGCAGATAATGTATCTGAAAGATCAAACGCAACGGCCGGGTTATGACCGTACGTTACCCTTTCGGCTTTATTCATATGCCGGTATTGCGTTGTATGAATCGGTGGTACCGGGGATGCCCGGTTATCAGTCGCTTTCCGGCCAGTTGACCGATATGCCGCAAATGCCCAAACCCGAGGAGGGAAAGAGCTACCACCGGGCCGCTTCAGCCAATGCAGCAATGGCTGCTGTGCACCGGAGTTTGTTATATGGTGCCACGGCAGCCACCAAGTTGTCGATCGATTCCCTGGAAGCAGCACTGAATACACAATATGAAACTGAAGCCGATGCCGCTACCCTTCAACGCTCCATAGAATTTGGAAAAGAAGTAGCAAAACGCATCGTGGAGTGGTCAGAAACAGACGGTTCCTATACGGCGTGGCCACCGTACACACCGCCTTCAGGGCCCGGCTTGTGGGTGCCTACGCCGCCCAACAATTTTGCAGCCCGGTTTGTACACGTTGGCGATCAGCGAACCTTTGTACCAAACATCTTGCACTCTATTTTTCCGCCAGCCCCGCCGGCCTATTCTACTGATCCTTCTTCTACTTTTTATAAAATGGAAAAGGAAGTGTATGACGCTGTTCAAAACCGCACCCCTGCCGATAGTTTACAAGCGACCTATTGGGGTGCCAACGCCGGAAGAGGTTCGCCGGGACTGCAATGGTTTGCCATTTTGAAAAAGGTCATAGTTGAACAGTCGGTTAAGTTGGACAAAGCAGTTGTGGCGTACTGTAAAATGGGCATGGCTCAATATGATGCAGTTGTCGTAACCTTCAAATCGCAATACACCTACAATCTTCTAAGGCCGATCACCTATATCCGCAACGTAATGGGACAAACCAACTGGCTTCTGCCTTATGGCGGCGTCGGTGCGCCAACGCCTGATTGGCCGGATGTTTCGCTGGTTGAGCACATTGCCCCTGCCAAAGCCATGAGTTCGATGTTTGGCGAGAACTACCGGTTTAACACTGACGGCACGAACCCGGACCGTTACCAGGGCTACACGTTTAACTCGTTTGAAGAGGCGGCGGCACACATTGCAACAGCCTTCTTCTTAAAAGGCATTACCACCAAACCGGGTGCATCAGTAGGGGTCGACATCGGCTCTAAAACGGTTGAGTATATCGATAAGAAGATAAAGTTTAAAAAGAACTAAACGTGAAGAATGACTTTCGCAACAAGTCCACTCACTTTAAAAAATCAAAGAAAACAGCAACTCCACAGCTATAATTCGCCACATCAAAACACAACAGTTCGAAAACAAATTTCAAACACCTCAAAAAATTCAATTTATGAGTACTCAGCTCTTTCGACCTGCAACAAAAAGTTACAATTCCTTTTATCCGATTCTGATCTTGTTTGTGGTCTTTCTTTCCTGTAAAAAGGACATCAACGAAACTTCCTCACAGCAGGATGTTCCGGGTGCTCTTTCCCGTAACCTTCTCAAGAACAGCAAAGGTGATGTCAACACCAGTGCCGCTATGGTGATACGGTGGAACACGGCAGCCATTGATGTTGTTGCCAGGCTACAGGAGGCAGTGCCGGAGTCACCGGTTCCGCCGTTTATTGAATCGCGGTATTATGCAATGGTCAACCTGGCCATGCACGATGCGTTGAACAACATTGTTCCGTATTATCAAACGTATGCGTTAGGGAAGGACCAGGAAAAAAGCAACGAAAGGTATAAGAATACGAACCCTGACGCTGCAGTAGCGCAGGCGGCTTATGATGTTATTGTTGCTCTTTACGGAAAGCTGAATCTCGCATCGGTGGCACCGCAGTCCGTGAAGGATTATGTCGATGGTGTGCTGCAACAATCATTGGATGACATCAAAGATGCAGGGCCAAAGAAAAAGGGTGTTGAGTTAGGCCATCTTTCTGCACAAGCCATTTTAGCCTTGAGGGCCAACGATGGCATGGGAAGCGCCATGTATCCCGTACCGGAAGGAACAGAGCCGGGGCAATACCGCTTTACATTTCCCTTTGATGGCCCTCCATTCAATGGATTGTATCTCTTCCCCGGTTGGGGCAATGTAACGCCGTTTGGTCTGACGAAAGGTTCACAGTTTCGGCCCGGACCTCCTTATGCTGTAAACAGTGCAGAATATACCGCTGATTTCAACGAGATAAAAAGCCTGGGAAGATATAACAGCACCACAAGAACGCCTGACCAAACAGAAATTGCAAAATACTGGGTGGAAAGCTCTCCGCAAATGTGGAATACAATCGCCCTGAAAATTGTTGCGCAAAAAAATATGGGCGCCTGGCAGGTAGCGCGGCTGCTGGCCCTGTTGCAAATGAGTGAAGCGGATGCTTATATCGGTAGCTTCGAAGCGAAGCTGCACTATTTCACATGGAGACCCGTTACGGCTATTCGTCTTGCTGCAACCGATGGCAATCCCAACACTACAGCCGATCCGGAATGGGACGTTGTGGGATGGAATCCTTCCGGTGAACCCGATCTGCGTTATTGGCCCACACCGCCGATCCCGGATTACCCTTCTGCACATGCAGTGGCGGGTGGCGCCGGTGCGGAGTTGATCAAAGACTTTTTTGGTTCCGATAACCAGCACTTTAGTGTGACAAGTACCTCGTATCCATCCACCCGCAGCTTTACAACGTTGTCACAAGCAGCACGGGAAAATTCGTTATCAAGAATCTACATCGGCTATCATTTCCGGCAGGCTTGCATGGTGGGCGAGGAACAAGGGAGAGACATTGGCAAATGGATTTTTGATCATTATTTAAAAGAACAATAAAACCGCCGCGTCCTTTTAACACACAAACTGGTACAGAGAGACTCGTCGGGATTAGTAATGTTTTCTTTTTACCGATGTCTTTCAAAATGTGTGCTCGTTAATGTCACCACAATCCAGAATCATAAACCCTCACCCGTTAACAGTGAGGGTTTATAGCATCTTAGATAATGTGTTTTCAAAATCAGCGATGGTTGTCGTCGCCACTTACCTGACCTTGATAAGATGAACGATCGAATCAAAAAGAAGAGGAGAATGATTGCAGGAAGTATAGAACTGAGCAGGTTCCCCTGCTGATTTGTGAATAGTTGCTTTCAGAGATCAATTTTGATTATTTGAAACTGAGATGATAATCCGAGTAAATACAGAAAGTTCTCACGTGTTTAGAATCTGTCAAACTGTTTACTTTATTGTCTTATCGGGAAATTCTGTAAACGGGGTAGCGGTTGTAGGCAGGTTCGAAAAACGGCGACTGTCGGTAGACATAATCAAGTTGTGCCGCGGCATTCTTGCCAAAGGTGCTGTCCTTGGCCGCACGATCAGCAAGCTTTTTCCGGAGCTCCGGATGTGCGGTCAAATAGGCTGCGGCCGTTTCTTCAAAAACATAATCTGAAAAGCCTTCCTTCTGACCCAGAATTGGATCAAAAAAGTTCCAGGCAAAATAGCTGTCGCCGGCTTGTGGTTCCAGAGTTTCTATCAGGAAACGAATACCTTTCTGCGCAGTGGAGATATAAAAATCTCCTTTGCGAAAAGCAAGCTTTTGTTTCGTGACAGACAACTGTACGCCGCTGTTGGGATGGTGACCTTCGTATGGCCTTGCTGTGGATTTGTAATCGTCAATTTGATAGACTTCCACTTCCAGTATCGTGTCTTTTTTGAGTGGTTGCAATACAATGTTGTTTGCTTTCAACCGCTCAATCACTTTCCACCAGCCCTGCGGTAGCAGGTAAGCTTTCGGTTTGCTTACGGAGAATGTATCGACGTACGTGTTGTAAAACGGTATTTGTTTTTCATAAGGCTTGTTTCGGTCATAATACAGCCGCTCCAGTCCCGACACATCACTTTTTCGTGTTCCCGCTTCAAATCCTTTGAAGGTGATTTGGGTTGACTGGGTGCGGTCCCATTTCCAGGCAATTGGAAAAGAGTCCTGCCGTTGTTGTTGCCGTAAGGTTTCTTCCCGCAATCTTGTTATTTCAGGGCCATGCTTTGTGGTGAATTCAATGAAGCTTTCCATCAGTGCTTTGGTGGCCGCAACCCGCTGGTTGTAGGGTTTCAGCATGTGGGTTTCCGGCACAAACGAAAAGGTATTCCAAAGCGTGCCATAGCCACTGCCGTAGCGTGGACTATCAAAGAATTCCGGCCAGCCCTTGTCAACTGCTTCGCCAAAATGATTGACATAAGGAATCAAATCAAATCCTTTCGTTTTCATCAAAGGATAAAGAGCCGGTTCAAACGTTTGGTGCATGAATTCGCCCATGGCACCACCCAACTTGTTGTGTTGCGACACCAGCAAGGTCATCACATGCTGGTAATCGGCGCCATTGCTAACGTGGTTGTCGATGAAAATATCCGGATCTAGAAAATGGAAAATTTTTGCAAAGGAGAAGGCATTCTTCGAATCCATCTTGATAAAATCGCGGTTCAAATCCAGGTTTTGTGCGTTGCCACGAAAGCCTTTTTCAACCGGTCCGTTTTGATCAATGCGGTAGTTCTTACTTCGGTTTAAGGCACCACCAATGTTGTAGACAGGAATAAAGGCCAACACAATATTCGACGGTAAAGTATAACGGCCCTGCACAATATCTCTCGCCAAAAGCATGGAAGCATCAATGCCATCCGGTTCACCGGGATGAATGCCGTTGTTGATGAATATGACGTTTTTCTTTTTTGCTTTAATGGCTTTGATGTCAAAGGTGCGATCGGTAGAAACAAGGATCAGGTGCAGTGGAAAACCGGCATCTGTGGGTCCCATTTCCATCATTTTGATTGCAGGATAAGCCGCATCAATCGTCTTCCACCAATGGATGATCTCGGCGTAAGAGGGCGACTCGGTACCACCGGATTTTTCAAACCGGGTAAGAAAAGACTGGCTGAAGGAGGAGAGGGAGAAAAGCAGAAAAAGGAAAGCAAAAAGTGTTCGCATGAGCGAAATTAAGCCTTGTCGCTTTTGCTCGTCGCGGCGCAAGTGGGTTGCTGGCGTTTCGTTTACGTTGGAGCACAAAAAAAGCATCCTGAGGCGTCAGAATGCTTAACTATTTTTAGACGAAGCTTATTTTGCCAGTTTGTTCACTCTTCTAGCCAGCTTGCTTTTCAGGTTGGCAGCTTTGTTTTTGTGAATCACACCACGCTTCGCCAGCTTATCAATCATCGATGCTACTTCAGGCAGTTGCTCACCAGCGGCCGCAGCTTCGTTTACCCCTCTTAATTCACGGATGGCATTACGAGTGGTTTTACCATAGTAACGGTTGCGTTCGCGGCGCTTTGCAGATTGACGTACATCTTTTTTTGTTGCCTTATGATTAGCCATGTTCTTTTTGAATTTCGGACGGCAAATGTAGGGGAAAGAATTGAAAATAGCTGAGGAAGAATGGAAAACTTTTGTTAAGTGGCTGTTTTGACACTGGTATCGTTGTCGTAGTTTTTGCGCAAGTTCTTCCCGCCAAACGCTCAACTCGTTAGCCGATAGCGGTATATTTGCCCTCCCAATCCAAATTTCTCCATCATGAAGGATTTTAGCTATATCACCCATTCCCATCCGTCATATATCGAAAGCCTTTACAAAGATTTTGTAACTGATCCGGAAAGCGTGGACCCTGAATTCCGCCGTTTTTTCGAGGGCTTCGACTTTGCCATCAGTAACGGAAATGCCTCCAATGGCCATGCCGTGGCAGAGGTGGTGCAACCCGTTGCAGCCAAAGCCGCATCGGCCGGGCCCCTGGACAAAGAGTTCGCCGTTTACAACCTAATTCTTGCGTATCGCAACAAAGGCCACCTGGTTGCCAACACCAATCCTATTCGCAAGCGGAAGGACAGGGGCGCCAACCTGGACCTGAAATATTTTGGATTGACAGACGCCGACTTGCAAACGACGTTTTGGGCCGGAAAATTCATTGGGCTGGAGAATGCAACGCTTCAGGAGATCCTTTCAAAACTGCAAACGATCTACACGGGTCATATCGGCATTCAATACGACTACATCCTGAAACACGACCGCCTGGAATGGCTTCAAGAGGAGGTGGAGAAACTTTTTGGTGAGCAAATCCCGATTGCCGGAAAAAAGCGCATCCTGCAAAAGCTGAATCAGGGTGTCATTTTTGAAAAGTTCCTTCACACTAAATACATCGGGCAAAAACGCTTTTCCTTGGAAGGCGGGGAAACCACCATTGCGGCGCTCGACAACATCATCAACACCGGCGCGGAGCTGGGTGTAAAAGAAGTGGTAATTGGCATGGCGCACCGCGGACGCCTGAACGTGCTGGCGAATATTCTTGGCAAAACCTACGAGCAAATCTTCAGCGAGTTCGAGGGCACTTCAATCCCGGACCAAACCATGGGCAGCGGCGACGTGAAGTACCACCTTGGTTTCAGCTCTGAAATTGAAACACCGGCCGGTAAAAAAGTGCACCTGAAATTAACGCCCAACCCTTCGCACCTGGAAGCGGTTGACCCGGTGGTGCTTGGATTTTCCCGCGCCAAAGCTGATTGTCTCTACGAGTCGGAGTTTGATGATGTGCTGCCGATCCTGATCCACGGCGATGCCTCGGTTGCCGGCCAGGGAATTGTTTACGAGATTATGCAGATGAGCGACCTGGATGGCTATTACACCGGTGGCACCATGCACTTTATCATCAACAACCAGATTGGCTTTACCACCGATTTCGACGATGCCAGGAGTTCCGACTACAGCACGTCCATTGCTGCCACCATCCAGGCACCGGTGTTTCATGTGAACGGCGATGATCCGGAGGCAGTGATCAAGTGCGTTGAAATGGCAACCCGGTACCGGCAGGAATTCAATTCTGATATTTTCGTTGACATGGTTTGCTACCGCCGGCACGGGCACAACGAAGGCGATGATCCAAAATTCACACAGCCACAGTTGTATTCCTTAATCGACAAGCACGCCAATCCACGGGAAACCTACGTGCACTACCTGTTGGAGAACGGCGAGGCCGACGCACAGCAACTGGCCAAGGACATGGAGAAGCAATTCTGGAGCGATTTGCAGGAGCGTCTGGATGAAGTAAAACAAAACCCGCTTCCATATACGTACCAGCAACCGGAGTTGTGGTGGCGAAGCCTGCGCCGTGCTACGGCCGACGATTTTGACCAGTCGCCCATCACCGCAATCAGTACCGACACGTTCCGCACCTTGTTCAATGGCCTGATGCATTTCCCCGAAGGCTTTAAGCCCTTGCGGAAGGTGGAGAAAATCCTGCAGGATAAAGTGAAGCTGTTTGAAGCGGAGCAGAAGGTGGATTGGGCAACCGGTGAGTTGCTGGGCTACAGCAGCCTGCTTGTTGAAAACAAAGACGTACGCATGAGCGGCCAGGACGTTAAGCGGGGAACCTTCTCGCACCGGCACGCCATCATTTACGATGAAACCAACAACGAAGAATACAACCGCCTGAACCATTTCCAGGAGCACCAGGGCAAACTGCGCATTTACAATTCGCTTTTAAGCGAGTATGCAGTGCTTGGTTTTGAATACGGCTATGCACTGGCCAATCCAAACAATCTGGTGATTTGGGAAGCGCAGTTTGGCGACTTTGCCAACGGTGCCCAGATCATCGTTGACCAGTTTATTGCGTCGGCCGAACAAAAATGGCAGCGGATGGACGGCATTGTGTTGCTGTTGCCGCACGGTTACGAAGGACAGGGCCCGGAGCACAGCAGTGCACGACTGGAGCGTTTCCTGCAGCTTTGTGCAGAGCTCAACATGGTGATCACCAACATCACCACAGCCGCCAACTTCTTCCATGCCATTCGCCGGCAGTTAGCGTGGCCGTTCCGCAAACCGTGGGTCAACTTCTCGCCAAAAGCCAACCTTCGCCTACCGGCAACGTATTCGTCAATTGATGAATTTACCGGCAGTACCCGTTTCCAGGAGGTAATTGACGACCGCTTTGTTTCCGACCCTGCTTACGTAAAGAAAGTGCTGTTCTGTAGTGGTAAGGTTTACTACGACCTGGCCGAACGGCAGCAAAAAGAAGCAAGGGCGGATGTGGCCATTGTGCGGGTTGAGCAGTTATACCCCCTGCCTTACAAACAGCTGGAAGCGCTGCACCAGAAATACAACAAAGCAACCTGGTTTTGGGTGCAGGAAGAACCCCTGAACATGGGCGCTGCTTCGTTCCTGCAAATGAACCTAAAAAGTATCAATTACGGCATCATCAGCCGCCAGCCAAGCGCTGCCACCGCCAGTGGTTATAGCAAGGTGCATGCACAGGAGCAAAACGAGATTGTTGATACCGCTTTTAGCATTTGATGACCTTATTGACGGTAGAAGGAGAAGCGACAAACAACGCTTCTCCTTTTTAGTAGACTGAAGCAGGTAAGAAGAAAGGACGGCGATGAAGGTTGCAGTGATCTATATGGAAATTCCTTGTTAACCATACCGACAGCCCACCAGTCAATTGACAATGCATTTGTTGAACCCGTTGCTGCCGCATCTTGCCGTAACAGATTTTATCCGAAATTTGCTGCACTTTAAAACGAAGCGATGATAGAAATAAAAGTCCCAACCGTTGGCGAATCCATAAACGAGGTAACACTGATAAAATGGCTTAAAAATGACGGCGAATACGTAGAGAGAGACGAAGTGATTGCCGAACTGGAAAGTGAAAAAGCAACCTTTGAACTGAATGCAGAACAAGCCGGTGTTTTGAAAACGGTTGGGAAAGAAGGCGACACCCTCAATATTGGTGATGTGGTGGCGCAGATTGACGACACCGCAGCAAAACCGGAAGGAAAACCTGCTGCCGAGCAGCCGAAAGCTGCCAGCCAGCCGGCACCGGCCGCTGAAACGCCAAGAGCGGCAGAACAACCGCAGTCAGCGCCTTCCAATGTGCCGTCCGATGTGAAGGCTTCGCCGGTGGCTTCCGCCATCATTGCCGATAAAAAAGTTAATCCAAAAGATATTCAGCCGAGCGGCTACAACGGCAAGATTTTAAAAGAAGATGTGCTGCATGCCCTCGAACACCCCGGCCGTAAACCAGGCGTTGAGTTATTTAACCGTACGGAAGGCCGCGAAAAAATGAGCAACCTTCGCAAGACGGTGAGTCGCCGGTTGGTGGAAGCAAAAAACACCACGGCCATGCTGACAACGTTTAACGAAGTTGACATGAGCCGCATCATGGCCGTCCGAAGTGCTAACAAAGACAAGTTCAAAGAAAAACACGGCGTGAACCTTGGCTTTATGTCCTTCTTCACCAAGGCCGTTTGCTATGCACTGGCGGAGTGGCCTGCGGTGAATGCGTACATCGATGGTGAAAACATTGTTTACCACAATTACAGCGACATCTCCATTGCCGTTTCGGCCCCCAAAGGATTGGTGGTTCCGGTGATTCGCAACGCGGAAAGCCTGAGCATGGCCGAAATTGAAAAGAAAGTGGTGGAACTGGCCACCAAGGCCCGCGATAACAAATTGAGCATGGAGGAAATGCAGGGCGGCACGTTTACCATCACCAACGGTGGCGTCTTCGGATCGTTGCTCAGTACACCCATCATCAACATCCCGCAGTCGGCTATCCTGGGCATGCATAAAATTGAAGAGCGTCCGGTGGTGATCAACGGCCAGATTGTTGCCCGTCCAATGATGTACCTGGCCTTGAGTTACGATCACCGCATTATTGATGGCCGCGAATCGGTTTCCTTCCTGGTAAGGGTAAAAGAGTTGCTGGAAAATCCCGAACTGCTGCTGATGGGGAAGGACCCGGTGAAAACTTTACTGGAAATATAACATTTTTGGCCATTTACCGTTTACATGAAAAGGTATCTTAATCATACAATCTACCGTCGATGAGAAAACTGCTATTTGCCTTTACCGCATTAACCCTTGGTTTGACGGCCTGTCAGAAAGAGGGGAGTTTTGAAAATCCCAACGGCAGCGCCGGCTCAGGGGGTGGAACCACTTCCGGGCTTCTGACCCGCCTTGTCTACGCGGCCGGAGCTGACTCAATTGCAATGGACTTTGGTTATGATGGGGCCAACCGGTTGATTTCATTATCGACAACATCTACGCAGGACGGAAACCAGGTCGTTAAACTTTACCGCAATTCTTCCGGAATCCTGACTCGCTATACCACCAAAAGCGATGAACTCACCGGGCTTGGTTTGGACAGTTTGGTGACCGATGTGTCGTATGATGCATCCCGCTCGAAGTACGCCTACAGTCGCTCTTCCATCACCTTAAACGGTGTAACCATCGTTGACAGTACCGCATTTGAATACAACAGCGCCAACAACCTGGTTACAAAGAAAAGCTACGCAAAAGGCGGTCCGGCGCTCTACACGATTTATGCAAAAACAGAATACGCATATACTGGTTCCAATGTGGTAACGGAAAAGAACTTTAGTCCCGGTGCCACTGCTGACTCCTGGGATCCGGAGTACACCTACACCTACACTTACGATGATAAAACAAACCCATTGAAGTTTGGCCCGGAAGGCCTGATTGCCTTAACTGATTTTACCCTGGCCAGCGCTCCTTATGGATCGGCCAGCAATGCCACCAAAACGGATTTTGTTGACCACACCGATAACAATAACAATTTTTCGTTTACAACGGCATACACGTATAGCAGCAGCAATA
>Ga0366748_1004_pt1 | contig 65207 bp, 61 predicted proteins | sample BONcelHN113001C6_FD_207079 | JGI IMG/M metagenome (GOLD analysis project Ga0366748, IMG submission 207079) | Enriched cells from coal bed in the Powder River Basin, Montana, United States - BONCAT cells N11 rep1 HSBNCT.N11.300.1.C6 ...
TAGAGATATCAGCGTGTCCAACTGCACTCGCTTGGGTGGAGTTGGTATTGCCAAAGCCGGAGATTGCCAGGCCTTTAATGGTTACATTGGGAGCGCCGATAAACAGGCCATTACCGGTGGTCGAATTCTCTGCACTTGGTAAGGTGTAACCACAAACAATGTAAACGTCCGGGTAGTTGATATTGGACTGCTGGTAACCGTCCACACCCACAACCTGACCTGCAATCGACCCGAGGTTGGTGTTGGTCTGCGTTGTGCCATCGATCAAAACGGTTTCTGTAATGGTTGGCAATGCCGATCCAAGTGTAATGACCGCCCAGCTGTTGGTTCCGGACGATTCGAAACTATTGCCAGCCGCGGCGATGTTGAACGCAATGACATCGTAGCCGGCATTTGCGTTTGCCTGGGTAATTGCCCACCGTAAACTACCGGTCGAATTATCATCGGCTGTTCGGGTGACCGTGTATGTGTTCGCCAGGCATGGGCTCAAAAACAAACAGGCACCAAGGAAGAGTAGAATAAAGCGTTTCATAGTAACGGATATTTAAAAAGCACCGGTTATTTAACACCGGCTTTATAAAGTCTCTGGGTTTGGATAACGTTGCCGGAGCTACTCCGCACAACCAGCAAACAAAACTGTGCTGCTGCATGAAACGGCGCCAGCTTGTGCAAAGTAATTCCTTTTTTCAACACCATGTTTTCGGTGTGCAGCAGCCGGCCTTCCATGGTGCGAATTTCGACGGAGCCTTTTTCCTCACGGTCGTTGTACACTTCAATCGTCAACTCCTGCACAAATGGATTTGGATAAGCCCGAACGAGGAGCGACTCTTCAAACACCACCGTCACCACCCGGCTGTAAACAACCTGGCCGGTGTTAGACACGAGCTGCACACGGTAATAATTTTTTCCATTCACCGGTGCCTGGTCCGTAAAAGTCGTTGCCTCCGGATCCATCAAATTTCCTAAGGTCTGGTAAACGGTGCCATCCTGTGAGCGTTGGATAATGTATGAATGAAATGACGCGTCGGTGGTTGCTTTCCATTGTACCAGCACGGCATTGCCCGACTTTACCGCCGTAATGTCACCAAACATCAACGGCAAGATGTAAGAGTTGGTTTTAACCACTTTTACATTGTCGATCTGGAATCCGTCTGGTGTATAAGCCGGCGTATTGGTTGCATTTGAAAGAAAACGGAACCGAAAACTGAAGTTGTTATTGCCAACATAGGAGGACAGGTTCACCACGTCTTTCACCCAGCCGTCTGTATTGCCGGTAATGGCTGGGAAATTGCCTAAACTACCGCGGCTTTCTTTGATGGTTGTTTTGGTAACAATGGGAGTGTAGGTGCCGTTCACACCGGTTGTTGATACTTCCACCTGCAAACGGTCCTGGCAATTTTCTGTACTGTACTTGATCATGTAGCTGAGGTAAGCCTGTACCGCTCCGGAAAGATCCAGTGCATTGGCTATCCTAACGCTTTGATCCGCACTGTTGGCATAATTCCCGTTTTTGGATTCTGTTAAAGAAGCCGTTCCCAAGACACCTGTTCCGGATTCATAATCCCAGGCACTGCTGGTACCGGTACGGGTCCATTTAGTGGTCACGACACCAGCATCCATGAAATCAGCAAAGACCTGTGTGGGTTTGTAAAATTTTGTGATGGTATCCCTCGTCGTAATTCCGCCGGCTTCCACCTGCCATACATATCGGATAGGCGTACCGGCTGTGATGCCGTTCAGCAAGGTGTAGCTGATGCCACCGGAAACCTGACCGGCAAAATTGGCAATTGAGGCAATTGTTACAGGATTTCCAGCCGATTGAATATTGTTCATCGGTATCAGCGTTATTTTGATGGAGCCATCCACCAGTCCTCGCCGTGTTACTGTGTAGCCAAACGTGCCGGTTGTGGCGGTCACCTCAATGTCCGATGTGTCCTGCAACTCTGCGTAGGTTCCGGCCGTATAAGCTGCTTGCAGGTTCGGGAAAATCAGCTCTTTTGCATAAGGAATGATCTTCGCTTGCGGGCACCAGAAACCATCGCCACTGGCACCGATTTCCGGGCTGAAAGCATAGATCGTGGAATGAGACGGATCTGAAAAAAGCCAGTCATCGGAATAGCCGTTCACATCATATACGGTTTGATTGGCGGTTCCATAGACATAACAATTGTATTTGGCAAACACGGCGGCAATCGAATTATAATTGCTGACGGCTGCAGCCGGTAAAGCAACTGCCGGGTAAACTGCGGGATCCGGTCCTTCCGGTCGAATCCACCAGTTACCATAACAATGGTAATTCATGGCCATTTTAAATTGGCGGCTATTAACAAAAGCCATCATGTTTTGGGTTTCCGGTTCGGAGGCGGCACTGGTACCGCGGTAGGCATCGGCACTACCGGTAGCAGATGATGCGGTGTTTCCGTTTGAGTAGTTGAGCCCCCAATAAGTTGGATAGTTACGATTGATGTCCACACCATCGCCACCACTTCCATCGGCATTGGGATTTGAAGTGGTTGTTTCCTGCATGTTTTTGCGCCGCATTCTGCGGGAGGCATTCCAGTTAGTGGCCGTGGTGTTGTAATTGAATCCATCAACATTTGAAACCGGTATAAAAAAGAGTTCGCGGTTGTCGATAATCTCTTTAATGGATGGATTGGTTGCGTAGTTCTCCAGCAGGAAACGCATGTAAAAGATCAGGTTCATCATGCTCATGCCTTCTCTGGCATGGTGCATACCGGTGTACAAGATCTCCGGCTCATCCTCATCGGTGTCAACATTGTCGGAAATTTTGATGACATAGGTTGGAAGACCTTTTAACGTGTTGCCGATGGAACTTTTTTTCACCAGGGTGGGATACTTTGCTACCATGTCGTCGAGCTGCGCATTCAATTCCGCCAGGTTGTAGAATCCACCCATCGATCCAAGGGAAAAGGTGGACGGCGTCGGGATCGAAGCTTCAAAATTCTGGTTGGTGGTAAAATTGAGCCGCATGTTGCGGTACTGGTTTGGCACCCGCACCGGCTCGTCGGCATACTTCATCGGGTCTTCTACACGGTTAATGGAGTCGGTGTACCTGGCCACATCGGCTACCAATACTTCAACTCGGTAGCCCAATGCACGGATTTTTTCGACGTCCTCGCCGGGAAATTCGTTTTCAAAGGTGCCGTGCTCGAAATCATAAATGCCGTGGTCGAATTCAATACCGGAAGCCTTTAGCTTTTTTAAATCAGCCTGTGAGATGTCGATTTTTACACGGCTGGTGGGAAATGAGGTTTGCGCATAAACAACACTGCACGCAAGACTTAGCCACAATACAGCTAGTGCAGTCATGAAACGTTTCATAGTTCGGTTTTCGGCTTTTCTAAAAATATTGGTAACGAATAAACGGGAAAATCAACTACCTGGGAGAGAGTAAAGGCGCAAGAGAATGCAGTTATTCTTCATCAGGTAATGGATTTACTGTGCAAGGTTAAATGTTTTTACTTAGAAAATCAATAAGGTTCCACCGGTTTTTCGTTGAACACGGTTCCGAAAGCGGTTTAATGCAGAACTGGAGCGACTTTCCAAATTGATGGAAACGACGAAATGCCGGATCTTTTTAACACCAACTGATCCTTTTGTACTTTCGCAGGCTGAAGAAACGGAACCTAAACAGAAGAATGTGAAAAAATTTTTCAATACACAAGAAGATATCGATTTCATACCCATCATGCCGTTGAATGAAGCCGACAGCGATGGCGCAGAGATAGAGGTGCCCGAACAACTGAGCTTATTGCCGCTCCGCAACACAGTCCTGTTTCCCGGTGTCGTTTTACCGATCACCGTTGGCCGCGATAAAAGCATCAAAGCCGTTAACGACGCTTACCGCGGCGACAAGTTGATTGGTGTAGTGGCACAAAAGGACAGCTCGGTTGAAGACCCGCAGGCAAAGGACCTTGAAAGCATTGGAACCGTGGCACGCATCATCAAGCAAATCCAGATGCCGGATGGTGGAACCACCATTATTATACAGGGAAAAGGACGATTTGTGATTGAGGAGATGATTGCCGAAGATCCTTACTTCAAAGCACGGACAACTGCGTTGAGAGACGAGGAGATGATCACGGACCCTGACTTCGATGCCTACGTTGCCAATATTAAAGATGTAGCCACAGAAATCATTCAGCTCTCACCAAATATTCCAAGCGAAGCATCGGTTATCCTGCGCAACATTGAAAATGCCTCGTTTTTGGTTCACTTTGTCTCCAGCAATCTTTCCATAGACATCCGGGAAAAACAGCAGCTCCTGCAGCTGAACAACCTGCGCCAACGAGCCGAATTGCTGATGCAGTTTTTGCAAAAAGAGCTGCAGTTTGCCGAACTAAAAAACAAGGTAACCAACAAAACCCGCACGGAGATTGACAAACAGCAACGCGAATACTTTTTACAGCAACAGTTAAAGAGCATCAAGGAAGAACTGGGCGGCGATCACAACGAACGGGAGGTAAAAGAACTGCAGAAAAAAGCCGAAAGCAAAAAATGGCCGGAAGCAGCCCGGGAGGCTTTCAAAAAAGGCATTGAGAAACTGGAACGGATGCATCCCACCACGCCGGATTATTCGGTGGTGTACAACCATCTCGACCTGATGCTGGATCTTCCCTGGGAAGAATACACCGAAGATGTTTATGACCTGAAGAAAGCAAAAGAAATTCTGGATGCCGATCATTACGGCATGGAAAAGATTAAGGAACGGATATTGGAATACCTGGCTGTGCTGAAGTTGAAGGGTGACATGAAAAGCCCGATCCTTTGTTTTTACGGTCCGCCGGGTATTGGTAAAACCTCGCTTGGCCGAAGCATCGCCAATGCCATCGGCCGGAAATATGTTCGCCTGAGCCTGGGAGGTATCCACGACGAGAGCGAAGTGCGTGGCCACCGCAAAACCTACATCGGCGCCATGCCAGGGCGGATTATTCAAAACATCCGGAAAGTAAAATCATCAAATCCCGTGATGATTCTTGACGAAATTGACAAGGTAGGCGCAGACTTTCGCGGCGATCCAAGCAGTGCCCTGCTGGAGGTGCTTGACCCGGAACAAAACAATACTTTCTACGACAACTATCTCGAACTGGAATACGATCTCAGCAAAGTTCTTTTTATCGCCACGGCCAACAACCTGCAAAGCATTCAGCCGGCTTTGCGTGACCGCCTTGAGATTATTGAGCTCAACGGGTACGCGGTGGAAGAAAAAATAGAAATTGCCAAGCGCCACCTGTTGCCAAAACAATTTGAGGCGCATGGTTTAAAGTCGTCGAAATTCAGAATCAGCGACAAACTGCTGGAAAAAATCATCCAGGATTATACAAGGGAGAGCGGTGTTCGCGAACTCGACCGTCACCTGGCAGCCATCATGCGCTACCAGGCCAAGCAACTGGCAATGAACGGCGAACTCAAATCATCACTTAACCTCGACGACATTGAAAAAATCTTAGGCAAGCCACGGTTCAGCAATGAACTGTACAAACAGGCAACCATCCCTGGTGTGGCGGTTGGCCTGGCTTACACACAGGTTGGCGGTGACATTTTGTTTATCGAGGCAATCCTAAGCGACGGGAAACCCGACCTGCGGCTCACCGGCAACCTGGGCGAAGTGATGAAAGAAAGTGCGGTAACGGCTTTGTCTTTTCTCAGTGCCAACGCAAAGAAATTTGGCATTGAACCGAGTCTTTTCGAAAAGAAGGCGGTGCACATTCATGTACCGGAAGGAGCCGTTCCCAAAGATGGTCCGAGTGCCGGCGTTACCATGTTAACGGCGCTGGCTTCCGCATTTACGGGCAGAAAAATCAAACCGTTTCTTGGTATGACCGGCGAAATCACCCTTCGCGGACAGGTGTTGCCGGTTGGCGGCATTAAGGAAAAAGTGCTGGCGGCCAAGCGGGCCGGTTTACGCGACGTTATCTTGTGCTGGCAAAACCAAAAAGACATTGAAGAAATCAACCCTGACTACATCAAAGGAGTACGTTTTCACTATGTGAAGATGATGAAGGAAGTGCTTGACTTTGCCCTTCAGGACGGGTAAGAACTAGTTCTGAAACAGAACAGCAGGAATGCTTACATTCATCATGCATTCATGACTTCCATCTTTTTTTGCCGGCTTTCCCGTTGGTGGTGTTGCGTTTTACTAAGCGTACTTATTCAGCCATCGCTGGTTGCCCAAACCCTTGGCGGCAAATCAGCGTATCCTTTTCTGAAGCTTCCCGGCTCGCCGCTCCAGGCTGCGGCCGGCGGAGTGAATGTTTCTAACAGGGCAGGAGAGGTTGGCCTTACCGCTGCCAATCCTGCTTTGCTGTCTCGGGACGTCAGCAAGCAACTGAATGTTTCCTTCAATGCATTGGTTGCGGGAACAAAAGGGTACAGCCTCACCGGTGCTTTGTACTCCGAAAAGTTACAAACGATGTTTGGCGGTCATGTTTTCTATCTTGATTATGGAACCCTATCCGCAACCGATCCGGCGGGTAATGCAATGGGGGTGTTCCGGCCCGTTGATTACGTGGTGCAGGTTTCTGCCGCAAAGAAGTATCTCGAAAAATGGACTTACGGCCTAGCCATCAAATTTATCCGCTCGGCCTACGGGCAGTACCGATCGAGTGCAGTGGCGTCTGATGTCGGTGTTCTGTACCACGACTCGGTCAATGCGGTCTCTGTTTCGGTTGTGGTGAAAAACATGGGTGCGCAGTTGAAGACTTATGCAGGTGAAACAGAGGAACTACCGTTTGACCTACAGGCAGGCATCACTAAGCGTTTACCAAAAGCGCCGTTTGGCTTTTCCCTGACGGCACAGCAGCTCCAGGTATTTGACATTCTTTACCGCGACACGGCTTTTGACCGGGACAACAACATCCAATCATCCGCATCTTTTCCCACGAAACTCCTGACACACCTGGTTGTTGCTACGCATGTTTATTTAGGGCAACACCTTGAAGCGACCATCGGCTACAATATGCTGCAGCGAATGTCTTTGCGGGTGCAGAATGAGGGCAACGGGCTGACCGGTTTTTCGGCCTGAATTCGGGTGCGGCTACCAAAACTTCAAATCATGTATGCCCGCTCAGCTTACCAGCGTGGTGTTGCTGCCAATCAGATAGGTGTTTCCGTACTGATGGACCGGCTTCTCGGAATTGGACCATAAAGCAGTGGTATAATAATTGGACGTTCATCAGAAACGCCGTTGTATGAAATCGCTTTGCTCTTTTATCCTGTTGTGCCTTTCTGCTGCCTGCTCCCCGTCAGAAAAGACCACCCTTTCCCATTCCGGGAATTACCAGGCACTTGCCACCGATGCAGATTCTGCCGCAGCTGCCAACATCAGCTACGTGGCAAACCAGAAGAATTATTTACCAATGATGCTCGGCACCTGGCTGCTGCACACCATGCAGCGGCAGGCGGTGCTTCCCGAAGAAACCCTGTACATATCGCTCCATTTGAACGAAGATCAAACGTGTGTTGTAAGTACTTCCTGTGGCGAAATGAAAGGCCGGTACACGGTCAAAGGCATGAGCATTAAATTTCAAAACCTTTCCTACAACCAGCATGACTGTTCGGATAAAGAACAGTTGGACCAGATGGCTCGGCTGCTCACGAAAAAAGTCAGCCTATATGCTTACAACGGGAACATGCTTTTCCTGAAGGACAACTCGGGGAATAACGTTTTCAGGGCAACCCGCTGATGACTGTGAAAACCATTCAGTCGAAAACAGTTGTTTATCGCTTTTTACATCGGTTAATCTTTTAAAAAGATCGTCGTGTCTTTGAGCAAGGGTAGCTTTTGTGCGAAGCGGGTATTCAGGATTTCACGAAAGAGATTCACATTGGAGCGGCGTTGGTGAATCGGGTTTATCGAAGCACCTGGATTATACACGGCACAAAGGTTCATGAAAGTATAATCCTGGCGATTGGGATCATTGTAATCACGGAAGCCGTGATCGCTCATCAAAACGAGCAACGGCGGTCTTTCACTGCTGCGCAGGATGCCGTCAATCAGCACCAGGAATTTTTTGTTTGTGTATTTCAGGTATGACAAGTACTGCTGTTTATTTTCCAGTGAAAACAAAGCGTCATATGCTGTTGGTTGACCGTTTTCGTTGTAGAAGTAGGGAAAGTGCGGCATCATCAGGTGGGTGAATACAAACTTTGGCCGGCCTGTTTTTCCGGCAGCGGCCAGCGTTTGGTTGTACAACAGTTCGTTGTTGGCCCGGCTGTTGTAAACAACTTTTTTTAAAACGGAGCGAATGTGAAGCCGGGTGACCAGGTTGAAGAAAAGATCCCTTTCCAACCGGCTGACGAAAGTTTGGGCAGTGATGAATTTGGTTTTTGTTGGCAGGAATGTTTCAACAGAGAGCGTCGGCTGACCGGCTAAGTCGAACGTCGATAAATTATGGGTTTGATAGCCGCATGCCTCCAGGTACTGCTGCAGTCGGTTGTGTTTGATCATCTCAGTAACCATCCCGGTTTCCGGTGCTACATGAGAAGGATCTTTCAGTGGCAGGTAACGAAAATTCAGGATCGATGCCACGGAAAAAGGCGTGAAGTTATAATTGCTTCTCGGGTCTTCTGCCACTTGAAAGCCTCGCTTTCGCAAGCTGTCGTAAAACGCCGAATTGTCAAACTGGAACAGCTCTTTCAATTCCTGCTTACCGGCGTATCCGTCAGAAAGAATCAGGTAAATGTCGGGCTTTGTGCAGGTGTCGCAAATGGACAATCCTTTCGGCAAAGGTGCTGCAACGTCCGTTTTGAAGCTCTTTGCCGCCAACAGTGCAGCGTCCAACCCAATCAGCAGTAGCAATAACAGGTTACAGTAACGGGTAAGCCGGTCAAAGGTTCGTTTGGTTCGCTTCAGAAAAACCACCCAAGCAATAAGCAGTAACAGCGAGCCGGAAAGCAAAAAGGTGTAGCTGGTTAGCCAACTGTTTCCAAGCGCTGATTTTAAAAAGTCGTGAACACTGCCAAAGAAAAAATGGAAAGCCATCAAGACCGTCGTGAAAACACAGGCTTTTCGCCACGAACCAAAAAAGAAAAATGCCAGCGTTGCCACCGCGACTGAAAGAAGAAGGTAGTAAACCAACAGGCCGAGAGCATCAGCTACAGGAATGAGCGACAGGTTTTCGACAAAGCCATGCAGCACGAAAAATACCGGCAGCAAAAAAAGAAAGTACTCGCTGCGAAACCGGAAATTAGGCTGTTTACGCTTCATGTGGGGTCATTAAAAAAAGCGTTCGGCCCGACTGTCCAATTAGTGCTTCCTCAACGATGCGGTAATGAACCGAAAAGGCAGTTCGAAATGCCTCTTCCGTGTAGGCTGTATAGATGTCTTTCTTCTGCTGCAGCATGTACTGGATCTTTTCGTCGTTCTTCGGAACAAATTCAACAATCAAATTTTCACCGAGCTTCCGAAACAGTTGTACAATAGATTCAAACGGGATGTTTTTACCAATGGCCAGGTGATGCACCACAGCAAGTGCTAGCACAAGGTCGGTGTGAACGCGGTCGAGGAACGATGGACGTTCGGTGTTGTTGACACCGATAGCCGGCGAAGGATTGGAAAAATCAATCAACAGCGGCGTGATCGGAAGACGGTCTCTTTTTGTTTTTTCGTAAAGTTGACTGATGGAAAAATGGTCGAAGTCGGCAGCAATGGTTGGAACGTTTCGCTGTGCCAGCAATTCAGAAAAGAGGCCCTCATTGGCACCCACGTCAATGGCCGAACAAATGGCCGGTAAAGAAGGCAACCACCTTGTAACAATCTCTTTTTTCTGCGCCAGGTAATCATCCCGTTGCGATGCCTCGTTGTAATAGCCCGACCATGTGTCTTTGCCGTTGTACGTGTAAGAGGTCACTGCCTCTTTCAGGCTTCGAACAATGTTGTCCAGTTTTTTTGCACTGAAAGCACCCCGTTCAACTCCTATGCTGCGCTGCTGTTCTTTGGTAACAACAGCATTGAGGTGCAGGTGCAGGTAAGTGTTCAGCTGCCACTTGCTTTTCCAGGGAAGCCAGGACCGCCCTAAGGCCAGCGGAATGCCTTCGGGATACGAAAGTAGGAGCGGTTGCAGCGGTAAGCGGCTGAAGTGCATCAATGCCAGCGGCAACAAAAAGGCTTCGCAAAACTGTTTGTAGGCAATCCATGGTTTTGAAGGATCGTACTTTTCAAAGGAAAGCGTGTCGATGAAAATCATTCTTCCCTTGTGTAGTTGAACGTTGTAGGGCGTGGCATCTTTCAGAATCATGCCGGTTGCCCTTGCTTCCTCCATGATGTCCAGCGTTAACAAGGCTGCGTCTTTCAACATCGCAAAGCACCACTCGTGAGGATAGGTTACAAAACGGAGCGGTTCCGGCTTTAACGTGCAAAACCAGTCGGGGGAACCGGTGAGGTTTTCCCGGAGCAATTCGCAATGCAGTAACTTTTCCTGCTTTACCAACCGATCAAAAAGCCCGCTCTCCAACAATGCGTTGAAATCATCGCGGTAAATTTTATTCACCTGGCGGTATAAACCATTGTCTTTGTAAAAAACAAAGCCCGAAGGATCGCGGTAAGACGACGGGTGCCGCTGAAAAGTGGCCATTAGTCAACTTTGGATTTTCTTCCAAAAAAGCGGCTAAAGAAATGGCGCACCATCAGCACAATGTTCTTGAAGAAAAAAGCGACGCCTAACACGCCGGCGACAATCGCCTGTATCAGGTAACTTCCACTACCAGGGTCGATATAAAGCAGGTGTTGCATCAGTCGAAATAACTCAGGTTTGTTTCGGGTGTTAAGGTCAGGAGTGTCTCGTACATGAGCCGGATGGTTTGCTCAATGTCGTTGCGGTGCAGCATTTCCACCGTTGTGTGCATGTAGCGCAATGGGATGGAAATCAGAACCGAGGGACAGCCATCGTTGGCGTAAGCAAATGAATCTGTGTCGGTACCGGTGCTTCGCGAAACCGTCCGCAGCTGAACCGGGATTTCGGCCTTTTCGGCCACATCTTCCACCACCTGCAGCAATTTGTTGTGCACCGCAGGACCGTAGGACAGCGACGGGCCTTTTCCACAGGCGGTATCGCCTTCGATGGCTTTGTTGATCATGGGTGTGGTGGTATCGTGTGTTACATCGGTGATGATGGCAATGTTCGGTTTTAGGCGGCGGGCAATCATTTCAGCGCCACGCAGGCCAATTTCCTCCTGCACGGCGTTCACGATGTACAAACCAAACGGCAGCTTTTTTTTGTTTTCGCCAAGAAGGCGGGCAACTTCGGCAATCATAAACCCGCCGATGCGGTTATCAAAGGCTCGGCCGATGAAATAATCGTAGGCCAGTTCATCGAAACCATCCTGGTAAGTGACCACGCTTCCAACGCGAATCCCCAGGTCTTCTACTTCTTTTTTATTGCGGGCACCACAGTCGAGGAAAAGGTTTTCCACTTTGGGCTGTTGCTCCTTTTCCTGGTTTCCAAGGCGTGTGTGAATGGCCGGCCATCCAAAGACAGCTTTTACAGGACCGTTCTTTCCGTGAATGATCACCCTTTGACCAGGTGCAATCTGGTGGTCAACACCGCCATTGCGTTTCAGGTACAAAAGACCTTCGTTGTTGATGTAATTGACAAACCAGCTGATTTCGTCAACATGGGCTTCAATCACCACTTTAAATGGATTGGCAGGGTTGATAACACCAACCGCCGTGCCGTAAGGATCGGTGATGATTTCGTCAACAAAAGGCTTGATATAGTTGATCCAGAGTTTCTGTCCGTTTGATTCAAAGCCAACCGGGGAAGGGGTATTGATGTAATTTTTAAAGAATTGGAGGGACTCTTCCTTCAAAATCGTGCTGCTCTTTTTTGCTTTTGCCATGCTCGAAAATTATCGGGCAAATCTAAGCAAAATGAGTATTGGTGCCGATAAGGCCATTAATCCATCCAGTAAAAAGTAATAGAGGTAATCGGACTTGCTTTTCTTTGAAACTTCGTACAGCAGGGCCATGACCAGGCCCGGCAACAAGAGGGCAATCACCACCGGCCAGGAGAGCCATTGTAGAAGAATGATGCTGGTGGCGGCTACTACCAACTCGGAGAACCAGAAGAGCCGGTCGACACCGGTCGGGCTGAGATAGGTCACAAGGCTTTTGATACCGGCTTTCCGATCGTTCTCCACATCTCTTCGGTCAAAGACAATGCAGATGGCATAGATGAAGAAAAACCGGTTCACCACGTACCACACATGTTGCGCCGAAAGACCCCGGATGTCAATAACCAGTGGTAAAAAAGCCGTAATGTGTGTCCAGGCTGCTGCGAGATAAATAGTTTTCCCAACGGCAATCCTGCGGAGCCAGATAAACAGGGGGTGCGGAATCATGGGCGCCGAATACATGAAGGTGAGAAATGCAGTCACACCCAGCCAAACCCAGTGCTGGATTAACAGGAAGCTGCAAATGCCGGCGCCAATCATTCCGGCAAGGGCCAGCACCAGGTGCAGGTACCTGTTGGACAAATTCCACCGCATTTTATACGAGGTAGCCGGCACATCGGGAGGCGTCAGGTACCAATGAAAGTTGTAGCTGCAAACCGAACCAAAGAAAACAAATCCGTAAAGGGAGAAGGGAAACTGCGCATCAAACAACAGGCTTGCCTGGTACACCATCAGCGCCGCACAGGTGGCAATAAACAAACTGGTAAAAACAAAGAAATCAAAGATTTTTTTCAGCATTGACCTCAAACTTACCGGTAACAGTAAACAACGCGGCTTTGTTAATGTAGGGTAAAAGCAGATTGCCGCTGGAAGCAAAGAATTAGACGCCGATGGCTTTTCGACAGTTCAGCTGCACATGTTAAAAACATGCTGCTGAAAAATGCTTAAAACTTTTTCAACACGATGCGCTTCGATTCGACGTATTCACTCCGGTGTCCTGCATTGTCTTTTACCACCAGGCCAACGGTAAAGTCGCGGTCAAAATCATACTCCAGCCCCTGAAAAATGGCAAACTCAGGATACTGCTGACCGTAGGAGATGGAAATGCGCAGTTCAATACGATCCTTGACAGGCGAGGAGAGGCCTTTGATGGAAACCCGGGTCGTGTCGTTGCTCAGCACTATTGACCCGTTGTATTTTTTGCGAACCACCAGAACGGAATCTTGAATATCGCCTTCTTTATCAGTAACAGAGGCGATCATTTGAATGATGGAGCCGTTGAACACCTGGTCAGGGGTAATTGACTCGATCTTCACCTGTGGAACAGTTTCAAAATTATCTTTGCTGCAAGCAGCCAACACCAGGGCGAAAACAGAAACGAATAAAACTTTTTTCATAAATCTCTCCTTCTTCAAATTTACAGGATGCTACCTGAACTACCTAACACGAAAAAGCTAACCGATCAGGTATTCTCCATCAGTAACGAAAAAGCATTCCTGCAAATTGCTCTGGAGGTTTTCCGGTTCCAGTATTTCCACAACCCGGTTTATGGAGATTACTGCAAAGCCATTGGGCGATCACCCGAGGATGTGAAATCGCTCCAATCCATTCCTTTTCTGCCCATTGCTTTTTTTAAAACGCATGCTGTTACGACCGGTGACGTTGAACCAGAAGTGATCTTCAAAAGCAGCGGAACCACCGGCCAAACCACAAGCCGGCACCTTTTGAAGGACGCTTCTCTTTATGAGCGCAGTTTTCTGGCTTGCTTTGAGAAGTTCTTCGGCCGCCCGGAGCAGCACTGCATCCTGGGACTTCTTCCTTCGTACCTCGAGCAGGGTTCTTCGTCGCTGGTTTATATGGTAGATGACCTGGTGCGAAAAAGCGCTCATCCACAAAGTGGATTTTACCTCTACGATCATGCGAAACTGAGCGAAACACTCATGCAACTGGAAGCTGCAAAGCAACCGACAGTATTGTTCGGCGTCACGTATGCATTGCTCGATTTTGCGGAAAGCAGCCCGATGCCACTTTCGTCTACTATCATCATCGAAACAGGGGGCATGAAGGGGCGTAAAAAAGAACTGACCAAAGCTGCCTTGTACCAGCAACTGGGAGCTGCTTTTTCAAAGAACATCATCCACTCGGAATACGGCATGACGGAACTGCTATCGCAGGCTTATGCCGAAAATGGCCGGTATAAATGTCCGCCCTGGATGAAAGTGCTCCTTCGCGACGAGACAGATCCTTTCTGTATTGGCGGCAACTCGGGTGCCATCAACGTGATTGACCTGGCCAACCTTTGGTCGTGCAGTTTTATTGCAACAGAAGATCTCGGCAAACGCCACACCGACGGCAGCTTCGAGGTAATGGGACGCATAGACAATACCGACATCCGTGGTTGCAGCCAGCTGGCATTGTAGGGCTGGCGCAAATTTTTTAGGGATGAGCTGAAGGGTTAATACCATGAAGCTAAACACAACCAGGGTAGAGTCGTTCAGCGACGGAGTGATGTCCATTATCATCACCATTATGGTGTTGTCATTTAAATTACCCGACCTGAACAAGGAAGGCACCCATTGGTCGGTGCGTTTTCAGCTGCATTCGCTGTTACCCAACATTGCTACTTACACTTTTAGTTTTTTAATGATCGGGATCTTTTGGATCAATCACCACCACATGTACCACCTGCTCAAAAGAACGGACAGCACAATGATGGTTCTGAACCTGTTTTTCCTTTTTTGCATGAGTTTTATCCCGTTGGCAACAGCCTTTCTGGGTTCCAATCCGCTCATTGATGAATCAGTAGCGTTTTACGGCCTGGTGATGCTGCTAACCACGTTTTCGTTTTCGGTCATGCGGACGTATTCCATCCGGAAGAAGCTGGTACACCGCGATGAAGACGAGAATTTATCCAAAGAAATTAAGCTTGTTTCAGTCCGGGCCAGAACCAAATCGTACATCGGAACCATCGCTTATCTTTTGTCCATACCATTGGCTTTTTACAATGTTTATTTCTCCTTTGCCTGTTTTGCGGTGACGCCGATCTTGTTTTTTATCCCGGATGGAATTGATGACGAAGAACTTTCGGAAAAAATCGTTGCCAAGAACGATTGAGCAGTAATTTGTTTTTTTGATGACCAACATTCGACACAAAAGTTCCCATTCCTGCAACATTCCGGTATGGGAACAACACCTGAACCTCGCTTATCTTTGTCGCTATGGCTACAGACCTCTTTCAGTCACCGGATTATTTTGGAGTGGATGAATTGTTAACCGATGAACAAAAGCTCATTCGCGAAACCGTGCGCAACTACGTCAAAAAAGAAGTTTCGCCCATCATAGAAGACTATGCGCAACGGGCCGAGTTTCCTGAGCAGATTGTACAACAACTGGGTGAACTGGGCTGTTTTGGTCCCACCATTCCGGAGCAGTACGGTGGTGGCGGACTGGATTACATCAGCTACGGCCTGATGATGCAGGAACTGGAACGCGGCGACAGCGGCGTTAGATCTACCGCGTCGGTACAAGGTTCCTTGGTAATGTTTCCCATTTACCAATACGGCAGTGAAGAACAGCGGAACAAATACCTCCCCAAATTAGCCAGTGGCGAATGGTTGGGCTGTTTCGGGCTGACTGAACCCGACCACGGCAGCAACCCGGCGGGAATGCTGACCAATTACCGCGACGCCGGCGATCATGTGGTTTTGAACGGCAGCAAGATGTGGATTTCCAATGCACCGTTTGCACAGGTGGCGGTTGTTTGGGCCAGAAATGAATCGGGAGAGATCAGGGGAATCATCGTTGAGCGGGGCATGGAAGGTTTCAGCACGCCGACTACACACGGCAAGTGGAGCCTACGGGCCAGCGCCACCGGGGAACTGGTGTTCGACAACGTAAAGGTGCCGAAGAAAAATATTTTGCCTAACGTAAAAGGACTGAAAGGTCCGCTCGGCTGTTTAACCAAAGCCCGCTACGGCATTGCCTGGGGCGCCCTAGGTGCTGCCATGGATTGCTACGACACGGCCCTGCGTTACAGCAAGGAACGGCAGCAGTTTGATAAGCCGATCGGGGCTTTTCAGTTGCAGCAAAAAAAGCTGGCCGAGATGATTACCGAAATCACAAAGGCGCAGTTGCTGGTTTGGCGTTTGGGTACACTGATGAACGAAGGAAGAGCCACACCGCAACAAGTGTCGATGGCCAAACGCAACTCCTGCGAAATTGCCACCAACATAGCCCGCGATGCACGGCAGATGCTGGGTGGCATGGGCATCACCGGCGAGTACAGCATCATGCGTCACATGATGAACCTGGAAAGCGTGATCACTTATGAAGGAACCCACGACATTCACCTGCTGATCACTGGTATGGACATTACTGGTTTTAATGCTTTCAAATAATTGGTGTGAAGATTCAACATCGTACCTACAACCTAGCCTTTCGTTATCCTTTTACCATCTCTAACGGAAGAACAAAAACAAACCAGCCAACGCTGGTGGTGCAACTGGAGCACCTCGGCTACTCCGGGTTTGGTGAAGCGCCGGCAATCACGTATTACAATATCCCGGTGGAGAAAATGGTGGAGGACCTGGAGCGGAAAAAATTTTTTGCCGAAAAGTTTGCCTTCACCGAGCCTGAACGATACTGGCACTACCTCCATCACCTTTTTCCAACCAATCCATTTTTGGTTTGTGCCCTGGACATTGCCGGCTGGGATTTGTACGGGCAGATGAAAGGAAAACCTTTGCATCAATTGTGGACTGGTTCTGATAAAAAGAAAACACAAACGGATTATACCATCGGCATTGACACCATTGAAAAAATGGTGGCAAAAATGCAGGAAAAGTCCTGGCCGGTTTACAAGATCAAACTGGGAACTGAAAACGACATTGCAATCATTGAAGCCTTGCGCAAACACACCGATGCTGTCTTTCGCATTGATGCCAATGCCGGCTGGAAAGCAGAGGAGGCGCTGGAAAAGATTACCGCTTTTAAACACCTGGGTGTTGAATACATCGAACAACCGTTAGCAAAAGAGGATTGGGAAGGAATGAAATGGCTGTTCGAAAAATCACCGTTACCCTTGTATGCTGATGAAAGCTGTGTTGCGGAAGGAGATGTAGACAAGTGCCACCAGCACTTCCACGGCATCAACATCAAACTTACCAAATGCAGCGGCCTTACACCGGCACTCCGCATGATCAGGCGGGCACGGGAACTGCGTATGGGCGTGATGGTGGGCAGCATGAACGAGTCCACTATCGGTTCGGCAGCCATTGCGCACCTGCAGGCGCAAATTGATTTCCTGGATGCCGATGGGCCTTTGTTGCTGAAGGAAGATCTCGCCACCGGTCTAACTTACGAGAATGGCGATGTGCTGCTGTCTGCAGAACCGGGGCTCGGTATACGCTTCACCGATGTCTATGAAAAAGCATAGGCTCACTTGCGTAAGCCTATGCTGCGAAAATCACTTTCTATTTCTGTTGCGGTAACTACCAAATCCGCACCCGCAAACTGTCGGGCCGGAACATGGGTGTGTTAGGCTGAATGTTGAATGTTAAATAAAATTCATCCACATCAGCAAAGGGACCGTTCACCCGGTATTTGGCAGGAGAGTGCACATCAGTCAGCAGGCGGTTGCGCAGTTGTTCATCCCGAATTTGTCCAAGCCAGCCAAGTGCATAGCCCAGGTAAAAACGTTGCATGGGTGTTTGGCCGTTGATGACCTGGTTTTTCTTGAATTGCTCTGTATTTTTAAATGCCTCGCTACCTAGCAAAATGCCACCCAGGTCGGCAATGTTTTCGCCAAGGGTTGCTTTGCCGTTGATGTGATAACCAGGCAACGGTTCAAACTCGTTAAACTGCTTTACCATCACCGCCGCCCGCTTGTTAAATTCCACTTCGTCCTTTTTGGTCCACCAGCTTTTCAGGTTCCCGTTTTCATCAAATTGCCGCCCTTCATCATCAAAACCGTGGGTGATCTCGTGCCCAATGGTGCTGGCGCCGCCGTAGCCGTAAACGGTGGCATCATCCAGTTCTTCATCGCGAAAGCCAGGAACCGTAAAGATGCCGGCTGGTAAAACAATTTCGTTGTTGGATGGATTGTAGTAAGCATTATAGGTCTGCGGCGTCATGTCCCACTCGTCGCGGTCCACCGGTTTGCCCAATTTGCTCATTTGGTAATTGTGCCACCACTGGTGCGCATTGATGCTGTTTTGCACAAAGCTTTCTTTGCCAATTTGCATGGCTGAAAAGTCTTTCCATTTATCAGGATAGCCAACTTTCTTTTTCATGGCTGCGAGCTTCACAAATGCCTTTTGCTTCGTGCTGTCGCTCATCCACGTCAGCTTTTCAATGCGGTGGTGCAGCGCTGTTCGCACTTCTTCCACCATATCGGCATAGCGCTTTTTTGCTTTTTCGCTGAAGAACTCTTTTACATAAAGTTGCCCCAGCAATTCGCCCATGCTCGCTTCCATGGTAAGAACCACTCTTTTCCAGCGCGGCCGCCGTTCCCGTGCACCGGAAAACAGTTTGTTGAAGTCGAAGGTGGCAACGCCGTACTTGTCGGGAAGTTCGCCGGAAAAATCGGAGAGCAGGTTGAACTTCAATTCGCTTTTCCATACCTCAAGCGGGGTGGATTGTAGTTCTTTGTTCAGCGTTTTAAAAAATTCCGGTTGTCCAACAATGACTGAGTCGATGTTTTGAACGCCGGTTGTGGAAAGAAACGTTGTCCAATCGATGTTGCTGGAAAGCTTTGGCAGGTCGGCGATGGCCATTTTGTTGTAGTTGCGGTAAGGGTCACGCAAATCTTCCAGCTTGCGTGAAGCGGTAGCCAGCTTTGTTTCGAGTGCCAAAATCTGCGCAGCTTCTTTTGCGGCCTTCAGGCTGTCCTCACCTGAATACACCAGCATTTTGGTAATGTACTGTGTGTATTCCTTCCGGATGTTTGCCGTAGCCGAATCGGTCTTAAAATAGTACTCTCGCTCCGGCAGGCCAATGCCGCCCTGCGACAATTTGTACGTCATCACATCGCTCTTTTTGTCGTCCTGCGTTACATAGTCGGAGAAGAGGGTGCCCGAACCAATCCGTCTCAGTTCGGCCGACGTTTGCACCAGAGACTTCACGTCGTGAATGGCGTTGATTTTATCCAGGTAAACCTGCAACGGTTGCAGCCCTTGCTGTTCAATCCTGGTACTGTCCATTGCCGTTGACCAAAAGTCGCCGATCTTTTGCTCGCTGCTTCCCGCCGCAGCTTTAGCCGCCGCTGCCTTTTCACTGATCTGCCGGAGGCGCTTCAGGTTTTCTTCAATGACTAAATTGCCAATGCCCCAGGATCCCTGGTCGGGCGGAATGGGATTGGCTTTGATCCAGCCACCATTAGCGTAGAGGAAAAAATCCTGTGCGGGTGAAACCGTGGTATCTATGTTTCGTCCCAAGACGTCGCCTTTGGCGGCGCTGCTGGTGTCGGCTCCTAACTCCTGAACCGATTTTACCTGGTTGTTGCAGGCGGCGATGGTTGCCGCTGCAAGGGCTATAAACGTTATTTTTCGCATTGTTCAGATTGAAGCTTAAATGTAATCAGGAAACACTGTTCGCCTTTACGATTGTCAAAACATTTGCAAAAACGGCAGGCAACGGCTTCGGTACTTCGGCCTTAAATTTGCAAATGATGCGCAAAACCGTCTTCATGAAAAAAGGCCTTCTCCCAGTCTTTCTTTTGCTGGCTCATGCTGTTTTTGCTCAATTTCACCTGGGTGTTTTTGCTGGCGGTGCCAATTACATTGGCGATTTAAACGACAAGCCTTACAAACGTACCAAGCCCGCCGTGGGGCTTTCCCTCAACTACGAGGTATCCGACCGGGTGATGCTTCGCTCAGGGTTGATGCTGGGCAGAGTGGAAGGCGGTGATGCCTTCAGTGGCTCTACGTTTTTAAAGCAGAACCGGAACCTGCGCTTTCAATCAGGCATTACAGAATTCAACTTACTTGGCGAGATTACGGCCTTTAATTTATACAACATCCGGTGGTCGCCTTATGCCTTTGCCGGGATTGCCGTTTATCACTTCAATCCATATGTTACCGACTCGGCGGGCGGAAAAGTTTTTTTGCAACCACTGGGTACCGAAGGGCAGGGGCTGACCAGCTATCCCGACCGGAAGCCGTATGCGCTGACGCAGTTGGCCATTCCATTTGGCGGAGGCATCAAGTACAACGTCAATGACAACATCCGGTTGGGACTGGAAGTCGGCATGCGCCGGTTGTTCACCGATTACCTCGATGACGTCAGCACCACCTATGCCGATGAGGCGGCGTTGCTGGCAGCGAAAGGTCCCGTTGCCGTCCGTTATGCTTACCGCGGCGGCGAAGTGCCCGGCGAAACAACCACTTACCCCGACGCCGGTTATCCCACCAAGGATGCCAGCCGGGGAAATGCAAAAACCAACGATTGGTACTACTTCACAGGACTTCACCTCACCTTTCGGCTTGGTGGCGGTTACGGTAAAACCGACGCATCGGGAAAAAAGAGTGGCTATGGCTGCCCTTCGAATCCGATGTAATAAACAATTTTTAACGCCATGTGTTCCTACTTTTGCAACTACTCATGGCATACAAAAATCAGCAGCAGTTTATAGAGGTTCTGGAGCGTGAAGGCGAATTGGTCCGCATCAAAGAATACGTCAACCCACATCTAGAAATCTCCGAAATCACAGACCGCATCAGCAAAACTGCCGGTGGGGGCAAGGCGCTCTTGTTTGAGAACACCGGCTACAACTTCCCGGTTTTAATGAATGCCTACGGCAGCGAACGGCGGATGTGCCTGGCGCTTGGCGTGCAGCAACTGGATGATGTGACCCGGGAGATCGAGTCGCTGTTTCACCAGTTGTCGTCACCCAAAGAGGGCATTGTTGAAAAGCTGAAAATGTTGCCAATGCTGGGGCAATTTGCCTCGTGGATGCCGAAAGTGCGGAGCGGCAGGGGCGAGTGCCAGGAAGTGATCTGGCAAGGCGATGAAGCCGATATCAGCAAGCTGCCGGTGATCACTTGCTGGCCCAAAGACGGAGGCCCTTTTGTGACGCTGCCGGTGATTCACACAAAGGATCCCAATGCCGGAAGCCGCAACGTGGGCATGTACCGCATGCAGGTTTTTGGTCCGCAGCTCACCGGTATGCACTGGCACAAACACAAGGTGTCGGCGAAGCATTTTTCCGAATTCAAAAAGCTCGGCAAGAAAATGCCGGTGGCTGTGGCGCTTGGCGGCGACCCTGTGTACGCGTACTCGGCAACGGCACCCTTACCGGAAAACGTGGATGAGTACATGCTGGCGGGCTTTCTCCGCAAGAAGAAAGTGGAACTGGTGAAATGTGTTTCGCAACCGGAGATTGAAGTTCCGGCGGATGCCGATTTTGTCATTGAAGGTTATGTTGATCCGGCAGACGAACTGATTTGGGAAGGGCCATTTGGCGACCATACCGGTTATTATTCGCTACCCGACTGGTACCCACGTTTTCACATCACCTGCATCACGCATAAGAAGGCTGCGGTTTACCCCGCCACCATCGTAGGCATTCCCCCGCAGGAAGATGCCTGGTTGGGAAAAGCTACCGAACGCATTTTCCTGGCACCAATGAAAATGACCATGGTGCCCGAGATCATGGACATGGACATGCCGGTGGAAGGCGTATTTCACAACCTGGTGATTGCGCAGATCAAAAAAGAATACGCCGGGCAGGGACAGAAAGTGATGAATGCCATGTGGGGCGCCGGGCAAATGATGTTCAACAAAATTCTGGTAATGGCCGATGAAGGCGTAAAGATCCAGGACTACGGTGCGTTGGCGAAGTACGTTTTCAACAACCTGAATCCTGCCAGTGATATTTATTTCTCACAAGGACCGATGGACGTGCTGGACCACAGTTGCAGTAAGCTTGGTTTTGGCGGTAAAATGTGCATTGACGGAACCAGAAAGTTCGAGGAAGAGGTAGATGAAAGCATGGCGTTGCCAGTAATTCCGTCCAGGGCAGCCATTGAAAAGGCACTTGAAAATTTTAGCGAAATTAAAAATGTCAATGCCGCATTGTTAGAGAATGACCTTCCGGTCGTTATCCTGTCGGTAGAAAAAAACCGAAAAGGACACATCAAAGAGCTGCACCAGCAAATCGGTGAACTGGCCGAGCTAGAAGGAATCAAGTTGATTTTGTATGTAGAACACACGGTTGATGCCAATGACCTGCCGATAGCGTTGTGGCGGTTCTGCAATAACCTTGATCCGAAGCGGGATGGCGTGCTGGTGCAGCGTCCGTCAAAAAATGCAGCTGATAAAACGTTTGCCTGCATGGGACTTGATGGCACCATCAAAACAAAAGCATTCGATAATTTTCAACGCGACTGGCCCAACATTATCGTAATGGACGATGCTACTATCAAGGCAGTGGATGAAAAGTGGAGCCGCTTAGGACTCGGTGCTTTTCTTCCTTCTCCTTCCTTAAAACACAAAAGCCAGATTTACGGTGAGGAAGCGGTCGTGGCGTGACATGTGTCTGTTGTGAAAGGTGAATTGTCAATCGTCGATCGTGAGTCGTTCATCTAACATGGAATAAAGAAAAAAAACGGAAAAATATCCTCAAGATTCACGATTGACATTCACGTCATCAAAATTTATAATCGTCCCGTTCCGGGTAAAACACGTCAAGCAGCTGGCAATCGGTGATGGCTTTTCCGCCGTGGAGCACATGCGGTGGAATCACGGCCACAAGTCCCGGTTCCAGAACCTTTGTTTCGCCGTTCACTGTTAGTTCAAATTTTCCGGATAAAACATGCGCCACCTGTTCGTGCTGATGCGAGTGCATGGGAATGGCGTGTCCCACCTCAACTGTCCAGTACACAAAGGTCATGGTTCCGGTGTGGATGGTGCGGGCATGATATCCCTTCACAATTTCTTTCGAAGGCAAGTCGCCGGTGTAAACAAATGCAGACATCCTGCAAAATAAGGCCAATTCAGATGCGGCAAAAACGCATCCTCCTGTTAAATTCAGGAATGATGCTTTATGTCTCTTTTTCATGCTGTATATTGCTTTTATGAAAAGATCCCTGTGGCTGACGGCCTTTGTTGTTTTTGCTGGCTTGATCGTAAACGGTCAAAAGCAAACCGCCACACAACGTGCGTCGGAACCCAATACCCTGTTATGGCGCATCAGCGGCAAGGGCCTGCAAAAGCCTTCTTACCTCTTTGGTACCATGCACCTGCTTTGTGCCGATGACATTGCGTTAAGCGACAGCCTGAAAAGCGCCATCCGTGGTGCCGATCACGTGTACCTTGAACTGGACATGAACAACATGTTTGAGATGTTGGGCGCTATGCAGCACATGAGCATGAAAGGCGATACGACGCTGGCTGATCTGCTGACGGCAGACGAATACAAAAAAGTAAAAGCGTACTTCAAGGAAAATAGTAGCATGCTACCGTTTGAAATGTTGCAAACGTACAAGCCTTTGTTGACGGCTTCTTTGCTTTCTCAACAGGAGTCGCCTGCCTGCGACAACATGATTTCAATGGAGCAGTTGATTATGACAGAAGCGAAAGAAAGTGATGTTGACATAAAAGGACTGGAAACAATGGATTACCAGCTTGGCATTTTTGACCAGATTCCATACAAACAACAGGCAAAGCAATTGTACCAGATGGTGACCAATATTGGTGATAAGTCGGAAGAAAACGAACTGAAGGTGCTGACCGATGCTTACCGCAGGCAGGAATTGGCGAAGCTGGAAGAAATGACCCGAAAGGAAGACATGGGCATTAAAAACTTTGCCGATGTACTGCTGTACAACCGCAACATTGCCTGGGCAAAAAAGCTGCAAACGCTAATGCAGGATCGATCGTTGGTGGTTGCTGTGGGTGCCGGTCATCTTCCAGGCGCTAAAGGAGTGATTAGCCTGCTAAAACAGGCTGGTTACAAAGTAGAACCGGTGAATAACCTGATGCTGAAGAAAAAAGTAAAGGAAATTTGAGAAGTGGAACGATAAGTGACAGATGGCAGATGACTAAGAAAAAGTCTGTGTTGAAAAACGTCATCTGCCATCCACCATCTGTTATCGATATTTAGAATTGCTCAAGACCGCTAAAGAAAAAATCACCTTCAATCTTTGCATTCTCGTCGCTGTCGCTGCCGTGCACGGCATTTTCACCCATCGATGTAGCAAACAATTTACGGATGGTTCCTTCCTCTGCCTTTGAAGGGTCAGTGGCACCAATCAGGGTTCTGAAATCCGCTACGGCATTGTCTTTCTCCAGAATGGCCGCGATAATGGGGCCACTGCTCATAAAAGAAGTCAGCTCGCCGTAAAACGGTCGTTCTTTGTGAACGGCATAGAATTCACCCGCTTTTTCTTGCGACAATTTGGTCAGCTTCAGGGCCACTACGCGAAAGCCGGCTTTAATGATCTTATCCAGGATGGCGCCTGCATGGCCATTGCGCATGGCATCTGGCTTCACCATTGTAAAGGTTCTGTTACTCATAGCTCAAAATTTTGAGCGCAAAAATAGGGGATTACCCAAAACTCCCTTACGATGATCCTCACCTGTTTGGTTGCACCTCCCGTTTATCATCGTTGTGTAAAAAGCTGCAGGATGAGGGAAGCGTAATAATTGCGGCCAGCAGCGGCATTGTAAAAACGTCCGCCAAAGCCGTTGATGTCATTGCCTAGGCTATAGCGCTGATCAAGCAGGTTGTCCGCACCCAAAACCATCTTTAGCCGTTGCTTGTTCCGGAACCATTTTTCATAGCCAACTTTTGCCCCGAGCAGATGATAGGCACCCGCAAAATCTGCATTTGCATCATTAAGCGGAATTTTGCTGCTGTAGTAATAAGTAATGGTGGCCAGTAACCCTTTGGAGGTAAGAACGTCGATTCCGGCGGCGAGGGTGTGGGGAGCAACACCGGGCAATGCATTGCCGGAAAAATCAGCATTTACCTGCTTGAATTCCTTGTAACGAAAATGATGGTAAGTGTGGTTGAGCCACACAAATGACTGCCTGAAAAAAGAGGCGGGCTGGAAAAGCGTGTAGTTCAGGCTTGTTTCAAGCCCTTTTTGTGCTGTTTTCCCGGCATTGATGAAGTAGTCGCCTCCGCCGGCATCTCTCCGCTGCACAATGGTGTTCTTCAGGCGGAAATAAAATGCGTTTACATCAAGCGTTAGGTTTTTGACAATTGTACCCCTTGCTCCAAGGTCGTAATTGATTCCCTGTTCGGGTTGAAGTGACAGGTTGATGGCGCTGCCGCTGGGAAGCAACTCTGCCGATGTTGGTGGAGAAAAGCCTTTCGAAATACTGCTGTACAGGGTAATGGCAGAAAACTTTCTGGCAACGGCAAAACGGGGTGTCAGTTCATTGTTCAGGGTGCGGCTTTGTTCGGGTGCAGGCGTTGGAAAGGCTCTGCGAAACCGCAATCCGGAACCATTCAGCGAAGCGCCGGAGGTAAGTTCCCAATTATTAAAAGAAAGATTTGCCTGTAAAAACACAAACGATTGGCGAATGCGGATCTCGTCTTCCGTTTGCAGGCTGTCGGGCCGGCTACTTTTATTCTGGTAAATGGATGATGTGCTGAAGTTCTGCTGCAGTTCGCCCCCGAAATTTATGGATAGCATGGCCGGCGACAGTGTATGGCGGAAGGTAAAAACCGTTCGACCACCTACATGTGGTTCCATGGCTTTTCCATAGTTCCGGATAGTGGGGTTGCGCAAGTCGGTAAACATGCCGTAAGCAGAAGATTGGTTGGTGAAGGAAGTGGAAAGCTGTTGCGTAAAACTCAGGCTCGCCAAAAAACTTTTTTGGTAAATGGCCGCACCATTGTTTGCTGCGCTGGGAAATCCTCCTCCCGCCGGTCGTGACAGTTTTGGATCTGTTTCAAATTCTGCCTTGGTGAGAGCACCTGGTGTTTCGTAAAAAAGATTGCTGTATATAAACGTTGTTTTCAGCGCCTGTTTTTCGTTCAGGTGAAAATTTCCGGTCCAGCTGAATACATCCCGTTTAAGCGCCGAATGTTGACGGTAGCCATCGCTCACCTGGTGTTGAAAACCAATCCTGCTTTTGTTTTCGGCATTACCGGTGGTGGCAGAGACATAGGCGTTTTTCAAGCCATAGCTTCCAACGGCATACTCGCCAAAAATCGATGGTTCTTCATTGCCTGGCAGGCTTTCCACGAGCAGCACACCGCCGGTGCCTGCACCATATAAACTGCTGCCCGGGCTTTTTAAGATTTCAATGGAACCAAAGTTGTAGAAGCCAAGTCCGTTCAGGTATGTATGTCCACCCGGATCGGTAAAAGGGATGTCGTTGAAGTAGACCTTTACGTTTCGTACCCCAAACGGTGAGCGGAGCGAACTGCCCCGGATGTTGAAACGGTAACTTCCCGGTGACCGTTCTTCCATGCGAACCCCGGCAACGGTGTTCACTGCCTGCACAACAGAAGCGGTTCCAAACCGGCCAAGCGTTTGGCCGTTGACATACCCAACAGCGGCCGGTACATCTTTCAGTTTCCGCACCTGCCCGTAGGTTTTCACCTCAATGCTGGTCAATGCATTGGTGGCAGAGTCAACGGTTTGAGAAAAGGAGAGGGTGGTTGCCAGTAAGGCAACAGTCAGTAAAACGAATTTCATCAATGGAGGTTAAGTGGCACAATTCATGTTCAAACAACAGCGACAAATCATTTTCAAACCAAAAATAGGAATCCTATGGCAGGTCGTGGCGATAACAATAAAAACGGAACATCGGGCAGAGGCGCAAGCAATCAAAGCATGCAGGGCATGAAAGGCGGTTCGCATGAAAAAGCAAATCATGGCAAGCAAACAGGTGGACAGCGTTCGGAAGAGCAAGACAAAGAAAAGAGCCAGTCTTCGCACCGCAACAGCAGCCTCGATGGGGCGAAACGCTAAAGATTCAGAACATTTTAATTTGTCCTGCCCAATGCGCAGGACATTTTATTTTTATGCCCTTGTGAAAATTGATTGTACTTGAAGTTTGTTGCCATATCTGATACGCATTGCAGGCACCGAAGCCTGAAACTGCCAAAGGGAGATGTGCTGCTTCACGCCGGCGATGTAGGCTACCGCAGCAACCGGCAGGAGATTATTGATTTCCTGGATTGGTTCAGCAAACAACCTTTTACATATAAAATCTTCATTGCCGGAAACCACGATTTTTATTTTGAAAGAGAAAAAGAAGCGGAACTGAAGAGAATGTTGCCGGAAGGCGTTTTTTACCTGAAGGACGAAGCTGTTTGCATTGACGGAATCAACATCTGGGGTTCGCCGTATACGCCGTGGTTTTTTCGTTGGGCCTTTAACAAGCGAAGAGGAGAGTCGTTGCGCAACCATTGGCGTTTGATTCCGGCCGACACGGATATCATCCTGACCCACGGACCAGTGTATGGGATACTCGATACGGTTCTCAACGAGCAACACGCCGGTGATGTTGATTTGCTGCGCCGGGTTTTGGAGGTGAAACCCAAAGTTCATGTGTGTGGTCATATTCATGAGGCCTATGGCACGGTAAAGCGGCAGGGCATACAATTTATAAATGCCAGCGTACTGAACGAAGCCTACGAGCTGGTGAACAAACCCATCACGTTTAACGTACAACCGGCGGCAGCCGCAAAGCCGGTTTAATGGAAAGAAGAAGGCTATTTTAAAAACATCCGGTACTCTGCTCATATGAAAATTGTGAGCTGAGATGACAGCAGCGTGCTTAAGCAGTGGCGGGTTTTTTGCAAATATGACAGAAAGATGGCTATTCAATGTTTAAACATTGATTATCTTTGTTTCTCAAACCCAACATTATGGCAATTCAATGGAAGTTAGATCCTACGCACTCAGAGGTTCAGTTTAAGGTGAAGCACCTGATGATTACAACTGTAACCGGCTATTTTAAAAGCTTTGATTTAGAGGTGGAGACGGAAACTGATGATTTTACCACAGCCTCCCGCATCGAGTTTACTGCCGATATCAATACCATTAACACCAATAACCAGCAACGGGACACCCACCTGAAGTCTGCCGATTTTTTCGACGCAGAAAATTTTCCGCAGATCCGGTTTGTTGGTCATCAATACAAAAGTGATGGCGATGAAGGTACTTTACAAGGCGACCTCACCATCCGGGGCAACACTCGTCCGGTTACTGTGAACGTGGAGTATGGCGGAACGGTAGTTGATCCGTATGGCCAGACAAAAGCCGGTTTCACGGTGAGCGGAAAAATCAGCCGCAAGGAATTTGGGTTGGTTTGGAACGCCGTTACGGAAGCAGGGCAGGTGGTTGTCAGTGACGAGATTAAGCTGCATGCAGAAATTCAATTGGTTAAACAAGGATAATTTTCCTACTTTGATGGCGGCTTTCGGGCCGCTATCGCTTTTTAACAGTTCCGATTTTTTTAAAACAAATACAGAACATTACCTTAGCCCGCTATGACAGTAGAACAAATCGAACAGTTTCTGAGCAGGGAAACCGTTCCTCAAGGCAAGATTATTCGTTTTGAGATGAAGAAGAGAAACCCCGTTCGTGGTTTGATTGTAAAAGGAAAAGATTACGATGAGCTGAAAGGAAAAAACTTCTGGCGCATTGTTACACAAATGAACCTCACCGAATACCACAAAACGCAAAATATCAATTTAGCCAAGATTTTCAGCGGTACCGATTTTGCCAAGCTTTCGCTGGTGAGCAATAAGGCTGAAGATTAATTTTCCCTTTTACATGCTTGTTGATCGTGGTTGGACAGATTTATACCTGTTCCTGCCTATTTTTGCGTTTCGCTAAACCAAGTGACGGGGACAGGCTGGCGTACAATTCGGCTTTGACTGTTTCCGCTTCAACATTTGACCATGGCCGCAATTGTAATCTTTTTTGTTCTACACTGGTATCTGTCGCTGTTTGCCCAAACCTTTTTCCACCACCGTTATGCCGCTCATCGTTCCTTTACCATGAGCAAGGGCTGGGAGTGGTTTTTCTTCGTGTATGCTTACATAACACAAGGCTCCTCGTACATGAGTCCGCGGGTTTATGCCATTCTGCACCGGATTCACCACGCTTATACCGACACGGAACAGGACCCGCATTCTCCCTCTTACGATAAAAACGTGGTGACCATGATGTGGCGTACCTCGGTTACTTACGTGCAGATCATGAAAAACAAGATTGCCGTTGAAGAGCGTTTTCTGAAAAACGTGCTGGCTTTTAACTGGCTCGATTGGTGGGGCAACACCTGGTATTCCCGCATTCTTTGGTCGGCTGCCTACACCTGGTTTTATGTTGCTTTTGCACCGTCTGCCTGGTGGTACCTGCTCATTCCGGTACACATCCTGATGGGTCCCATCCATGGTGTGATCATCAACTGGTTTGCCCACAAGTACGGCGAAATCAATTTTCCGACAGACAACACTTCCAAGAATCTTTTTAAAGTAGATTTATTAATGTTGGGAGAGGGTTACCACAACAACCACCACAAGTTCCCGAGCCGGAGCAACTTTGCAGCAAAAAGAGGAGAATTTGATCCTGTCTATCCGGTCATTCGCGTTTTGAATAAGTTGCGTGTCATCCGTATCATCAATCCTGTTTAACTTTTGCGGCGATGCTGCCGATAATTTTTTCGGCGTGCTCTCTTGAATTTTCGATGAAGAGGCGATGGGTGTTCATGCCGCCGCAAATAACACCGGCCAGGTAAATTCCAGGTACATTGGTTTCGTAGGTTTCTTCGCTGTAGTTAGGTTTCCGAACAGCATCGTTGCTCAGTTCCACACCCATGCGCTTCAGGAAGGAAAGATTGGGCTGGTAGCCGGTGAGGGAAAGCACCCAGTCATTCTTTAGTGTAATTGTGCCGTCAGGCGTTTGCACGACAATTTCTTTTTCGCGAATCTCTGTTACCATCGAATTAAAGTAGGCTTTGATGGAACCTCCGGCAATGCGGTTGTCAATGTCAGGCCGCACCCAGTACTTAACCCGTTTGCCAATCTCCGGTCCACGAACAATCATCGTGACTTCTGCGCCTTTGCGCCAGGTTTCAAGCGCTGCATCCACTGCGGAATTTTGGGCACCAACAACAGCTACTTTCTGAAAGGCGTAGTAATGCGGATCGTCGTAATAATGCTTCACTTTCGGCAAGTCTTCTCCGGGTATGTTGAGCAAGTAAGGAATGTCGTAGAAACCGGTTGCAATGATGATGTTGTTGGCGGTATAAACGTTTTTGCTGGTGGTAATTTGAAAATCTTGCCTGCGGTCGACACGTAACACTTCTTCAAAAAGATGGATGTTCAGGTGATTGTCCTGGGTTACCCTACGGTAATACTCCAGCGCTTCGGCTCTTTTGGGTTTGGGATTGTTGGAGATGAATGGAACGCCGCCAATCTCTAATCGCTCCGACGTGGAAAAAAATGTCATGTTCACCGGGTAGTTATAAAGGGAGTTGACCAGTGTTCCTTTTTCGAGGATGAGGTAATCGATGCCGTGCTTTTTTGCCTCCAGGGCGCAGGCAAGTCCTATGGGACCGCCGCCGATGATCACAATTGAATAGTGCGTGTTCAAATCCGTTGCTTTTTATGAAGATAGGTTTGCAAAAATTTTTATGCCTTTCAAAACAGTTACCGCTGATCCTTCTGCCAGGAAAACAGAACTTGGCTTTTGCTGCAATGCTTCCGCAAAGGAAGGTCCATACAAGGCTTCTGTGTTACAGTTAACGTCGTAGCTGTTTACCTTGTGCACACCCCACCTTGGGTGCACCACCTGGTAGGCGCCGGCACAAGCCTGGTCTATAAACGTATAGCCCCAATAGTGTTCAGTGATGAATTCCTCCTCCGATCCTTCGACTAGCGGCGAAGCCGTTTTCGCTGCCGTGGCTTTCAGGTAATTCCACTCGCCGGTCACCTTCCATTCGTACTGCACGTGGAAGCCTTCGTTGTCCAACTTCCAGGAATGTTTCATTGGATGGGTTGCATATTTTTCACCGTAAAGTGTATTGGCCACCAGCGAAATGGCCCGCCGGGGAACAATCTCCTTTACGAATACAACGCCTCTTTTCCACTCTCCATTTTCTTTGTAGCGCACATAAAAGCGAAGATTGACTTCTTCGAAAGTGCGGTGAAAAGGAATCGGTAAGCCGAGTACTTTGGTGTTGGCGAAAAGAAAACCAACAAGGCTGACATAGTGGTTCCCGTTGTAAGTATCCAATTCGGTTCCGCAAGGCAGAAATGGTTTCAACACCTTGGGATCAATTGGGTAATTCAGCATCAACAGGTTTCTCCATTCCGCGGTTAAGAAGGGTTTGGGCATGGCCAAAGTTAGATCGGGATTAGGTTTTAGATTTGGAGTTCGGAGTTTGGGGTTTGGAGTTGCTGAAGCCTATGCTTTCGTTTTAGGCTTGACGCCTTTTCATGCAAATGAATAGGATAGTTTGCGTCGGCACTTTATCGTTTTCCTGTTTGCCGAAAAGAACTGCTCGATATAATTCAGCTTTTTTGAGTAAGGTAAACGAACCCCAAACCCCATACACCAAACTCCAAACCGCTGAAAGTTGTTAAGCCCGATTTAACATTGGTAAAAACGATGGCCCGGTCCATTGCGGTTTCCTCCCGATCGCTTACTTTTGCCGCCAAATACTGAAAAACAAAAAATCCGGCATCCAACCGGGATGCCAACAAAATTGTAAACGATGTCATTAACCACAGAAAAGAAAGCGAGCATTTTCACACAGTTTGGTGGTTCTGCTACGAACACAGGTTCTATTGAAGCACAAATTGCGCTGCTGACAGAGCGCATCTCTCAAATTTCTGCACACCTGCAGCAAAACAAAAAAGATTTCTCCACGCACCGTGGCCTGATGCAATTGGTTGGTAAGCGCCGCCGCCTGCTGAACTACCTGCAAAAGCACAACCTGCAAGGTTACCGCGAGTTGATTGAAAAATTAGGCATCAGAAAATAAGCAACATATTTTGCAGAAACCCTTCCGCTACCGGAAGGGCTTTTTGCTTTACGTGCCTGTTTTGTTGCCTGCTATTGAACCAAAATCCGTTTGGGTTTCCGCGGGTGCTTCACCCCAAACACCAAACATCAAACCCCAAACTTGAAACATGTTAACGCAAAAGATCTCCAAAACATTTGATATTGGCGACGGCCGCGAAGTGACCCTTGAGACCGGTCGTTTGGCCCGCCAGGCCGATGGTTCCGTAACGGTTCGCATGGGTAATTGCATTTTACTGGCAACTGTGGTTGCTACCCAGGAGCCAAAAGAAGGACAGGATTTTTTCCCGCTGAGTGTTGATTACATGGAGAAAATGGCGGCCGCTGGTCGTATCCCCGGTTCTTTCTTCAAACGGGAGGGCCGCCTAAGCGAATCTGAAATCCTGATCTCCCGCTTAATCGACAGAGCACTTCGTCCGCTTTTCCCCGAAGATTACCTCTGCGAAGTGCAGGTGATTGTCACCCTGGTTTCTTCCGACGAACAAATTCTCCCCGACGCCCTGGCTTGCCTGGCCGCTTCGGCAGCCCTTGCTGTTTCCGATGTTCCCATCAAGGAAGTGATTTCCGAAGTGAGGGTTTGTAAAATCAACGGCGAGTATAAAATCAATCCGACCCGCACTGAAATGGAAAGCGCTGAACTGGACTTCATCATTGCCGCCACGCAAGACAACATTATGATGGTGGAAGGCGAAGCCAAAGAGTGCAGTGAAGATGAACTGGTGAAAGCCCTTGAAGTGGCGCACAACGCCATCCGTGTTCAAATCGGCGCACAACTGGAACTCCGCGACCAGGTTGGCGTAAAAGGCAAACGCGATTATCCAAAGCCTGCAACAGACGAGGCGCTGCAACAACGCGTTTACGCTTTGGGTACCGAAAAAATGCAGCAGTTGTCGAAAGGCAACTTGCCCAAGCAGGAAAGAAAAGATGCCTACAAGGCCATCCAGGAAGAGATTGTTCAAACACTGGCTAAAGACGAAAACCTGCCGGAAGGCGAAGAGATTGCACCGGAGAAAAAGAAGCTGGTGAAAAAGTATTTGGCTGACCTCCAGTACGACGTTGTTCGCGACATGATTCTGAATGACCGCGTTCGCCTCGATGGTCGCGGCCTTGAAGATGTTCGTCCGCTCGACATGGAAGTGGACGTATTGCCAACACCCCACGGTTCGGCTCTTTTTACCCGCGGTGAAACACAGTCGCTGACCACAGTAACACTGGGTACACCATTGGATGAACTGTTGGTGGAAACAGCGGGCAAGTCATTCGATTCGAAATTCTACCTGCACTATAACTTCCCGCCGTTTTCAACCGGGGAAGTAAAATTTTTGAGAGGCCCTGGCCGTCGGGAGATTGGCCACGGTAAACTGGCAGAACGTTCGCTGAAGCAAATGATGCCCAATGAGGATTATGCTTACACCGTTCGTGTGGTGAGTGATATCCTGGAAAGCAACGGTTCGTCGTCGATGGCAACCGTTTGCGCCGGTTCGCTGGCCCTGATGGATGCCGGTGTACCAATGCCGAAGCACGTAGCCGGTGTGGCCATGGGCCTGATTACCAAAGAAGGGAAGTTTGCAGTGTTAACTGACATCCTTGGCGATGAAGACCACCTGGGTGACATGGACTTTAAGGTAACCGGTACGAGAGACGGTATCTGTGGAATCCAAATGGACATTAAAGTGGATGGATTAAGCATGGAGATCATGCGCAACGCACTGGAGCAAGCCCGCCGCGGACGCATGCACATTTTGGATGCCATGTACAACTGCATTGGCGCAGCCCGTGAAGATGTGAAGCCTCATGCGCCACGAATGGTGAAAATGTTTATCGACCGCGAGTTCATTGGTGCGGTGATCGGGCCTGGTGGTAAAATTATCCAGGAAATTCAACGCGAAACCGGCACCACCATCAACATCGAAGAAAAGAACAACATGGGTGAGGTCAGCATCTTTGGTACCGACAAAGAAAAGGTTGACAAAGCCCACAACTGGATCAAAGGAATTGTGGCGGTGCCTACCGTTGGCGACGAATACGAAGCCACGGTGAAATCCGTGATGCCTTACGGTGCCTTTGTTGAATTCCTGCCTGGTAAGCAAGGTTTGTTGCACATTTCTGAAGTGAGCTGGAAACGTTTGGAAACCCTGGATGGTGTACTGAACGAAGGTGATAAAGTGAAAGTGAAACTCACCGGAACGGATCCGAAGACCGGCAAGTTCAAACTTTCGAGAAAGATTTTGTTGCCGAAACCCGAAGGTCAGCAAGGCGGCGGTGAAAGAGATGGTCGCGAAAGAGAAAGCCGTGAAAACCGGGAGCGTCCAAGATTGGAACGCAACCAGGGTGGTAACGGACAACGTCACGAAGACAGGGGAGAGCAGCGTCCGCAGGAAAATCCTGAACAGGAGAATCAATAAAACTCGAGTAAAACATTTCAAGGCTGTCGAAAGACAGCCTTTTATTTTTGCAGCATGAAGCACATACAACTGGAGATCATCGCTAACGAGTACCAGCAGGAAGAGTTGATTGCACTGCTAGACGATTACCATCCTGCGGGTTTTGAGCAAACTGACGAGGTGGTGAAAGCCTATTTCGCTGAAGATGCCTTTCAGCAAGAACAGATTCAGAAAGTACTGGAAGGCTACGACTACACATTGTCCGAAGTAGAAGAACAAAACTGGAATGCGGTTTGGGAACAAAATTTTCATCCGGTGATTGTTGAGGACTTCTGTGGTGTTCGGGCCCATTTTCATGCACCCATTCAGCAGGTAGAGCACGAAATCATAATCACACCCAAAATGAGTTTCGGCACCGGGCACCATGCCACCACGTACATGATGATTCAGCAAATGCGGCATCTCGACTTGAGCGGGAAAACCGTTTTTGATTTCGGCACCGGGACCGGTATCCTCGCTATCCTTGCCGAAAAACGCGGTGCAACACGCATCACTGCGATTGATGTTGATGACTGGAGCATTGAAAATGCAAAAGAAAATTTTGAGCGAAACGGCTGTAGCAAAATCAATGTTTCTCTTTCCTCCATTCTTCCAAACGAAGCATTTGATGTTGTGCTTGCAAACATCAATCGGAACGTGATTTTAACTTACATGGAACAACTTCCAACATTGGTAAAGCCAAGTGGTGTGCTCTTATTAAGCGGGTTGTTGGTGGCCGACGAACAGGCGGTTACAACCGCAGCTGAAACCAATCGTTTTCAATTTCAAAAACGATTGGAAAGAGGCGGATGGATTTCGCTGCTCTTTGTAAAGCCATGAGGAAACAGGTTGAAATTAACATGAAATCCTCACCTGTTTGATTATCTTTGCAGTCCAATTGGACATTGCTCATGAATGAAGTGTTTCTCATTGTTGTGGCGTACCTGGTTGGCAGTATCCCTACTGCCGTGTGGACAAGTAAAGCATTTTTTGGAATTGACATCCGCGATTACGGCAGCGGCAATTCCGGTGCAACCAACACGTACCGCGTTTTGGGTCCACGTTGGGGCACCTTTGTGATGATTGTAGACATGCTGAAAGCGTTGATAGCGGTTAAGCTCGCCTTTTTTTTACCCCTTGATATTCACGGTGAATTTTATTTGATCAACATACAGTTGGCCCTTGGTCTTTCAGCTGTCATCGGTCATATATTCCCCGTTTGGGCCGAATTCCGAGGTGGAAAAGGAGTGGCTTCCCTGTTTGGGATGGTGCTTGGCATTCAGCCAAATGTAGCCATCTGCTGTGTAGGGGTGTTTATTTTGGTGCTGTATGCCACCCGCTGGGTTTCGCTCAGTTCCATTCTCGCCAGTCTTGCCTTTCCGGTATTCATCCTATTTATCTTCAACGAGCCGGAAACACTCTACCGGGTTTTTGCTATTGCCGTGGCCTTACTGGTGATCTTTACCCACCAGAAAAACATCGGCCGCATACTGAAAGGAAATGAAAACCGTCTTCCGATTTTAAAGCACCGCGACCGACGCAGGCAGCAGGCCGACAAAGACGCCGAATAACTTTAGCCCAGATTTAGTGGAAAGCAGGTGAATTGTTAATAGCCAATTAACAGCAGCAGCGTTGTTGATGGCATTTCACAATTCTTCTTTGGTATAATCATTGAATTAGCTCAAACGTAAAATCTTTAGAAATGGTAAAAAGAATTTTGTCCCTATTTGTAGTGGCTGCAGCGGTGGTAGCATGTTCTACCAACCAAATCACCGGGCGGTCTCAACTTCATCTTCTCCCGGAGAGTGAGTTGCAGGCCATGGGTGCCCAGCAGTACCAGCAGTTTCTATCCGAAAACAAAGTTGTGAGTCCTTCTGCCGATCGTGATGCCGAAATGGTGCGGCGGGTTGGTCAGCGATTGGCCAGTGCCGTAACCCAATACTTTGCTTCAAAAGGCCTGCAGGACCAATTACAAGGTTACAACTGGCAGTACAACTTGGTAGCCGATAACCAGGCAAACGCCTGGTGTATGCCTGGCGGTAAGATTGTGGTTTACACCGGCCTGCTGCCTTATACGCGAAATGAAGCAGCGTTAGCAGTTGTATTAGGACACGAGATTACCCACGCTGTCTTCCAGCACGGGAATTCGCGTATGAGCCAGCAAATGCTGGCACAGGGCCTCGGAAGTGCTTTGTCGGTAGCGCTTTCCAACAAGCCGGCTGCTACGCAAAACATCTTTATGCAGGCTTTTGGTGTTGGTTCAACGTTGGGCGTTCTTAAATTTTCCCGCTCCGATGAATCGGAAGCTGACCATTATGGCCTGATTTGGACGGCAATGGCCGGTTACAACCCGCAGGAAGCTGTGCCTTTCTGGGAGCGGATGTCACAAGCCCAGCAAAACTCGCAAAAGCCACCGGTGTTCCTGAGCGATCACCCGTCGGATGAGCAACGCATTCAGGACATTCGCAAATGGATGCCTGAGGCCATGAAATACTATAAACCCGGAACAGCGAAGCGTTAATTCGTCGTCGAAAAAGCTAAAAATCCCGCCAAATCAGCAGTTTGGCGGGATTTTTCATTCTATTCAGTTTGGAAAGGGGGGTGGAATGTAGTATCTTTGCACAACATTTCTGAAAAAAGTTCTATTGAGTTCTTTTCTTTTTTTGATTGTTAACCAATAAATCAAAGTATGTCCCAAACTATTTTAGACAAACTCGCTCTAAAAAACGAAAAAAACATTCTTATTCAAGGCCTACCCTCATCAATAGAAAAACAGTTTGCAAAGCTCTCTTTCGCCAAAAACCTGACGCCGCTTCTGAAAACTCGTAAACTTGATTTTGCGTTGGTTTTTGCCGTGAACGAAAATCAGCTGAACGGCATTTTGTCGGACATTTTCAGTGCTTTGAAAGAAGAAACAAGGCTGTGGGTTGCGCATCCGAAGGTAACCTCTAAAATCAGTACCGATTTAAACCGGGAGAGCAGCTGGAGCCGCCTGAGCGACTTAGGTTACGAAGCAGAAGAAACTGTTTCGTTGGATCATGTTTGGCAGGCAATCAACTTCACCAAGGCAGAAGAAGTAGTGATAGAAGAAGTGGAAGTGAAACAAGTAAGGAAGTCGAAAAAAGCCGTTGCTGCTTAAGCCATCAAAACATTATAAAAAAAAGACCACCATTTGGTGGTCTTTTTTTTATGAAAGACGTTTGCTTAGTTGTCTAAATTTGAAAGGAAGAATCCTTCTTTGTGTAAAACTGTTTGAGCGGGGATCGCCGTTAAAAGGCTATCCTTCAACAGTTTTTCAACGAGACGAAGTTGCTGGTCCTGATCTTCAGACTGGGCGATCAGTTTCCAGCTTTCAATTTTCATAAGAGCACGCTGACTGGTTTTCGTCACATGACGGTCTAGCCATTCGCACCTTTCTGCGAGATACAATTGATGATTTCGGAAGTAGGCATGCATAGGTAGAAGATTGAGTTGCTTTATTATTCTGAGAACAAATTAGAGAGAAAAAGTTTAAAAAAGCAATGCTAAAAGTGTTTTCGATACACTTAATCGGCCAATGCAGCAAAAAGCCTGATGAGTATCCATCAGGCTTCGTTATTTTCAGCAGATCAAGAAATCAGGCAATTGCTTCTTCTGCAGAACGGTTGTATTCTTCTGTCAGTTTACGCTGCATGTCAAAGCTCATTGGCTGGTAACTGTCGAAATACATTTTGAATTTCGCTCTTCCCTGGGTGAGTGACCGCAACGAAGAGGAGAAATCGTGCATTTCGGAAAGTGGAACTTTGGCCATCACTTTTTGGAAGTGCCCTTCCGCATCAATGCCTTCCACCATTCCGCGGCGGCTTTGCAGGTCGCCCATTACGGCGCCGGTGAGTTCTTCAGGGCAAAGTACTTCTACCTGGTAGATGGGCTCCAGCACCTGCGGGTCGGCTCTTGAAAACGCATCTTTGAAAGCCATGATGCCGGCAATCTTAAAGGAGATATCATTGCTGTCAACGGGGTGCATCTTTCCGTCGTAGACGCTTACCCGAACATCGCGAACATAAGAGCCGGTAAGCGGGCCCTCGTGCATTTTTTCCATCACACCTTTTAGAATAGACGGCAGAAAACGCGTATCGATTGCGCCACCAACAATGCAGTTGTAGAAAACAAGTTTACCGCCCCATTCCAGGTCATACGAGTCACGGCCCCTTACATTCAGGCCATCCGGATCGGGCATGCCGTCGTAGTAAGGCTCTATGCGAAGGAAAACTTCGCCAAACTGGCCGGCACCGCCTGACTGCTTTTTGTGCCGGTAATTGGCATCCGCTGCTTTCCGGATGGTTTCCCGGTAAGCAATCCGTGGTTTGCCAAACTTCACCGAAACACGATGCAGGTTTTCAATTTTCCATTTGGCAACCGCAAGGTGCATATCACCCTGGCAATGAATCAGCGTTTGCTTCAGTTCTTTTGAAACTTCCACAATCAGTGTCGGATCTTCTTCCCGCAACTGGTGAAGTGCCTGCGCCAGCTTTTCTTCTTCGCCTTTGTTCACCGGCTCAATACAATACGTAACGTTGGATGAAGGAAATTCAATGGGTGGCAATTCGATGTTTTTACCCTTAATGTGAAGCGTGTTGTTCACATGCGTATTGCGCAGTTTCAGGGTTGCGCCAATGTCGCCAGCCACCAGTTCCTGAACGGGAATACGCTTGTTTCCTTCCATCAGGAAAAGCTGGTTTATTTTTTCAATAACACCATTGCTTTCATTCACCAGTTCCATTCCCGCTTTTACAGTGCCGGAATAAACCTTGAAGAAAGACATATCGCCGACGTGCGGTTCAGAAATGGTTTTGTAAATAAAAATACAGGGAGCGCCATTCGGATCGCAGGGAAGACTGTCGCCCTTCAGTGTTTTTTGTGGCGGCATTTCGTTGGCACTAGGACAAACATTGTCAATGAATCCCATCAAACGTCCGCTACCCATGTTGCGGGTGGCGCTGAGACAGAAGAGCGGGAAAATTTCATGGTTGATCATGGCTTTTTTCATGCCTTCTTTGATCTCGTCTTCTTCCAATTCTCCTTTATCGAAGTATTTTTCCATCAGGGCTTCGTCGTTGCTGGCAACGGCTTCCACCAGTTCTTTGTGAAGGTTGTCTGCCCGTTCACGTTCATCGTCGGGAATCGGCAGTTTTTCCGGTTTACCACCCGAGTCGTGAAACTTGTACATGGTCATGCGCAACACGTCGATGATCTCGTGAAAACCCGATCCCAACTGCCGCGGATATTGCACCACCGTTACTTTTCCGCCGAAATGGTTCTTTGCTTCCTGCACGGTTTTTTCAAAATCTGCGGTATCGTCATCGAGCTTGTTTACGGCAAAGATCATTGGTGTTTTAAACTTCTCGGTGTATTCCCAAATAATGTCGGTTCCAACTTCCACTCCCATAGAGGCATTCAGGAGCATAATACCGGTGTCGGCTACCCGAAGAGCCGACAGTACTTCGCCTACAAAATCATCGTAGCCCGGTGTGTCCAAAACATTGATTTTATACCCGCGCCACTTGGTATGCATCAGCTTTGAAAAAATGGTATTGCCGCGTTCCTGTTCCAGGGGATGGTAATCACCAACAGTGTTGGCTTCTCCAATGGAGCCGCGGCGGTTGATTAGGCCCGCTTCGAATAACATGCACTCCGCCAGGGTTGTTTTGCCGGACCCGGCGTGGCCCAGCAAAACAACATTTTTGACGTGTGAAGTATCAAATTCTGCTGACATAAAATTTGTGTTTAATGTGAAGCAATAGATGGACAGGCATACCACCAGGTATGCTTAAAAACAAAAAAACTGATAAGAGGACTTATCAGCAGCTTGTGTTATTGACAAAATTTCTGAACTCATCGCGGAGTTCCTGTAAGGTGCTTTCGAGGCTCAGAAACTCATTAAGAAGAAGTTCGTGATCGGTGTAAATTCGCTCTCCTGTTGAGTCGTCTTTTACTTTTCGTTCGTGGGTTTTGATTTGCTGTTTTAGGTCGTGAATGTTTCGGAGCTGAATGTCGAATTGATTTTGGAAATGTTCAACCTGCGTGAGATGGTCTTTCGTAAGAGACTGTTTGCACATTTGCGTGAGTGCTTTTTCGCAATTCTGGAACTCGTCCCGGTAATTGCGAAGAATTTGCCGCCAGTCTGTACATTCTGAAGTCAGTTGTGAGATGTCTGTTTGAACCATGAGGTGAAAGTTTTAAGGTTAAGAAATTAAAATTTTCCAAGTGCACTTTCCTCCGGTGTAGATGGTGTTATAAATTTAACCCACTTTCCACAGAAAAAAATCTATTTTTTATCAGTCGTTTTTTTTAAATTAATCAGCAAGCAAGCTGATAGGCTTCATTTGTTTTTTGCTGACTTTGTTGTATTGTATTCAGCACAAAATCATTTCCGGTAAATTCTGACGCTCGTTTATATTTGAGGCTTCGTGATTACGCAAAACACCATACAGCAGATCCTTTCCCGGCTCGATATTGTTGAAGTCATTGGCTCCTTTGTGAAGCTGAAAAAACGCGGCGCCAATTACCTGGGTAACTGCCCGTTTCATAACGAGCGGACACCTTCGTTTACCGTGTCGCCTTCAAAAGAAATTTTCAAATGCTTCGGTTGCGGCAAAAGCGGCAATACCATTTCTTTTTTGATGGAGCACGACAAGCTCACCTACGTGGAAGCACTGCGCTGGCTGGCAAACCGTTACAATGTGGAGGTGGAAGAAACCGAAACGTCACCGGAGCAGAAACAGCAGCAGCAAACAGTGGAAAGCCTGCACATCATCAATGCCTTTGCACAAAAGTTTTACGCAAGGCAGTTGCTGGAAACCGACGACGGCAAAGCGCAGGGATTGAGTTACCTAGAAGAGCGTGGATTTCACAGAGACATTATCGAAAAATTCGGACTTGGTTACGCACCGGAAAAACGCGATGCCCTCACCACCGAAGCCCTCACCAACCAATACAATAAAGAGTTGCTCCAAAGAGCCGGCCTGGTGGTGGAACGTAACGGGCAACTGCAGGATAATTACCGCGACCGGATTATTTTTCCCATCCACAACAACAGTGGCAAAGTAATTGGCTTTGGTGCCCGTTTGATCAAGAAGAACGACAAAGCGCCAAAATACATCAACACACCTGAGAACGAGGTGTACGTCAAAAGCAAACTTTTGTACGGGACCTATTTTGCCCGGCAGGCAATTGACAAGGCCGATGAATGCTTTTTGGTGGAAGGGTACACGGATGTGATCTCGCTTCACCAGGCGGGCATTGAAAACGTGGTGGCCAGCGGCGGCACTTCCTTGACGCTTGACCAGCTTCGCCTGATCAAAAAATTTACCAACAACCTCACCATCATCTACGACGGTGACTCGGCCGGTGTAAAAGCAGCCCTTCGCGGGTTGGAATTGGCGCTGGAAGAAAGCCTGAATGTGAAGCTGGTGTTGATTCCCGATGGGGAAGATCCTGACAGCTATGTGCGCAAGGTGGGGGCAACGCCGTTCCGGGAATTTGTACAGGAAAATAAAAAAGACTTTATCCTTTTCCAACTGGATGTGCTGCTAAAAGACGCCGGTGCCGATTCGGCAAAAAAAGCCGAAGTGGTGAACCTTGTGGCGGAGACGGTTTCGAAGGTGGACAAAACAGAAGATTTCACCAAGCAGCAGGAATACATCAGGATGTGTGCGCAAACCTTGAAAATTGATGAAGGTGGGTTTACGGCACTGGTGAACAAATTCATTCGCAACAGGCTTTCCTCTGATAAAAAACTGCCGTTTGACGACGCGAAGTTTTACGAGGAGAATGCAAAGCAGGCTGCGGTTAATGAATACGACGACAACACCTTCAATCTTTTGTTCAGGGATGAACTGCAGGAGCGGGAGATTGCACGGGTTTTACTGGAGCAGGGAAACAAACCGTGGGAAGGTGGCCAGTTAACCGCCGACTACATCTTCTCCGAACTGCCCGAAGATGACCTGTTCGAGAACGACACCGTACTGCAGATTTTAAACGAATACCGGGCCCGGTTGAGTCACCACGAGCCCATCGACAAAAACGTTTTTATTTATCATGCCGACAATAAGCTGAGCACTTTTGCTGTTTCCTTGTTTGATTTTCGCTACCAGCAAAGTCCGCGGTGGAAGAGCGATAAGAACCAGGCTGCAGGTTACCAGGAGCGGTTGTTCAAGCAGGATTACAAAACGTTTATGCGGGTAGTTGACAAAGAAAACCCGGCCGAACTGGAAAGCTACCTTAAAATTGAAAAAGACCGGAGCCACGAAGAGGTGTTGTCGGCCATTACTTACCTGAAACTAAAAAAAGTAAAGAAGCTCCTGCTGCAAAACCAGGCCGATATGGAAAAAGCGCCGCCGCAGGAGCAAATGACGCTCTTCTTAACCCATCATGCGCTAAAGCAAATGGAAATGGAACTGACCGGCCGCTTGGGAAGTGTGATTGTCAAGTAGAGACCAATCCAAACATCACGTGTGGAAAAGCAAACAGCTGCTAATTGCCCTCTTATCTACCCATCAACATTCACTCACATTTATTTTCTAAACTGCTTTCCAACAGGAAAGTAAAAGATAACACGAATTAAGGCGTGCTTTCATCATCTAATTCATTCCCATTCAAACGAAAATAAACTGGTTTCGGTGTAGAAGTAGATTTACTGTCATTGTCAAAAAATCACATGATGTTTTAGCTTGTTAGATCTTTAGCGACTTCATCCACCTGCCGCTGCGCATGTAAGAAAACGAAAGGGTGAAGATAAGTGTCCAATACAGCAGTTCGGATGCCCAACCCCAGGCAATGGAGCGTTTCTGCACTTCCAGGATGATATAAACATAGGTGCAGTAAAAAACAATGGCAACAAGCTCAATAAAAAACGTGATCCGGCTGTTACCGGTTCCTGTTACTGCATTCAGCCAAACAACGGCGGCGGCTGCAAAAACAAGGGCCGTTGCCACAATACGCAGGGCCGGTGTACCCTCTTCTACGAAACGCTTTCCCTGACCAAAAGCGGCAAAATAGAGCTCCGGGAAGAGATTGAGCAGGAGAAAAAACAGGAAGGCAATGCTCATGCTCAGCACCATAATTTTCGTAAGCAACCGCAGCACCACCTCTTTTTTCCCTTGTCCAATGACATTGCTGACCATGGTGTTGGCGGCAGAAGCAAAGGCCCAGTTGAAGACGCCAAAAAAGCCAAATACATTGCGCATGGTGTTGGAGACGGCAAGGCTGGTTTGCCCGTGGTGTTCAATCAGCAGGTAAAAGAAAAACCAGCTGACAATGCTGATCGCCATTTGAAATACCAAAGGGCCGGAGAGTTCAAGAATTCGAAGCGTAACTGCCTTGTTGTAAGAAAACTGCTTGAAAAGTGAAAATTGCTGGCTGATGCCTTTGGCGTGCACTACCAGGAAAATGGCGAACATGCCGGTGAATTCTGCAATCACCGAAGCGTAAGCAGCGCCGTTAAAGCCGATTTTTGGCAGGCCAAAATGGCCGAAGATGAGGGCATAATCAAAGAACACATTGGCCAATGCTTCGGCGGCCGTTCCGCCAATCAGCAGGTTGCTACGGTTGATGCCCACCAGCAAGGCATTTCGCATTTGATAGATGTACAGGAACGGAAGTCCCCAGATGCGGATGCGGAGGAAAGCCGTGGTTTCCTGGTAAACTTTGGGCGAATGAATGGCAGCTTTAAAGATGACGGGTGCCAACGTATAGGTAAACACAATGCCGAACACGCCAATGCAAAGGGAAATGAAAATACCCTGTTGAAAAATGCGTCCAATTTCACCGGGTTGATTTTCCCCTGCTCGGCGGGAAATATAAGCCTGAAGGCCATTGTTCAAGCCGAACCCTATGCCACTAAAAATAAGGTAATACACACCCGTTATACTGGCCGCTGCAAGGGCTTCCTCGCTCAGGTGACCCAGGAAAATAGAGTTGGTGACAAAATTCAGCTGGGGCACCAGCAATGCCAGCGAGATGGGCAACGCAATCTTTAGAATCTGCCTGTAGGACGTGCCGACCTGTAATGCGTGAGCCATAAAAAGGCCGCAAGCTACTGCCTTTTTGTTGTATTGAAATGGCGTACTTTGCAAAAAAACCGAACGTGAAAACGCTTTTCGATATAGGGCAGAACAAAGAAGGAAGCAGTGACCATTCACTGCTGTTGGAGATCGGAAAAGATCACTGCACCGGTGCTGTTTTTAACAGGAGCACAAATACCATCGACCACATCCGTTTCGACTCGCTGGATGAACTGGAGTCCGCCAGCCAGCTTCGTGAAATGCTGCTTCCGTACAAAGAAACAGGTTTTCAGTCGGTGACGGTTTGTTCTGCTTACCCCGAAGCGTTATTGTATCCAAACAAGTTCTTCAGCAATAATTACTTGTTGCTGGATCAATTGTATGACTTGCCGGCCCGGAACTATTTTCATGATACCATCGGCGAATGGCAAATGGTGAACGCCTACGCATTACCCGAAGCTGTTTGCCATGCTGTAGAAGAGGTGTTTGGTACTGTCAGCTACCTGCACGCTTATACTCCGGCTATCAAAGTTTATAATGGCTTTGTGGCCGATCACCAGGTGTCGGTCCATTTTTCCACGCAGTCGTTTCGGGTCCTATTAAAGAAAGACATGACCATTCATCTGGTGCAGACCTACACTTACCAAACGCCATTGGATGTGGTGTATTACCTGCTGAAGATTTGTTACGAATTTGGACTGCGGCAGCAGGACGCTTTCTTAATTCTTTCAGGTTTGGTAGAAAAAGAATCCAACCTGTTTACCGAGCTTCAGCAATATTTCACCAACATACACTTTGCTCAGGAGCCGGAGATTGGTCTGCCGCAAAGCCCGCATCCACACCATTTTTTTACTTCTATCTACAATCTTGCCGCATGCGTATCATAAGCGGGCAACTTGGAGGAAGGCGCATTCACCCACCTTCGCAAATGCCGTACACAAGACCCACCACCGATATTGCCAAGGAAGGGCTGTTCAATATTTTACAGAACAACCTCGATTTTGAAGGGCTGAAAACCTTGGACCTTTTTGGAGGTACCGGGAGCATCAGTTACGAACTGGCGTCGAGAGGCGCTACGGATTTAACCATCGTGGAGAAAGACAATCAAATGTTTTCGTTCATTAAAAAAACGGCGGCTGAGCTGGGCCTGCAGCAATTGAAAGTGGTGAAGTCGGATGTGTTCCGGTTTATGGAAACCTGCACCGATACCTTTGACTTCATTTTTGCCGGGCCGCCTTATGCCCTCACCACCATTGACGAAATTCCAAAGATCATCTTCGAAAAGCGGCTGCTTAACGACGGTGGCTGGTTTATCCTGGAGCACACGCCGCGAAACAACTACCAAACCTATCCCTTCTTTTTGCGGGAGAAAAACTACGGCACCACCGTTTTCTCCATCTTCGAAATGCAGAACGAAACCACGAAGTAATTATGCTGAAAAAACAAGCCCGGAAAATTTACGATCAAAAACGGAGAGAGCTTTCTTATACTGACCGGTTAAAATGGGACGATCTGATTTTAATAAACTTTCAAACAATCGAGCTGCCGCACCTCAGCGCTGTTTTCAGCTTTTATCCCATGGAGGAGCGCAACGAAATCAATGTTTTCACGATTACCGATTACCTGCACTTCCGAAACCCAAACCTGCAAATCTGCTACCCCAAAATGCAGATTGATTTGCCAAATATGGAAGCCATAGCCTGCCGTGCCGACACGATCTTCGAGGCCAACGAAATCAACATCCTGGAACCGCTGGAGACAACGGTGATGGCCCCGGAAGAGATTGACCTGGTGCTGGTGCCGATGCTGGCGTTTGATGTGCAAGGTAACCGGGTTGGATTTGGCAAAGGATATTACGATCGTTACCTGGCCCGCTGCCGCCGTGACTGTATCAAGGTGGGGCTTTCGTATTTCGAACCTGTCGGGCACATCGAAGACGCCAACCAATTTGATGTACCTTTAGATTTTTGTATCACACCGGAGAAGACCTATGTTTTCTAATTGGTTCCTCAAGTCGTTCCGCATTCTGTTGTTGCCGTTTGCACTATTGTTTGGATTCATCGTCAACATCCGCAACTGGCTTTACGATAAAAACATTCTTAAATCAGCTTCATTTGGCCTGCCGCTGATTGGTGTTGGCAATTTGTCTGTTGGTGGTACCGGCAAGTCGCCGATGGTGGAATTTCTGGTAATGCACCTGAAAGGACAGTACCGGCTGGCAACATTAAGCCGTGGATACAAACGCAAAACAAAAGGGTATGCACTGGCCAATGAAAACACGACTGCCATTGAAATAGGCGACGAGCCGATGCAGTTTTACAAAAAGTTCCCAGATGTGCCGATTGCCATTGGCGAGGAGCGTTTGGTGGCTATTCCGCAGCTCCTGCACGATCGTCCGCAAACGCAGGTCATCATCCTCGACGACGCCTTTCAGCACCGGGCCGTAAAAGCGGGATTGAATATTTTACTTTCCGATTACGGCAACCTTTTCACCCGCGATTTCTTTTTGCCAACCGGTGACTTACGCGACTCCCGCCTGTCGTACAAGCGAGCCGATATCATTGTGGTGACGAAATGCCCTGCTTCACTCTCGACAGAAGAACGTCTGAGCATTGTACAGGAGATTGAACCGCAAAAGGGGCAGCAGGTGTTCTTCTCCACGATCGCTTACGGCATGCCTTACCACATTACGCAACGAACGGTTGGCTCCGTTGACAGCGATACCGAGGTGTTGCTGGTTACCGGCATTGCCAATCCAAAGCCGCTGAAAAATTTGCTGGAAGAACGGGTTGAATCCTATTACATGATGCATTACAATGATCATCACATCTTTTCTATTGACGACTGGCGCGACATCAAGAAACGCTTCGAGAGCATGGATGCGGCAAAGAAGATGGTACTGACCACGGAGAAGGATGCTATGCGGTTGTTGAAATTCAGCAATGAGATTGATGGTATGGCATTTTATGTCATTCCTATTGAACACAAATTTTTATTTGAAGAAGAACCGGTATTTTTAGAAAGGGTAACTGGGTTTATTAACCACTTTAAAATTCCATCGTAAACATGGGACGAAAACACGGAAAGAACAGTGAAAAAGAGACGAAAAGGAAAGCAAGAGGACACAAGGAAGACGATCTGAAAGGAAAATTGGAAATCACCCGTTCGGGAATGGGCTTTGTGGTAGTAGAAGGAGAAGAAACAGACATTCTGATTCGACCTTCCGATTTTAATACAGCCATGCACGGCGATACCGTTCGGGTGCGGCTGAAGGAAGACCGTGGTGGTCGTCGTAAGCAGGGCGTGATTGTTGGAGTGGCAGAACGCAAACAATCGGAATTTATCGGCCACCTGGAAATGAACAAGGGTTTTGCCTTTTTTGTGAGTGAGGGAGACAAGAAGACGCCAGACATCTACATACCTGAACGCAACTTCAACAACGCCAAAGAAGGCGACCGGGTAGTGGTTCGGGTGAAAGAATGGGACAACGACGGGAGCAAACGTCCGGTAGGAGAAGTGGTGAGCATTCTTGATGCAGAAAACGTGAACGACATTGCCATGAAAGAGATCCTGCTGGAGGCAGGGTTTCCCATTGAATTTCCCGACGAGGTGATGGAAGAGGCCAGCCGGATTCCGGAGGTGATCTCCGAAGAAGAAATCAAAAAGCGCCGCGATGTACGGGACATACTCACATTCACCATCGACCCGGTGGATGCAAAAGATTTCGATGATGCCCTTTCCATCCGGGTACTGAAAAACGGTAACCTGGAGATTGGTGTGCACATTGCCGATGTAAGCCATTATGTTGTTCCCGACACCGAGCTCGATGAATTTGCATATAAAAAAGCAACGTCGGTTTACCTGCCCGACAGGGTAAATCCCATGCTTCCAGAACAAATCTCCAATGTGCTTTGTTCGCTTCGTCCACACGAAGACAAGCTCACGTTTTCGGCCGTATTCGAGATGACGACGAAAGGAACCGTTAAGAAATACTGGCTGGGTAAAACCGCGATTCACTCCAATCATCGCTTTACGTACGAAGAAGTACAAGAGATCATTGAAAAAGAAACAGGCCCTTACGCCGATGAAATTCTATTGCTCAACAACATTGCGCAGCGGCTCCGCAAAAAACGCTTCGACGCCGGTGCAATCAATTTCTCCAGTACCGAAGTGCGGTTCAAGCTTGATGAAAAAGGAAAACCAATTGGCATTGTGGTGAAAGAAAGCAAGGAAGCCCACCAGTTGATTGAAGAGTTTATGTTGCTGGCCAACAAATACGTGGCGCAGCACGTTTCAAAAATTGAGGTCAACGGGAAACCGCTTCCTTTTCCGTACCGGGTGCACGACCTACCAACAGAGGAAAAGCTGTTGCCCTTTATTGCCTTTGCCCGGAAGTTTGGCCATAAGTTCGATACGTCGGCGCCGGAAAAGATTGCCGAGTCGTTTAACACCATGCTCCAGGATGTTCAGGGAAAACCCGAGCAGCACGTGCTGGAGCAACTGGGTATCCGCACCATGGCGAAAGCCGCTTACACAACCGATAACATCGGTCACTACGGGTTAGGCTTCGAAAACTACTGCCATTTTACCTCACCCATCCGCCGGTATCCCGACGTGATGGTGCACCGGGTGTTGGAGCAGGTGTTAAAGGAAAACATCAAGCCCGATAAAAAAATGGAGCAGAAGTGCAAACACTGCAGCGAACGGGAACGGGCAGCAATGGAAGCTGAAAGGGCCTCCAACAAGTACAAGCAGGTAGAGTACATGCGTGATTATATTGGTGAAGAGTTTGAAGGCGTGATCAGCGGTGTGGCAGCTTTTGGCTTTTGGGTAGAAACCATCGAGCACAAATGCGAAGGCATGGTCAGCATCACCTCACTTGCTGAATATGACGAGTTCCGTTTGGTGGATACTGATTACAGCCTGGTGGGCATGCGCAGCGGCCGCAAGTTCCGGATGGGCGATAAGGTGCGTATCAAAGTCATTGCGGCCAACCTTGAAAAGCGACAGCTGGATTACGAATGGGTCCTCACGGCAATACTCGACGAAACAGAAGAAGGAGGCGAAACGGATAAGCCTCACCACGCCAAGCACCACCCGGAAAAAGCAAAGCCGAAAGCCAAACGACGGAAGAAAAAAGAAGAAGAGTAGAGCCCGGGTAAAACAATTTGTATTGAAGGGTATGCACTTTCATTAGTGAGCGACTTCTTTTCGTGTGTTGAACAAAACAAAGGCGTTGCGTGCCGCTTATTCCCGTTAAAACAAAAACGAGCAATCATGACCAAAGGCCGAATGGAGGCATTTAGCGACGGCGTGCTGGCCATCATCATCACCATCATGGTTCTGGAACTGAAGGTGCCGCATGGCGAGTCGCTGGCGAGTTTACAACCGCTGCTGGCGGCTTTTGTCAGTTACATTCTCAGTTTTATTTATGTCGGTATTTATTGGAACAACCACCACCACATGATGCATGCGGCGCACAAAGTCAACGGCACTGTGCTGTGGTCCAATGCGCACCTCCTGTTTTGGCTCTCACTGGTTCCGTTTGCCACTGGTTGGATGGGCGAAAATCATTTTGCCAAGATGCCGGTTATTCTTTACGGTGTTGTGATGTTGATGGCGGGCGTGGCGTATTATATCCTGGCGCAAAACTTAACGTCCCTGCACGGCAAAGATTCCGCTTTTGCCAAAGCACTGGGTCGCGACCGGAAAGGGTTGTTGTCCGTGGTGCTCTACCTTCTTGGCATTTCGCTTTGCTTTCTGCACCCTTTACTCGGCTTTGCCGTGTACGTGATAGTCGCCGTTATTTGGTTTATACCCGACAAGCGGTTTGAAGAAAAAGCAACAACGGTGCAGGCGCTGAACGAAAGAAAAGCCACTACGGAATCAGTTTGATGGCCTGCCATTCCCTGCCTGAGTAAAAAGGAGCCAATTTTCACCAAGCAGCTGTCGCCTTGCTTCCGAAGCCGGTTTTCGGAAACTGCCGTTTATGGTTCATATTTGCGCATGCAAAGTTTTGAAGACTTGTCCGTTCAGTTCAACAGCCGGTTTGAAACGGCCCATTTTCCTACGGCGCCAGCTTCGCTGTATGACCCCAACCATTATTTTTTGCAGTTGGGCGGCAAACGGGTACGACCGGTGATGTGTCTTTTGGGAAATGAATTGTTCGACGAGATCACTGAAGATGCCTGGAACGTGGCCAATGCCATTGAACTGTTTCACAACTTTACCTTGATTCACGACGACATCATGGACAAAGCGCCGCTGCGGCGGGGCAAGCCAACGGTGCATGAAAAATACGGCGAGAGTACAGCCCTGCTGGCCGGTGACGTTATGCTGGTGGTGGCGTATGATTACCTTAATAAAATCTCAACAACGTACCTGCGCAGGATTCTTCACCTGTTTAACAAAACGGCCCGGGAAGTTTGCGAGGGGCAGCAGCTCGACATGGATTTCGAAAAAAAAGAGCAGGTTGATTTCACTTCTTATGAGCACATGATCAGCCTCAAAACTTCTGTGTTGCTGGCAGCCAGCCTGCAGATGGGAGCTATCCTGGGTGGTGCACTGGAACGCAACCAGAACCTGATTTACGAGTTTGGGCGGAAGCTGGGCCTGGCCTTCCAGGTGCAGGACGATTACCTTGATGCTTTCGGCGACGCTTCCAAATTCGGTAAACAAATCGGAGGCGATATCAAATCGAACAAAAAAACATTTTTACTTATTCATGCACAGGAAAAAGCATCACCAGCGCAACGCCAGGCACTGCAAGCCTTGCTGAGTGGAAATGCCGATAACAAAGTGGATGAAGTGCTGACCATCTTCCGGGATTGTGGCGTAGACGAATGGGCAGAAAAGCTCAAAGAAAATTACCTGGCTGAAGCCCTGAAGCATTTAGACGATGTAGCCGTGCTATCGAAACGAAAAGAACCCCTGAAAGAACTGGCAGCTTTTCTAATTCAGCGGCAACACTGAGCTTTTAATAAAACGTTTGGAAAGCAAAACTCCCGATCAGAAAGACCGGGAGTTTTAATGTTACGTCGGAGTTAACAGTCGTTCTTCATAGGGGATTTATAAAACCAAAAAAACACATGAGACGATGATGGCAAGATCCGTCAGAACCGTAAGGGCAAAAGCGGGTATGGTGACTTTGGTTGGCATGGCAGCAAGATTGGTAACCAGCACAATTCCCATGCTGACCATAGCGGCCATGAACATAAAAAAGTTGGGGCCGGCAAAAAGAGTCAACATCACAGTTATTGGTGTTAACATGCAGCCGTGCACAGCCAGGATAATTCCCAACCAGGTAAGCCGGTTTTCTTCCTGGTCTTTACAAAAGGTAATGAATCGTGTCCACAGGTTGTCGTGTTTGACAACCTCTCCGTAAGTGGTGTTGATGGTTTGGTGAAGTGTCGTTTGCATTTTCATTTCATTTTTGTTACACAAAACTCTCACTTTCAAAAGCCTTTCCGGGTGATGCCGGTAAATGGTGAAAGTGATTTTTGTCAGTTTTAATTTGTTTATTTGGCATCCAAAAAACGGTTGATGGCAAACGGACTTTTTCGCAAAAAATCAGTAGACGCAATCTTGTTAGAAGCAGAGCAGGGACTAAGTGATGGACACGGCGATTCGGGTGGACTACGACGGGTTTTAACCGTTAAAGACCTGACGTTTTTTGGAATTGCAGCGGTGATCGGCACGGGTGTTTTCACTGCCATTGGCTCGGATTGTTACCATGGGGGGCCGGCTGTGATTCTCCTTTTCCTGATTACGGCAGTTGCCTGTGGCTTTGCAGCCTACTGCTACGCCGAATTTGCGTCCACCGTACCGGTTTCGGGCAGTGCCTATACCTATTCGTATGTTGCCTTCGGTGAAATCTTTGCCTGGATCATCGGCTGGGATTTGTTGATGGAATACGCCATTGGAAATATTGCCGTAGCCATCTCGTGGAGCCAGTACTTTGTACGCGTATTATCCGGTTTCGGGTTGCACATACCCTCATGGATGACCATGGATTACTTCTCAGCCCACAATGGTCACACCGAAGCGCTGGAAGCAATCAACAGCGGCAAGGCTCTTGCCACACTTGACGAAACGGCGCGGAACGCCTACAATGCATGGGAGCAGGCACCGATGTTGGGTAGCCTGCGGGTGATCATGAACATACCGGCATTGCTGATTGTGGCGCTGATTACTTACGTGGTTTATATCGGCATCCGCGAATCAAAAAAAACAAACAACATTTTCGTGATGGTGAAACTGGCGGTGATTCTATTGGTGATCATTGCCGGCGCCTTTTATGTCAAACCGGTGAACTGGACGCCGTTTATGCCCAATGGCTTTAATGGCGTACTCAGTGGTGTATCAGCGGTCTTCTTTGCCTACATCGGCTTTGATGCCATTTCAACGACGGCCGAAGAATGCAAGAACCCGCAACGAGATTTGCCGAAAGCCATGTTCAATACGCTGATCATTTGCACCGTGCTGTATTGTATCCTGGTGTTGGTACTCACTGGCATGACCAACTACGCAAAATTCGACAACGTGGCCGATCCGCTGGCTTACGTTTTTCAAAGCCAGTCTTCCAGGGCTTCGAGCATCATTGCCGGCATTATTTCAGTAAGCGCCATTGTGGTCATTGCATCGGTGCTGCTGGTGTACCAACTGGGTCAACCCCGAATCTGGATGAGCATGAGCCGCGATGGTTTGCTGCCTGCCGTGTTTTCAAAGCTGCACCCTAAATACCAGACCCCTTCTTTCTCCACACTGCTGACCGGTGCCTTTGTGGCCATCCCGGCGTTGTTCCTTAACCTCGATGTGGTGATTGCTTTAACGAGCATTGGAACCTTGTTTGCCTTTGTGCTGGTTTGTGGTGGCGTGCTGGTTTTACAAAGCCGGCCCAATCGTCCGGCCTCCCGTTTCCGGGTGCCTTTTTTAGGCGGTAAATACATTGTACCTGTGCTGTTTCTGGCAGCGATGGTGCTCATCGTGGTGCTTGACAAAACTTATATCAACGATAAGGTGCAGGCGCAACCCGACAGCAGTCAGCCCGGTGCTCTTTCAGTGGTCAACAGTTCACCATATGCCATCGAAAGCGTTGCTGTTGCTTACCAAACAGCAGCCGGCAAACAGGAGCGTTACACGTTCACCAACGTACCGGCGGATGAAATGGTCACCGTTCGCATTCCCGGCGTCGACAGCATAGGTAAAACAACCGTCGACCGGTCTTCCATTCAATCACAATCCTTTCGTGCCGAAACACCGGGGCTTCGGTATTTTAAAAGCCTTTTCAGGGCAGAAGGTTTGCCCATGGCTATTTTCTGGTTGGTGGTCATTATTATTGTCGTGCTTTCTTTTACCCGCAATCTTTCCCTTATTCCAGTGCTGGGGCTTATCAGTTGCTTTTACCTGATGGCGCAGGAAAGCCATACCAATTGGTACCGTTTCCTCATCTGGCTGGCCATTGGCCTGGTGATTTATTTCACCTATGGCTACCGAAACAGCAAACTAATCCGGGGCAAACAACAAGGCCTGCGTTAACGAAAAACAACAATGCCATGGAATGGAAATGGGTGTCTGCCGGTTGATGAACGATCCTGTTAATCCTGTTAGAAAGCCCACGTTCTGTGGTAAATTTGCACCATGAAGTACCAGGTCGGCGATAAGATTGTTGTGCTGCATTCCAACGAAGAAGGAGAGGTCATTGACATCATCAACGAAAAGATGGTGATGATCCAGGTGCGGGGGGTAAAATTCCCCGCGTACATGGACCAGATTGACTTTCCTTACTTCAAGCGGTTTACAGAAAAAAAGCTGTTCCCAACAGAGCCAAAGAAGAAATATGTGGAAGATCTGCCGAAGGAGAAAAAGACTTCGAAGCCGCTCGAGAAGCGGGTGTCCGACGGCGTTTGGCTTTCCTTTCTTCCGAAATTTTACACCGACGAATTTGGCGATGATGTTGTCACCGAACTGAAAGTTCACCTGATCAACCGCACCGATACGGCGTTGAACTTTATTTACACCTTGCAGTTTTTTGGCAAGCAGGAATTTGAGCTGCGCAATGAAGTGATGACCTTCAGTGATTTTTACCTCCACGATGTGGATTTCGAAGACATGAATGACAGCCCCGCTTTCGTGTTTGAGTTTTCGCTGTTGAAGCAGGACAAGAAAAAAGCCGATTACTACGAAACTTCGGTCAAACTGAAACCGAAGCAATTGTTCGAACGGATAGAACAATTAAAAGTAAAAGGAGAGGCAACATTTGCTTACAAACTCTTTGATGAATACCCTAACCGGCCGTACGATGAGTTTGTTGAAACGCCGGTTACCAAGGGCACAAAAGTGTACAGCCTGAAAGACATTCGCCAGCACCTGTTGCCGCCACGAACGGTGGTGGACCTGCACATTGAAAAGCTTTCCGACAGTTGGAAACACCTTACCAACGGCGAAATTCTTCAAATGCAGCTCAAAGAATTTGAGAAGTGGTACGAAGCCGCCCTGGCCAATTACCAACCGCACCTGATTGTGGTGCACGGCATTGGTAGCGGAAAGCTCCGCGACGAGATTCACGAACTGCTGCGTGGACGGCGGGAAGTAAAATCATTCGTCAATCAATACCATCCCTCGTTTGGTTACGGCGCTACAGAAATTTACTTTAATATGTAACCGAAAAGGCTCTCGATTTCTTTTGCTCTACTCGTTCATTGTACCGGGACAGTAATGCCGCAGACGGCACCACCAAGCGGATGCGGGCCGACAATCTGTGAATAAAGCACATAGTTCCCGACGCTGACCGGTGTGCCGTAACCTTTGAGTGTGATTGTTTGGCGGCCGGTGGATGTAAAGGTTCCCGTTTTTGAAAAATAGATGCCGTTCACTTTGTTGGTTTCAACCGTGTAATTTCCTTCCAGCGTTACAAAGACAGTTTGTGTGATTGTATTGGCGGCAGATAACGGCTGCTGCGCCTGGTAAGTTCCCTGTACGTTGCAGGTGCAAGGATTGGGGTTACCGGGACCGTATTCGAGCACATACGTCGCCACTGGTGGTGGATTCTGAGCAGCAAGTTCAATCACGCATTGAGAATTCGGTGCAATTGTATGCAGTGAAACAAAGCCGGTTGTTTCCGGCCTTCCGTGGCCGTCGAGGGTAACTACTTGCTGACCGGTTGTTGTAAAACTGCCTGTTTTGGAAAAAAAGATTCCATTCACGGTGTCGGTTCGCAAAACAAACGGTCCAGCTTTGAGAACATTAATAGAAACATCAACCGTATGCTGTCCTGACAGGTTTTCGCCAGCAACATAGGTTCCTTTCACCGCAAAATTGACGCAATAATCCGGGCTCCCGGTCAGCGAGTATTGTGCCGCGTCGGGTGTTGTCACAACGGGTGGCTGTTGGGGCTGTTGTGGTTGCGGGCCTCCTTCGTAGCTGTATTCTTTTGCGCAGTTGCTGCACAGAATTGTGGCTGTAAAAAACAGTGTGCAACCGATCAGCAGAAAAGGGTTCTTTTTCATCCTTGGTAAACGTAAGGGTAAGCAAAAGGTTGTTTACTAAAGGTACAGGAAAAGGATTGCTCCTTTAGCCGCTGCCCGGCAGCAATGCTTACGGCGCTGTTTTTCTGCTGTTGATTTCCTGTTGCAGGAGTGGCCGGATGTCGGTTAGGGCGCCCTCCAAAAGATCGATTCTTGTTCCCCGTTCACGTGCATAGAGATTTTCAATTTCGCCTTGATGCGTTACCTGGCGAAACAGCGGTTTTTCCTTGTTCCGTTCCGGATCGGAGTCGTCACTGGACTTCACGAGAATCACATTCATGATCCGTTTATCAAGCGGCATCCAGTTGATGTAATCGGCATTGAACGACACCGCACGAATGTCGGGAAAAGCGGAGTAATAGTTGATGGCACCAGCCTGCCCGTAGTTATCGCACAACACAAGCGTGTGTTCTTTGTCGGCAAGCTGCCGGTACACGGAGTCTGTTTTTTGGGCCAACTCTTTCCATCCAAGCATATCGGCATAGTCCTGCGGCAATTGGTGGTCTTTTCCGTCTTCCCAGCGCAGCGCACCTACTTTCTTGTAAGGCTGCGGATGGTTGGCATAATGCGCCGGGTTGTTGATGGGAAAAGAAAGCCATAAAAACGGAATCGAAAGGATCAACAACAGGCCAATGGAAATTGGTCGCAAGGTGCGACGCCAGCCAATGGAAAAAAGCCGCTCCAGGTAAACCGCGCCAAAGGGAAGCAGCACCGGGTACAAACCAACCGTGTAATAGTTCTTTGCTTTGAAATAAAGAAAAAGACCCATGGCCACCAGAAAGCTGATCACCACAAAGCGGTACGGACGAAAAGGCGGATAGAAGATCAACCCAATAAAAGCAGCAGCCACAACGAAGATACCACTGAGAAAAAACAGGACCTGGTCTTTTAAGAAGTCCATCCGGTTTACGTTCACCAGTTGGCTTTGGGCCAGTTCATGCAGTTGCGCAACGGTGGGAAAATGATTTTCGTACTGCCAGTACAGGTTCGGCGATACTATGAGCAGCGCAATGAACACTGCAAAATACAGGTGTTTAGTGGCAAATATTCGCCGGTGTTCGGTTAGCAATAGCGCCGGGAACAAGCCGGCAGTTAGAAACAATATGTTGTACTTGCTCAAAAATCCAAATGCCACCGTTACACCCAGTGCATAAAGCCAGGCCGGTTTTTGTGTTTTGATGTATTTGAACAACACGAAGTAGGTCTGCGTCCAGAAAAACACATCAAAGGAGTTGGGCTGGTAAAGCATGTTGATGCGGAGGTGAATGGAAAACAGCAGCGTTAGTGAAGCGAGTAAACAGGCAAACAAGCCGCCTTTGATTTCTTCCACCATCTTCCACACGAGGTAAAGTGTGAAGGCGCCAAACAGCGCCGGTACAAGCCGTACCAAAAACTCGCTGTTGCCAAAAAAGCGGATCAGGGCCGAAAACCAGGATGTTACTGGCGGAACGGAAATATAGCCCCAGGAAAGGTGCCGGCCCTGGTCAAGATGCAGGTACTCGTCGCGGTGCAATTCGTACACGGGCCGGACAAGCAAAAACTGTAAAACGATTTTGGCCAGCAGCAGGCCGGCAAGAGCCCAGGTTTTCTTTTGCATTGGTGGGGGAAAGCAGTTGATCTACTGCAAACGAAATTACGCTTTGGATGTTTTCTTTTTTGCTTTGGCCTTCAGTGCAGCTTTTTCTTCGTTTTGCTTCACCCTGAACTTAATAATGTCGGAGATGAGTTTTACCGGGAGTGGTTTGTCGTGCGGCAGCCGTATGGTGCCTTTTGAAGTTTCGTAACCGGCCAATTCGTCTTTGAAAACAGCAACAGCTGCGGGCATGGCAAACAAGCTGTAATGGTTTCTGAAGTTGGCAAAATAGGCAAGAGGGCTGTAAAGCTTATACGCCGGCATTCCATAGCTGATGCTTTCTTCGGCGGTAGGTGCAGCTTTTAAGATGATCTTCCGGAGTTGTTCCAGTTTGGCTTGCCGCTCTTTTGGCTGTGCGGCAATGTAGGCGTCGACTGTGGTAAATTCCTGCATGCGGGACGTGAGCATAGATGGTGGTTTTGTCCTGTTAATTTACAACATCCTATTCAACCAGTGAACCGTCATTTATACAGCTACTGCGGCCGACAGTTCGTATGTTTGCGCCACTGCAAGCCGCGCTGTCGTCTCGCTTTTGGCGGGAAGGAAAGTCCGGACAGCACAGAGCAACGCACCACCTAACGGGTGGGTACAGGCTGAAAAGCCGGTAACAGAAAGTGCCACAGAAAATAACAGCCAAACCCTTTCGGGAGGCAAAGGTGAAAATGTAGGGTAAGAGCCTACAGGGTTGCCTGGTAACAGGCAGCCGGGGTAAACCTTGCGTGCTGAAATGCCAAATATACCGGTGCCTGAGGATGGCTCGTCCGAGCCGGGTGGGTAGGCAGATAGAGGTAGCCAGCGATGGCTATCCCAGATAAATGACAGCGGCCCTGCACGTGTGCAGGGTACAGAATCCGGCTTACAGGCTTGCAGTTTTATTATTACCAAGGATAAAAGTCAAAGAAAGGTCTTCGCCTCGCTGGCTGGTCCATTGTCTTCAGAACTGGTGACCAAGATATCCACCCAATTCCATCAGCCACGCAATGCCCACATGCACCAAAAAGCCGCCAAAGATGGTTCTTGAATGGTAGGATACAATGCCGAGAATAATACCGCCAAAGTAGGAGGAAATGCATTCACCCATCGGTTTACCAAAATGGATGGTGCAATAAAAAATGGCCATCGGCAGAATGGCTTCTTTGCCGACAAACCGGGCAAACTGGAGCACCAGGAAGCCGCGGAAAAAGAGTTCGATGGAAAAAAAATCTGAGCCGTAGGATAATTCGTAAAGCAATTTGTAAACACCGGTATCGGGCTGCAACAGGTAACTCACGTTTTGCCAACGCGGGTACATCTGCAAAAAATCTTTTTGCGTGGATGCGGCGGCAATTAGCGGCACCATCAGCAAAAGCATGATTACATACGGCCTAATGGAAAGCTGTTTGGTAGTGATGCCGTAAAACGCTTCGTCGCGGTTGTAAGCGCGGTGAACCAACAACAGCAAAAGGGTGATAACAACCACCTTCAAAGGCCAGTATACAACCGCATTCCAGTATTCGTTTTTAAAAAGGTCGACCGTAAAGAAAAATTGAAACGAAGCCGACATTTTCCAGGCGAAAATGGCGGGTGCAATAACCAGTAACTGCCGGAATTTTTTATTTGAAAAAACAGGCGAGCCTAAGAAAATCCGTTGCAGCAGGTAGCCAAACGAAAACGCCGCCAGGAAAAGAATAAACCAGGCGAGGTATTCCCAGGGATTATCCAGCTGAACAATTTTTCGGTTCAGGTGGAAGTAGTAATTACAAAAAACAGCAACAGCGGTAAAGAGTGTTGAGAACAGCAGAACCCATTTGTTAACAGTTAAACCATAATTCCTTACGTATTCAACAATTTTCTTCATGAGGAGCCACTTGCTAACGGTAAAGATGCAGGTATTTTATTTTATGAAAAGCAATTCCTCCGGCAACTATGGAAATGATTTCTGATTAAAACCGGCAGCTGGTTTCGCTTGTTTTTGCCTTGTTTTTGGATTGACAATGTGGAAGGGCGGCATTCGGCCCGAGACTGGCAAACGGAAAGCAACGTCTCCTTTTTGTAACCGACGACAACTTTGCCAGGGATGAACGGACGCAGTTTTTCCTTTTTGAAGTTGATGAACAAAAATAGTTGAACCTTTTAACCTCCTTTAACGCAAGTCCGTTCTACATTGCCTGTAAATTCTTCAAGTATGAAAAAGCTTTTTTTCCTGGCTGCACTGTTTACAGCCTTATTTGCAACCACCTCGGTATCGGCTCAGGGCGGCCCTGGCGGCGATCCGCAGCAGTTCCGCCAGCGCATGATGGAGCGCATGAAGCCGATGCTGATTGAGAAAACACATTTGTCCGATGCTGAAGCTGAAAAAGTGCTGGATATATATGCCGCTACTATGCCTCAGCGCCGCGAAATCCGAATGGACAGCAGCATGAGCGAAGACGACAAGAAAAAGAAGATGGATGCCCTGAATGAGGAAATGTCCAAGAAATACAAGGCTATTCCGCTGACGGATGAGCAGGTGAAATCTGTTGACGACTTTTTCAAGAGCATGCCCAACCGCAGAAACGGCCAGGGTAACGGCGGTGGCAACAATCAATAAACCGGTTTTGTCGCTACTTTTGACGTCCCGCACACTGCGGGACTTTTTCTTATGGCAGAAGATCTAAGCATTATCACAGGGACCAAAGAAGAGCAGTACAAAGCCCTGGTGCCGCAAATTAAAGCACTATTAGAAGGCGAAACAGACCTGGTTGCAAACCTCGCAAACATTGCGGCTGCATTGAAAGAACAGTTTAGTTGGCTTTGGGTTGGCTTTTACCTGGTAAAGGGCGACGAACTGGTACTGGGTCCGTTTCAGGGGCCGGTAGCCTGTACCCGTATTCGCAAAGGACGGGGTGTTTGTGGAAGCAGTTGGGCAAAGGGTGAAACACTGATTGTGCCTGACGTGGAAAAATTTCCCGGTCACATTGCCTGCAGCAGTATCTCACGTTCGGAGATTGTGCTGCCCTTGTTCAGAGATAATGAAATTATCGGGGTGCTGGATGTAGACAGTGCAGAGCTGGATACGTTTGATGAGATGGACAAAATGTACCTGCAATCCATCCTGCAACTCCTTTCATTTTAGAAGGAACAGCGGAGCCGCTAACGGTATGTTGAGCAGCTTTGCCGGTTCGGGAAAATCCTTTTATGGTTGTTCAAACAACTGAGTATACCGTAAAAAAAGCCACCGCAGGGTGGCTTTTTTGGGCAAAAGCGGCACAGTATTTCCGGTGCATTCAAGGCAATTTGAATATATGGACAAAAGGACCGGTAAAAATCAGACGCAAACAGGCGAAGGACATCATGTTCACCCGCTGCCTCAGGAGATCAGCGATCAGCAACGAAAGCAAAACGAAGCGGCGCACGAATCAGCGGACCAGGACATGATCGACGATGCGGAACTGACGGCATCGAGTCCCAACGATGATCTGGACGAAGGCGAAACAGCAAGGCTTGGTGAGGAAACCGATTTGATTTAATCTTAACCAACAAACCATTTGTATGCAACAGTTTCAGGACAGATCCGCAGGCAGGGATCGAAAGGAGGTGACAACAAGAGTAAATTTTCCGATGAATCATCCCCCGCGGCAGGAGCGCCGGCAAGGTGGCGGTGAACCGGCCAAATTCAACAACCGTTATGAACGCCGGCGGATTGGGTGGGAAAATGACCTTTACGAGCGGCAAAGCATTTGACATGGAAGGAAAAGAACGGCAGGAAGTTGATCCCACCGAAAAGAACAGCGAAAGGGGAGATGCAAAGGCAACACAAGTTGCCCGTGAGCAGGAATCGGATAGGGACAATGGCAATGCTCCATTCGGAAATATTTCCTCACCGGAAGGCGACGATGCCGGTGAAAACCGGGTAACGACTTCGTTGAGCGAGGATTAAAAAAGAATACGTATGGCAAACAACGACAAGCAGCGAAAAAGCGAAATGCAGGATCGTTTTGATGTGGCGGATAACAACGGCCGCTTTGCCGGGAACGATGAAGACTCCAGGACGGCTATGCAAAACGCGTTGCAGACAGGTGCAAGTGATACAACAGGATACGATTCCAGCCCAAGGCAAAATACCGGCACTGGCGGCAGCGATACGGATGATGAAAGCACCAACCGGGAAGCACACCGTGATCCGAACCAGTCGCACGACTACAAAGGCGATGCGCAGAATGTAAGCGATGATTTTAGTCGGCCGCTCGACAAAGAAGGCAACATGGATCATGCAAGAAACAAAGCCCACTCCGGAAGCAAAAACAAAGACGATCGTTAGATAGTGCTAATATTTAAAAATATGCGCACAAGAAAAAGCCTCCTGTAGCAGGAGGCTTTTTCTTGTGTTGTATCACCGCAGCTTTTTTATTTGCTGTTGATGACCTGTTTTGCTTTTTGAAAGATCGGGTCGTACAGATTATAAACTTCGTAAAAACCCTGGCTGCGCCACTTCAGTCGTGCAATAAAGGCTTTGATGCGTTCTTCAATGTTTTCTTTATCCAGCGCAGGAACCTTGCTGAGATAGATGCTGTCCTTTAGAGCAAACACCACCAGCTGCTTCCAGGCGTCTTCGGTATTCTGAAATTTGGTTGCCAGCTCAGTTGGCGATTTATAGCGTTGGAAATCCTGCTGGTGCGCAATGTAATACTGGTAAATAAAATTGCTGAACCGCCCATCCAGGTAAAGTTTGGTCACGTTGTGGGTGAAAGAACTTGTGTCAACAGGAACATAGAGGTCGGGTGTAATGCCGCCACCACCGTACACCTTTCGTCCGCCGTTCGTTTTATAAACTTTCTCAGTGGAGTCATGGTGAATGGAATCAGGGTTGATGATTTCGCCGTTCTGGTAGCGGTCCAGGATCTCTTCCATGTAAATCTTTTTGCCCTTGTCGTACGGACGCTGAATGCTGCGGCCACTGGGCGTGTAATACCGGGCAACCGTTAACCGAATTGCAGAACCATCGCTCAAGCCGTACTGTTCCTGCACCAGGCCTTTACCAAAGCTGCGGCGGCCAACAATGGTTCCGCGGTCCCAGTCCTGCAAGGCGCCGGCTAAAATTTCCGAGGCACTGGCGGTTAGTTCATCCACCAGCACCACCAGCTTCCCCGATTCAAAAACACCTTCTTTTTCGGCTTTGTATTCCCGCTTTTGAATGTTGGTTCCCTGCGTGTAAACAATCAGTTTGTCGCCCGATAAAAATTCATCAGCAATGTTCACGGCCTGCTGCACATAACCCCCGCCGTTTCCCCGCAGGTCAAGGATCAGGCTCTTCATGCCGGATGCCTTGAGCTTTTCCATGCTTTGCATGAATTCTTTGTACGTCGTTTCCGAAAACTTGTTCAACTTGATATAGCCGGAGATGGAATCGACCATGTATGAAGCGTCAAGCGAAGGAAGCGGAATCTTGCCGCGGGTGATCAGGATGTCTTTCAGCGCCGTGCCGCGAACAATGGTCAGTTTTACATCACTCCCTGCTTTGCCGCGAATCATTTTACGAATTTCCTGGATCGGGAGCGTTTTGCTGACGATTGAAGAGTCGTTCACCCGCACAATTTTATCACCCAACTGCAAACCGGCTTTTTCACTTGGTCCATCCGGAATTACATACGTTACATTCACCGTATCGCGAAACAGGTTGAATTCAACACCGATGCCTTCAAAATTGCCCGCCAGGTCTTCGTTTGCTTCGGCCACCTCGCTGTAGGGTATATAAACCGAATGCGGGTCAAGATGGTCCATCACTGCATTGATGGCGTCTTCTTTCAGGGAATCCATCAGCACGTTGTCTACATACCGGTTTTTAATCAGCTCCATGGTTTCTTCCAACGTGGTTGTTTTGTTGCGTTTGAAGAAATCGGCGGCGCCGGATTGCTGGTGCATCTTGAAGCCAAAAAACATCCCCAGTATCATCACCACAGAAAGTAACAACGGGAGCCAAACCTGTAATCGTTTATTGTGCATTGTGCCTTTACTTTGTGTAAATTTTTTGCAAAATAGGGCAAAAACAAAAGAACGTTGTTTACGGCCTTATAATTCAACAAGACTTTAAGTACATACCATGTCAACCATCTTGATCGCCGATAGTGGAGCAACAAAAGCAGAATGGTGTTTGTTGAGTGGCCGAAAAAAGAAAACCATCTTTACTGCCGGCATTAGTCCGTACTTTTTATCCACCGATGAAATTCGCATACTGGTTCAAAACGAAGTGCTGCCGCAACTGAAAAAAGCAACAGTAGAAAAGGTGTTCTTTTATGGCACCGGCTGCGCTAATCCGGAGAATGCTAAAAGCGTAAAGAAGGCAATGCAGGTGGTTTTCCCTTCGGCGCATGTATCGGTAAACACAGACCTGATGGCCGCAGCAAGAGCCGTTTGCGGCAACGAAAAAGGCATTGCCTGTATCTTGGGCACCGGCTCGAATTCTTGTTTTTACAACGGGAAAAACATCACCAAAAACAGTCCGGGGCTTGGATTTGTTTTAGGCGACGAAGGCAGCGGTGCCTACTTGGGTAAAAAGGTGCTTCAGTATTACCTGTACGACACGTTTGACGAAGACCTGCGTTCCCGATTCGATGCGCGGTTTGTAACCACGCCGGTAGAGATCCTGGACAATGTTTACAAAAAACCTTTACCCAACCGGTATCTTGCCAGCTTCGCCATGTTCCTTGCCGAGAACCGCGGGCATTACATGATTGAAAACATCATTGAAGACGGTTTGAATGATTTCTTTTTCCAGCACCTGAATAAATACAACGAGGTATGGAAATACCCGGTCAATTTTGTGGGAAGCGTAGCCGATGGTTTTCGCGATGTACTCCAAAGTCTTTGTGCCTCGTATGAATTTGAGCTGGGCAAAGTATTGAAAAACCCGATGCAGGGATTGGAGATTTACCATAAAGAGTTTTGACTGCAGCGCATCGCATTCAACCAAACCTGGTTGGCAGTCGTTAAAGGATTGAAGGAAATCGGGTTTATTGATGGTGTGCAGTAAAGAAGAGCGAAACAACCGGCCGGCATGCCTCTGAACCGGAGTAAGGAAGAAGGCCAGTTGGCAAAGAAAAATGTAACGATCAATTTTTACATGGAAACGTTTCAAAAAATAACCGAGCAACCGAGTAACTACCGGCACCTCGAAAAGATGAGTATCGGTGAGTTGCTGACGAACATCAACATCGAAGACAAAACCGTTCCGGATGCCATTGAAAAAGCCATTCCGCAAATCGAAAAACTGGTGAGTGTGATTGCTGATAAAATGCTGGCCGGTGGCCGGCTTTTTTACATTGGCGCCGGTACCAGTGGCCGGTTGGCAGTGGTGGATGCCAGTGAATGTCCGCCAACGTACGGGGTGCCTTACGGTCTGGTGATTGCCGTTATTGCCGGCGGGGATGTAGCCATCACCCAGGCAGTGGAAAATGCTGAAGACGACCGGCTGCAGGGCTGGAAGGACCTGGAGAGCCACGAGATCAATGAAAAAGACGTGGTGATCGGGATTGCCGCCAGCGGCACAACGCCCTACGTCATTGGTGCACTGGAAGAAAGTAAAAAAAGGGGAATCAGCACCGGCAGCATCACCAACAATCCCGGATCGCCACTGGCCGTGGTAGCCGACTACCCGGTGGAAGTGGCCGTAGGACCCGAATTTGTGACCGGCAGCACCCGCATGAAAAGCGGCACCTCGC
>Ga0366748_1006_pt2 | contig 53693 bp, 47 predicted proteins | sample BONcelHN113001C6_FD_207079 | JGI IMG/M metagenome (GOLD analysis project Ga0366748, IMG submission 207079) | Enriched cells from coal bed in the Powder River Basin, Montana, United States - BONCAT cells N11 rep1 HSBNCT.N11.300.1.C6 ...
GATAGGTCTTGGTCACGATCGGGATCGGCAGCCCGTACTGATCTTTCTCGGTCGGATGCAGGGTGATGCTGTTCTGCTCGCGCGCCATGTCTTCGCCGCAGACCCAGATGCAACTCATGTTGTCATACATGTCGAGCGCCGACGTCACTTCACGCCCCCAGCCACCCGGTTTCATGAACGCTGCGGTATACGGAAGGCCCAACGCCAGGCCCTCGAGATAATAACCACCGTTAAAACCGCGCTTGGTGTCGAGCGCGACTTCATCGGCCACCACCGCACCGATATCGAAGCCGCGGTACATATACACTGGCTTCTTGTGAATTGCGACCGCTGCGGCGGTAGCATGGTTCATATAGTTCTTGCCGACCTGCCCGGACGAATTCGCCAGTCCATTGGGAAACATGCTGGAGGCGGAGTTGAGCAGCAGCCGCGGCGATTCGATCGAATTGCCGGCCACGCAGACGATACGCGCCTTTTGCAGCTGCATTTTCCCGGCTGCATCGACATACAGCACGCCGGACACCTTGCCGGACTTGTCGTGCTCGATCTTCAGCACCATCGCCTGCGGGCGCAGCTCGACTCGATTGGTTTCCAGCGCTTTCGGGACTTCGGTATACAACGTCGACCATTTGGCGCCGATCTTGCAGCCCTGCATGCAAAAACCGATCTGCTGGCAAGCCGGGCGGCCGTCGTTGGGCTTGCTGTTAGAGGCGACTGGGCGGACTATTTGCTTGTAGCCGATCTTGCGTGCTCCGGCAGCCACTACTTTGTAATGATTGTTTTCCGGCATTGGCGGCATGCCGCTGGCTTTGGTGCCGGCCACGCCCATCTTCTTTTCCGCCTTGTCATAATATGGTGCCAGTTCATCATAAGTAATCGGCCAATCCAGCACATTGGCGCCCTCGACTTGCCCGTAAATCGTGCGGGTCTTGAAATCATGCGGCTGAAAGCGCAGAGCGACGCCAGACCAGTGCATGGTGGAACCGCCGACTCCCTTGACGATCCACGCCGGTAAATTTGGATAAGTCTTGGTATGGTGCCAGCCGCCCGCCGAGATGCGTTTGTCGAGCCATGAAATCTTGTTGAACATCGCCCATTCATCGTTCTCGAAATCGGCTTGGGTAAAGTGTTTGCCTGCTTCAAGCATGACCACTTTGACGCCGCGTTGCGCCAATTCGTTGCTGAGCGTGCCGCCACCTGCGCCGGAGCCGATGACGACGACGACACCGTTGTCGTTGGTGCTGAATTGAGTTGCCATTTTTTTGTCTCCTGAAATTTCTTTATGTTTATTTCGGATATTTGCTATCGCCGCGAGATCGGTTACAGCCAGTCGATATCGTTGAAGCCGCGATTGATGTAGCCGCCCTTTTCCCAGGAGGACCCCTCATAGCCCAGCATCGTGAACACTTCCTTGTTGTTATAAAGACCGGTGACCAGGTCACCCCTGATTTTCTGGAAAAATGGGGTATCTTCGATACTTTTGAGAACCGCTACCCGATCCAGCTCGCGCGGAATGTCGGCATAGCTTTTGCCGGCCAGTTTTTGGGAAGAGGCATTCAGCAGCGCGATACCGTCTGTCAGCAATTTCTTCAATGCCGGGTCTTTCATTGCTGCTGCGTCATAGTGCTCGATGGCGTGCATGTAGTATTTTTCCGCCAGCTTGTCATGCGGAAAAATATCGCGCGACATCACCAGCAACACTTTTCCGGCATCCGGCCCCAGCGTGGTGAACGATTGGGCAAACGCTTCGGTCGAACTGGTCAGCAAGGTGCCCGCGCCCAGCACCGCAATGCCAATCGAGGCCAGGCCGCTCCCTTTCAGGAAGCCGCGCCGGTTGAGCTTGGCGCTTTTCTCGATGATGCGCATGACGCCGGATTCGTTGAAATCTGGCCCGCTTCCCTTTTTCGTATTCATAAAATCTCCTTTATAGATAGAGAATCGTCATTCTCTGGACGATCGACATGTGCAACAAAAAACCACAACAAAACCTTTTAATTCAAAAACTACGTCTACTTATCCGGAACCAGACGAGGCTGCGTATTGCCGGCACCGTCGGTCGCGTTCCGCAGCGCATGCGCCAGCGCAGGAACGATTTCAGGCAGCAAGACTTTTCGTCCCAGTTGCTGCGTGCATGAAGTGGTGCCGTCTTCCAGCAAGGCGGCATGCGTGGCCGATTTGTCCATCGTCTGCGCCAGCAATGCCCAGTCGGGGCGATCCAGCAGCAGACCGGCCACCAGCAGCACGCCGGTGCGTCTGCGCACCTGCGCCAGGCCGACGATTTTCTTTTTTCCGACCACCACTTCCCAGGGGGAAAAGCCGCCATAGCAGGCCCACGCGAGTTCAGTCGGTACTGTCTGCTGTAGCACCCTCGCCTCTTCCGGCACGATCGCATGCGCGGCAATCCCCATATCCTGTAGCAAGGCTGCATACAATTCGCCCAGCCAGCGATAGCTTGCGACCAGATTGCCGGAAACCAGCGCATGCGCATTGGGCAATACCACCGATGCGCTCAGCATCCACGGCCCAACCAGCACTGCGCCGCCGCCCGCTTGCCGGCTCACGACCTCGATGGCGGCAGCCGGACTGCTGCCAAGCGCATTCCTTTGCGAACAGCCCAGCACCAGCCCTGGCTCCTGATAGCCCCACAAGCGCCAGACCGGATCGTGTGCGGTTTGCACCAGTTGCTGCTGGTTCCAGTCCTGCTCTTGCAGGCAGGATGCAAGCAGCGAGATAGGGTCGGGTCGCAGCATGTCCATCACAGGCCTTCGCAGGATTCCAGACGCGCTTTCAGGTCGTTGAGGAACAGCGCAGCCGGATAGCCGTCGACCGCGCGATGGTCGAACACCAGGGTCAGCGTGGTCATCGGCGCGATACCGATCCGGCCGTCTCGCACCACCGCTTTCTCGGCGACCCGGCTCAGTCCCAGAATCCCTACCTGCGGCGGATTGAGGATAGGCGTAAACCAGTCGACGCCGGCCATGCCCAGATTGGTGACGGTAAAGGTGCCGCCTTGATAGTTCTTCAGCGGCAAGGTGCCGGCCCGTGCCCCGCCGGCCGACTGTCCGGACTCTGCCGCCAGCTCTTCGATCGACTTTGTGTCCGCATCGCGGATCACAGGCACTGCCAGGCCGCCCTCGATCGCGACCGCCAGGCCAACATGGATGTTGGGCATCGGCTGGATGCCGTCAGCGGTCATCAGCGCATTCATGCACGGATGCTGGCGCAGCGACAGCGCCACCGCACGCAGCACCAGCGGCGTCACGCTCAGGCGCTTGGCGGCGCCCGATGCCTGTTGCAGATCGGCGCACAGCTGCAGGCAGCGCGCCATGTCGACTTCGATGCCGAGCGCCACGTGCGGTGCCTGCCATCCTGCCGTCATGCTGCGCGCGATGCTGCCGCGCATGCCCTTGAGCGGGATGACGGACGGTAGCGCTGAAGTGACGGCGTTCATCAGGCGGCTCTCATGCGAGCCAAGGGCTTGCCCTGCGCGACCGTGTCATCCTTTGCGATCAGGATTTCCTCGATCACGCCGGCTGCCGGCGCCGCCACTTCTGTGCTGGTTTTCACCATCACCACGATGGCCACGGTCTGCCCTGCTTTCACGGTATCGCCGGGAGCAACCAGCCATTCTTCGAGCAGCGCTTCGGTGCCCGGTTCGACGTCCTGCCAGGCTTCTTCGGGTAAAGTAATTTCGATCATGCTGCAATCCTTTCAACGATACGTTCTGTCATGAGTTTTTTCGATGCATCGACAATCGATGCCACTTGCGGAATCACGAACTGCTCCAGCGGGCGGCTGTACGGGATCGGCACGTCCGGCACCGCCAGCCGCCGGATCGGCGACTTGAGCGCAATGCTGTCCAGGTTTTCGGCGACGATGGCCGAGATTTCGCCGGAGAGTCCGAAGCTCAGGTAATCCTCGTCGGCGATCAGCAGGCGGCCGGTCTTGCGCACCGATTCGAGCACCGTTTTCTTGTCCAGCGGGACGATGGTGCGCAGATCGATGATTTCCGCATGGATGCCTTGCTGCTCCAGTTCGGCCGCCGCCAGCACTGCCTTTTGCACCATCTGGCTGAGCGTGACGATGGTCAGGTCGCTGCCCTCGCGCACCACGCGCGCCTGGCCGAACGGAATCGTGTAGGAAGCTTCCGGCACTTCGTTGGTGCTGCCTTCGAAGTAAGACATCCAGGGCAAGCCCATGATGCCCTTGTGGAACATGAACATCACCGGGTTGTTGTCGCGGATAGCCTGGATCATCAAGCCCTTGGCATCGTAGGCATTCGATGGCACCACCACCTTCATGCCCGGCATGTGGGCGAAGGTTGCATACAGGCATTGCGAATGCTGCGCGGCATCGTTGTAGCCGCCGCCGATGCCGGTCATCAAGACCATCGGCAAATTGATGTTGCCGCCCGACATATAAGTATTCTTGGCCATGTGGTTGTAGATCATGTCCATGCACACACCGAAGAAATCGACGAACATCAGTTCGGCAATCGGGCGCATGCCTTCGGCTGCAGCGCCGATCGCGGTGCCAATGAACGCGGTTTCAGAAATCGGCGTATCCATGATGCGTTGCTTGCCGAATTTGTCGAGCAGACCGGTGGTCGCGCCGAAGATACCGCCGTATTTGCCGACGTCTTCGCCCAGCACGAAGACCTCCGGGTCCTGCGCCATCTCCTGCGCAATCGCTTCCGAGATCGCCTGCGCCATGGTCAGCTTGCGCTTTGCTATCGTATTCATCACTTGGTCTCCTGTTGATATCGTTGGAATCGCGGGTCAGGCAAAGACGTGCAGCAGCGCGTCTTCCGGCTGCGGGTCCGGGCTGTTGCGCGCAAACGCATAGGCGCTTGCCACACGCGCCTTTGCCTCTGCCACCAGCGCACTGTCCTTTGCGTCATCCATCAAGCCATGTGCACGCAGGTAGGCGGCCAGCAACGGAATCGGATCGTGCTTGCGCACTTCCGCAGCTTCGCCTTTGGCGCGGTAGGTTTCCGGGTCGCCCTGGAAATGGCCGTGATAGCGGTCCGTCTTGACTTCGATCAGAGTCGGCCCTTCGCCGCGACGGGCTCGCGCAACTGCAACGCCGGCCGCTTCGAATACCTCCAGCGCATTGTTGTTTTCCACCAGGATGCCGGGCATGCCGTAGGCCGACGCGCGATCGGCATTGTTGGCAATCGAGGTGGAATCGGATTTTTCGACCGAAATCGCGTATTTGTTGTCTTCGCAAATGAAAATCACCGGCAGTTTCCACAGCGATGCCAGATTCATCGATTCATGGAAGGCGCCCTGATTGGTTGCGCCTTCGCCGAAAAAGGCGACTGCCACCGCGTCGGTGCCGCGCTTCTTGGCGGCCAGCGCAGCGCCGCAAGCCGGCGGCATGCTGGCGCCGACGATGCCGCTGCAGCTGAATTTGACGCTCGGATCGAACAAGTGCATGTGACCGCCCTTGCCGTGACTCAGTCCGGTGGCCTTGCCGAATAACTCGGCGGTCATCTCCGGCAGCCGCACGCCCTTGGCAATCGCAAAATGATGCGAACGATGCGCACCGACCACCGTGTCGTCCGGCCGCAAGTGCGCGCAGACACCGACCGCCACCGGCTCCTGCCCGGCCGCCAGATGCATTTCGCCCGGCACCGGTCCGGAACCGATATCGAACGCCAGTCCTTTCTGCACATGGGGCGGCAGCTTCCCTTCCAGATAGACCTTCACCATGGTGTCCTCGTATTCCCGAATCTCCACCATCGTCCGGTACATCCATATCAACTGTTCTGATGCGTGTTCCATAGCCGCTCCTCTTCTATAAATATTTTTCCGACAACGGTTTTTTCGATAACGAATACATTTGACTTAATTCCGGTCACGTTGTGAGGTCGCAACCAAAGACAAATGATTTAGTCGTTACCGGATTCTTTGCAACATGCATGCCAGTCAACGGGAAACTGAAAATTACGGTGCTCGTCCCGACCGAATGCTAGTCGCAAGCGCTGATTTTGATACGCAACCGCGTATGCATATGCTGCGATACGGTGCTTGGTATAGCGCCTCGATGGAAGGGAAATGCGTCTAAATATGCGAGTCAGATGTCGCAGAAAAAAGTAACAACTGTCGCTATTGCTGCGCCAGTTCCGGCAGCAAGGAGAATTGACTCAGAAACAAAGTCATGTTTTTGAAAAGGTGGAATCTATCGTGCGATGTTTTAGCCGGGGCAATGAGGAGGGAATCGATACGTCGACAAAAAATGGAACTCACAATCAGTCTTTGGAGGTTCTCGACGTATTGGTAAATTGAATCGTCGCGCCTGTACTAGACACACCTGAGCCTATAAATTTATAAGTTACCGAACGTGTTATGAGTACAAAGCGAAGATGTGCAGTTGCGGATGTTGCACCTTGGTGGGGAGTCAGCGCTCATAGCCTGTCTCAGTGGGTAACGCAGTACAGCGTATGCTTGGCAGCCTTCCCCTGAATCGCCGCGCACGACTGAGGAGAGACGACTGCTTGGCCAGGTCAAACAATCATGGCTTGAAAGCGGCTCAGTGTATGGCTACCCCAAGATGGGTGACGACCTGCGTGAACTGGGTGAGACATCCGGCAAGCATCGTATCTACCGCGCGATGCGTCAGGAGAAGCTGCGTTCACCAACCGGTTATCACCGTCGTCCGAGCGCATGTGGTGGCATGGCGTCTGTCTTTGCTCCCAACCATTTGAATTGGCAGTTCGATGTGGCAGAACCAAACCAGGTTTGGTACGAGGATTTAAGAAACTCAGCGCGATTCAGGACAAGCTGCACCATATCAGCCGCACCGCTGTCAACCTCAAAACCGCGCTGGACAAGATACTCTAACAGCCTGTCGGTGGCAGGCAACACGGCGCCGCCCTCCCCTGAACCGGTCCGATAAAGGAGCCTGTACGTATCCGTTTTTTGATGGAGTATATTTCATTACCGCAATTAGAACATGCGGGAATTGCCATAAAAAACGGCATACTCCATGCTGCAGCCAATTTTATGAAAAATCGGTTGCAGCAGCACCAGCTCACACTTTCTTGACGAATTCCGATTTCAGGCTCATCGCGCCAAAGCCGTCGATTTTGCAGTCGATGTCGTGGTCGCTATCGACCAAGCGAATGTTCTTGACCTTGGTGCCGACCTTGACCACGCCAGCGGAACCTTTCAGTTTCAAGTCCTTGATCACGGTCACCGTATCGCCGTCTTGCAGCACATTGCCGGCCGAGTCGCGATAGACCTTGCCGCTGTCTTCGACCGACTCGGCAGCAACTTGCAGCGACCACTCGTGGGCGCACTCAGGGCAAATGTAGAGGCCGCCGTCCTCGTACGTATATTCGGAATTGCATTTCGGGCATGCAGGTAGCGCGCTCATGGTGTTGTTCCTCTGGATAAGGCCGAAGCCGTAAAAAAGCAGGCAGTATACTGCCTGCTCCGGATAATGCTGTTTTTTGCCGGTCACCGCGCTATTACACAGTGCGGCAGGAACAGCGAGTCGAATAGCTGCGGATATGGGAACGGAAACGCTGATCGCTATTGCAGACCGCGGTTATTTCAAGGGCGAAAAAATCTTGGCATGTCATGCTGCCAGCATCTGCGCAATGGCTCCAAAAACAATGAAAATCTTAAAACAATTGCCCGAGCCAGTTGAGGCTTGCACAAAATTAGCCACATCTCCCCAATAGATTACATTTTGGCAGGCAGCACCGCATTATCTTTCCAGGTTATCAATCCCTTTTGGAAGGCATGGCTGGCGCCCTGGTAGTACGCGATATCGCGTTGCAGCAATGGATCGGTGGCAGCTACCGCAGACTCGTGACTGAGACCGAGGGCATCGTCATGGCGGCGCATCGCGCGCCTGGGGCTGAGGATGGCCAGATTAGCGCCATCGAACAAACCCAGATGCTGGTAGTTACCGATCAACGCACGCCCTGGGGCAGCGTCCTCACGCAGCACATTGCGGCCAAAGAAGGTCGACGTGTAATCGAAATCAAGCAGCCCGAGCAGGGTCGGCGCCAAGTCGATCTGGCTGGCCACCGCCGAGACTTCGCGCGGTTCGATAAAGCCCGGCGCGTAGATAAAGAGCGGGATATGGTAATTGGCTACCGGCAGGTCTTCCTTGCCCGCACTGCCCGCAGTGTGATCCGCGACGAAGATGAACAGCGTCTGATCGAACCAGGGCTTTTGCCGCGCCTGCGCGAGAAATTGGCCAATCGCATGATCGGTATATTTCACTGCGCCTTCGCGCCCGGTGCCGGAGGCGATGTCGATACGCCCCTCCGGGTAGGTATAAGGGCGGTGATTGGAGGTAGTCATCAACTGCAGAAAGAACGGTTTGCCGGCCGCATGATCGGCGTCGGCTACTTTTAACGTCTGCGCGTAAAGGTCTTCATCGGACATCCCCCACGCATTCTTGAAATGCATGTCTGCCTCGGCCACGCTGCTCTGGTCCACAATGCGATAACCATTGCCGCCAAAGAAGGCATTCATATTGTCGAAATAACCGCGTCCGCCGTAGAGGAACACGCTGTCGTAGTCTTGGGCCTTGAACTGCTGGCCCAGGCTGCTGTAACCGGACTCCCGGCCAATACGCTTTACGATCGAACGTCCGGGAGTCGGCGGTATGGATAGCGTAATGGCTTCCAGACCGCGGTCGGTACGATTGCCTGTAGCGTAGAAATTTTTGAAAAATAGACTGTCCCGACGCAGCGCATCCAGATTCGGAGTCAGGCCGCGGTTATTGCCGAAGCTACCCAGGTAACTTGCACTGAGACTCTCGATGGTTACGAGTACGACATTCTTGCGTTTCGGTTGGCCTGGATTATCGATCACCCGGCGGATGTCCTGCGGGTCGCTGCCGATAAAGCGCGCATTCGGTTCTTTGATCTCATCCCGAATCAGTGTGGCGACTTTCCGGTCCGGCAAGGAGGCGTAAAACTGCGCATAGTCCAATTCGTTATTGCGAAACGCCGCAAAGAACTGGAAGGGTCCATTGCTGGCCAGTTCGCGCTGATAAGCATTGCCGCCCAGTCCACGCGGGAAATTCTGTCCCAGCACAGTACTGCTTATCCCCACCATCGCCAACAAGCAAACCAACCCCAGCCCAGCGCGGGTCTTTGGCAGCTGCGGCGCCTCGAGTGCCGCAGCTACCTGTTTTCTAAGTGCGACCGCCGTTGCTATGGCAACCGTTGTCAAAAATGCCAGCAATGGGTAGATCGGATAAGACTCGAGAATGTTGTTGATTACCTCCTTCGAGTAGACCAGATAGTCGACCGCGATGAAGTTGAATCGCACCCCGAACTCATCCCAGAATATCCATTCCGCCACTGCAATGAACAGCATGACCAACATGCTAAAACTCAGCAGTGCATGCAAAAAACGACGGTGCCATTGCTGCTGCCAGAGGCGTCTGGGACATAGCAGCAAATAGATTGCCAGCGGCAAGCAGGCACACAGGAGAAAGCCAAGATCATAGACAAAACCTATGCCATACAGGCTTAAAAGACCCGTCAGGCCGACATCGGCATCGGCCAAATGGCTCGCCAGCAATGCACTGCGGGTCAGGAAAAATACCGCAATCCAGGCGAGCAGGATGATTGACAAATAGCGGAGTTGCGCGTAATGAAACTGTGGCATCGGAGGATCCTGTGGAATAACTTGCCGCAGCCTAACGTCTTCCTCGTGATGCGCTCGTCAACGCAATGTGAAAAAATCGTCAATTCATTGGAAAAGGTTATTTGATGCGCATTCTGGTTATAGAAGACAACCGCGACATTCTTGCCAACGTGCTCGACTATCTGCAGCTCAAAGGCTACAGCGTGGACTGCGCCCAAGATGGTTTGAGCGGCCTGCATTTAGCCAGTTCCGGGCACTATGATCTGATCGTGCTGGACATCATGCTGCCCGGCATTGATGGTTATCAGGTCAGCAAACGTCTGCGGGAAGAGGCCCGCAACGAGGTGCCGATCCTGATGCTGACCGCCCGCGATGCGCTGGAGGATCGCCTGCAAGGATTGCAGGCCGGTGCCGACGACTACCTGATCAAGCCGTTCGCGCTCTCCGAGTTGGTAGCACGCATAGAGGCCATCCTGCGGCGCAGCCAAGGCAACCGAAAACGCGTGCTCAAAGTAGCCGATCTGATCTACGACCTCGATACCCTGCATATCACCCGCGCCGGGCAAGCGCTCAAAATCAACCCGCTGGGGCTGAAAATGTTGGCGCTCCTGATGCAGAAAAGCCCGGCGGTGGTGCGCCGCGAAGCGCTGGAAGAAGCACTTTGGGGAGATCACTGTCCGGACAGTGACAGCCTGCGCAGCCATATCCACCAACTGCGGCAAGTGATCGACAAGCCTTTCGCCACGCCGCTGTTGCACACGCTGCACGGGGTCGGCTATCGCCTGGCGGAGCGTAACGATGGTGTCTAAGCAGCCCTTTGCACGGCGTATTGTCATCGCCTTCGTATTAATGACGGCGCTGGTCAGCGGCGTCTTTTCACTGAGTATCGTAGTTATCGTTCAGCTCATCGAGGTACGTCTTGTTTCAGAGGAACTGCGTCGTGAACTGGACACCGTGCTGCATGACGATCTGAGACAGGGCCGTCTGCCCCGCCTGCATCCCAGCACGCGCTTCTATGCTTCGGATCGCCCTGAATATGCGATTCCCGAACAATATGCCAAGCTTGAAGAGGGCTTTACCGAGGTACTTGAAGGCCGCAGCGCCTTTTATGTCTACACTCAGGAAATCAATGGCAAACGTTATCTGCTGGTGCAAGAACAACATGAGTTCGAAGCCCGCGAACAGGTGTTATTCAATGTGGTGCTGGCGGGATTCATATTCGCGGTTCTTGGCGCCTGGGGGCTCGGTTGGGTAATGGCCAGAAAGGTCATGGCACCGGTGAGCCGGCTGGCTCAGCAAGTGCGCCATCGCGATCAACAGGACCCATTGGCGCCGCCACTGGCACCGGAATATCCGAATGACGAAGTGGGCCAGCTGGCTGCCGCCTTCGACAGTACGGTGGGCCAACTGCGTCACTCGCTGGAACGTGAACGCCTGTTTACCAGCGATGTCAGCCATGAGCTGCGCACTCCATTGATGATCATTTCCACCTCGTGTGAACTTCTGGAACAAGCGCCGTTGGGACCGCGTCAGCACGAACAGCTCAAGCGCATTGAGCGCGCATCCGAAGAAATGCGGGATCTGGTGCAGACATTCCTGCAGCTGGCCCGGGGCAAAAGCAAGGAAACGGATTTTGCTGCGACTGCCAGCCTGGCGCAGGTGGCCGAACAACAGTGCAGCCGCTGGAGTGCGGTATTCCAGGAGAAGGGACTCGATTTCCAGTGCAGCGGCGAAGGCCAGGATAACGGTCGCTACAACCCCACCTTGCTGGGTACGGTCATGGCCAACCTGTTGCGCAATGCGCTGCATTACACCGAACGCGGCCATGTGCATCTGGTGCTCGAAACTGGAGGTTTCCGGGTCGAGGACAGCGGCACCGGCATTCCATTGGATCAGCACCAGCTGATTTTTCAACCGTTCGTGCGCGGCTCTCAGACGCGAGGAGAAGGGTTGGGCCTCGGCTTGTCGCTAGTCAAGCGGATTTGCACACATCAAGGCTGGAGTATCGCGATCAGCGATCTGCCGTCAGGCGGCAGTTGCTTCCGCGTCAGACTGGATAACGCCGTTTGACGTTTTTTTCACACTCTTTTGACAAGAACCTAATGCGATGATCGCTAAAATAGCGAGCGTAACCATTGTCGGATATCCCTTATGACCAAAACCCGCCCCAACGAACTCGCTTTCACCCCCAGGCATGCCCAGCAGACCGGTAACCGTGTTGTCCGCAGTCGGTGCAAAGGTGTCGAATCGTGAAAGAAAATGACCTGAACGCAGCTGAACCGGATGCCCTGACGCTTAAAGGCCGTGCCGGGTTTGCTCGCATCCTGCATGCAGCCGGGTACTCACTGGCCGGCTTGCAGGCAGCTTATCGCGGGGAAGCGGCATTTCGCCAGTTGCTGTTGCTTAACCTGGTACTCATTCCCGTTGCCTGCATGGTGGACGTAACGCGTAGCGAGCGGGCGCTACTGGTCATGACGCCGCTTTTGGCGCTGATTATTGAATTGCTCAATTCTGCCATTGAAGCAGCCATCGACCGCATTTCCCTGGCCATTCACCCGTTGTCCAAACAAGCGAAGGACATGGGAAGTGCCGCCCAATTGCTGGCCATTCTCTTGATTGCGGTAACCTGGGGAATGATTCTGCTGTAGCCTGACGTTGCGACCCTCAACAACCTTGCGTGGAGAAACTGGGCGCTGGAAAATGCAGGTCGCTGCGACTACTGCCGCTGTTCCCCGTGCTTTATTTCCCTTTTTCTGAGACGAAAAAATTCTGCATGCCGGGCGGCAAGCACGGTTAATGCAAAGCAGCGGATGATTTTGAGCCGCTACTGGATAAAACAATCGAAACAATCGCGCCCGACCATATTGGCCCGGCGCAACGTGCGGCATTACGTCTTCCCGAAGACGCCGAGCTTGCGCAGGATAAAAATCAGCAGCACCGCCCCTGCGATCGCGACCAAAAAACGCAAAATGCCGTCAGTTGCCGCGATGCCCACTAGTCCGGCGAGCCAATAGCCCAACAGCGAACCCACCACGCCAACCAGTACATTGGCGATCCAGCCCATCTGGGCATTGGTTTTCATGACGATGCTCGCCAGCCAACCGACGATCCCGCCAATAATCAACGAAATGATCCAGCTCATTTTGTTCCTCCTTTGGTGATCGAAATCATCGGCAGGGCGCGGCTAACGTATTGCCTTGCCTGCCATCTGCAGGATGTCATCGAGCGGATTGCCGTCGCCATCCAGGTCCAGCATCGAGGCCCACCCTGACGCAGAGCCTCCCTGGCCGCCGAACAGTCCGCCCAGTCCTCCAAGCAGACCGCCGAGCCCGCCGCCCTCCGCAGAGGACTGTGACCCGGTCCCGTCACTCCGCTGTTTCGCCATGAAGCCGGCGACCAGCATCGCCAGCATCGGTAGCATTTTCTTGAGCAGGGCCGGGTCGAGACCCGACTGCGAAGCCGCGTTCTGCGCGACTGCACGGCTCACGTCCTTTGAGCCGAATAGCTGGCCGAGTACTGCGTTGCCCTGGCTCACGTCCGTCGGTTGCGGCCCCAGCACCTGATCGAGCAAGTTGCCGCCGCCGAGTTGGCCAAGCAGGCCGCCGAGCCCTTCGAGGCCGCCAGGCTGGGACTGCGCCTGCTTCTTGAAGCCGCCGAGGATCGCAGGGATGAGCGCCTCGGCGCCGTTGGCCGCCTGGGCCTCGTTGACGCCCAACTCCCGTGCCATCGACTGGATGCCCCCCACTTGGGCGAGGATGTCAGTGATATTCATGTGCTTGCTCCCTCAGGGTGATGGTTGCGCCGAAGGCTCAGTCGAGAAGGTTCTGCGGTACATTGCCGCCGTTGGCGGCAATGCGCGCAAGCACGGTTTTGTGCAGCCAAAGGTTCATTTTCGCTGAATCTTCCATCAACTCTGCCGGGCAGCCCAGTTCTGCTGCAAGTTCCTTGCGCGCCGTAAAGCTGCTGTCGATATCGAGGAGTTTCAGCAAGTCAACAATGGAGGTGCGCCAGTTCAGCTTCTCCGGATTGGCCGCCGCGCGCTGCTCCAGTTGCGCAACGACATCGACGAGCGCGACCGGTTTGGGCGACGGCGATGCCGCCGGCGCTTGGCCCGGGCTCGCAGGCGCTGCGGTAGGCGCCGCCTTGGGTGCCGGGGCGGCGGTGGTGGCCGCGCTGTCGCTGCCGATACCTAGCTTTGCGAGTATCTTGCTGAAGAATCCCATGATGATCTCCTTGAGTGGCGCGGAGGGCAGCTTGGCACTGCCGGATTGCAGGAACATGCCGCCTCGCGAAAAATATACTAGGGATAAAAAATCTACGCGTCAACCGGCTTGGTCTAGGGCGCAGCATATCGCCGGACAAAAGGCATCAAGACCTGAACCGCTGCCTCGTTCAGGTACGGTTTTCGGGGACATCGAAAGTCAAACAAAGGGCCTCTGACCAACAGAGTTGAAAACAGAGTTGAATACAATCTTTCTTTCGAGACAAATGGAGAGCAATCTGTTCTCGGCTTCTCCCAATCTATAACTTCCACCCCATGCCGGGCAATCCAAAAATATGACTTCTTTGCGCCTGATGTTCCATACGAAACGCCATCCGTCTGCAATTTTGCTATTGGTGCAACTGCTGGGCATGCTGCTATATCCGTTTATCGAGAATACGCAAGCGGGGCACGTTGTTTTCAATGCCTTTGGCATCATCGTGCTTGCCATCACCACGGGAATGGTGCGGCGCACGCCTGGCCAGGCCTGGATCAGCGCCAGCATCGCGGGGCCCCTCATCGTATTGCTTGCGTTGCAAATGGCGTTTGGCATGCGCCAGCTCTTGCCATGGTCGTCGGTGCTGGAGGCGCTGTTCTACTTTTATGCGGCGGGAAGCCTGATTGCCTACATGATGGAAGATCGCCGTGCCACGACCGACGAATTATTTGCAGCAGGCGCCACATTCACCTTGCTTGCCTGGGCGTTTACCCATCTGTTCCTCCTGATTCAGGCGTTGCATCCGGGTACGTTTGCCGCTGCAGTCAATGCCACTGACCCGCGCACCTGGAGCGAACTGAATTATCTGAGCTTTGCACTGCTTTCCAGCACGGGCATCGGCGACGTGATTCCGCTCACTGCCCACGCGCGCGCATTAGCCAGCGTGGAAATGTTCGTCGGTCTGATGTATCTTGCGGCCGTCGTCGCGCGTTTGATCGGATTCACGCTGCAGACGAATAAATGATTGCTTCCGGGCAGATTGTTGCGGCGCTTGCAGCGAATGCGGGTGACCGCGTTCAGACTGGGACAATCACACATCTTTCACGCAGAAAAATCAACGCATACTATTAGTGGTATTTTTGAAAATCCAATTTTTATATGCGGCAAATGCATAATTTATCAGCATACTCCTTCATAAATAGTTTTTCTCCGATGCAATCCTTGCCAGCCACAACATCCGCACAGCCCTACACTGGCGCATTTTATTGATACGTTCATGTCAAATGGATTGGCGGCAACAAAAATATGCGCTCAATAGTGCGCAAATATGCAAGCGATTGAATAATGCTCGATAGCACAGCGCGGCAAGGCCTGCGTGTTAATGTAGCATTGGGAAAAATGGGAATGTCGGAAACCCGGACATTTCGCCTGACCTCCATGCGCTACAAAGCAATCAAAGCAATTTGTGAAATTACCGGTTTTTTTACTGGAGACGATTATGCCTGGCTTACTACCCAATGTTGACGCTGATGGACTGCTTGAATACTCAGTGGTATATACGGACCGTGCACTGAACCATATGTCGCAGTCCTTTCAATTGGTAATGAAGGACATTTCAAGCATTCTGAAACAGGTCTACAACGCTAAAGCGGCTATTGTGGTTCCCGGCAGCGGCACCTTTGGCATGGAAGCCGTCGCCCGCCAGTTTGCGACCGAGAAGAAATGCCTGGTGATTCGCAACGGATGGTTTAGCTTTCGCTGGACGCAGATTTTCGATATGGGAAAAATCCCGTCCGCATCCGCAGTGCTCAAGGCGCGGCGCGTTGGCAAAGGCAAACAGGCGGCATTCGCGCCCGCCCCGATCGACGAAGTGGTTGCCTTTATCCTGCAGGAAAAACCCGACCTGGTATTTGCGCCGCATGTCGAAACAGCGTCCGGAATGATGCTGCCCGACGCCTATCTGCGCGCAGTAGCGGATGCGGTGCATGCTATCGGCGGACTGTTTGTGTTGGATTGCATCGCTTCCGGCACGATCTGGGTTGACATGGTCGCCAACGGCGTCGATGTCTTAATCAGCGCGCCACAGAAAGGCTGGAGCGCTTCCCCATGCTGCGCACTGGTCATGCTCAGCGCCCTTGCCCGGGAAAAAATAGAATCCACCACCAGCACCAGTTTTGCGTGCGATCTGCGCAAGTGGCTGCAAATCATGGAAGCGTATGAAAATGGCGGACATGCGTATCATGCGACGCTGCCTACCGATGCCCTCGCCCGCTTGCGCGATGCGATGAAAGAAGCACAAGAATACGGCTTTGACAAAGTCCGCGCGCAGCAGCAAGAGCTGGGCGACAGAGTACGCGCGCTACTCGCTGGCAAAGGCTTGAAAAGTGTCGCGGCAGAAGGTTTCCAGGCGCCAGGCGTGGTGGTCAGCTATACCGAAGATGCCGACATCCAGTCCGGCAAAAAATTTCTGTCTGCAGGCTTGCAGGCCGCTGCCGGCGTTCCATTGCAATGCGATGAGCCCGCTGATTTTCAAACTTTCCGTCTCGGACTATTCGGCCTGGACAAGCTGCGCAATATCGACCGCACCGTCGAAAATCTCAGTAAAGCGTTAGACAAAATACTCTAGGCCGGGCGCGAAATTGCGCCGGTAACAGCAAAGCAACCGGCCGAACCGTTTCTTCCCCGGCGCGCGCTGCCTAGCTGCGCGCGGTTTTTTCCAGCGCCTCAAGCCGGGCCGCGAGTTCCGGCGATTTCAGCGACTCGGCGTAGTGCCGGCGCAGCACCGCTTCATCCGCTACGCCGCGCGCTTGTGCCACCAGGTCTGCTTTCATCGTGGCGATCACCTTGGTCTCGCACGCGAGAATGCCGTCCACATACGCGCGCACGGTGGCGCCGAGTTCGTCAGCTGCTACCAGTTCGCTGAGAAAGCCGATGCGCAGCATCTCCTGGTCGCCAATGGTTTGCGCGGTGAGAAATAATTTCTTGGCCGCCGCCAATCCCAATACCGTAACGTAGCGCCGGATTCCGCCTGGGTAATAATGCAAGCCGATGCGGGACGCCGGCATCAGCATGCGACTGCCGTGCACGCCGATGCGAAAATCGCAGCACAGTGCCAGATCGGTGGCGCCGCCATAGACGCTGCCGTTTAGCACGCACAGGGTCGGCAACGCAAACCGTTCGATATGGTCCAGCATGTCTTCAAAGCGGCTATCGAGCTGGTCCCGGATCGCACCCAGCGTGTAACCGGAGCTGAAGGTTTTTTCTCCGGTGCCCGTGAGGATTAGCAGGCGCAATCCGGATATCGCCTCCAGCTGGGTCAGGTATTGGCGAATCACGTCGGAATCCTCCGGCGCGATTCGGTTATGCTGACGCGGACGGCGTAGCGTGATCGTCGCCACCGCACCCTCCAGCGTGAGGCCGGGTGCCTGGTCTTGCATCAAGTCGGACATATTTTTCCTTGCTTGCGGGTTGCGTCGCCGGCTCCGGCCGGCATCAGGGTGGTGCGGGCGCGCTTGTTCATGCGGGCCCCATCAAGGTTTCGGGCAGCCAGGTGGCGATGCCGGGGAACACTGCCAGCAACACGATGAAAAACAGCATGATGCCAACGAAAGGCAATGCCCCCATCATCACATCGCGCAACGGCACTTCGGGCGCGACGCCGCGGATTACGAACAGGTTGAGCCCCAGCGGCGGATGGATCAGGCCGATTTCCAGGTTGATCGTCATCATCACCGCGAACCAGACCAGATCGATATTGCTGTGGATGAGCACCGGCAGAATCACCGGCATGCTCATCAGGATGATCGAGACCGCCGGCAGGAAGAAGCCTGCAATCAGCAAGAACACATTCAGGATCAGGATCAGTTGCCAGTTACCGAGATTCCAGCTGAACATCCATTCCGCCAGACTCTGCGTGATGTACAGATAGGACATCATGTATGCATACACTGCAGCGCCGGCCACAATCATCAAGATCATGCAGGATTCGCGCACAGCTTCGCGCATGATGAGCCAGAGTTCCGTCAGGCGCCAGGTCCGGTACACCACCAAGACCATCACCAGCGCCAGGAAGGCGGCAATCGCAGCCACTTCGGACGGCGTCGCAAAGCCGCCGTACATCACTACGGTCACCGAAATGATGATGGCCAAAAACGGCAGGATGCGAATCAATCCCGACATTTTTTCGCTCAGCGTGTAGCTTTCGATAACCTGCAGCGGATTGTTGCGCAGTTGACGATAGCTGCTGCCCCACGCATAGGCGGCGAATATCGCCACCAGCATGATGCCGGGGACAACGCCGGCCAGGAACAGGCGCGCAATCGAGGTATGCGTAACGATTCCGTAAATGATGAAGGTCAGCGAGGGCGGGATCAGTATTCCGAGCGTGCCGCCGGCAGCAATGGCGCCGGTTGCCAAGCGCGGCGGGACATTGCGCCGGATCATTTCGGGAATGCCGACGCGCCCGATAGCAGCGGCAGTGGCAGGACTGGAGCCGCACATCGCGGCAAACAAACCGCAGCCCAAAATATTGGCAATGACCAAGCCACCTGGTATTTTGTACATCCAGCGATGCAGCGAATCGTACAAATCCTTGCCGGCGCGCGAAGCGCCGATCGTGCAGCCCAGCAGCACGAACAACGGGATCGTCAGCAGCGCAAAATTGGACAGTTCGCCGACAAAGGTATTGGGGATCGACGACAAGCCGCCGGCATCGCCAAAAAAATACAGAAAGCCGATGGAAACCAGGATCAACCCGAACGAAATCGGGATGCCGGAAAACAGTACTGCAAAAGTAACGGCGAACAGCAACGCGCCAATTTCTAGTTCCGACATGCTGCTGCCTCCTTGTGATTGGCATCGCAGTGCACGCAATACTCCGCGTCCTTGCTGCTTGCTGCTTGATCCTTGCTAGCTACTTTCCGAGACCCGCTGCCGAGTTCCTGGTGCATGCTGGTCACGTACTGCAAAGCGGTCATGAACATGCCGACCGGAATGGTCGCGTATTTGGGCCAGGACAGCGGCTGCCAGACTCCCAGCGCCCGCTCGCCTGTGATAAACGCGTGCTGCGCCATGCGCAACCCTTCCCATCCGAGGTACAGGCAAATCAGGCATCCGGCCAGCTTGGCGATAAACGCCAGTTTGTGCTTGACGCACTCAGGCAGAATAGCGTCCAGCAAATCCATCTTGACGTGGCCGCCGGTTGCCAGCGTGTACGGCGAAGCAAGGAAAATCGCGCCAATCATCAGCTCGATCGAGAGTTCCAGCTCCCATGAATTCTGCATGCCGATACCGCGCTTGACCACCATCCAGGTAATGATCAGCGTCGCCGCCAGCAACAACCCGGCGGCGATCACGGCCAGGACGGTGCTGGCGCGTGCTACCCAGCGATTAAAATAATGCATTTGTCGTCTCCGTATTTATTCTGGTTGAAACGGACTCTAACGGTCCGTCCAGCTTATTTTGCACGCTCTATTTGCTGAGCTTTTCCACTGCTTCCAGCAAGCCTTTGGCTTCCGGACTGATGCTCGCGTAATCGACCCAGGCGGTTTTCTTGGCCAGATCCAGCCACTGCTTGTACTCTGCCTGCGTCATCTGATGCACATCGACCTTGGCTGCCTTGAATTTGGCGACGACCTCGGTCTTGAGCTTGTCCTGCTCGGCGTTAAAGTTGGCCTGGGTAGCGTCGGCGGCACGTTCGAATATTTTCTTCTGCGCCGGCGTCAGCGCATTCCACGCCTTGGTCGACATGACCAGCGGCTGAAATACCACGAAGATCGTGTAGTCGCCGCCCAGCGTCGCGTACTTGACTTGCTCATACAGGCGCATGCTCATGAAGGTTTCGTACGAGGTCATCAGTCCATCCAGCACTCCGGTCTGCATCGCGTTGTACAGCTCGGTGGACGGCATCGCGAACACCGATGCACCAGCCTGTTTCAGCATGGTGTCGAGGGTACGGTCGGCACCGCGGAATTTCAGGCCCTTGACCGTATCGGGCGTGGTAATCGGGCGCACGCGATCGGCAATGCCGCCTTCGGTCCACCACCAAGTCAGGATATGAAAACCCTGCTTTTCAGCGACTGCCTGCAGACGTTTTTCATAGTCGGTGCCTTTGAAGCGCATCGCATCCTGCACGCTGTTGATCGCTCCCGGCAAAATCGTGATGGAAAACTCCGGAGCCTTGCCGACTGCGTAAATCAGCGGAAAAATCGACAGATCGACCGAGCCGCCGGCCAGCGCATCGATCTGCTTGAGCGGATTGCTGATGAGCGAGGCGCCCGGATAAATCCGGAACTTGAACGAAGGATCGTGCTTGACCACTTCATCGACAAAGTGGCGCGCACCTTTGTCGCGACCGTCGCCCTGCGGCCATTGATGCGTCAGTTTCAGCGTGTCGGCATGCACGCTGCCCAAGGTCAAAACAGCCGTTGCCAGTAATACTAGATTCTTGAACTTCATGTTTGTCTCCGTTCATGTTATTCATATCGCTCGCACGATCAGCGGACACCTTATCCGTCGTCGCACTCGCGGCGTTTCAACTGCTTTGGTATACCACTTTTTTTATTATTAATTCCCGTATCGCTTCCGACGTCAGCCCGTAAGCGGCCAATACTTCTTCGGTATGCTGGCCAAACAGCGGGGGCGCGCTGCGCACCGAACCCTGCGCGGTTGCCGGCATCTTGATCGGCAATGCCACTTGCTTGAGCATCCCCAGCAGCGGATGCTCGACCGTTTCGACCAGATTGCAGGCGATCACCTGTTCGTCGACGAATACGTCTTCGAGCGTATTGATCGGCCCGGCAGGGATGCCGGCCTTGATCATCAAGGGTGTCCATTCCATGCGGGTCTTCTTGCCCAGGCTGATTTCCAGCAATTCTTTCAGCGCCAAGCGGTTTTGCATGCGCTCGGCGTTGGTCTTGAAGCGCGGGTCCGTCGTCAACCACGGCAGTTCCAGCACTTCGCACAGGCGAACCCACATATCCTGTGTGGCCGGCGCCAGATTGAGCGGGCCGTCGGCGGTATCGAAGGTGCCGTAAGGCGCGATGACAGGATGCACATTGCCGCAAGGCTGCGGGATGTCGCCGACACTCAGATAACGCTGGCCCTGGACGCTGAGCAAACCGAGCAGGCTGGCCAGCAACGAGGTTTCCACATGCTGGCCGAGACCGCTGCGCTGGCGCTCGATATACGCGGCCAGCACGCCCATCGCCACCCACATGCCGGCGGTGAGGTCTCCGATCGCAGTACCGACGCGGGTGGGGCCGGATTCCGGTGTTCCGGTCAGGCTCATGAAACCCGAATAGCCTTGCGCAATCTGGTCAAAACCGGGCCAGTCGCGCGCCGGCCCGGTGCTGCCGAAACCGGAGATGGAGCCGTAAATCAGTTCGGGGCGGACGACGCGCAGTTCTTCGTACCCCAAACCCATCGCTTCCATGGTGCCCACCTTGAAGTTTTCGACCACGATATCCGACTTCAACGCCAGCTCTTTAATCAGCGCCAGTCCTTCCGCTTGACGGAAATCGACGCCAATGCCTTTTTTGTTGCGGTTGGCACTAAGATAATAAACGCTTATATCTTGATCGAACGGTCCCCACTGGCGAATCATGTCGCCGTTCGGGGTCGGTTCCACCTTGATGACTTCGGCGCCCAGATCTGCCAGGATCATGGAGCAAAATGGTCCGGACAATGCGCGGGTGAGGTCGAGTACCTTGATGCCGGAAAGGGGCAGTTTCATGTCAGCTTGTCTCCTTGATGAGTCTTTTATGTCTTTTCAAGGATTCTAGGCAGTAATCGCGGCAGTTTGAAATACCGTTTTCTGACCATTGCATAAGATTATCTTATGATACAAACTGGCAGCGCCCCGGAAGACGTGCCGTCGCGATAACCGCAGGAGAGCCGCTTGAACCTGAAACAGCTGAATTATTTCGTCAAGATCGTCGAAGCGCAGAATATGACGCGCGCCGCCGAAGGGCTGCACATTGCGCAGCCGGCCTTAAGCCAGCAGATCACGCTGCTGGAAGACGAGTTGGGCGTAAAGCTGCTGAGCCGCAGTTCGCGCGGCATTCAGGCGACGCAACAAGGCGATTTGCTGTACCGGCACGCCAAGACCATCCTGCGCCAGGTAGACAATACGCGCATCCTGCTGTCGAAAAACGAAGGCAACGTGAGCGGCAACGTCTCGGTCGGCATGCCGTCTTCCACCGCCAAGCTGCTGGCGCTGCGCTTGATGCGACTGGTCAAGGAGCGCTATCCGTCGATCGTGCTGGAAATCGTCGACGTTCCCAGCGCCGATCTGACTTCGCTGGTGGCGCATGGGCGCGTCGATTTTTCGCTGGTGCCCGATCCGCAAAAACCCAAGGACATGCGCTTTTTGCCGCTGTTTCGCGAAGAACTGTATTTGATGACGAGCCGCGGCGTGATTGCGGGAACCAAAAAAGTCCCGTTGAAAAAAATTGCCGAACTGCCGCTGATCCTGCCCAGCATGCCCAATACCTTGCGCTCGCGGCTGGAGCATGCGTTCCTCAGAGCGAACCTGACCTTCAATCTGTTCGGCGAGGCCAGTACTTCGGCCATCCTGATTCCGGCGGTCCGCGCCGGCCTGGCAGCGACGATTTTGCCTTACTCTGCGGCCCACGAAGAAATCCTCAATCAGCAAGTGGAAATCCATGCGATCGAAGGCGGCTTTGGACGCGACGTATATCTGTGCACCAGCAACACGCTGCCGGTATCGCCGGCGACGACAACCGTAATCACCCAATGCCATCTGGCGTTGCAACAGATACTCGAAACAGGTACCTGGAAGGGTTGCAAGCTTTTGCAATAAACCCTTGTTCGCCGTCGGCATTGACGCAGCCGCAATACGCGAAAAAATAAGGAGTATATTGTTAAAGCCAACATTTTATATGCGGCATCAACCTTTAATACCATGAGTATATGGCCTTGTACGGGCTTACCAGGAGACCGCTGGTCACCGCCATAACCGTGCCCTTACGATGCGGATTGCTCCGCTTCGGCGGCAGGAAAAGCCGATGCAAGATGGGTTACGGGACTGCCGGCAAAAACTCTGCGCGATAAGCGAGCGGTTTGCCGCATTGGTTCTGTTATCGGAGCGATATCAAGAGCCGATGTCTTATCCGAATACTGCCCGCTTGAAAACGCCTATTCGCCGACGCTGCCTGTGATCGGCAACACGATGCCGCTGATATAGCTCGAACATGCGGCCGATGCCAGGAAAACGTATGCCGGCGACAGTTCTTCCGGCTGGGCCGGCCGGTGCATGCTGGTGTCTTCTCCGAACTTGGCGATTTTTTCTGGCGTTTGATCGGCAGGATTGAGCGGGGTCCAGACCGGCCCGGGTGCAACCGCGTTCACGCGTATGCCCTGCTCGAGCAGGTTGGCGGCAAGCGACATCGTGAATGCGTGGATCGCGCCTTTGGCGGTCGAATAATCGAGCAATTTTTTCGAACCTTTCAAACCGGTGACCGAGCCGGTGTTGATGATTGCCGAGCCCCGCGTCAGATGCGGCAAAACCGCCTTGGCCATATGAAAATAGCCGTAAATATTGGTTTTCATGGTCAGGTCGAAGCGCTCTTCGCTCAGTTCCATCAGCGATTCGGCATGTTCCTGAAAAGCTGCGTTGTTGACCAAAATGTCGATCCGGCCGAAGGTGGAGAGCACTTGCTCGGTGGCGTTACGGCAAAACTCCGAGTCGCGCACGTCGCCGGCGATCAGCAGACAAGCCTGCCCTTCCGCTTCAACGTAATGCTTGGTTTCGTTCGCGTCTTCATGTTCGTTTTGGTAAATGATTGCGACATCGGCTCCTTCGCGTGCATATAGCACCGCCACTGCGCGGCCAATCCCGGAATCGCCGCCGGTGATGATGGCCACCAGGCCGGCTAGTTTGCCGCTGCCGCAATAGTCGTGCGCCAGGAATTGCGGCTTGAGCTGCATTTCCGCTTCCGTTCCCGGCTTTTCCAGATGCTGCGCAGGCAATGGCGGGGTCGGATAATCGCGGTTACCGGTTTGTACCGGCTCCTTGTTTTCTTCCTGATGCGTGTCCTGTTGATGCTGCCGATCTTGCTGATCCTGTACTGCGCGCTGCATATCGCCTGCGGCGTCGGTGGTGCCGTTTTCCAAATCGCTCATATCCTCCTCCGTGGAAGTTCTCCTTAACCTTGGAAATTACCTTTATCACCGTAGAATGGCGGGGTGCGGATGCGGTTCCTTGCGCAGCGCGAAAATATCAAGATATTCCCCTTTGCTTGATCTGCATCCAAATCCGGCCAGTATTTTTTGCAATGCAGGATTTTCCAGCAAAACAGACAGTTCTCCTGGTCGATGGAACAGACGTTCCCAGGAAAGTGCTTTCAGCGCAGCGCAATTTCGTGCTTGTTTCGGTTTACTGTCGGGATATCGAAAAACGCGACTTTCAGCTCTTTTCAAGTAATTTGATCACTTCGATGTAATTCCCGTCGCGCGCAATGTCCGCTGCGGTCTTGCCGCGATTGTCCTTCAGGCTGCGGTCCGCGCCTTGCTCCAGCAGGAAATTGACCGCCGCCTCGTTTCCGTAGCCGGCGGCCCACATCAGCAGCGTCTCATCGTTGTCCATCCGTGCATTGACTGCGGTGCCGGCACGCAGCAGTTCGGCCAGACATGCGCTGCAGCCCTTGCCCGCTGCATAAATCGCCGCATTCTTTTTCACTCGGTCCACTACATCGATCTTCGCTCCGGCCGCGATCAGCTTGCGCACGATGTGCGCATTGCCACTGAATGCAGCACCCATCAAAGGCGTCACGTTTGAAAGATTGGCAAGGTTGACGTCTGCGCCTGCTTGCATCAGCACATCGACCAGCGCTTCATTGCCTTTGCTCGCTGCCGTGTTGAGCGGCGAATCGCCGTTGCGGTCACGCGAATTGATCGCCGCACCTTCGGCAAGCAATGCCACGACGCGCTCAACCTGACCGGCTTTCGACGCCAAAACAAATTGGCCATTGATGTTGATCTGGCCCGCCCCTTGTTGCGCAAATGCGGGTGCGGTTGCGCAGCTGCACAGCAGCAACAAGATAGTGCGCCTGAGTATCTTTTTCATTTTCATGGTATCTCCGGAAAACAAAATAAGAATGCATTAAACGTTGCATGGAAGAACAGAAAATACGTTGCTATTGATGTACTTTAAAACTTGTATAAAAGTACATTGTATCCAGTATTTTACCCGCCTATATTGTCCAATACGGCGTGTGCATGCACGGCTTTAAGGCGCGCTTTCAAGATCGCAACTTCATATCGTCGAAAAATACAGGAGATAAAAATGAGTGCGCCAAAACGGAATGCCAGTTTCGCTGCAATGATCGCCCTGTGTGCTGCCGGCGCGGTGCACAGTCAGGAAATCCAGGCCCGCAAGAGCGGCGCGCCGGTTGCCGTCATCAAACCGGTCAACGTTTCGCAGGCTCAACTCAACACCGCCGATCAGCAAGGCAACGACTGGCTTCACACCAATGGCGGCTATGCCCAGACCCGCTTTTATCCGGGCAAGCAGATCAACACGGCCAACGTCAAGAACCTGCGTCCGGAATTCAGTTTCCAGACCGAGGTGCGCGAATCGATGGAAACTGCGCCTATCGTCATCGACGGCGTCATGTACATGACGACTTCCTACAATCATGTGTATGCACTCGACGCGGCCACCGGCAAGGAATTCTGGCATTACAAACACAAGATGGGACCGATTACCACTTTCTGTTGCGGCCCCAACAATCGCGGCGTGGCCATCGAAGGCGGCAAGCTGTTCATGGGCACGCTCGATGCCAAGCTGGTGGCGCTCGATGCGGTAAGCGGCAAACTGCTGTGGGAAACCGAAATCGCCGACCCGGAAAAGGGGTATAGCGAAACCATGGCGCCGACCGTAATCGACGGCAAGGTGCTGATCGGCACCAATGGCGGCGAATACGGCATACGCGGCTTCGTCAAGGCATTCGACGCCAGGGACGGCAAGCTGCTCTGGACCTTCTACACGGTTCCCGAGAAAGGGCATGAAGGGGTGTGGGCCGAAAACGATGCAACCGGACGCAACATGCACCGCGACATCAAGGCCGAGAAGGAACAGTTTGCCCGCAATAGCTCGTTTTACCAGACCTTGGGCGGCGGCGTCTGGATGAACCCGGCGGTCGACCTGAAGACACGCACCATTTTCTTCGTCGCCGGCAATCCGTCGCCCGACCTGTACGGCGCCGAACGCCCGGGCGACAATCTGTACACCGATTCGATGGTTGCCGTCGATCTCGACAGCGGCAAGTACAAATGGCACTTCCAGTACATCGCGCACGATGTGTGGGACCTCGATGCAGTGAGCCCGCCGATCCTGATCGATGTAAAAGACAAAACCGGCAAAATGGTGCCGGCTGTGCTCCACGGCGGCAAGACCGGCCATATTTATATACATGACCGCAAGGACGGTACGCTGATCCGGTTCTCGGAAGCGATGATTCCGCAAGAAAATATGTGGGTTTTGCCGACAGAAAAAGGCGCGCGCATGCTGCCGGGCGCAAATGGCGGCGTCGAATGGTCGCCGATGGCAGTCAATGAAAAACTGCGCCTCGCTTACGCGCTCAACCTGCACCAGCCGATGACGTACCACGTTGAAAAGGCAGCTTATCCGGGCGGCAAGCTGTGGCTCGGCGGCGCCTTCAAAACGATCGAAGGCGAACAGCAATGGGGACGGGTGGCAGCGGTCAACGTCGATACCGGCAAGATCGCATGGAAGTTCGATACCGAACAGCCGCTGATCGGCGGCGCAATGGCGACCGCAGGCGACCTGCTGTTCTATGGCGAAGGCAACGGCTTGTTCCGCGCGCTCGATGCTCGCAACGGCAAGCTGCTGTGGGAATACCAGTGCGGCGCCGGCGCCAACGCGATGCCGGTATCGTATGCGGTCAAAGGCCGTCAGTACATCGCGATGGGTTGCGGCGGCAATACGCAAATCGATTTCAAGCGCGGCAACACGATGTTCGTATTTGCGCTGCCCAAGACATAGCTTCCGGCGCGCGACGTTGGGCTGCAAGCAGTGCGCTGCTTCTCGAAAAAGGAGCAGCCTTGCGCGCCAGAGCCGCTGCGTATTGCCGTCTTTGCGGCAGATCGTGCAACGGGCAGGCGTCTTTACCGTCATCGGAAAAAATGCAACGCGCCGGCAGCATGCCGACACAGCACACTGTAAAAAGGCGAATCAAATTGAAATTTCTTTTCCTACCCCGTATTGCCGGCGCCTGCGTTTTGCTGATGCTGGCATTGGCACCGGCCAGAGCGCAGGACATCGACGCAGGCCGCGCCAAGGCCCAGGTTTGCGCCGCATGTCACGGTGCCGACGGTAATTCTGCCGCGGGCACTTATCCCAATCTCGCCGGCCAGACCTGGCGCTATCTCTATCTGCAGCTCAAGGATTTCAAGGAAGGCCGCCGCAAGGACCCGGTGATGAGCGGAATGGCTGCGCCGCTGAGTCGCGAGGACATGATCGATATCGCGAATTTTTACGCCGCCCAGCAACCCAAACCGTCCTCCTTCAAGGCCGATGAGGCAAAAGCCGCACTCGGCAAGGCCAAGGCAGATGAAACCCTGTGCGTGATGTGCCACCTCGGCGGCTTCGCCGGCCAAAACGAGATTCCGCGCGTCGCCGGCCAGCAATATGAATACATCGTCAAGCAATTGACAGCGTTCAAGGCCCGTACCCGCACCAACGATGCCGGCAACATGACCAGCGTAGCGCAAACGCTGAGCGAGGCCGATATCGAAAATCTCGCACACTATCTGACCAGCTTGCGCTAGAACGTGCATCGTGCCCGGATCGCTGCGGCCGCTATCGCAACGAAAAATCAACCCGGCCCGGTGGCAGGCCCGCCCCTGCTGCGTCCGTTCGCTGCGCCCCGGATTTTGCGGCTACGATAAAAATCCGTTCGTCCGGCACCTCGCCGGTCTTCAGCAACCAGGCTTTTACCGCCTCGGCGCGACGGTTGCCCAATGTGATCAGGTCGTCGCCGCCGATCGCGGTGCCGGACATGATTGCCTGTTCCATTTCCGCTACCGGCAATGTCTTTTGCAAGCCGATCAGGTTGCGCGGCTTGGTGAATTTTTCCTCTTTATATACGCGGGTCAGCAATGCCGGATATTCTGCCGGCTTCACTGCAGCGCGATCGGCTGCTGCGGTTTCGCCGCGGGCCGCGATATCCTTCAATTTGAGCGCGCGTACTTTGCGCTCCAGCGCGGCACGCTGCAATCCTGCACGGTCTGCTTCCGGATCGGCACGCCCGGTGATTTCAAGTTTCAGCGCAGGACGGTCGATCAATGCCTGTGCCAGCGACTTGAGCTTGGCTGCGCCGGCGGCGGGAATCGCAGCATGGCCGGGTTCAAATTCCAGCGACGACATTTCCGCGCCGCCGCCGAACAACGAACCGAGCAACGCGAAAGGCTCGGTGACGGCTTTGGTGAGGACGTTAACGATCACCTTGACGATGACGCCGCCCATCGAAAATTGCGGATCATCGAGCGATCCGCCGATCGGCAAGTCAATGTCGATCACGCCGTTGCGGTCTTGCAGCAGCGCCACCGCGAACCGGACCGGCAGCGTGGTAGCGCCGGGGCTGTCAATCTTGTCGCCGAACCGGAGCTGATCGAGGATCAGCCGGTTTTGTGCGGTGAGGGTGCGGTTTTCGATCTGGTACGCGACCTCGAAAGACAGCTTGCCCTTGTCGATGCCGTAGCCGACATAGCGTCCTGAATACGCGGACAACGGCGCCAGTTCCATGCCGCGCACGTGGGCCTTGAGGTCCAGCGAAAGATCGCCTTTCAACGGATTGATGCGGCCGGCGATGGCGAGCGGCGCGCTATTGACTGCGCCATGCAAGTCCACGCTGGCGCTGCTGGACGGGTCAGACGACAAACCTGCCACCACGCCGCCCAGATCCATCAGGTTTGCCGTGTAGTGGGGCTTGATGAAATTGTCGGTATAGCGCACCTTGCCGCCTTGCAGCGTGAACTTGCGTATCGTGACCGGCGGCATTTTGGCCGCTGCTGCAGCCGGTGCCGGCGCAACCGAGGTTGCTGAGACTGCGGACGGTTGGGGACGGGATTCGGTAAGGGTTTTCGGCTCGCCTGCAGCGCTGCGCACGATGTCTTGCAGATTGATACGACCGTCGGGGTTGATGATGACGCGGGCAAAAAAATCGTTCAGCGCAAGCCGGTCCACGGCAATCGAAAACGGTTCCATCCGCAGATCGACGCCGCCCAGCTGCAGCGACTTCCAGCGCATGAAATCGTTCGTGCTTTGCTTGTCCACCAAGGCGACGTTACCCAGCGTCAGGTCGCCTTTGAAACCACCGCGCCATGCACCGTTGCGCGCCTGGTCGAGCTGCAGCGCACCCTGGCTGCTGACGTTCGCAGCGGTCAGCAACAAATTGACCTTGTCGGTGATGTACGGCTGCAATGCCAGGATGTCCACGTTTTTTAAGTCCAGCGCCAGAGCGGCATGCACCGGTGTAAGGCCGAGCGTGCCGCGCATGCCGATCTGCCCGTTCCGGTTGATCGCAGCGTGGAGTTCAAGCGTGCCAGGTGCAGAGGATGCGGTGGTCAGGTTTTGCATCGTCAGGCTGAGCGGCGCAATGGTGGTCAGCAGCGGCTTGCTCACGCTGCGATCCTCCAGCCGGGCCGACCAATTGTCGATCTTCACCGTACCGACATTGATCGTATAGGGCGCTTCCGATTTCCCGCCCGGCATGCGTTGTGCCGGTGTTTTTGCTGCGAGGTCGGAATCGGCGGCCGGCGCGGCGGCGGCGATCGGAAGCGATTTTCCTTGCAGCAACGCAAAGTCGGCACTGCCGGAGCGCAGCGCATCGATCGTCACGCTCCGCTTGCCGGTGTCGAGCGCGATCTTGTGCAGCGTTGCATCGAATTTTTCAAGCGTCACACGCATCGGCACGGCCGCCTGTGCGTCGGTATAGCGCAGCGCAGCATCGCGGATCTCCACTTCGCCCAGCGCAAACCGCAGGGATTCAGCGTGGGGTTTCGCTGCCGGTGCGATTGCTGGCATGTGTGCTGGCGTCGCTGGTGCCGATGGCGGCAGCAGGCCCGCCAGACTCAGACGTCCGTCGCGGCTGCGCGTCACATCGGCCTGCAGCCCGTTGATAAGCACGCGCGCAATAGCGAAGTTGCTGCCGAACAGGTCGGATTTGTCCAAAGTGATCGTCAATTCCGGCAGCTTGAGGAGCGGTTTTCCATCCAGCGCCAACACCTGTACCGACTTCAGGACGGCATCGCCGCTCAACACGAGCGCTGCAGCCTTGTTCTCGAATTGCTGGAAGCGCGCGCTCAGGTGCAGATTGCCGAGCGCGCTGACAACCTTGACGCGCGGCAGATCAGGCAGATAACCGAGATAACGGGCGAGTTCGATGTCCTCCAGATTGAGCTCGACCACCGCCTCTTTCTGGCTGGAAAAAGGGCGGGCCTTGCCTTTGAGCAGCAGCGGCGTGCCGTTGACTTTGGCGCTCAGCAGCGGCTCCACAAAGACTTTCACATCGGCAGCCAGCGACGACACGAACGGCACGCCGAGCGTGATATCGGCGATTGCATGGGTAGTGTTGAGCGGCCGGTCTTCGAATTCGATGCGGCCGTTTTCGATCTGGATATTGTTGACCGAAAAGCGCGCCGGCCCCGCCGCGTGTGGCTGGCTGGCGATCAGCGCGATGATGTCATCGACGTTGTAGTGGTTCGCATCGTTGCGCCGCAGGTGCAGATAGGGTTTCGTTAGTCGGACTTCCTCGATAACCGGCGCGAGGTGCCACAGCGACTGGATCGATGCATTGAGCGCGAGTGCATCGAACGCGACGAAAGCGGCAGCGCCGCCGGGCTCCCTCAGCTTGATGTCATGCAGCGTCAACGTCAGCGCAAACGGGTTGAGCGCAACCCTGCCGATCGTAAGTTGCCGATGCAGCTTTTCGGCGGCCAGCTTTTCTGCCTGCGACACGATGATGAGAGGCAGGACATAGGTGCCGAATATGCAAAAAAACAGCACAAGGACGGCCACGCCGATGACTGAGCGTCGAACGGCAGTGTGCGCAATGCAACAGGCAAAGCGCTTGAACAGGAAACGGGACATGAAAGAGTTCGGCCGGAACGACGAATCAGAAAAGTCTGGATTCTATCAGCCGCGCCGGCCGCACATCGCTCGCAGGAATCGAGGCTCGCGGTTCACGCTTGTTTCTACAAATTCAGAAAAACCAGGAGTATTACCATTTTCATGGCACTTACCGCATATATCTATTGCGCGATAAAAATATACTCTATCGTTATTTCGCGCTGCATATAGCGCCTCATGCCGGGTACAGCAGCTTGCTGCCCCGGCTGCAATGGCGCCGCTTGTCAGTGACGGAGGTCTTGCTCTTTCGCCAGGCTTTCCAGGATGTGGCGCGCCATTCCCAGCGCGAGTTCATGCTCTCCGATGAATACCTTGCTTGCCTGTTCGGTACGCAGCAGCACAGCTTCGGCTTCGCTATGGGTGCGCACCACACTGTGGATCGACGGATTGAGCGCGCGCGCGGTTTCAATCATCGAGCGGACATGAAAAGTATCCGGTGTCGCGATCACCAGCATCGTCGCTCGTGCAATATGCGCCTGAATCAGAACCGACGGATCGGCAGCGTTGCCCGCCACCGCCGATATCCCGGTCTTGCGCAATTGCTCGACGATTTCGCGGTTTTGCTCCGCGACCACGAAGTGAATTCCGCGCTCGGCCAGAATTTCTGCGATGCGCCGCCCGACACGGCCATAGCCGACCAGCACCACTTGTCCGGTCAGCTTGCTTTGATCTACGTTCATCGGCAGCTCCGCCAATGGATCGGGGCGCAGCGCGATCTTGCGAGCGCCGGCTTTTGGTCCGAGCCAGGATTCCAGCGGCTTGATGGCGCGAAAAATCAGAGGGTTCAAGGCAATCGAGATAATGGCGCCGGCCAGAATCAGGCTTTGCGCTTCCGTCGGCAACAAGCCCAGCGACAGCCCAAGCGCGGCAAGAATGAAGGAAAACTCGCCAATTTGCGCCAGGCTCGCCGACACCGTCAGCGCGGTGTTGAGCGGATAGCGCAACAGCAGCACCAGCAGGAATGCCGCCAGCGATTTGCCGACGATGATGATGCCGACGACCGCAATCACCTGCAACGGGTTCTCAACCAGCACTTGGGGATCGAAAAGCATCCCTACCGATACGAAGAACAGCACCGAAAACGCATCGCGCAGAGGCAACGATTCTTGCGCCGCCCGGTGGCTCAATTCCGACTCCCGCAGCACCATGCCTGCAAAAAACGCCCCCAGCGCAAACGAGACCCCGAAAAATTTGGTGGAGCTGTAGGCGATGCCGACCGCTGCCGCAATCACGCACAAGGTAAATAACTCTCTGGAGCCGGTGCGCGCCACTTGCCACAGCACCCAGGGGAACAGCTTGCGCCCGACAACCAGCATGAACACGACAAAAGCCCCGACTTGCGCAAGCGTGATGGCGAGTGTCGGCAACAGATTTTTTTCCGCTTCTCCGCCGGCGCCGCCGATCCAGCCCGACAGCGGCGGCAAAAGAACCAGCAGCAACACGGTTACGAGGTCTTCGACAATCAGCCAGCCGACAGCGATACGCCCGTTCAGCGAATCCAGAAGATCGCGCTCCTCGAGCGCGCGCAGCAGCACCACCGTGCTCGCGACCGACAGCGAAAGACCGAAAACCAGACCGCCGCCAATGCTCCAGCCCCATAAATGCGCCATCCCCATCCCGAGTGCGGTAGCCACCGTGATTTGCAAAATAGCCCCGGGCAATGCGATCGCGCGCACTTCCAGCAAATCGCCGAGGGAAAAATGCAAGCCGACGCCGAACATCAAGAGCATCACGCCAATCTCGGCAAGCTGCCCCGCCAGTGCCGCATCCGCGACGAATCCGGGCGTTCCCGGACCAATCAGAATGCCAGCAGCCAAATAACCGACCAGCGCAGGTAATTTCAGACGGACTGCGATCAATCCGAAAATGAGGCCGAAGCCAAGGGCTGCCGCAATGGTGGTAATCAGGCTGATGTCATGGGGCATGCGCGTTCTTTCTATGGCTGGAGGTGAAAATTACGTAATTTCCGCATACGGAAAACCTTTATAGAGATGCAGGGGCAACGTGTGAATTTTTGTATTTGCGACTATTTGTTGCGGCTATTTGTATATTAGCCAATCACGCCGCGCTGCTTCAGCAGCGCAATTTGTTCCGGAGTACGGCCCAGCGCGGCGAGAATTTCCGCCGTGTGCTGGCCCAGTTCCGGGCCTACCCAGCGGGTCTGCCCCGGGGTTTCGGAGAGCTTGGGAACCACGCCCGGCAAATCGATCGGTGCCCCATCGGGCAGCGTGAATTGCTCGATCATGTCGCGCGCGCGGTAGTGCGGGTCCTGATAAATGTCCGCGACGGTGAAGACCCGGCTGCTTGGCACGGCCGCAGCCTCGAGAATGTTCAATACATGATCGATGTCGTGCTGTCCGGTCCAATCTGAAATGGCTTGATCGATCAAGTCATTGTGCTGCACCCGGCCTTCATTGCGCGCCAGAGCCGGATCTTCGGCCAGGTCATTGCGTCCGATCGCTTGCATCAGGCGCTTGAAAATGCTATCGCCGTTGCCGGCGATAATCGCATACAGGCCGTCGCCGCACAGATAAGTACTGGAAGGCGAAATCCCCGGCAGGCTGGCGCCGGTGCGCTCGCGCACAAAACCGAATTCTGCATATTCGGGAATCAGACTTTCCATCACGCCGAACACCGCCTCGTACAACGCGATGTCGATGAACTGGCCCTTGCCGCCATTGACTTTCAGATGATGCATCGCTAGTAACGCGCCGATCACGCCGTACAGCGAAGCCAGCGTATCGCCGATGCTGACGCCGACCCGCACCGGCGGGCGATCCGGGAAACCGATCAGATTACGTAAGCCGCCCATCGATTCGGCAATCGCGGCAAAGCCAGGGCGCTGGCTGTACGGGCCATCTTGGCCGTAACCGGAAACCCGCACCATGATCAGGTTCGGATTGATCTTGACCAGATCGTCCCAGCCCAGGCCCCAGCCTTCGAGCGTGCCGGGACGGAAATTCTCGATTACGATGTCGGAGTCCCGGACCAGTTCGCGCACGATCTGCTGACCTTCTTCGGACTTCAGATCGAGCGTCAGCGATTTCTTGTTGCGGCTTTGCGAATACCACCAGAGCGAAGTGCCGTTGTGCAGCTTGCGCCAGCTGCGCAGCGGATCGCCGCCTGTCGGAGATTCGATCTTGATGACTTCGGCACCGAATTGCCCGAGCAGGCTGGCTGCGTAAGGCCCTGCAATCAGGGTCCCGAGCTCGATGACTTTAACGCCTTGTAACGATGCTTCTTTTGCGGAAGTTGGGTTATTCATGATGGTGGTTTCTGCGTATCAATGATGACTGATGATACGCATGCTCCGCCAAAAACATCAAAAAAACCCCCGGAAATATTTCAATAAATTATAAAAAAACAAGGAGTATCGTGATTTTCATACCATTTATCGCATAATTTCATTGCGGCAATAAAATATACTCCGGCATAGCGGATAAATGCCGGCGTTATTCCTCGTGCCCGGTCAAAAACGCAGCGGCGCGGTTCAGCAATAGCGCGCCGGCAATCTTATGCCAGCGCCGGATAGTCGATATAGCCTTCCGGGGTCGCGTGATAAAAGGTTTCCGGATCCGGCACATTCAACGGCGCATCCAGCTGCAGCCGGTGCGGCAGATCGGGATTGGCGATGAACAATTGCCCGAACGCGACTGCATCGGCTTCGCCGGCTGCCAGCAATTGTTCGGCGCTGGCCTTGGTCAATTGCTGATTGGCGATGTAGACGCCGCCGAAAGCCTTTTTAAGCTGCGGGCCCAGACGGTTTTCGCTTTGCGCTTCCCGCGCGCAAATGAAAGCGATGCCGCGTTTGCCGAGTTCGCGCGCGACATAACCGAAAGTCTCGGGCGGATTGGAATCGCCCATGCCATGCGCATCGCAGGCCGGCGCCAGATGCATGCCGACGCGCGCTGCGCCCCAGACCGCCATACATGCATCGGTCACTTCCAGCATCAGGCGGGCACGGTTTTCAATCGAGCCGCCATAAATGTCGGTGCGCTTGTTGCTGCCGTCCTGCAGGAACTGGTCGAGCAAATATCCGTTTGCACCGTGAATTTCGACGCCGTCGAAATTTGCCGCCTTGGCGTTTTCCGCGCCTTTCCGGTAGGCGGCGACGATGCCCGGGATTTCCGCCAGGTCGAGCGCTCTCGGGGTCACGTAATCGCGCACCGGGCGCAGCAGGCTCACATGTCCGGCGGCGGCAATCGCGCTGGGCGCAACCGGCAACCCGCCGTCTAGGAAAATCGGGTCTGAAATGCGGCCGACATGCCATAACTGCAGCACGATGCGCCCGCCGGCCGCGTGTACTGCATCGGTCACCTGCCGCCAACCGGCGACTTGTTCATCGGACCAGATGCCGGGCGTGTCCGCATAACCGACGCCTTGCGGTGTTACCGCAGTCGCTTCGCTGATGATCAGGCCGGCCGACGCACGCTGCACATAATATTGTGCCATCAGCGCGTTCGGCACGCGGCCGTCGCCGATTGCACGGGAGCGCGTCAACGGCGCCATGATGATGCGGTTGGGAAGATGCAGGTCGCCGATCTGGATCGGATCAAATAGAGTAGTCATGGTGAATTTTCCTTAAGGGAAGGTAGATTGGGCTGCAATAACTGCGTTGGTGCGTTTGGCGCAATGAAACAGAGGCGATGCCGCTGCGCTACGCACTTCCGTATTGCATTTGCGCTTGTGCTGCTATCCGCATACATCGGTATTGATATGCTCACGAAATGCGGCAATCGTTGCTTCGTTGCGGCTGAAAAAAATCCATTGCCCGACCCGCTTTGCAACGATCAGGTCGGCGCGCTGCAAAATCGCCAGATGTGCGGAAATAGTGGATTGGGACAAATCGGCGCGCTGGTGGATCAAACCGGCGCACACGCCCAATGCAAGCGGATATTCCTGCTGGGAAAAATATTGCTGCGGCTCTCTGAGCCAGCCCAGTATTTGCCGGCGTACCGGATTGGCGAGAGCCTTGTGAATTGCATCGAAGTCCATCATGCGCATTTCGTCTTCAAAAGAAACAAATATTGTTATTCAATGAAACTAATATCGTCATATTACGATATTAATGAGAAATCTGCAACGACTGCGCCAACTGTGCTCTGTCAGCCCGCCGTTATATCAGTACCGGATTCCTGTATTCGCTGCGGCATAAGGCCGTATTCATAGGGCGGTCGGATCGTGTCTTTCATGCATCCAGGCCGCGTGCTTGGGGGCCTTCCTGGTGACCGCCCATTCGTTGAGCATGTCCCATTTGACTGCATCGAGCTTGCGCATCATTTCCGGCGTTCCGGTATTGACTGCGAGTTCCAGGCGGTGGCCGCTGGGATCGAAAAAATAAATGGATTTGAAGATCGTATGGTCGGTCGGACCGATCACTTCGATCCCGTCCGTCTCCAGCCGCTGCTTGGTCTCCAGCAATTCCTCCAGCGACCCGACTTCCAGTGCCAGATGCTGGGTCCAGGCCGGGGTAGTGCGATCGCGGTCCATCGGCGGCTGGGTCGGCAATTCGAAAAAAGCCAGAATATTGCCACCGCCGGCATCGAGGAAAACGTGCATGTAAGGATCGGGCGCCTGGGTCGACGGCACCCGGTCTTCGGCGATCGCCAGCACGAAATTCATGTTCAAATACTTGCGATACCACTCCACCGTCTGTTTTGCGTCAATGCAGCGATACGCCACATGATGAATTTTCCTGATTTCCATGTATGCCTCCAACAAGAGCCGGAATCGATGAAAAGCCGCCTGCACAACTTGGCTGCTTCCGGATACAAAAAAATTGCCGAATCCGCAGGAATGCCTGCGCCTTTGAGGAACTCTGCGAAATACCGAACGCCAAATGCAACTTCCTGTTTATATTAAAGTCGAATCCGCTGCGTTATCCAATTCTTATTCGGTATTTTCCGGTGGATGCGCCGGATAACTTTGATCATAATTGAACGACAAGCGGCAGGCCGGAACACGCTACTCTTGAAGTTTTCTGTAACGCGCAATGCAAACCGGAGCCGGATTGACGATGCAACAAAAGACTGTGCCTGATACCGGACCCAACGTGCCCAACGTGCCAGATATGCTCACTGTCGCAGAATTGGCGGCGCTGCTCAATACGCTGCTGGAAGCGGAACGCGCGGGAGCCAAGGTACTGACCGCGTTCCTGGACGAATATCCGCGCGAATCACCGGCATGGAAGCAATTACGCGAAGTGCAGCATGACGAGGCGGACAACTGCGCCAGATTGACGCAGGCGATCCGCGATGCGGGCGGCGTTGCGAGTCACGCTACCGGAGACTTCCTGGACAAGGCGCTTGCAATACAGGGCCGTGTGCCGCGTCTTGCCTTCCTGAATCGCGGTCAAGCCTGGGTAGCGCGCAAAATCGCCGCAGCGCTACCGCGCATTCCGCCCGGAACAACCGCCAGCATGCTCGATGCAATGCATGCATCGCACCTCGCCAATATCGCAGCGTGCGACCTTATGATCGAGACGCTGGACAATGCCCGCGCATGAACGCCGCCGCACAGATAACCCCGTTGCGCGCAACCATGCGCAAATTCAAGACAAAGACCACTGCATGCTATGCTGCTGTCCCCTGAACACACAACATTATTACCGCTGATGACTACCCCTACTTCCAGCCCGGCCCAGACTGCACGTATCCTGCTCAAGGAATTTCAGGAAAAATTTCCGGCTTTCCGTGAATACATGCCATTGGCAATCGGTATCGACAAACAATTGCTGGCGCTGCTGCCGGAATTGAATCGGAAGGTTTTGCGCATTGCGCTGGGAATGCATACCAATTCGCTGCGCTATCTGAAGGAAATGGAAAAAGCGAAGGTTCGGTTCGACCTCGAGGGCAACACTGCAGACGAAGTCACTGACGCACACCGGGCGCACGCCTCCGAAATCCTGCGCGAGCGCTTCAAAAAAGCTGCCGAGCAACGCAAAGCAGTGCGCGAAGCGGAAGAAACCGCCCGTCGGCACGCTGAAAAACTGCATCAGCTTACCGAAAAATTTTCCCGTACCGGCTGACAGGAAGATCATGCCATTCCCGCAGGGAGCGGGAATGCCGCCCTGACATTGACGCGATCTGCTGTTTTTTCAGGAAAATTTCTGGCTCTCTCTGGGCTGGCGCGAGCCGGTTTTAGCGCCGCATCAGGGCTGGAAATCGTCAGAAGAAATAGATGCGCACTAAAATCACGGATCGTATAAAATTGCTTTTTTGCAAAATTTATATCCTCCGGAACAACAATTCCGTACCCGATATGTATACCGATTGCAGGCCGCGCTGACCGCACAATCCTGCTGAACTACCTCCGCAGTTTTGCTGCGTTGCAACACAATACGCACGCAAGAAGTCGCTCTGTATTGATACGTTCTAGGAATTGAGGATGAATGTCTTCCTGCAACACATAACGTCCATCACACGGCAGCGCGACCATGCATTACTGGACGCGGCGGTCATTGCGGCACTGATCGATGTCACCGGAGCGCGTCAGGCGCGCAAGTTCGACGTGCTGCAGGTACGCGAAGAAATCCGCCTCAAGCCCAGCGCAGCGGAAAACTCCGATAATTCCCATCTCAGTCATGCGTCGATGCTGGCCGCACCGGAACTGGTGGTGGCAGCGCGACTGCATCACACCAGTGCCGAAAAAATTCTGCCCGACGGCACCCGCGTATTGTGGTTGCTGGTCTGGCTCGACGATATTTTGAGCAGTTGCATGGAATTGCTGGACCCGGTTGTGCAGGACAGCAAGACGCTGGAAATAGTCCACGCGATCATCGCCATTTATGCCAATCATCGCAGCCTGCTCGATTACAGCCAGCGCGATTCCTTGACCAATCTGCTCAACCGCAAGACTTTCGACGAGAATTTTTCCAAGGTATTGCGCTCGCTGGCACACGATGACGCGCCAGCGGACGACCCGCAACAAGAGCGCCGGCACCGGGACGCCACCAGAAATCAATGGCTGGCGGTGATCGACATCGATCATTTCAAACGCGTCAATGATGAGTTCGGCCATTTGTACGGCGACGAAGTATTGCTGCTGATGGCGAACCTGATCCGTAACTCGTTTCGGCCGCATGACAGCCTGTTCCGCTTCGGCGGCGAAGAATTCGTGGTTCTTTTGCAAGCGGCCGAACTCGGCAATGCGCACCGCATCTTCGAACGTTTTCGCACCAATGTCGCGCAACACCATTTCCCGCAAGTCGGCCAGGTTACCGTCAGCATCGGGTTTACCCAAATCGGCCTCGATGCGACGCCGGTAGTAATTCTCGGCCATGCGGATCTGGCGCTCTATCATGCAAAAACGCACGGCAGGAACCAGGTGTGCCATTACGAAACGCTGGTCGGCAATGGCCAATTGAAATCCAAGATATCAAACGATATGATGGAATTCTTTTAATCCGGTTCCATTTCTGAAATACGATGGTTTGCAGGAGTATGCCTATAAATAGTGCATTTTCGGCATATTTTCAGTGCGCATTAAAAAATACACTATTCCAGTATATCAACAGAAAAATACGCTGGCGGCACGGTGCCGTGCGTTGACGGAGGAAAATCGGCACGAACCCGCTGTCGATGTACGGACAGGCGTTTCCGCACACAGCCAATTACTGGGACGACGTAAGTGCGCAACAAGCGCGACTACTAATGCGGCAGGATTAAATATGGAGCCGCATCCTCTCATCCCGGCCCTCTCCCAAGAGGAGAGGGTGAGAAATGGGCACTATGAAATAGAGACTTCATCGTGCCGGATCAATAATGATCATCGCTAAAAAGCCGGCTCAACAGAAAACCGGCAAGGACCGCAATGGCCGCCGCTGTCAGCGGTTTGGCGCGTACTGACGCACGCAGATCCTCTACCGCGCTTTTTTGAAGGCAATTCAATTGCTCGGCGGTTGCTCCCAGCTTTTCGGTCGCCAGAGCCTTCGCTGATGCCAGCTTTTCGCTGGCCAGTTGCGCGCCTGAAACGATGCGCTCCGCTGCAGGCCGCGCAACATTGGACAGCTGGTCTACCGCCTGATGCAGCGTAGTGCTGGCCTGATCGATTTTTTCATTTACGTTTATATTGGCGGCAGGAGAGGCCGGCGTAGGATTTTCTGGGGTGGACATGCTAGTTCCTTTTGGCAAATAGGAGAGTAGACACGGAATCCGGGGAACGCTACATCGGCGGCGACGATGAATTGCTCGTAGTGCCCGCTGTCGTGGGCAGGTTTTCGTTTTTGCTTCCCCAACTGGTCAAATTCTTCCTGACTTGCCCGTTATCGCCGGCATTCAACATTTTGCGCGATTTTCCGCGAGAGGAAAACAGCGCCAGACCGGCAACGCCAAGAGCAAGCAGTAATTTATTTTTAGAAATCATTTCAAGCTCCAATCGATAAAGACAGAAGAAAAAACGCAGCGCCACATCATGTGCAGGACACCAGCACTCGCGCTTACCTCTGTACGCGCACTGGACATCCTTCCCATCGCACCACACGATGCATGCAATTTGCATCCTAGCATTCGAGCGTACGCGCATACATAGGACAAAAGCTGCTTGTCTTGTAGGAAAAGGGCACGTCCGGCGCTAAAAACCGGCAGGCGGGTTTTTGGCACGCCCTCAGAGTCCTTGCACGCATCAAGCAAGAACGCGCACCGATGCCAACGCCACCAATCGCCGGAACTGTTTTTTGGTAAAACCCGAAATCTGCTGCTCGCCGAACGCGCAAAGAGGCTAGTGCACCGCACGCTTTAAGGTTGCCATGATCACGCCCACTACGAGCAGCAGGCTGCCGGATACGCGGTTGCTGTTGCGTACAAACGATGCGTTGGCGCTGAACCGTTGCGCCTTGCTGCCGAGCCACGCATATAGCCCGTAAGAAAATCCGTCCAGCGCCAGGCAGGTAACGCCGAACACCAGCAGCTGGAAACCCAGCGGCTTGGCAGGATTGATGAACTGCGGCAGCAACGCGACGAAATACAGCAATGCCTTCGGGTTTGACAGTTCCACCACCAGCGCTTGCCAGAATGCGCGCGGACCGTGCACCGCATGCGCGCTATCGGCAGTTACCGTCAATGCGCTGGATTTGTTGCGAATGGCGGCAATCCCCAGATAAAACAGATATGCGACGCCAATCCACTTGATCACCGAAAACAGCGTGCTGCTGGCCAGGATCAACGCCGCAATGCCGGTTGCCGACAGCGCGAAATACGCGGCGTTGCCCAGCGCAATGCCGGCGATTGCCCAGTAGGAACGGCGAAATCCGTTCGAAATTCCTTGCGCTACGATCAGCAGCGCAGCCGGCCCCGGCGTCAGGCACACCACCAGCGTGGTGACGGCAAAAATTGCATAATTTTCCCAGTTCATGCTGTTCCCTTGGAAGTGATGTTATCGGTACTTTCGGCATTGGTTTGGGGACGCTGGCCGGCTGACGGGTCGCTTTTTGCACGCATCAGCAAGATCACGCTGCCCAAGATAATAGTCATTGCCACCGCTTCGCGCAGGCCGATCGCTTCGCCGCCGAACAGGCTGCCGAGAATCACTGCAATCACCGGATTCACGTACGCATAACTGGACGCCAGCGCATGCGGCACTTTCGACAACAGATACATATAGGCGGAAAACGCCACCAGCGAACCGGCTGTGATCAGATAGAGCCACGACAGCAGCGCATTGCCGCTAAGGGGAGCGCTGAAATCCTCGCCCGACAGCCATGCTGCGATAGTCAAAAATATGCCGCCGGCCAGCATTTCGCTGGCAAAGCCCATCGCACCCGGCGCCAGTTTCAGCTTTTTTTGCGACAAGACCGAACCCAGCGTCCAGCAGCTGATCGCGCCGATCAGCGCCAGCACGCCGGCCGGATTGGCGGAAAACTCGCTGCCGCTGGCCAGCAGCAGCGCGCCCATGAATCCGGCCGCAATACCGACCCACTGCAGCCGCGTCGGCCAATCGCCGAACAGTCCGCCCCAGACCGCGAACATCAGCGGCGAACTGGCGATGAACACCGCCGTCATGCCGGACGACACGTATTGCTCGGCCACCGCCACCATTCCCATGCCGCCGCCCAGCAGCAGCACGCCCACTGCCGCGCCATCGCGCCACTGACGCCAGCTGGGACTGGGAGCGCCGCGCCATTTGAGCCAGACGAACAACACCGCACCGGCCACCAGAAAGCGCGAACCCATCAGCCAGAACGGCGCAAACGATTCCAGCGCGATGCGAATCGCGAAATAGGTCGAGCCCCAGACGATGTAGACCGTCAACAGGGCAAACAGGACTCGGTTCGGCAAGGCGCGCATGATCGGGTTATCGGGGCTGTGGGCAGGGATAAATTGTAAGCCTGTCAAAAACCGATTTGAATAGACAATCGAAGGCGAATTGGCTAGATTACATTTGTTTTCATTGAAATATACTGGGTTTTATATGGGAATCGAATTCGATGCGATGGACGTGAAAATCCTCGACATTTTGCAGGCCGACGCCCGCACCAGCCTGACCGAAATCGGCCGCCGGGTGCACATGAGCCAGCCGGCCGTGGCCGAACGCGTCAAGCGCATGGAAAACGCCGGCGTCATCAGCGGCTATCACGCGAAAGTCGATCCTGCCGCGCTCGGCTACGGCATCATCGCCTTCGTCCGGGTCGCCAACCGCAACCACGACGCGCCGGTGGCGCACGTCGCAGCCCAGGTGCCTGAAATCGTCGAATGCCACTCGATCACCGGCGACGATTGCAACATCGTTAAAGTAGTCGCCAAATCGGTCGCCGAACTGGAGACGGTGATTCTGAAACTGTCCCGTTGCGGCGTCACTTCGACTTCGCTGATTCTGTCGTCCAGCATCGAGCGCAAGGCGCTCAAGCCGGTCGGCTAAGGCGCCCTTATGGAACTGCGCCAACTGCGTTATTTCGTTGCCATCGTCGATCACGGTTCGCTGTCGCGCGCGGCGCGCGTACTGCACATTGCCCAGCCGGCGCTGACCCAGCAATTGCGCCATCTGGAAGACGATCTGGGCGCGCAACTGTTGCACCGCTCGTCGCAAGGAGTGCTGTCGACCGACGCCGGCAAGACATTTTACGAACATGCGCAAGCGATTCTCAAGCAGGTGGACGACGCCAGATCGGCTGTGACCCAGACGATGAACACGCCGACCGGCACGGTCGCGCTCGGCCTGCCGCAAAGCGTGTCCGGCGCACTGGCGCTGCCGATGCTGACCGCAGTGCGCGCAGCGTACCCTGAAATCGAACTGCAACTGACCGAGGAATTGTCCGGCAATCTGATCGAGCAATTGAAATCGGGGCGCATCAATCTGGCGGTGCTGTTCGACGATGGCCAATTGGGCGCCTTCGCCACTACGCCGCTGGTGGAGGAAGACATGATGTACATCACCGGCAGCGATTCAGCATTTGCCGCCGCCACACCCTCCATTACCTTGGCGCAGGCGATTCAAGCGCCGCTGATCCTGCCCGGCCACCAGCATGGCGTGCGCCCGCGCATCGAACAGATCGCCCGCAACGCCGGACTGTCGGTCAACCGCGTGATCGAAATCAACTCGGTGGCGATCCTGAAGTCGGCGATCCTAGCCGATCTGGGTGCCACTATCTTGCCGACTGCCCCGCTGCTGTCTGAAATCGAGCGTGGCACGATGCGCGCCTATCCGATTTCCACCCCGGTCATCTCGCGCACGCTGGTGCTGTGCGCGTCGAAAAATATTCCGCTCACCAATGCCGCTGCGGCTGTCAGGCAATTGGTGCTCGATGTTACCGACCAGTTGTGCCGCAACGGGCAATGGCTGGGCGCGCATATCCTGTCACGTTAGCGGGCACCTGCACTGCAAAAAAAAAACGGCCCGCATACGAAGAGCGGGCCGTTTGTTTCACAGCGACAGGGTGAGAACGGGGCACGATGAAATCAAGACTTCATCGTGCCGAATCCATAATAGCGATTACCCTTTAACCTTCAAGTCATTCTTGACGTCCTTGACGCCTTGGACGCCGGCAGCTAGCTGCAGCGCGCGTTTGCCGACTTCAACACTAGGCACGGTGCCGGACATTTTTACCACGCCCTGCTCGGTGGTTACGCTGATTTTCAGCGCTTGCACTTGCTTGTCTTCGACCAGTGCAGTTTTGACCATGGTGGTAATCATTGCATCGTCAGCATATGCGGAAGTAGCGCCGGTGGCGGAATTGGCAGCGCCGGGAGCCGTAGTAGGTGTGGCAGCATTGGTTGCTGCGGTGCTGCCCAGATCAGCGGCCTGTGCGGAAACGGCAGCCAGCGACACGATAGCGGTAGCGAATAAACGGGAAAGCATTTTATGGTTTTGCATGATGATTTCTTTCTTAGTAAGGAGAGTGGTTAGTAGTAGTACCAAACTACGCAACGCCGTACTAACGTTACATTACCCTCTAAAGCAAGCACCATGCCAGCATGTCAAAAATTCAATAAATTCAAGGACTTGAAGAAAATCGACAGCGTCAACCGCCATAATTGCGCGATTTTCAGCGGATTAGTGTCGCCTTGCGGCGACAGCGCTGCGCAATCAAATACATAAGCCATTGATTTCAAACCTATTATTTTTGTCGCTCTTCGGCGACAGAAGCATCGTCGGCCCGGAACAGGCTCGGCGTCAGGCCGGATTTTTGCAACAGGCGATAGAATTCGGTGCGGTTGCGGTCTGCCAGCCGCGCGGCGTCGGAAACGTTGCCGTCGGTAAGCTTGAGCAACTGGATCAGGTAATTGCGCTCAAAGCGCTGCTTGGCGTCGGCGTAGCTCAATACTTCGAGCGACGGCGCCCGCAGCGCGCGCTGCACCAGCGACAAGGGCACCAGCGGCGAAGTGGCCAGCGCGCACACTTGCTCGACCACATTATTAAGCTGGCGCACGTTGCCGGGCCAGCAAGCGGTCATCAGCGCTTCCAGCGCATCGGGCGCAAAGCCGTTGAGCGGCTTGTGATACTTGCTGGCAAGCTGTTGCAGGAAATGATTGGCCAACAGCGCGATATCTTCGCGCCGCTCGGACAGCGGCGGCAAGCTCAGGGTCACCACATTCAGCCGGTAATACAGATCTTCGCGAAATTGCCCGTCGGCCAGTGCCGCATCGAGATCGCGATGGGTAGCCGACACAATGCGCACATCGATCGGCACTGCCTGGTCGGCGCCGACCGGCCGTACCGCCCGCTCCTGCAGCACGCGCAGCAATTTCACTTGCAGCAACAACGGCATGTCGCCGATTTCATCCAGGAACAGCGTGCCGCCCTGCGCGGCCTGAAACAGGCCGTGACGGTGCGTCACCGCGCCGGTAAACGCGCCCTTGACGTGCCCGAACAATTCGGATTCGAGCAATTGCTCCGGAATCGCACCGCAATTGACGGCCACGAACGGCGCCTTCGCACGGCTGCTGGCGCGATGGATTGCGCAGGCCAGCAATTCCTTGCCGCTACCGCTCTCGCCGCGAATCAGGATGCTGGCGTCGGATGCGGCGACCAGCTTGGCTTCGGCCAGCAGCTCGCTCATCCGCTGGCTGCGGCTGATCAAGCCTTCGCGCCAGGCATCATCGCTGGCTGTTGATGCCAACGACGATGCCGACGATGGTACGGTCAGGCTCAGCGCTTGCGCCACTTTTTCCAGCAATACCTTGCCGTCGAACGGCTTGGTCAGATACGCATAAGCGCCGCGCGCGGTAGCTTCGACTGCATCCGGGATGGTGCCGTGCGCGGTCAGCAAGATCACCGGCAGCGCCGCATGCTGACGCCGGATTTCATCGAACAGGGCCAGTCCATCGCGGTCCGGCAGCCGGATGTCGCTGATCACCAGCGTCGGCAACTCGATCGCCAGCCGCTCCAGCGCAGCTTCCGCACTGTGCACCGCAGTGACCCGATAGCCGGCAGCGGTCAGGCGCATCGACAGCAAACGCAGCAAGTCGGGGTCGTCGTCGACCAATAAAATGTGCGCTGTCATGGCGTTCCCGTTCCTTTGGTCAACGGCACCGGCGCTGCGCCATTGGGTCGCGCCGGCAGCGTGCGTTCGATCGCTTTCAGCGCTTCCAGTTTTTCATTGAGTTGCTCGGTGCGGCGCTGGCTGTCTTTCGCTTGCTGAGTGATTTTATCGGCTTGCTCGCTTAAGCGGCGCATCTCGGTGTAGTTGAAAGCAAGCATCTGGGCCAACGGCTTGACGAGCAACGCCTCCGGTTCGGGCGACTTGACGACGCCGTCGATCAGCGCCTGGGCCCGCGCCAGATCGTCGCTGTTGTGGCTCAAGGCCAGCAGCATCGATTTTTTGAGCGCCGACTGGACGGTTTTTGGCTGCGCATGCAGCGCGGCCTGTTCCTTCGCCAGTTCCGCCGGCGTCGACTCCCGCAGCCACTGATGGTATGCCAGCAACGCATCGATTTCGCCGGACGCATCCGCTGCAATACCCGGCGCAGCGCGCGAGGCGATCAGCGGAATCGGCTTTTCGGCCGGAACAGGCGCCGGCTTACGCGGTTGTGCGGCGCAGGCAGTCAATAGCGTGCAGCACAAGATGAGCAAAATTTTAGTTTTCATCGGGTATCCGAGTGTATGTAGTTGCATCATGGTGAAAAACGAAGTCCACGAAAAAATGAATGGGGGCGCAAAAGCAGCGTATCGGGCCTGAAAAAAGCATGAATAATCTCTTAAATATCAGGTGTATATTTTATAATGCAATAAAAATATGCGGAAAATACCATAAAAATGCCAATACTCCCTTTTTGATTAAATTTGCCAGAATGCCGGTCCGGTGCGTCTTTTTCGGAATATCGGCTGACAATCCATGTCAGTGCGGCAATGTAATCCGGAAATGCGCGCCTGTCGCCTGCGGCAAAAGCCGTACCGTGCCGCGATGGGCGGCAATGTATTCATGCACGATCGACAAGCCGATGCCATTGCCGCTGCGTGCGCCCGCCGGCTGACGCACGCCCTGATAGAACGGTTCAAATATGCGCGCTGCGTCAAGCGGCGCAATGCCCGGACCTTCGTCGATGCAATCGATCGTGATGCCATCGGACAGCGCCCCCAGCACCAGGCGAATGGTGCCGCCTTGCGGGTTAAAACGAATCGCATTCGACAGCAGGTTCGACAGCGCGGTGCGCAATTTGTCGGGATCGACGCTGGCGACCTGATCCGGCCCGCTGACGTCGATCAGCAAATCCCGCGCCTGCCACTGCAAGCGCTGAAAATCGATTGCCTGCTGCAGCAACGCGCGCAAGCCGGTCGGCACGCACCGCAACTGTTGGGCGTCGAATGCGGCCGCGTTGTAGCGCAGCAAATCTTCGATCTGAGCCTGCAGCGCGATCGTGTTCTGGCGCAAAATGCCGGCGATTTCGCGCTGATTGTCCGACAGCACGCCCGCCACTTCCTCTTCCAGCAACGCGACGCCTTCGCGCAACGCGGCCAGCGGCGTTTTCAGTTCATGCGAGATATGGCGCAAAAAGCGTGCTTTGTCGGCTTCCAGATCGGCCAGCCGCTGGCGCAACCATTCCAGTTGCCCGCCGATGCGGCGCAAATCTGCTGGACCTTTGACCTCGATCGCCTGATCGAAGCGATTTTCGCCCAGCCGATTGATAGCTGCTTCAATGCGCGCCAACGGTCGCGACAGCCACAAGCCGAATCCGAACGCAAACAGCGCGGCCAGCACGATGGCGGCAATCACTTGCGCTTTCAAGAGGCTGCGCTGCTCTTCCAGCTCTGCCAGCAATGCATTATTGCGGCGCTCGACCGCAAGTTTGCTCTCGGCAGCGAGCAAGTCATTGATGCGCGGCAAACGCACAAACGCATGCGCCAGAATTTCCTGATTCTGCGTGCGCTGCAACGGATCGGCCTGCAACACCTTCCAGGCCGATTCGCTTTGCGCAATCCACGCATCGAATTCGCTTGCCGGCACTTGCGGCAATTGCGGCGCGAGCGCGGTCAATGCCTCACGCGCCTCGCTCCATGCTTCGCGATAGCGGGTCCTGAAGGCAGGATCGTTAAGCACCAGAAACTGGCGTGCCGAGCGCTCCATCGCAATCGTGCGCTCCGCCAGACGCTGCGCGTTTTCAGTCAATTGCACCGCAGCATGCGCGGTTTGGCGGCTGTGCAAGGCCAGCCGCTCCAGCGTCAACAAAGCTTGCACCGAGGTCGCGCTCAACAGCGCCACGATCATCAGAAAAGCGGTGAGCAGCAGTTGCCGAAAAGACAGCTTGGAAAGGGTCACTAGGCGTTCTTTATAGGTTGCGCTGCAGATGCAGCATGGGATCGGCTGCGAACAACGCTTGTGAGAAGGAAGCGCGACGCCGGCACCTGCTTGACCGGCATCTTGCGTGATCCTGCAAAGCCAGGCCTGCAGACAGGGCAACAAAATGCCGCAGTTAAAAAATCCGGCTCTGTTGCAGCCCTCGATACGGCCGCGTGCGGCGCCGCAGCGGTTCGAGAGCAGTTTCACGCGCAAGTTCCACGTGGCGGTGGCTGTTATGCCTTTTCAGCAGAGGCGAAAACGCACGCCCCGCAAGGCGGTGAGACACGCGACAGGATAGCCGCCGTTGCAGGTCTGGAATGCGGCTTCACCGCGCGACCGGATTCTTGTGCCTCGCAATACCGGCTTGCGTTATCAACGCGCCCAGTCTATCAGGGCAGAGTATATTTAGCGCGCGCAATGAAAATATGCGGCAAATGCCATGAAAATCGCGATACTCATTGCTTTTACGAAACTGCCCGGATCTCGGCGCGCTTTGGCTGGTCCGTGTCGTTGAGAGGCCGTGCGCGCCGCCGCTCAAGAATTTTGCAAGAATAAGTCGGGCGTGTTCGCGCTTGCGGCCCGCTGCGACAGCAATAGCTCAAAATCCGCCACCGGCATCGGGCGTCCGAACAGATAACCCTGATACGCGTGGCAGCCCTGCATCGCAAGGCAATTGCGCTGTTCCCGGGTTTCCACGCCTTCCGCGATAACCGACAAGCCCAGGCTTTGCGCCAAAGCCACAATGGTGCGGGCGATGGCGGCGTCATTGGGGTCGGTCAGCAAGTCGCGCACAAAAGATTGGTCGATCTTCAGTTGATCAAGCGGCAAGCGCTTCAGGTAAGACAGCGAGGAATAGCCGGTGCCGAAGTCGTCCAGCGAGAAACCGATGCCCCACCCTTTGAGCACCGTCATCTTGGCAATGACTTCTTCCACATTGTCGAGCAGCAAACTTTCGGTCAATTCCAGCTTCAGCTTGTGCGGGTTCGCACCGCTATCGTCGAGCACCTGCCGCACCTGCGCTACAAAATCCGGGCGCAAAAACTGCATGCCGCTGACATTAACCGCTACGCCGAGGTGCGCGGTTTCAGGTTTCGCGGCCCAGGCAACTAATTGATGGCACGCGGTTTCCAATACCCAAATGCCCAAGGGCAAGATCAAACCCGTTTCTTCGGCAAGTCCGATGAAAGCGACGGGGGACACGATTCCGCGTTGCGGATGCTGCCAGCGCACCAGCGCTTCCGTCCCTGTAATATTGCCCGCGTTATCGACTTGCGGCTGGTAATACAGCAGAAACTGATGCTGCTGCAAACCTTCGCGCAAATCTTTTTCCAGGTCGGCGCGGGCATTGACCGCCGCCTGCATATGCGGATCGAAGAATCGCAGCGTGTTGCGTCCCGCCTTCTTGGCCTCATACATGGCCAGGTCCGCGTATTTCATCAATTCATCGACACTGCTTTGATAATCCGAAAACAGGGTCACGCCAATGCTGGCCGTGCCGTGATACTCGTGCCCCGCCAGATCGTATGGACGGTTTAAGGTGGCAAGTATCTTTTCCCCCACTGCTTCGGCTTGGCCGGCAGCTTCATTGGCGTTCTCGCTCAACCCTTCGAGCGCCAGCACGAATTCATCGCCGCCCAAACGCGCAATGCTGTCGCCTTCGCACGCGCAGTCCGACAGGCGTTGCGCAACTTGCTGAAGCAGCAAGTCGCCCTTGTCGTGCCCGAGAGTGTCGTTGAGCATCTTGAAATTGTCCAGATCGATGAACAGCAGCGCCCCCCTGTGGTGGCTGCGCGCGCTGGAGGCAAGCGCTTGCTGCAGGCGGTCGAGCAGCAGACGGCGGTTGGGCAAGCGGGTAAGCGGGTCGTAAAATGCCAGGTACTGAATCTTTTCTTCTGCCGCCTTGCGCTGGCTCATGTCGGTTAGCGTGGCAACATAGTGGGTCAGCACACCATCGCTATCCGTTACTGCCGTGATCGTCAGCCATTCCGGGTGAATTTCCCCATTCTTGCGCCGGTTCCAGATCTCGCCCCGCCATGCTCTGAAGCGTTGAATGCTCTCGCGCATCGCCGCATAGAATTGCGCATCGTGGCGCCCCGAGATCAGGAAGGCAGGCGTCTGGCCGATCGCTTCTTGCGCGGTGTAGCCGGTGATATCGCTAAAGGCTTGGTTAATCCGCAGGATCACGTTATCGGCATTGGTAATGAACATGCCTTCCTGGGACTCGAACGCGATGGCGGCGATCCGCAGATCGGCATTGGCAGCCTGCGCGCGCTGCGTGGCGATAGAAAGTTTTTCCTGCGTGATTTTTTGCTGGGCGACAAACTGGGAAAAGGCATCCGACAAACGGTCGGTTTCCCTGCAGCTATGCACTAATGCGGGCGGGGTAGCCAGCGTCCGGGTGGATTTCAGAAAGTCTGTCAGTATTTCCAGCGGGCGCGTAAAGCGCCGCACGATGAGCACGATCACCGCGATGGCCAGCATCAAAGAAATGGCGGTCAACAGAATTACCCGCAAACGCAATGCATCCACTGTCGCAAGAGCTTCAGCGGAGGGCAGCACGGCTGCCAATAACCAACCGGTGTAAGGCAGCCGCTTGAAGCTGAACAATCCTTTCAAGCCCCTGCTATTGACCCCTTCCAGAGTTCCTTCGAAGTTTTCAGTCATGGCGCGATCGAACGCCCGATTCACGCCGTGCTCCGTAGCCGCCGTAAGCACTCTGGCGCGGTCCGGGTGCATGATAATCAGCCGTTCCTGGCCCACCAAATAGAAGTAACCGGTCTGCCCGATCTTGGTGGTGAAAAGCGGCTCCAGAAACCGTGATTTCTGAAGATTAACCACGCCGCCCAGAATGCCGGTCAGCCGGCCTTTGTCATCGCGGATCGGAACGCCGATCACGACCATCGGTTGCTTGGTCGCTTTCCCCAGAATCGGCTTGGAAACGGTGGTTCGTCCTTTCTGGATCACGCCCTGAATGTAATCGCGCTCGGTCATGTCCAATCCGCGCCGACCGGCTGCGATCGGCCAATCCACCAGCAAAACGCCTTCAGCGGAAAACAGGTACAAATCGTCGATCAGTGTGGAAAGAATCGGCGCGTCGCGAAAGTAGCGCTCGGCGTCTTTGTCGCTTTTCAGTGCCGCCGGCGGGAACGTGCTGGCCATGGCCTCTAAGGTGGCGATGCGCGTTAGCAGCTTGTCGTCCAGTTCGGTCGCTACCCGGCCCACCAGCACATCCAGTTGTCCCGACAGACTTTGCTTCAACTCGTCGCGCGCAGCGGAAAACAGCAGCAATGCCTGGACCAGGAGTATGACGCTCAAGACCAGCCCGGCCGCCAATCCGATTTGGGTTCTGAGGCTAAACTGCCTCAGATTTTTTCCCGGTTGCGTAATGCACTTCCATAGCGGGTGGCGCATATCCCATTTGCCCCGCATGCGCCGGGATTTTGTGGTTCCGGGCATCAGGCGCAGATCGTTGTCAGTATCGGGAGTGTCAGTCGTTGACATGGGGTAATCCGGTTCCAGCATCTGGCCAGACAATCATCAATTTTCGACTGGTCGCAACAGGCATACGATTTCCCCGTGTCGTGCCGCCCCTCCCGCTGCTGCGAAAAAAGCGTCATTCTGATTAGCGTTTCATGTTAGCAATATTTCTGCATGAATAATATACATACTACGATAGATCATGCCCGGTTTGCGAAGATAAAGATGCATACTCATGCGTATTAAATATGCGACAGGCGCGAAAAAAGGGCGACAAGCGGAAGCGATGGAATCGTCGTGCAAGGTCTCGTCAGAGCTTTTTTTCGTATAAAAAACTAATGGGTATTTTTATGACCGCAATGAATATATGCGCAAAATACACTAAAAATAGTGATACTCCTGACTAATTTCAAAATGCATGATGCCGAGTCGGGCGTGTTTTCTTCAGCGACATGCACCGCGCAGCGCCGACATCGGTAACGCCTGCAAAAAATAACGTGCGGCTGCGCGGTGCTCAAGCGGCAATTTCTTGCGTATCGGATAATTGCCTGAAAAAACTGACATCCTGACGACAGGCAAACTGTTTTTTTCGCGTTATACTCGGATTTTGGTGACGTTTACGTAAACGTCATATAAAAACGCGTCACATACAAGCGTGCCGCATCCCGCCATACCGGAGACCTTCATGACCGACCTGTCCATCGCTGACAAGCTGACCGAATACAAACCCGTCAATAAAGTGCGTTTCGTCACGGCGGCCTCGCTGTTCGACGGCCATGACGCCTCGATCAACATCATGCGCCGCATCCTGATGGCCAACGGCGCGGAAGTGATCCATCTGGGACACAACCGCTCGGTCGATGAAATCGTCACCGCGGCGTTGCAGGAAGATGCGCAGGGCATCGCGATCTCCAGCTATCAGGGCGGCCATGTCGAATACTTCAAGTACATGATCGATCTGCTGCGCGAGCGCGGCGGCGAGCATATCAAGGTGTTCGGCGGCGGCGGCGGCGTGATCGTGCCGGAAGAAATTGCCGATCTGCATGCGTACGGCGTGACCCGCATCTTCAGCCCGCAAGACGGCCAGCACATGGGACTGGTCGGCATGATCCTGTCGATGATCCAGGCCTGCGACGTCGATCTGTCGGCGTTTGCGCCGACCGAACTGGCAGCGCTCGAAGGCGCCGACATCCCGGCCAAGCACCGGCCGCTGGCGCAATTGATTACCGCGCTGGAAAACGACAAGGTCAGCGCCAAACTGAAAATACAACTGCACGACGCGGCAGCCGTGCTCAAAACCCCGACACTGGGCATCACCGGCACCGGCGGCGCCGGCAAATCGTCGCTGACCGACGAACTGATCCGCCGCATCCGGCTCGATCAGGGCGATGCGCTGAATATCGCGCTGATCTCGATCGATCCGTCGCGCCGCAAATCGGGCGGCGCGCTGCTGGGCGACCGCATCCGAATGAATGCGATCAATCCATGGGGCGCGCCGGAGCGGGCGCAGTCTCGTGTTTTTATGCGTTCGCTGGCCACGCGCGAAGCCGGCTCTGAAATTTCGCAGGCATTGCCGGACGTGATCGCCGCCTGCAAGGTGGCCGGCTTCGACCTGGTGATCATCGAAACCTCCGGCATCGGCCAGGGTGACGCCGCGATCGTGCCGCATGTCGATGTCAGCATGTACGTGATGACGCCGGAATTCGGCGCCGCCTCGCAACTGGAAAAAATCGACATGCTCGATTTTGCCGATTTCATCGCGATCAACAAGTTCGACCGCCGCGGCGCGCAAGATGCGCTGCGCGACGTCGCCAAGCAATACCAGCGCAACCGCGAACTGTGGAGCCTGCGCCCGGACGACATGCCGGTATATGGCACCCAAGCGTCGCGCTTCAACGATGACGGCGTCACCGCCTTGTACCAGGGATTGCTGCCGAAACTGATAGCCGCCGGCCTGAAAGCCGAAGCCAGCAAGCTCGCACCGGTCGCCGCCAAATTCTCCAGCGGCAAGAACG